>Ga0209979_1000027_pt1 | contig 300848 bp, 273 predicted proteins | sample AnhtaG_FD_183114 | JGI IMG/M metagenome (GOLD analysis project Ga0209979, IMG submission 183114) | Deep subsurface microbial communities from Anholt, Denmark to uncover new lineages of life (NeLLi) - Anholt_01485 metaG (SPAdes) (version 2) | ecosystem: Environmental > Aquatic > Marine >...
AACTTCTTCGCCAAACTCAAGCAATATCGCGCCATCGCCACCCGTTACGACAAGACTGCCACCAACTTCCTGGCCGCAATTCATCTCGCAGCTTCTGTCATCTGGCTGATTTGACGACACGCCCTAGATGGCGCCTTGAATTTCTGTTGCGGGGAGGAAAAAGAGAGGAGGCTGTCTGAGCGCAGCGAGTTTGCCTCCTCTCCCTCCCCGCAACAGAAATTCAAGGAGGCTTTCGCCATCTCGGGCGCGCCTTTCTTTGCTTACTTTCTTTGGCAAGACAAAGAAAGTGAGTCAGCCCCGGCAGGGGATGAAATGAGGGATGAACCAACAACCTCTCACAAGACAGAAAGCAAATCAGTCCCGGCAGGGGATGAAACAGGGGATGCACCACCAACAACAAAACCCAAACCATCCATCCCACCCCAACCCATAGCCCCACAACATCCCCCCCAACAACTCCGCATTTGCGCAACACCACACCGCCTCCTTAAGCTGCCGATAACGCATCCCCAAGTTCCAGCATTTCCATGCAAATCGCAGTAGTAGGCGCCGGCATCATCGGCCTCAGCACGGCATACGCACTGGCCCAGGAGGGCCATCAGGTCACCCTGATCGAGCGCCACCCCGGCCCGGGCGAGGGCACCAGCTACGCCAACGGCGGCCAGCTCAGCTACAGCTACGTGGCCCCGCTGGCCGGCCCCGGCGTGCTCTCCCACGTGCCCGGCTGGCTGCTGCGAAGCGATTCCCCGCTGCGCCTGAAGCCATCGCTCGACCCAGCCCTGCTGCGCTGGGGCCTGCGCTTCATCGCCGCCTGCAACCGTGAGCGCGCCGACCGCACCACCCGCGAGCTGCTCGCGCTGTCGTTCTACAGCCGTACCCGCATGGAAGCCTTGCGCGAGGCATCGCCAGACTTGTCGTTCGGCCTCGCTCGGCGCGGCAAGCTGGTCGTGCACCGCGACGCCACCGCGTTCGAATCCGCGCGCGCCCAGGTCGGCTACCAGGCCACGCTCGGCTGCGAGCAGCACGCGCTGTCGGCTGACGAGGCCATCGCCCACGAACCCGCGCTGGAAGGCGCGCGCCACGAGATCGTCGGCGCCATCTACACACCGGATGAAGACGTGGCCGATTGCCATCAGCTCTGCGTCGGCCTGTTCAACCGGCTGCGCGAACTGTCCAACGTGACGCTGCGTTTCAACACCGGCGTCGATGCGCTATGGACCGAAGGCCGCCGCGTGCGCGGCGTCAGGCTGGCGGGTGGTGAGCAGCTCGCCGCCGACGCGGTCGTGATGGCCGCCGGGGTGACGAGCGCGCAACTGCTCCGCCCGCTGGGCATCGATCCCGGCCTGTATCCGCTCAAGGGCTACAGCATCAGCCTGCCGCTCAGCCAAGGCGACGTGGCCCCGCTGATCAGCGTGACGGACGCCGCGCGCAAGATCGTCTACGCCCGCATCGGGCAGACGCTGCGCGTGGCCGGCATGGCCGATCTGGTGGGCTGGTCGACCGCGCTGGACATGCGCCGCGTGCAGACGCTTTACGATGAGACCCGCGCGCTGTTCCCAGGCGCGATGCGCGCCAATGACGCGGGTGCGGATGCCGCACCGTGGGCAGGCATGCGTCCTGCCACGCCCACCGGGGTGCCCGTGGTGGGCGCATCGCCGGTCGATGGGCTGTGGCTGAACGTCGGCCATGGCGCGCTAGGATTCACGCTGGCGCTCGGCAGCGCGGGCTTGCTCGCCGACCAGATTGCCGGCCGCAAGCCCGCGATTTCCCCAGTGCCGTATGCACTGGCGGCATGACGGCCGCTGCGGGATCATCGCGGGATTCAGAGATTCGAAAGACCGAACGCGCATGCTGCATCGCTTGCGCCAACAGGTAACCCAAGCAGTCTGGAGCGAACACACCCAAAGGAGGGGAAGCATGAAGACGTTGCATCCGATCAACTCGACCAAACGCACCCTGTGCGGCCTCACGCTGGCTGCCGCCGGCGCCCTGGCTGCGCTGCCCGTCGGCGCGCAGGCGCAGTCGAACGACACCCTGGCGAAGATCAAGCAATCCGGCGTGATCTCGGTCGGCTACCGCGAATCGTCGATCCCGTTTTCGTACGAGGCCAGCAGCGGCAACATCACCGGCTACTCGCAGGAGATCTCCAACCTGATCGTCGACGGCGTGAAGAAGAAGCTGGGCGTGGCCAACCTGACGGTCAAGCTCACGCCGATCACTTCGCAGAACCGCATCCCGCTGCTGCAGAACGGCACCATCGACTTCGAGTGCGGCTCGACCACCAACAACCTGGAGCGCCAGAAGCAGGTCGCGTTCTCCAACAACATCTTCATCTACGGCATGTTGATGCTGGTGAAGAAGGATTCGGGCGTGAAGGACTTTGGCGACCTCAAGGGCAAGACCGTCGTCACCACCGCCGGCACGACCGAAGACCGCATCCTGCAGAAGATGAACGGCGAGGCCAAGGACGCCGACAAGATGAACCTGATCCTCGCCAAGGACCACGGCCAGGCGTTCCTGACGCTGGAGTCGGGCCGTGCCGTCGCGTTCGTGATGGACGAGCCGCTGCTCTACGGCGAGCGCACCAAGGCCAAGAACCAGGCTGACTGGGTCGTGACCGGCACGCCGCTGCAGACCGAAACCTACGCGTGCATGATGCGCAAGGACGATCCGGGCTTCAAGAAGGTCGCCGACGATGTGATCGCCGACCTGATGACCTCGGGCCGCGCCAATGCGCTGTACAAGAAGTGGTTCCAGGCGCCGATTCCGCCCAAGAGCCTGAACTTGAACTATCCGATGACGGCGGGGATGAAGGAGTTGTATGCCCACCCGAACGATAAGGCGATCCAATAAGCTTTGACTTGGGTTGTGGACCGCTGGGGTTTGATCCTGGTGGTCTGCCTCCCTTTCGCCCCCTGCCGGGGCCGACTTACTTTTCTTTGTCTTGCCAAAGAAAAGTAAGCAAAAGAAAGGCGCGCCGAGATGGCGACCCCCTCCTTGAATTTCTGTCGCAGGGAGGGGAAGGGGAAAACTCGCTTCGCTCAGACAGTTCCCCTTCCTTTTTCCTCCCTGCAACAGAAATTCAAGGCGCCATCTAGGCACAACGTCAAAGGACAAAGACGAAAGACAAAGGCCAACCCGTCGCGAGGTTGGCCTTGTCGTTTGGGCGGGCGCCCAGATGGTTTGGCTTTTGACTTGCCTGCCCTATGCGGCGCCTTGGATTTTTGTTGCGAGGAGGAAAAAGAGAGGAGGCTGTCTGAGCGCAGCGAGTTTGCCTCCTCTCCCTCCTCGCAACAAAAATCCAAGGAGGGTGTCGCCGCATCGGGCGCGCCTTTCTTTGCTTACTTTCTTTGGCAAGACAAAGAAAGTGAGTCAGCCCCGGCAGGGGATGAAACAAGGGATGGCCCGCAGCAACAAACCCCCCGCCCGGCAGGGGCAAGCAAAACCACTAGCGGTCGTCAGCCCGCCACCTCACCCCACGGCGAACGGATATCCGCCAGGAAGCGCTGCGCGCGCGGGTGCTGCGGGCGATGGAAGAAGTCTGCGGGCTTGGCGCGCTCCAGCACCTGGCCTTGGTCCATGAACAGCACGCGGTCGGCCACCTCGCGCGCGAAGCCCATCTCGTGCGTGACGCACACCATGGTCATGCCGTCGCGGGCGAGGTCCTTCATCACCAGCAGCACTTCGTTGACCATCTCCGGGTCGAGCGCGGAGGTCGGTTCGTCGAACAGCATGACCGGCGGCTTCATCGCCAGCGCGCGGGCAATCGCCACACGCTGCTGCTGGCCGCCTGACAATTCGCCGGGGTAGGCGTCCGCCTTGTGCGGCAGGCCCACGCGCTCCAGCAGGTGCATCGCAAAGTCCCGGGCTTCCTGCGGCAGCATGCGTTTGAGCTGCACCGGCGCCAGGATGCAGTTCTGCATCACCGTCAGGTGCGGGAACAGGTTGAACTGCTGGAACACGAAGCCGATGCCGCTGCGCAGCACATTCACGTTCACGCCATGCGCGTGCACGTCCTGGCCGTTGACGGCGATGCGGCCTTTCTGGATGGCCTCCAGTCGGTTGAGCGTGCGGATCAGCGTGGACTTGCCCGAGCCCGACGGCCCGCACACCACCACCACCTCGCCTTGGGCGACCGTCTCATTGACGTCAACCAGGGCGTGGTAATCGCCATACCACTTGTCGACGTGTTCGATGGAAATCATGTTCATGGTTTGGACGGGGCACGAGCGGCCAGGCGGCGTTCCAGCAAGTACGCGAAGCGGGTCAGGCCGAAGCACATCACGAAGTAGCTCAGCGCCAGCAGGCCGTAGCTCTCGGCGGATTTGGTCAGGACGGCCGTGCTGATCTGGGTGGTGATGAACGACACCTCGGGCAGGCTGATGATGTAGCCCAGCGAGGTTTCCTTGATGGTGGAGACGAGCTGGTTGACCAGCGACGGCAGCATGTTGCGCAGCGCCTGCGGCAGGATCACCCGCTGCATCGCCTGCATGTACGACAGGCCGAGCGAGCGGGCGGACTCCATCTGCCCGCGCGGCAGGGCCTGGATGCCGGCGCGCACGATCTCGGCCAGGTACGCACCGTCGAAGATCACCAGCGCGGTCAGCATGGTGCTGAACTGGTCGGTGCGCTGGCCGGTGATGGAGGGCAGCAGGAAGTACGCCCAGAAGATCACCATCAGCAGCGGCGTGCCGCGCACCACGTAGACGATTGCCGTGGCCGGCCAGCGCAGCACGGCGATCGGGCTGACGCGGCACAGGCCGAGCACGATGCCGACCGGCAGCGCCAGAATGAGGCCGGCGGCCGCCAGCAGGAAGGTCAGCGCGAGCCCGCCCAGCGGCCCGTTCGGGTATTGGCCGATCAGGTAATAGACGCCGTAGGTCTGGAGGAGGTCGAGCATGGCTACAGCGTCCTCACCGGGTAGCGATGCTGGTACCACGCCGAGAACACGGTGATCGCAATCGAGATGGTCAGGTAGGCCGCGGTCGCAAACGCAAACGCCTCAAAGCCGCGGAAGGTGGCGGACTCCACCTGCTGGGCCTGGTACATCAGCTCGGCCACGCCGATCACCATGGCGATGCTGGAGTTCTTCCACAGGTTCAACGTTTGGCTGACCAGCGGCGGGATGGTCACGCGCAGCGATTGCGGCAGGATCACCCGCCGCATCGCCTGCAGGAAGGAGAGGCCGAGCGCGCGGCTGGCCTCAAGCTGCTCCTTCGGGATCGAGCGCAGGCCGCTGCGGATGTCCTCGGCCATATAGGCAGCCGTATAGAGCACGAGCGCGATGACCGCGCTCGCCGCTTCGTAATTGAGGTCGTAGAGCCAGGTCCGGACGGCGTTCGGCAGCAGCTGCGGCGCGCCGAAATACCAGAACAGCATGTGGGCGAGCAGCGGCACGTTGCGGATGGCCTCGACATAGGTCTGGCCAATCCCGCGCAGCACGGCCGATGGCGCCATGCGCAGCAGCGCGACGACGATCGCAAGCGGCAGCGCCAGCACGAAGGCCAGCACCGACAGCTTGATCGACAGGAAGAAACCGCTGACAAGCCACTGGTGATACTGCCCCGAGAGCAGCATCGACAGATCGAAATGGGGCATGGAGATTCACCGCCCGGCGCCGGAAGGATCCGGCGCCCGGGCAGTAAGGCGGGTAGGGCGTGCGATTAGTCGATCTTGTCGGTGGAGATCTTGAAGGTGCGCTGCGGGAAGGCCATCTTGGTGGTCGGGCCGAACCACTTGTCGAACAGCTTCTGCGCTTCGCCGCTGGCTTCCATGCCCAGCAGCACCTTGTTCACCTGCTCGTGGAAGGCCGGCTCGTTCTTGCGGATGCCCAGCGCGATGTGCTCGGTCGACAGGTTCTGCGGCACGATGGCGTAGTCCTTCGACGCCGGGCCCAGCTTGGCCATGTTGCCGATCAGCGTGGTCTCGTCGTTGACGTAGGCGGCGCCCTTGCCTTGCTGCAGGGCCAGGAGGGCCTGCGGGCTGTTGTCGAACGAGACGATGTCGGCGTTCTTGATGGCCTTGCCGATGTTGGCTTCCATGGTCGAGCCCTTTACGGTCAGGACCTTCTTGCCGTCGAGCTGGCCCAGCGTGGTGATGCCGCTTTCCTTGCGCACCATGGCCTTCTGGCCGGTGATGAAGGTCGACACCGAGAAGTCGATCTGCGCCTCACGCTCCTTGTTGTGCGTGAGCGAGGCGGCCAGCAGGTCGACGCGGCCCTGCTGCAGCTCGGGGATGCGCGCGGCCACGGCCAGCTGCTTGAGCACCGGCTTCACGCCGATGCTCTTGGCCACGGCGTTGCACATGTCCACGTCGTAGCCGACGATCTCGCGGCTCATCGGGTCTTTCAGGTAGCTGAACGGCTCGTCGGTGCCGAGCACGCCGCAGACGAGCTCGCCTTTCTTCTTGATGTCGGAGAGCTGGTCAGCGTGAGCGGCGGTGGCGACCAGGGTGGCGGCGGCCAGGACAGCGGCGCCAGCAAATTGCGTCAGACGTCGGTTTGTTTTCATCGGGTTTCCTCCTTGACGACTTGGGTGGTTGGGACTGCGCGAATCAAGATCGACCGCGAGCATACCGGCGCATGGCGCGCTTGGCTGCTCGGTATCCGGATAACCATATGACGGCACCCGCAAAACGCCCAACTATAGCCCATGCCGCAGCGGCGAAGAGGCGGGATTGGCGGGTGAATCGAAGGGGCTCGCACAGGGGCGTAACGGATGGCGCGGATGCCGGCTGCGGCGGCTCAGGCAAGGGCGTCTCGGCATACGCTGGAACGATGGCTCCCGAGGCTGACGCAGCAGGAAAGCGGCACGGCGCGCTTCTTGTGAAAAGACTTTGTCTGCAATTAATGACATGGCAACCCGCCTCACTCCATCGGGGGATTCCCGGGGCGCGGGGTCTGCCGGCTACAGCGTGCCGCAGATCGACTCGTTGATCGGTACGTCGCCGACCGTCTCATGGTCGTTGCCGCGATAACGGTAGATCAGGCTCAGGCCGAGCCGCGTGAGGATGCGCACGTCGCCGTTGTTGCAGATGTTTTTCTGCAGGATCGGCACGAAGTTGAGGCGGAAGCCCTGCGACGCGGCCGAATGCGCCGCGTAGTTGGTCAGCGTGATGAGGAAGACGAGGTTCTTCTTCTGCGGCAGCGAGCACTGCACCAACGACGTTTCGCGATCGAGCGGGACGGGGGTGTAGCGATTGATTTCGGTGCAGGCCAGGGTAAGCGCGCGGTCGGCATTGCGGGCCGGGCCGGTCAGTGCGGGCACGCCCGCCGCCGCGGTGCTGCGGCCGGTGGCGGCGCCGACCAGCATGCGGGCCAGCGGCGACAGCTCTTGCAGCGCAGCCACGCTCGGCGGCGATTGCGCCCACGCTGGGCTGGACAGCAAGGGCAGGGTGATCGCCAAGACGCGGACGGCCTCACGCCAGCGCTCACGCTGGTGGCCTTGGACATCCAGACCGGTCCGAATGGCGACGTGTTGAGTCACATGCTTTCTCATTGCCCACGGAGCCACAATTCTATTGAAAAATCTCCCGAGATGCGAGGCGCAAAGCGCACCTGAACCTTCGCGCTTTAAGCACAATCAAACGCCGCCCTCAAGTCCGCACGCGCACCATCGCCGAGATCCGCTCGGCAGCCTGCTGCAACGGCACCAGAAACTGCTTGGTCATCTGTTTGGCCGAGGTCCGGTTGGCCTGCCCGCTGATGTTCATGGCGGCGATGATGTCGCCCGCCCGGTTGCGGATCGGCGCCGACAACGAAATCAGCCCTTCTTCCAGCTCCTGGTCAACCAGCGCCCAGCCCTGGGCGCGTACCCCGGCAATCACCGTCTTGAGTGCATCGATATCGGTGACGGTGCGCTGCGTGCGCGGACGCAGGTCCGACGCGCGCAGCAGGGCATCGAGCCGGTCTTCCGGCAGCCCCGACAGCAGCACCCGCCCCATCGACGTGCAGAACGCCGGCAGGCGGCTGCCGATCGACAGGTTCAGCGCGATGATCTTCTGCGTGGGCACGCGCAGCACGTAGACGATTTCCGTGCCGTCCAATACTGAAGCGGAGCAACTTTCGTGCACGGTCTGCACCAGCTCTTCGATGACCGGTTCGGCCAGGTTCCAGAACGGCATCGAAGTGAGGTAGGCGAAGCCCAGGTCGAGGATCTTGGGCGTCAGGCGGAACAGGCGCCCCTCGAAGCTCACGTAGCCAAGGCTGACCAGCGTGAGCAGGATACGGCGCGCGCCGGCGCGCGTGAGACCGGTGGCCTCGGCGACTTCGGACAGGGTCTGCTCCGGACGCTCGGCATTGAAGGCGCGGATGACCGACAGCCCCCGTGCAAAGGATTGCACGTAGGAGTCGCTGGGTTTTTCGGTGGGCAGTTCGGCGGCAGACATGCAAAAGGGGAAAGCGAAGCACTGTCCTCAAGCCTACTGGCATTCCCCGGATTTCGCTACTCGAACGCCTGATCGCCATGCGTACGCCTTGACATGGGTCGGATCGGGGGCGTAGATTAGTTCTTGGATCGAACGTGAGTTCGTATAGCGAACAAAATGGGAGCGTGGGCCGGACAGTCAGGGCCCGTGTCGATCCAAGTCGTCAAACAGGAGACTCGCAGGCCGCATCGTCGCGGCTGGGCCGGCTGGTGACCCAGTCTGGGCCTGGCGATGCTCCGAGCGGCGCCGCCATCAAACATGCGCGGCGCCCCTGCCGGAGAATGTCACGTGATCAACAAGATTTGTCCGTCCGTGGAGGCCGCGCTGGCCGATATCCCCGACGGTGCCACCATCATGATCGGCGGGTTCGGTACTGCCGGCATGCCCTCGGAGCTCATCGACGGGCTCATCGCCCACGGCGCGCGCGAGCTCACCATCATCAACAACAATGCCGGCAACGGCGAGACAGGCCTGGCCGCGCTGCTTAAGGCGCGCCGCGTGCGCAAGATCATCTGCTCGTTCCCGCGCCAGGCGGATTCGTACGTGTTTGACGCGCTTTACCGCGCCGGCGAGATCGAGCTGGAACTCGTGCCGCAGGGCAACCTGGCCGAGCGCATCCGCGCCGCCGGCGCTGGCATCGGTGGCTTCTTCTGCCCGACGGCTTACGGCACGCAGTTGGCCGAGGGCAAGGAAACGCGCATCATCGACGGCAAGCCCTACGTGTTCGAGCTGCCGCTCACCGCCGACTACGCGCTCATCAAGGCCCTGCGCGCCGACCGCTGGGGCAACCTCGTCTATCGCAAAACCGCCCGCAACTTCGGCCCGGTGATGGCGATGGCGGCCAAATGCACCATCGCGCAAGTCAGCGAGACGGTGGAGCTGGGTGCGCTGGACCCTGAGCACATCGTGACGCCCGGCATTTTCGTCAAGCGCGTGGTGCAAGTCGCAGCCGCTCAACCCGTTCAGGAGGCCGCATGAACGCCGAAGCCACCGCCAAGATCCAGCGCTGGACGCGCGACCAGATCGCCGCCCGCGTGGCGCGCGACATCCCGGACGGCTCGGTCGTCAACCTGGGCATCGGCCTGCCGACGCTGGTGGCCAACCAACTGCCCGCCGATCGCGAGATCCTGCTGCACACTGAAAACGGTCTGCTCGGCATGGGCCCGGCACCGGCCCCCGGCGAGGAGGACGAAGACCTCATCAACGCCGGCAAGCAACCGGTCACCATCAAGCCGGGCGCGTCGTTCTTCCACCACGCCGATTCATTTGCCATGATGCGGGGCGGCCATCTCGATTGCTGCGTGCTCGGCGCCTTCCAGGTGTCGGCCACGGGCGACCTGGCCAACTGGCACACCGGCGCGCCGGACGCGATTCCCGCCGTGGGCGGCGCGATGGACCTGGCGATCGGCGCCAAGCAGGTCTTCGTGATGATGGAGCACCAGACCAAGCAGGGCGACAGCAAGATCGTGGGGGCGTGTACTTACCCACTGACGGGCATCGGCTGCGTCGATACCATCTACACCGACCTCGCCGTGATCGACATCACGCCCGAGGGGTTGGCTGTGCGCGAGATGGCGGACGGCCTCGATTTCGACACGCTGCAGGCGCTGACGGCCGCACCGCTGCGTCGTCCGGCCTAACAATTCAGGAGACAGGAACATCATGACGGACGCCTTCATCTGCGACGCCATCCGCACCCCCATCGGCCGTTACGGCGGCAGCCTGTCCGCCGTGCGCGCGGACGACCTCGGCGCCGTGCCGCTCAAGGCGCTGATGGCACGCAACCCGCAGGTCGACTGGTCGGCCATCGACGACGTGATCTTCGGCTGCGCCAACCAGGCCGGCGAGGACAACCGCAACGTGGCGCGCATGTCGTCGCTGCTGGCCGGGCTGCCCGAGGGCGTGCCGGGCTCGACCATCAACCGCCTGTGCGGCTCGGGCATGGACGCCACCGGCACCGCCGCACGTGCCATCCGCGCCGGCGAAACGTCGCTGATGATCGCCGGCGGTGTGGAAAGCATGAGCCGCGCCCCGTTCGTGATGGGCAAGGCCGCCAGCGCCTTCTCGCGCGACGCAGCCATCTATGACACCACCATCGGCTGGCGCTTCATCAATCCCGTGATGCGCGCGCAGTACGGCCTCGACTCGATGCCCGAGACTGCCGAGAACGTCGCCACCGATTACCAGGTCAACCGCGAAGACCAGGACCGCTTTGCGCTGCGCAGCCAGGCCAACGCCGCGCGTGCGCAGGAAGACGGCACGCTGGCGCAGGAAATCACCGCGGTGACGATCCCGCAGAAGAAGGGCGAGGCCATCGTGGTCAGCCGCGACGAGCACCCGCGCGCGACCACCATGGAAGCGCTGGCCAAGCTCAAGGGCGTGGTGCGCCCGGACGGCACCGTCACCGCCGGTAATGCCTCCGGCGTGAACGACGGCGCCTGCGCGCTGCTGCTCGCCAATGAGGACGCCGCCAAGCGTTTCGGCCTGACGCCGCGTGCGCGCATCGTCGGCATGGCCACCGCAGGCGTGCCGCCGCGCGTGATGGGCATCGGCCCGGCGCCGGCCTCGCAGAAGCTGCTCAAGCAGCTCGGCCTGACGATCGATCAGATGGACGTGATCGAGCTGAACGAAGCGTTTGCCGCGCAGGGCTTGGCCGTGACGCGCCAGCTCGGGCTGGCCGACGACGACGCACGCGTCAACCCGAACGGCGGCGCCATCGCGCTGGGCCACCCGCTCGGCATGAGCGGCGCGCGCCTGGTGACGACGGCGATGTATCAACTGCACCGCACCGGCGGCCGCTACGCACTGTGCACGATGTGCATCGGCGTGGGGCAGGGCATTGCGCTGGTGATCGAGCGCGTTTGACGCCCCCAGCCATGACAAGCGGATTGCTTGATCGCGCTTTCTCCACGCCGGCCATGCTGGCGGTGTGGTCCGATGCGGCCACCGTGCGCGCGATGCTCGACGTGGAGGCGGCGCTGGCGCAGGCTGAGGGCGCGGTCAGCGTGATTCCGGCCGACGCCGTCGCGCCGATTCGCGCGGTGTGCGCGAAGGCGACGCTGGACCTGGAGGCGCTCGGCGAGGCAGCGGCGAGCGCGGGCAATCTGGCGATTCCGCTGGTCAAGCAACTGACCGCTGCCGTCGCCCAGCACGACGAGCACGCTGCACGCTACGTGCACTGGGGTGCGACCAGCCAGGACATCATCGACACCGGGTTGATGCTGCAGTGGCGTCAGTCGGCTGCATTGATCGATGCGGACTTGCAGAAGCTGGCCGACGCATTGGCCGCCCTCGCGCAACGTCATCGCAATACGCCGATGGTGGCGCGCACGTGGCAGCAGCAGGCGCTGCCGACCACGTTCGGTCGCAAGGTCGCCGGCTGGCTGGAAGCCATCCATCGCGCGCAGGACCGCTTTGCAGTGCTTCGCGCGCATGTGCCGGCGTTGCAATTCGGTGGCGCGGCGGGCACGCTCGCCAGCCTGGGCGAGCATGGGCGCGCCGTGGCGCAGGCGCTGGCGCAGGAACTCGATCTGCCGCTGTCCACGTTGCCGTGGCATGGCGAGCAGGACCGCGTTGCCGAGATCGGTACCACACTGGCGCTGCTGACCGGGACGCTGGGCCACTTCGCACGCGATCTTTCCCTGATGATGCAGACCGAGGTCGGCGAAGTTGCTGAACCGTCGGGCGCCGGCAAGGGCGGTTCGTCCACCATGCCGCACAAGCGCAATCCGGTTGGTTGCGCGACGGTGCTGGCGGTGGCCACACGCATGCCCGGATTGGCGAGCACGCTGTTGGCCGCGCTGCCGCAGGAGCACGAACGCGCGCTCGGCGGCTGGCAGGCACAGTGGGCGACGCTGCGCGAAATGGTCATCCTGACGGCCGGCGCACTCGACCGCATGCGCGAGATCATCGAAGGCCTGCACGTCGATGCCGCCCGCATGTGCGCCAACCTGGACCTGACGCACGGCCTGATCCTCGGCGAGGCGGTGATGCTGGCCCTCGGCGCCGACCTCGGCCGCCTGCAGGCCCACCACGTGGTGGAAGCCGCCAGCCGCAAGGCCGTGCAAGACGGCAAAACCCTGCGCGATGTGCTGGCCGAAGACGCCGACGTCCTGCGCATCTGGGGCAGCGCCACGCCACAACGGCTCGACGCGCTGCTCGACCCCACTCACTACCTAGGCGATGCGGGCCCCGCCGTCGACCGCGTGCTGGCCGAGCACGCCCGCCGCCATCCTTGAACCTGATCCCCACGGAGACGCCATGCCCTGGCTCGAACACGACAACGTCCGCCTGTACCACGAATTCGACGATGGGCCCGCCGCGGGCAAGCCGGTGCTGGTGCTGTCCAACTCGCTCGGTACCAACCTCGGCATGTGGGCGCCTCAGTTGGAGGCGCTGCGCCAGCATTTCCGCCTGCTGCGCTATGACCAGCGCGGCCACGGCCAGTCGAACGTGCCGGATGCGCCGTTCGGCGTGGCGCAACTCGGTGGCGACGTGCTCGCGCTGCTGGACCGCTACGACATCGATCTCGCGCTGTTCTGCGGCCTGTCGATGGGTGGCCTGACCGGCCTGTGGCTGGCTGCGCATCACGGCGAGCGCTTCCCGCGCATGGTGGTCAGCAACACCGCCGCGCTGATCGGCACGGCGCAAAGCTGGAACGCGCGCATCGCCCAGGTGGAACAGGGTGGCATGGAAAGCGTTACGGAGACCGTGCTGGAGCGTTGGTTCACGCAGGGCTATCGCGATACCGCGCCGGAGCGCGTCAACATCGTCAAGGCGATGCTGCTGTCGACCGCCGGCGCCGGCTACAACGGCAACTGCGCCGCCATCCGCGATGCCGATCTGCGCCAGCAATTGAAGGACATCCGCGTGCCGATGCTCGTCATCGGCGGCACGCACGACATCTCGACGCCCGCCGCGCAAACGAAGGCCATCGCCGATGGTGTGCCCGGCGCGCAGTACGTCGAACTCTCCGCCGGCCACCTCGCCAACTGGGAGCAGGCCGACGGCTATACCGAAGCGCTGGTCAGCTTCCTGACAACAGGTGTTGCGGGCGCCGCACGCGAGGCCGCCCATGGATGACCGCGAACGCTACGCCGCCGGCATGCAGGTGCGTCGCGCCGTGCTGGGCGATGCGCACGTCGACCGCGCCAACGCCGCCCAGACCGACCTGACCGCACCGTTCCAGGACCTCATCACGCGCTACGCCTGGGGTGAGATCTGGACGCGCCCTGGCCTGCCGCGCCACACGCGCAGCCTGCTGACGATCGCCATGATGGTGGCGCTGGGTCGCGATGGCGAACTGCGCCTGCACCTGCGCGCTGCCTCGAACAATGGCGTCACGCGCGACGAAATCCAGGAAACGCTGCTGCAGACCGCCATCTATTGCGGTGTGCCGGCGGCCAACCATGCCTTCCACCTGGCGCAGACGGTGTTTGCCGAGATGGACGCGGAGGCGGCCGCGAAGAAGTAACACCGATCGTCTCGGGGGAGACGCCACGCAACACACACGGGCAAAGCGGCCGATGAGCCGGAGACCCAAGGAGGAGACCCATGCTCAGCGCATTGGGTGTGTTGTTCGACGGGCTGGCCTACGGCAGCCTGCTGTTCCTGATCAGCATCGGCTTGTCGGTCACGATGGGCCTGATGAACTTCATCAACCTCGCGCACGGGGCGTTCGCCATGGCGGGCGGCTACGTGTGCGTGGTGCTGATGAACCGACTCGGCGTGCCATTCCTGGCGACGCTGCCCATTGCATTCCTCATCACCGCGGCCATCGGGTTCGTGCTGGAGCGCACGCTGTACCGGCGGCTGTATCGCGCGAGCCCGCTCGACCAGGTGCTGTTCTCCATCGCGCTGGTCTTCATGGCGATGGCGGGAGCGACCTACGTCTGGGGCCCGACGCAGCAGCCGATGGAACTGCCGGAGGTGCTGCGCGGCCAGCTCAGCGTGTTCGATAGCGGACTGGAGATCGGGCGCTATCGCCTCTTCCTCATCGGCGTGGTGATCGTGCTGACAGCGCTGCTGGCATGGCTGATCGACCGCACGCGCTTCGGCGCGCAGGTGCGGGCATCGGTGGACAACCAGCAGGCCTCGGCGGGGCTGGGGATCAATGTGAGCCTGGTGTTCTCCGTCACGTTTGCGCTGGGCTCGGGGCTGGCGGGGCTGGGTGGCGGGCTGGGCATCGATGTGCTCGGGCTCGACCCCTCGTTCCCAATCAAGTACATGGTGTATTTCCTGCTCGTGGTGGCGGTGGGCGGCGCCGGCTCGATCAAGGGGACGCTGCTGGCGGCGCTGGTGTTGGGCGTGTTCGACGTAGCGGGCAAGTATTACGTGCCGGAGGTCGGCGCGTTCGTCATCTACGGGTTGATGGTGGTGCTGCTCGTGCTGTTTCCGAGTGGCCTACTGGGGAGGCGCGCATGAACGTGCTGCAGCAACTGATGCGGTCCGCGCAGCCCGTCGAGAACGCGCCGGCGCACGGCTTGCCTGATGCGCGCTGGTCGCCGCTGGAAGTCGTGTTCTGGTGCGTGCCGGTTGCGGTGTTTTTCCTTTTTCCCGATTACCTCGTCTTCGGCAGCCAGGTGCTGATTGTGGGCCTGTTCGCGCTGTCGCTTGATCTGGTGCTCGGTTATGCGGGCATCGTGTCGCTGGGGCATGCGGGGTTCTTCGGGCTCGGTGCCTACACGGCGGGGCTGCTGGCGGCGCATGGCTGGGGTGAGCCGCTGACGGGGCTGGCGGCGGGCGCGATCGTTGCCGCGCTGGCGGGCTTCTGCGTGAGCTTCCTCGTCGTGCGTGGGCAGGACCTGACGCGCTTGATGGTTACGCTAGGCATCGGGCTGATGCTGTATGAGGCGGCCAACAAGATGGCGTTCCTGACCGGCGGGGTCGATGGGCTCTCGGGCGTGACGATGCGCAATCTGCTCGGCGCGTTCGAGTTCGATCTGGCAGGGCGCACCGCGTACGTGTACAGCCTGGTCGTGCTGTTCATCGTGTTTGTCGTGCTCCGGCGGCTGGTGCGCTCGCCGTTCGGGCTGTCGCTGCGCGGTATCCAGCAGGGGCCGAAGCGCATGCCGGCCATTGGCGCCAATGTGCGGATGCGATTGGTCGCCGCGTTCACCGTGAGCGCGGCGATAGCCGGCGTGGCAGGCGGACTGCTGGCACAGACCACGCAGTTCGTCGGGTTGGATTCGCTCGGTTTCTCACGCTCGGCGGAGCTGCTGATCATGCTGGTGCTCGGCGGTGCGGGCCGGCTGTACGGTGCGCTGATCGGCGCGGCGGTGTTCATGCTGGCGCAGGACGTGCTCTCGGGCATCAACCCGGTCTACTGGCAGTTCTGGATCGGCCTGCTGCTGATGGTGATCGTATTGTTTGCGCGCGGTGGCATCCTCGGCGGGCTCGAAGCGGCTGTGCGAGCCTGGCGCGCCCGCAAGGGAGGTGCAGCATGAGCGCACCGACGATGCATCCCACGCCCACCCTGAGCACGCGCAGCCTGTCGAAACGTTGGGGCGGCTTTCATGCCAATTCGGAGATCTCGCTGTCGTTCACGCCCGGCGCGCGCCACGCGCTGATCGGCCCCAACGGCGCGGGCAAGACCACCTTCATCAACCTGCTGACCGGCGCCTTTGCGCCGACTGCCGGCCAAGTGCTGCTGGACGACGAAGACATCACGCGCCTGCCCGCACACCAGCGCGTCAAGCGCGGCATCACGCGCACGTTCCAGATCAACACGCTGTTTCCGGGGCTGACTGTGCTTGAATCGGTGATGCTCGCCATCTTCGAGCGCACGGGCGTGTCCTGGCACTGGCATCGCACCGTTGCCGCGCACAAGGAAGCGCGGGACGAGGCGATGGCGCTGCTGTGTCGCCTGCAGCTCGGCGCCGACGCGCTGTCGCCCACGCATGCGTTGCCCTACGGCAAGCAGCGGCTGGTCGAGATTGCCCTGGCGCTGGCCACGCAGCCGCGCATCCTGTTGCTCGATGAACCCGCCGCCGGCATCCCGGCCGGGGAGAGCGCAGAGCTGTTCGAGGTGATCGCCGGCCTGCCGCGCGACATCACCATCCTCTTCATCGAACACGACATGAACCTCGTCTTCCGCTTTGCCGAGCGGATCAGCGTGCTGGTGGCCGGCCGCGTGCTGACCGAAGGCACGCCGCAGGAGATCGCCGCCGACCCGCGCGTGCGCGAGGTCTACCTGGGGGAGGCCGAGCATGCCTGAGCTGCTGTCGTTCGAGAGCGTGACCGCTGGCTATGGCAATGCCATCGTGCTGGACGACGTGTCGTTCGCGCTGGAGGCGGGCGGCAGCCTGGCGCTGCTGGGCCGCAACGGCGTCGGCAAGACCACGCTGCTCTCCACGCTGATGGGCTTCACGCGCCTGCACGGCGGGCGCATCCGCTGGCAGGGCGCGGACATCGCCAAGGTGGCGCCGCACCGGCGCGCACGGGCCGGGCTCGGCTGGGTGCCGCAGGAGCGCTGGATGTTCCCGTCACTGACGGTGGAGGAGCACCTGACTGCGGTAGCACGACCGGGCGCGTGGGATGTCGCGCGCGTCTACAAGACGTTTCCGCGCCTGCAGGAGCGGCGGCGCAATCTTGGCAACCAGCTGTCGGGCGGCGAGCAGCAGATGGTCGCCATCGCCCGTGCGTTGATGACGAATCCTGCGCTGCTGTTGTTGGATGAGCCGATGGAAGGGCTCGCGCCCATCATCGTGCAGGAACTGGGCCGCGCCATCCGGGCATTGGTGGGCGAGGGCGGCATGGCCGTCATCGTGGTGGAACAGCACGCGCGCCTGGCGCTGGAGCTGACGCAGCGCGCGCTGGTGCTGGACCGAGGGCGCATCGTCCATGCATCGGCCAGTGCAGACTTGCTGGCCGATGCGCCGTTGCTGCAGCGGCTGGTTTCGGTCGCCTGAACCCTTACTTGCCCGGGTCTTTCACGTCGGCAAACTTGTCGAACTCAATGTTGTAGAGCTCGTTGCCGACCTTCTCGACGCGGCGGATGTAGACCGTCTGCACCACGTCGCGCGTGGCTGGGTCGATGGTGATCGGCCCGCGCGGGCTGTCGATCTTCATGCCCTTGAAGGCGGCCATCGCCTTGTCCCCGTCGATCTTGCCGCCGAGCTTGTTGATCACGTCGTAGATCGCGCCGATGCCGTCGTAGGCGGCCACCGCCATAAAGTTGGGCCGGCCGGCGCCGGGGTTGGCATCGGCAAACGCCTTCAGGAAGGTCTTGTTCTGCACGGAATCATGCGCCGCCGAGTAGTGGAATGAGGTGATCACGCCCAGCGTCGCATCGCCCATGGCGGGCAGCACGTGGTCGTCGGTCAGGTCACCGGTGGCGATGACCTTGATGCCGGCCTGCGCCAACCCGCGCTCGCGGAAGCCCTTCATGAACGCCACGCCTTGCTCGCCGGCCGGCAGGAAGACGAACACCGCCTGTGGCTTGGTGTCCTTCACGCGCTGGATGAACGGCGCGAATTCCGGGTTGCGCAGCGGCACGCGCACGGACTCGACCACCTGCCCGCCACCCGCTACGAACGTCTGCTTGAACGCGTTCTCGGCGTCGATGCCGGGGGCGTAGTCCGCCACCACCGTCGCCACCTGCTTGATGCCGTTCTTCAACGCCCACGAGGCGATCGGCGTGGAGATCTGCGGCAGCGTCATCGACACGCGCGTCACGTAGTCCGACTTGGTGGTGATCGAGGACGATGCGGCGTTGAAGATCACCATCGGCTTCTTGGCCTGCTGCGCGATGGGCGTGACGGCCAGCGCTTCCGGCGTGAGGCCGAAGCCGGCCAGGAAGTCGACCTTGTCGCGCACCACCAGCTCTTGCGCCAGACGCTTGGCGACGTCGGGCGCCGGGCCCGTGGTGTCCTTCATGATGATCTGCACTTGCCGCCCGCCAGCGGTCGTGCCGTGCAGCTTCTGATACGCCTTGATGCCGCCTTCCATCTGCTTGCCGTAGTCGGCGAAGGGGCCGGAGAAGGGCGCGATCAGGCCGATCTTGATCGGCTCGTCTGCCAGGGCGGGCAGGGCGGTCGCGAGCGCACCGGTCACAGCAATGGTAGCGGCGCTCAACAGCAGGGCACGACGTTTCATGAAGGTCTCCAAGGGTTGATCGGCAAGCGTGGGCCGGGAGAAAACTTCGCGGCGTCGCCTGCGCGTGGCGACGATCCTAAAGGCTTCATGTTCGCATTGCAACCGAGTGTTCGGATTGTGAACATCTCAGGTAAGGTTGTTATTTGGTGTGCTTGCGTTTGGCGGGGCGATGACCGGGTTCGCGCCACTCGTCCGCCTCGTCGTTGAAGAGGGATGACACCAGCGCGCGGAACCACTGGCTGCGCGCATCGTTGTGGAACTTGCGGTGCCAGTGCTGCTTGAGGTCGAAGCTCGGTAGCTCCAGCGGAGGCGTCATCACACAGATGTTGGCGTGCGACTGCATGAATGACAGCCCCACTGCGTGCGGCACCGTCGCAATCAGGTCCGTGCGCGCCAGGATGAAGGGGATGCTCATGAAGTGTGGCGTGATGAGCGTGTGCTTGCGGCGGATGCGCTTGCGTTCCAGGAAGCGCTCGTACAGCTCCTGGCTGCGCCCCTCGGCACGCACCACGGCGTGGCCGTATTCGAGGAACTGGCTCATCGACAGCTTGGTGTTGCCAGCGCGCGTGACGGGGTGGTCCGCCCGCACAATGCACGTGAAGTAGTGCGTGAACAGCCGCTGCTGGAAGAAGTTGTTCTTCTTCAGATCGGGAAAGTAGCCGACCGCCAGATCGAGCGAGCCGGTCTCCAGCGCCCGCTCGATCTGTGCCGGCGGCAGCGACACTGACTGCACCGATGCGCGCGGCGCCTCGCGCGCCATCGCCTCGACGATGCGCGGCAGGAACACCATCTCCCCCACGTCCGACAGCGCGATCGAGAACAGGTGCGTGGTGGTGGCCGGGTCGAACGCGCCGGTCTCCAGGATGCCCTGCTGCACGCGCGCCAGCACGTCGCGCGCGGCCGGGATCAGCGCTTGCGCGCGCGGTGTCGGTTCCATGCCGCGCGACGTGCGCACGAACAGCGGGTCGTCAAACGCTGCGCGCAGCTTGGCCAGCGCCGTGCTCACGCCCGGCTGGCTCATGCCGAGCTGCTGCGCCGCCATGCTCACGCTGCGCGCATCGTGCAGCGCCAGCAGGATCGGCAGCAGGTTCAAGTCAAAGTCGGAAAGGGCGGCGGGCAGCGCAGCGGTCATGGCAAGACCTTCTATACGAAATGACGATAGAGATTATCGCCAATATTGCATTGTGCGATATCAGCCAGCGCGCCAAAAATGGTTGCCAGAACGATTCCAATCCACTCGGAGACCACCACCATGCGCACCCAAGTCGCCATCATCGGCGCGGGCCCGGCGGGCCTGCTGCTCGGGCAGCTTCTGCACCGCAACGGCATCGACGCCGTCATCCTCGAAACCAAGAGCCGCGAGTACGTCGAAGAGCGCATCCGCGCTGGCGTGCTGGAGCAGGGCACCGTCGACATGCTCAACGAAGCGGGTGTCGGCGAACGCATGCGCCGCGAAGGGTTGATCCACCACGGCATCGACCTGTTGTTCGGCGGCAAGCGCCACCGCATTGACCTGACGGAGATGTCAGGCGGGCGTTCCATCACGGTGTATGGGCAGCACGAGGTGGTGAAGGACCTGATTGCCGCGCGTGTGGAGCAGGGCGCGCCGCTGCTGTTCGATGTGTCGGACGTGTCGGTGCACGACATCGAATCGGCCACGCCGTCCGTGCGCTTCATCCACGACGGTGTGCCGCAGACGCTGCAATGCGACTACATCGCCGGCTGCGACGGTTTCCACGGTATTTGTCGGCCGGCCATTCCCGCGCAGCGGCAGGCGGTGTTCGAGCGCGTCTATCCGTTCGCGTGGCTCGGCATTCTGGCCGAGGCGGCACCGGCGGCGGAAGAGCTGATCTATGCCAGCCACGATCGCGGCTTCGCGCTGTTCAGCATGCGTTCACCGAAGATCACGCGGCTCTACCTGCAATGCAAGCCGGACGAGAACCTGGCCGAATGGTCCGACGCGCGCATCTGGGACGAGCTCCACACGCGCCTGGAGAACAACGACGGCTGGCACCTGAAGGAGGGCACGATCCTGCAGAAGAGCGTCACGCCGATGCGCAGCTTCGTCTGCGAGACGATGCAGTACGGGCGCCTGTTCCTGGCCGGGGATGCCGCGCACATCGTGCCGCCCACCGGCGCCAAGGGTATGAACCTGGCCGTGGCCGATGTGCGCGTGCTGGCGCAGGCGCTGACGGCGCGCTACCGCCAGAACGACGCCACGCAACTGGCGGGCTACGCCGAGCGCTGCCTGCAGCGCATCTGGCGCGCCGAGCATTTCTCGTGGTGGATGACGTCGATGCTGCACCACTTCGACGACCACACGCCGTTCATGCAGCGCCTGCAGCGCGCCGAGCTGGAGTATGTGACGAGCTCGCCGGCCGGCGCCCGCGTGCTGGCCGAGAACTACGTTGGCCTGCCGTTTGCCGATGCGCCGGCGCGTGCGCTGAACGCTGTCAATACGACCAGGGCGGCGTAGTGGTCGGGTTGGATAGCGCGATGCGTGATACCAGCGGGTGGAAGCCCAGGCTGCGCGAGGTGGGGTAGACCGTGGTGGCGTTGGCGGTCTGCAGCGCGTAGTCGATCGTGAAGACCGGCACGTTGCCTGTGCAGTATTTCTGCAACTGCTGGATCGTCCACTGGGTGTCGGCGGCGTTTTGCGCGATATCGCCACCCGCCGCGCTATCCCACGCCGCACCGGCCGTGCCGCCGAACCAGGTGTCTTCCTGCGAAATCGCATCGACGTTCGGCAGCAGCACCGATGCTCCCGCATCGTCGATCAGTTGTGATGCATTCTGCTGGATCACCGCAAACTGCGGATTGATCGCCCGGCCCGCTGCGCGGATCTTGGCGATGAAATCGGCCATCGCTTGCGCGGGATCGATGCCTGCCGCCTGGGCCGCCGCCGCAACGGTCGGGTCGGCATACGCTTCCACCCAATCCAGGTAGACGCCGTCGAAGCCTTCGCGCGCGAGTTGCGCGACCGCGCCGTTGGGCCCCAGCCACAGTGCCTGCCAGCGTGGGTCCCAGAAGGCGACCACGTAGTCACCCGACCAGCCGTCCGGGTCGGCCGTGAGGATGAAATCGGGCGTGCCCGGGCTGGAGGTGGTCGGTGCCTGCCAGCTTGCTGTCCAATAGGTGCGGAAATTCTCCGCCTGGCCGATGTCGATGTAGGCCAGCACCTTGCGCGGCGTGCCATCGGGCTTGGTATGCAGGTGCGTCACCATGCCGGCGGTGTCGAAGCTCTCCAGGCCCTTGATCGTATTGTTGGCCTCGATGACGAACATGTCGTAGGGCTGGACGGCGAGCGCGTTGATCTGCGCGTCGGTGGTCATGCCCTGCAGCCGGTACATCCACGTTTGCACGCCTGCCAACGGTGACGCGCCGTTCGCGCCGCATGCCGCGCTCGGGGCGAGGGCGCTGGACGTGAGCGCTTTTGCCGTCAGCGTGCTGCTGGTGGTCGTGGCGGTGGCTTGCGGGGTGAGCGTGGCGCCGCCATCGCCGCCGCCACAGGCTGCGAGCGTGAGAGTGGTACCGGCCAGAGCGAGAGAGGACAGGGTCAGGCGCATGGTTGTTCTTGAGAGCGTGGGTTACCCGATGATGTTCTGCGGACCTGCGCGCGCCATCACGTACACGACATGGACGAGTGAGCGCCAGGGCACGCTAACACAGCCGGATGTTCGAAGCCCTACTGAAGTGGGGGCATCACCCTGAAAGTTGTTTCAACCTGAGTTTCCAGTCGATTGCCTCGGCATCGACATGTTGGGCTGCCCGCGACGCGTGGGGCAGATCAAACGTTGGCGTGGCTTTCATCGCCAGGTAAAACGCGCGGGTGTATAGTCGGACAGCACTTCGACGATAAAGAAGGGGAGCATGCGATGGACACCACGCCGGCGGGCCAATACAAAGGCTTCGACATCTATCCGTTGGCTTACCAGCATGAACGCAAGGCGCGCTGGCCCGAGGCCCGGGAAGACCGCAGCTACAACGCGGCCGTCATGATCTGCCGGGAGGGGATGTTGCCCGAGCCCGGGCAATCGCAGGTGTTCCGGCTGTCGGGGGATCGGCAGTTCAGCAACATTGGGGAGGCGCGCGCGGCCGCGCTGCGTTTTGCCGAGGGCATCATCGACGGTACCGTGCCCGAGATGTCGCTGGCCGGCCTCGACGGCGCCTGAGCGAGTTAACCCTTGTCCGTGGTAGAATGGCGGGCGAATCCAGCTTGCGCCGGGCCCATCAGGGCTGGTGGCGGCTGAGTCCAGCACCGGGGTTCACCCCGCGTCGAGCCGGGCGGCGCGCATCTGCGTCCGCCACCCAATTCCTCGCTTGCACAGAAGACGCCGCGCACCCCGCGTGCCGCCTCCGCCTTTTCCGTGCGACTCGGTTACCCCAGCCGCCCGCTGTTCGGGCCGATGGCCACGGTTGTTGCCGCTTCCCGCTGCGTGGTGGGAGGCGCGGTTCCGGTGCGGTCATCACACCATTGCAACCATCGACGCAGCTGTGTGCTGCATACAAAGGAACGAATTTGGCCAAGGAAGAACTGATCGAGTTTGAGGGCGTGGTTTCCGAAGCACTGCCCGACAACCGGTTTCGCGTGCAGCTGGAAAACGGCGTTGAGATCTGGGCGTACGCATCGGGCAAGATGCAGAAGCACCGCATCCGTATCCTGGCGGGTGACCGCGTGAAGCTGGAGATGTCGCCGTACGACCTCACCAAGGGTCGCATCAACTACCGGCACAAGTAATGCCGCGCGGGCATAAGCGCCCGGCCCGGCACATAAGAGACCGCGAGCCCGCACAGCCCGCGGTTTTTTTCTTTCGCCAACGATTGGCGATCGGTTTTTTTCATGGGCGTGTCACCTGGATGGGGTAAGATCGCCGCTGGTCGCTGACGGGGGGAACAGAGTCGGCGGCCAACTGAAGTGCAGGGCTTTCCATCTGTGTGAAGCCGCGCCTCGCCGCAGTGAGCGCGCGCCAGCTGTACCAGTCCTTCGAATAAGCGCACAGCCAGCCGGGTTTCCGGCATGAGCTTCCAATCGCGCATTCTCCTCGCCGACCGGGGCGTCCTCGACGCCTGCATCCGTTCGGTGCTCAGTGTGCCAATCGAGTCACACCGCATTGATATACCGCACAGGTAGGTCGGCGCTTGTCCATCGGAAATCTGGACGCGTCACGTTGCGTCCGAGGGAATAGAACACGCATGTTGGAAACCAAGAATGCAGCACAGAGTGTGGCGCGCACGAGCCAGCGCGCCATGGTGGGCCTGACGGCAGCCGTCGCGCTGCTGGGTGGCCTGGGTATGAGCAACGCATCGGCACAGGCCACGCGCCCGAAGGCGCCGATCTACGGCGTCACGCTCGATGACGTCAGCAACATCAATGCGATCGTGGCATCGCTCACGCACCTGCCGTACAAGCCGACGGTGCGCGTGGTGTTCGACCCGGGCACGACCGCTGCCCAGTACTACCCGGCGCTGGTCAAGCTCCATGCCGTCGCTTACGTGATGGGCGAAGTCATGGACTCGTACTACTTCCCGAGCGATCTGCAGACGTACACGTCACGTACGCAGGAACTGGTTGGCACGTTGAAGAACGTGGTGGACGTGTGGGAAATCGCCAACGAGATCAATGGCGAATGGCTGCGTGTCGACTCGAACGGCCCGGACGCGGTGGCTGCGTCTGAAGAGCAGGACATCGGCAACATGGTGGCGGCGGCCTACGACATCGTGAAGGCCAACGGTGGCCTGACCGCCGTGACGATGTACTACAACGACGACGGCAAGGGCAACAACTGCTGGCAGCTGCCGATGGATGCGTGGCAGACCTGGGCGCAGACCTACCTGCCCGCACGCGTGCGCCAGGGTGCGGACTACGCACTGTTCAGCTACTACCCGTACCAGGATTGCCCGGGCCTCTACCCGAACTGGGGCAGCGACTTCAAGCTGCTGGAAAGCATCTTCCCGGCGGCGAAGGTCGGCTTTGGCGAGGTCGGCACGTCGAGCATCTACGCGCCGGCATCGGTGCAGCAGAACATCCTCAAGACGTACTACACGATGGGGACGAAGATTGCCGACCCGCGTTTCATCGGAGGCTACTTCTGGTGGAATTACGCCGAGCAGATGGTGCCGTACAGCACCAGCTCGTACTGGAACCTGCTGAACCAGACCATCAAGCCGCTGGCCGCACCGCGGTAAGCGCGGCTTGCCCGGGCGCCCAAGAAGGGGGGGCGTCCGGCCGGTTGGCCCGGCAACAAAAAAGGGCCGGTGTCAAGTCTTTCGCGCAAATCACGCAAGCCTTGAAACCGTATATGGGACAGTAGGTTAGCTCTTTTCGGTACTGCGTTGCAGGAGCGCAGCCTTGTGGGCTAGGAGCCACATAAGAGCGTCGGGAGAGAAAGCCGCATCGCACGGTGTCGTGCTGGATTGCCGAGGAACGGCGGGCTTGTAGAACATCATAGCCCAAGAGGCTGTTGATGGCATCCAGAATGAAGAACGCGCAGCCTGGGCTGCGCGTTCGATGGATACCCGTTGGATGATGTGCGACGCCATCATGCCGGCTTCGATGGCGCGCTCCGTGTTGCCGTGCCCTTCCTGAATCCCCTGTCGCCCGCCATGAAGGCTTCCAGCATGTGCGGGATCAGCGTCACAGCATCGACCGCCTCGCCATACGCCTGCGCGTGCAGCGCGGCGTAGCGGTCGAGGTCGGCTTTCAGGCTGGCCGGGCACGCGAAGGTCAGCTTGACGTTCTCGGTCTTGGGCAGCGGCCCGAGCCGCAGCTTCTTGGTCGTACTCATTGCATTGCCTCCCGCTGGAAGAACATCGGCTGGTACGGCCGCAACACCAAATCGCGGTTGACGATGATTCGCACCGGCAGGCCCGGCCGCTCGGTCAGCGTCGGCTGGATGTTCATGTTGCGCCGGGTCATCTCCTGCCCGACCTGGTTGATGCTGTCCTGCGCGCTGTCGCGCCCGGCGATCACGATGCGGTTGCCATCCTGCCGGTTCTCCGGCGCGGCCAGCTCGGCGCCCACGCCCAGCAGCGTCGTCAGCGCAGCACCGGCGACGATGCGGCTCCAGTGGTAGTCCACACCGTCTTCCAGGCCGGAATAGCCGGCCGGATCGGTGCCCACGAGGTTGTCCAGCGTCAGCGAGGACGTGTCCGGCAGGATGATGCGATTCCAAACCACCTGAACCCGGCTCTGCCCATAGCTGACCTGGCTGTTGTACTTGCCCAGGATGCGCGAGCCCTGCGGGATCAGCAGGAACTTGCCCGTGGCCGTGTCGTAGACCGGCTCCGTCACCGTAGCGATCACGTCGCCCGGAAGATCGGACTTGATGCCCGTGACCAGCGCGCCAGCGATCACCGTCCCGGCCATCACCTGATACGGCGAGGACGGCATTTTCAGATTCCCGGAATTGCGGGTCTCCGTAGAGCTGCCTTTCAGGAACGCCTCTTTCTGGTCTTGTCGATTCTGCGTCGCGGTCGGATCGGCAGGCTGGGCCCCCGTCGAGGCCGGCCCGGCAGCGAGCGGGTCGAAGGCCGCGAGTGTGCTTGCAGCGCCAGGCGCCCCCGGCGCGGCCTGCGCCACCGTGGCGGCGCCTTGGCCCTGCTTGCCCGAGCGGAAGAACACCGTCGAAGCTGCCGCCGCTTCGGCCTCCTTGCGCAAAGCGTCCGCTGGATCATGGCCTGGCGGTGCATACGTCGGCGTCACCGGCTGCTGCGACTTCACGATGGCTGGCCCCAGGTCGCCCGGCAGCGGCGGCCCCAGCTCGGGCACCTTCGGCGGCAGCTTCGAGTAGTCGGCCGGCAGGCCGTCCAGCCCTTCGGACTTCGAGACACGATCCACGTTGTAAAGCTCGGTCTGCTCGCCCGCGCCGCGCCGATGCGACTGCAATGACCAGATCGTGGCCCCGAGCACGGCGACCGACAGGCCGCCGACGAGGATGGCCAGCGTGCGCCGGTTCAGGCGCGTGACCGGGCGTGGCTGGGCGCGCAGCGCCACCGCCTCGGGCGCGACCTTGACCGCCTGTGACGCGGCAAGGTCTGGAGTGTCGTCCTGGCTCATGGTCAGTTCCTCCGCGTGCCGTCCGTGCGCTCGATCCGCACCACGTCGTCCTTGTCGCCACCCAAGCGCAGCTCGGCCGCGCCGAACAGGCGATCCACGATGTAGTAAGGCGAGCGGAAGCGGTAATTCACCAGTTGCCCGTCGCCCTGCGCGCCGATGACGAACAGCGGTGGCAGCTCGCCCTGCGCGACGCCGGCCGGGAACTGGATATAGACCTTCTCCCCGTCGTCGAAGGCGCGCAGCGGCTTCCACGGCGGATTGCTACCGCTGACCGCGTAGCGGAAACGGATCTTCTCCAGCGACAGCCCGCTATCGACCGGCGCGGCGGCGCGGGCCGCCTGCCCCTGGCGCTGCAAGGCCAGCATCTTGTCCTTGGGATACTCCCAGGACACCGAGGCCATCCACGTCTTTTCCGTCGAGGTCAGCTCCAGCAGGTAGGTACGCCGGCTGGTCGTGATGACGAGATTGGTCTTCAACCCTGAGCGGATCGGCTTGACCATCACGTTCACGCGCAGCGCATCGCCGCTGCCGCTCGATGTGTCGCCCACGATCCAGCGCACCGTGTCGCCGGCGGCCACCGTCACCAGCTCCTCGCCCGGCTGGAGCGCGATCACGGTCACGCGGCCCACGGCTGCATAGACCTGATACAGCGCGCCATCGGTGAAGGGCCACACCTGAATCGCGTTGACGTAGCCCTCGCGCGTGGGCGCGACGCGTGCCTCGGTATTGGCCCGTGAGACGCGCACCTTCTCGTCGGCCGGCTCCGGCGCCGGCTTGGCTTCTTCGCCCTCGGTCGCTGGCTTCAACTGTGCCGGCATCGGCAGCACCTCGGGCACGGCGACCGCCTCCACAGGTGCAGACGGCTCCGGCAGCTTCTGCGCCTGCACCGGCTCGTCGAGCGAGATGGTCGGCGGCGGCTTGCCCTGCGTGGCGCAGCCCGCCAGGGCCACGAGCGCCAGCACGGAAACGTAAATACGGAAAGACGGGTTCATGGCTTGGCTCCTTCGGAAGAATCCAGTTCGCGGCTCCACGACAGGCCGTTGACGTAGATGCCCAACGGGTTCTTGCGCAGGCGCTGTTCGGTGCGCGGGGTCTGCTGCACGATGGAAATCACCGCGTTCCAGCGTTCGGTGCCGGCAGGAGCGCCGTTGACGAAGCGTTGTTCCGTCCAGCGCACGTTGAACGAAGCGTCGCTGGCGCGGGTGACACTGGTGATCTGCACCGTGACCGACTCCTTGCCGATGCGTGCGAACGGATCGTTCACGCGGGCGTACTCGTTGAGCACCACGGCACCCTTGTCGGTGGTGTAGTCGTAGGCGTCCAGCCAGTTCTGGCGGACGACGATGGGATCAATGGACAGCGAGCGCACCAGGCCGATGAAGCGGCCCAGGTGATACGCGATCTGTGCATCGCTGGGCCGGTACGGCGTGGCCGCTTCGCCGACTGCTCGCACCTGGCCCGCGTTGTCCACCTCCACCACGTAGGGCGTCACGATGGACTGCGCGGAACGCCACACCAGGCCGCCGGCCATCAGCACCGCCAGCGTGAGGCAGCCAAAGGCCATCAGGCGCCAGTTCCTGGCCTGCACGCGGGACGAACCGATGCGCTCGTCCCACACTTGCGCGGCGGACTGGTAAGGGGTCGCAGGCTGCGGCGTGTCCGCGTAGCGCACCTGTGCGCGTTTGAATCGCATGGTCGGTTCTCCTTATGAATCGGAATCACGAAGGCTTGGCCCCTGGCTGGAGCCGCCGCCGTCGCCACCGCGCAGCGTGTGGACGGCAGTGGTCGCGGCATGGGTAAGTTGCTGGCGGCGATGCAGCCGCTTGGCCCAGGCGGGTTGCGCCTGCGGTGTTGCCGGCGGCGGATCGCCACCTGCCGCAGCGCCACCCGATGCGGCGGCTGCGCCGGCCCCGGTGGTGCCTTCCTGCCGGAAAGCTGCGGCCGCACGCTCCTTCACCGAACGCGCGCCCTCGGCCGCCTTCCGCCCGGCCGCCTGCGCGCCGGTCTTGGCGACGTTGCCCACGCCAGCGGCAGCACCTTTGAGGCCGCCGCCAGCCGAAGCGGAGCCAGCCTGAAACGCCGATCGCGCACTGCTGGCCGTCGAAGTGGCAGCACGCGCGCCGCTACCGGCCAGCCTGGCGGCCGCAGGTGCCATGCGTGCCCCGGCAGCGGCTGCACCGCCGACGCCCGTGGCTGCGGCGCCGACGGCCACGGCAGCGCCCGCAGCGCCCAGCGCCGCGCCGGCCATTGCGCCCGCGCCGAGCTGCGGGCCGCCGGACACAAGGCCCGTGGCGATGCCCGGCCCGAAGATGCCGAGCGCGAGCATGGCGAGCGAGGCCAGCATCACGACCAGCGCATGGTCGATGGATGGCTCGTTCGGTGTCGTCTGGAACTCTGCGAACAGACCCGTACCAATGCCGACGATGACGGCGAGCACCAGCACCTTGATGCCCGAGGACACCACATTGCCCAGTACCTTCTCGGCCAGGAACGCGGTCTTGTTCCACAGTGCGAACGGCACCAGCACGAAGCCCGCGAGCGTGGTCAGCTTGAACTCGATCAGCGTGATGAAAAGCTGCACCGCCAGCACGAAGAAGCACAGGATGACGATCAGCCACGCGAGGAACATCACGACGATGGGCGTGATGTTCACGAACACCTCGGGGAAGCCCGCCATGTTGCCGATCTGCTCAAGGATCGGCGCCCCGGCGTCGATGCCGACCTTGGCCAGCCGCCCAGGGTGCAGGAAGTTCTCCATGCTCAACGTCGAACCGCTGGCCGTCAGGCCCAGCCCGGCGAAGGAGCGGAACAGGATGCCGGCCAGCGTGTTGAAGTTGCCGATGATGTAAGCGAAGGCACCGACGTACAGCACTTTGCGGATCAGCTTGGCGATCACGTCTTCGCCCTGGCCGACGGCATGGCCCATCGCCCAGAACAGCCCGGCGATGGTCATGTCGATGACGATCAGCGTGGCGGTCAGAAACGCCACCTCGCCATGCAGCAGCCCAAAGCCCGAGTCGATGTAGCGCGAGAAGGTATCGAGGAATCGGTCAATCACCGTCACGTCATTCATGGCGAGTCCTCCTGCCCAGGCGTGTCGCCATCGGCGGGTTCATCGAAGCTGGGCGGAATGGGCGGCAGGTCGGCGAGCGTCTGGTACTCGCCCGGCCCGGCCTGGCCGGAGAGAAAGCGCCGCAGGTCGGCCTGGGCCACCTGCGCGCAAAACGCGCCGTCGTGCGCGCCCGCGCGGCACTGCGCGCGCAGCGTGTGCAACCGGGACGGATCGGCGACCAGCGTGTCCACCGACAGCGGTTGCGGCCGGTCGCAGCCGGCCAGCAGGAGCGCGGGAACAGCGAGGGCGAGCAGGACGGGCGCGTGCTTCATGCCGCACCTCGTCAGTGGTTGTAGAAATCGACGGCTTGCGGCGTGTACGGCGTGCCGCTGCCCAGGAAGCGGCGCGTCACCTCGCGCCCGCGCTCGGTGGCCGCCGCCTGCCGCGCCAGTTCCAGCGCGGCAGCGCGATCCTGCGTGATCTGGAGCCGTTGCGACTGGATCGACTGCTTGGTTTGCAAGGCCAGCAACTGGTTCATGGCCTGCATCGCTTGCAGCGCACCTTGGGCCGACTGGCTCTTGCCCACGAGGTCGGCCAGCACGCTTTCGTCTTCGCCCAGATTCTGCGACACCTGCGCCTGCATCTGCATCGTGGTCTGCAAGCCGTTGAGCGTGTTCTTCCACCGCTCCTGCGTGTCGCGGTACATCTGGTCGCCGCTCACCGTGGCGGCGTACTGCTCGGGATACAAGCGCTGAAACTCCCGATCCAGATTCGTCACGTCGTAGGCCAAGCCGCGCGCCTGGTCGATCAGCCGCTGCGTGGTTGCCAGATTGGCACGCAACTGGCCGACCACGCTGGACGGCAGGCTGGCGAGGTTGCGCGCCTGGTTCATCAGCATCTGCGCTTCGTTCTGGAGCTGCTGGATCTGGTTGTTGATCTGCTCCAGCGTGCGGATCGCGGTCAGCGTGTTCTGCACGAGGTTCGTGGGGTCGATCACGACCCATTGCGCATGGGCCGTGGCGGTGCAAAGCATGGCCGCGACGGCGGCGGCAAGAAGATGCTTCTTCATGGCAGGTTCTCCAGGGGTTGGTCAGCATGGGAACCCGGCGCGAGGCCGGGGAACGAGGGCAGCAGGTCGGCCGCCCAATCGAGGCCGCGATGGCGCAGCCAGGCGCCCGCGAAGCCGGGCTCGCCGGCGTCTTGCGGCACGCGGCCAAGAACGTCATCAATGGCGCGCTGGTCTTGCGGCGTGGAAGCGCCCGCGAAAGCCAGCGTCGCCGGCCCCAAGTCGAGATCGAACACCCGATTTCCGAGGCGGGATTGGTAGTAGTAGTCGCGCTTGGGCTGCGCGGTGGCGACGATCTCGATCTGCCGCCGGTTGAGGCCGAAGCCCTCGTAGATCGTGCGAATCTGCGGCTCGACCGCTTGCGGGTTCGGCAGGAAGATGCGACTGGCGCAGCTTTCGATGATGGCCGGCGCGATGGCCGAGTCCTTCACGTCCGCGAGCGATTGCGTGGCAAAGATGATCGAGACGTTCTTCTTGCGCAGCGTCTTAAGCCATTGCCGGATGCGCGCCGCGAACAGCGGGTCATCGAGGAACAGCCAGGATTCATCGAGAATCAGCAGCGTCGGCGCCCCGTCCAGCCGCTCCTCGAAACGCGCGAACAGATAGCGCAGCACGGCCATCACCGCAGCGCGACTTGCCATCAGTTCTTCCATCTCGAAGGCTTGGATGTCGGCGCTGCCAAGCCGGTCGTGATCGGCGTCCAGCAGCTTGCCGTGCGCGCCGCCCAGCACGTAGGGCGCAAGCGCCTGGCGTAGCGCATTCGATTGCAGCAATACCGACAGGCCAGTCATCGTGCGCTGCTCAACCGGCGCACCGGAGAGACTCCCCAGCGCCGACCAGATCGCCGCCTTCTCCTCGGGGCCGACCGACACGCCTTCATGCAGTAGTCGGCCTTCGATCCACTCGGCAGCCCAGGTGCGATAGCCCTCGCGCTCGATGCGCGCCAGCGGCTGGAACGCGATGCCGCCATCCGGCCCAAGGTCATAGTGCTCGCCACCCAGGCCCAGGATGGTGGCGCGGATAGAGCGCCCCATGTCGAACGCGAAGATGCGCGAGCCGGGATAGCGCCGGAACTGCAAAGCCATCGCCGCCAACAGCACCGACTTGCCCATGCCGATCGGCCCCACGACCAGCGTGTTCCCCACGTCGCCGATGTGTGTCACCAGCCGGAACGGCGTAGCGCCATCGGTACGTGTCACGATCAACGGTGGGCCGTCCAAGTGATCGTTGCGCTCCTGGCCGGCCCACACCGCCGACACTGGCATCATGTGCGCCAGGTTCAACGTCGAGACGATGGGCTGGCGCACGTTGGCGTAGGCGTTGCCCGGAATGGACGACAGCCACGCATCCACGGCGTTGAGCGTTTCGGGAATCGTGACGAACCCGCGCCCTTGGATGACGCGCTCCACCATGCGCAGCTTCTCGTCGGCCACAGCAGCGTCTGCATCCATGACGGTGACGGTTGCCGTCAGGTAGCCGAAGGCGACTTGATCGCTGCCCAGTTCCTGCAAGGCGGCATCGGCATCGGCCGCCTTATTGTTGGCGTCGGTATCGACCAGCGGGCTTTCCTGCTGGAAGATCGTTTCGCGCAGCAGCGCGATGACGTTCTTGCGCTTGGCGAACCACTGGCGGCGCAAGCGCCCCAACTCCCGTTCCGCCTCGGATTTGTCGAGGCACAGAAAGCGCGTACTCCAGCGATACGCAAATCCAAGGCGGTTGAGGTCGTCCAGAATCCCCGGCCAGGTCGAAGTCGGGAAGCCCCGCACCGACACCACGCGCAGGTGCTGATCGCCCAGCATGGGCGCCAAGCCGCCGACCAGCGCGGAATCGGTCAGCAGCGCGTCGATGTGGAACGGCACTTCGGGCACGCCGATGCGGTAGCGCCGCGTCGAGATGGTCGCGTGCAGGTAGGTCAGCGTCTGGCCGTCATCGAGCCAGGCGATTTCCGGCATCACGCCATCGAGCAGGTCAAAGACGCGATCGGTTTCCGCGACGAAGGCATCGAGCCGACCGCGCCAGTCCACGCCTTCGGTGGGTCGGTTCTCGTACAGCATTCCCGCTGCACGGGCGCGCGATTCCTCGGGCGGCAGATACACCAGCGTCAGGTGATAGCCGCTCTCGAAGTGGTTGCCCGAGTCCTCGAAGGTGGCGCGGCGTTCCTCGTCCACCAGCCAGGACAACGGTTCGGGAAAGTCGGAGTGCGGATAGTCGGCAGCGGGCCGGCGCTCGGCTTCGATGAACAGCGCCCAGCCTGAGCCAAGCCGGCGCAGCGCGTTGTTCAAGCGCGCCGACGTGGCGATCAGCTCGCCTTGCGTCGCGCTGTCGAGGTCAGGCCCACGAAATCGGGCCGTGCGCTGGAAACTGCCGTCCTTGTTCAAGACGACGCCCGGCGCGACCAGCCCGGCCCAGGGCAGCCAGTCGGCCAGCAAGGCCGGGCGCTGGCGGTATTCGGCAAGGTTCAGCATCGCGGCATCCCCTCACACGTCCAGCAGCGGGCGGTGCTTGATATGCCGTGCGAACACGGCCATGAACCGCGGATCGACGCGCGCTCCCCATACCGCCAGCGAATGGCCAACGATCCAGAGCACCATGCCGGGAATCCACAGTTGCAGGCCCAGCCCGACAGCGGCGGCCAGCGTTCCGTTGGCGATTGCCACGGTGCGCGGTGCGCCCCCCAGCAAGATCGGCTCGGTAAGCGAGCGGTGCAAAGGCACCTCGAACCCGGCCGCGAAGCTATCCGGGCCGCTCATACGACAGCCCCGCCCGAGAACGAAAAGAACGAAAGGAAGAACGAGGACGCGGCGAAGGCGATGCTCAAGCCGAACACGATCTGGATCAGCTTGCGGAAGCCTCCCGACGTGTCGCCGAAAGCCAGCGCGAGGCCCGTAGCGATGATGATGATGACGGCCACGATGCGCGCCACCGGCCCCTGGATGGATTCAAGGATGGATTGCAGCGGGCCTTCCCAGGGCATCGAGGAACCGGCGGCCTGCGCCGTGCCGGCCAGGAGCAGCATCAGCGCGGCCAGCAGCAGCCCTTGCCCCGCAGGGCGGGCCAAGCTGCGCAGCCGCGCGAGGCCCGACGGGTGGGAAAGCGGATTTACGGAAACACGGAAATCATGGGCGTGCGTCGTCATGGAAGTTCTCCAGAAAGGTCGAGGGATGGGGAAGTCGCCGCAGCGGATGCGGCATCGGGGATCGGCAGCAGCTCAGGAAACGGCGTTTCCAGTGCGTCCGCCAGTTGGTAGCCCACGCCGTCGAAGCCGACGACGCGGGCGATGCTCTCGATGCGGCGCTTGCGCCCTCGCCCGGCGATGTGGATCACCACGTCCACGGCCTCGGCGATCAGCGCACGGGGCGGGTTCACCGCCACTTCGAGAATTAGTTGCTCCAGGCGCAGCAGCGCACCCAGCGCGGAGCCGGCATGGATCGTGGCGATGCCGCCCGGATGGCCTGTACCCCACACCTTGATGAGATCCAGCGCCTCGGCGCCGCGCACCTCGCCGACGACGACGCGATCAGGCCGCAGGCGCATGGACGAGCGCACCAGCTCGGTCATCGACACCACGCCTGCGCGGGTGCGCAGGGGAACGTGGTCGCGGGCCGCGCATTGCAGTTCCACCGTGTCTTCGAGCACCAGCACGCGGTCGCCGGTGGCGGCGATTTCGGCGAGCAAAGCATTGGCGAGCGTGGTCTTGCCGCTGCTGGTGGCACCGGCGATCAAGACGTTCTGCCGCTCGCGCACCGCGCGGACGAGAAAGCCCGCTTGCGCGGTGGTCATCATCCCGTCGATGACGTAACGCTCCAGCGGAATCACGCCGATGGCGCGCTTGCGCAACGCGAAGGCCGGCCCCGGCGCTGCCGGCGGCAAGATGCCCTCGAAGCGTTCGCCCGTTTCGGGCAACTCGGCGGACAGAAGCGGCTGGCCGCGATGGACTTCTGCGCCAACGTGGGCCGCGACCAGGCGGATGATTCGCTCGCCGTCCGCCTCGGGCAGTTCCACGCCCATCGGCGCGCGTCCACTGGAAAGCCGATCCACCCAAAGGGTGCGATCAGGATTCAGCATCACCTCCACCACGTCCGGGTCTTCAAGTGCGGCGGCGATCAGCGGCCCCATCGCCGTGCGCAGCATCTGGATGCGGCGGTCGAGCGACGTGGCACTCATGGACTGCGGAACGGCGCTCATGACGCACGCTCCTGCGCTTGCGCGGCTGCCGCCGCGTCTTCCCTCCGCATCGGGTCGGGATGCAGTTCCTCCACCACGTCGCGCACCAGGCTGCGGCCCCGCAGCAGGTGGCGGCCAAGCTGCTCGGTGAACTGCTCGAAGCGCGCTTTGCCCTGCGCGCGTGCCGCGTCTTGGCGCGCCTCGGGAACCGGCGTGCTTACGGTCAGGTAGTAGCGGATGAACAGCGCCAGCGTTTCGATGGCGATGTTCTGGTCGCGCTCCATGCGCTCGGCTTGGCGCGACAGGCGATCAAGCCGCTTGGCAATGGCCGCCTCGCGCTGGTCGGCAGCATCGGGCGACAGCCACGATGTGAGCGCCGCCGCGACAATGGACGACTTGGACACGCCTTTCTTGGCGGCCAGCTCATCGAGCCGCTTGGCGTGCTCGGGCTGGATAAAGAGGTTCAAGCGATAGTGGCTCATAGCTCGATTCCGTCGTTGGGGTCGAGGGAAGCCAGCCGGGCCGTGCGCTGCATGGCTGGATCGAGCTGGCGCGGAAGGGGAAGCGGCAGGTCGTCGTCGTCATCGAGCAGCCCAAGGTCGGCCGCAGGCGCGGCCAGCCCGGGGTCGTAGGCGACGGTTTCGGAAAGCTCGGGCTGGCGGCGTGGGCCGCCGTCGTCGGTCGTACCCAAGTTCTCCAGGCCATCGGCGGATGCCGTGGCTGGTGCGGCAGGCACGGCAGGAATGGCCAGCCCGCTCCAGTCGTCGGCGCGGGCCGGCGGCGCGTCGGCATACTGCCCATCCGCCAGCGCGGGCGGCGGCAGCACGCGACGCTTGAAATTGGCGTCCGCGTAGTAGCGCAACTTCTTCGCCTTGATCGGCGCCACGCTGGACACCATCACCACGGCCTCGTCGGGCGGAAGCTGCATCACCTCGCCCGGCGTCAGCAGCGGGCGGGCCGTCTCCTGCCGCGACACCATCAGGTGGCCCAGCCACGGTGCGAGCCGATGGCCCGCGTAGTTGCGCTGCGCGCGCAGCTCGGTCGCGGTGCCGAGCGTTTCGGAAATGCGCTTGGCCGTGCGTTCGTCGTTCGTGGCGAACGTCACGCGCACATGGCAGTTGTCGAGGATGGAGTGGTTTTGCCCATACGCCTTGTCGATCTGGTTCAGCGACTGCGCGATCAGGAAGCTGCGGATGCCGTAGCCCGCCATGAAGGCCAGCGCCGTCTCGAAGAAGTCCAGGCGCCCCAGCGCCGGGAACTCGTCGAGCATCAGCAGCAGCTTGTGGCGGCGCTCGATGCCATCGGAGCCGTCGAGCGATTCGGTGAGGCGCCGGCCGATCTGATTGAGGATCAGGCGAATGAGCGGCTTCGTCCGCGAAATGTCCGAAGGCGGCACCACGAGGTACAGCGATACCGGATGCTCGGCAGCGATCAGGTCGGCGATTCGCCAATCGCAACGCGAGGTGACTTCGGCCACCGTGGGATCGCGGTAAAGGCCGAGGAACGACATGGCCGTGGACAGCACGCCCGAGCGTTCGTTGTCGCTCTTGTTGAGGACTTCGCGTGCAGCGGATGCCACCACGGGATGCGGGCCACCACCTTCCTCGTTCACGAGGTGCGGCGTGGTCATCATCCGGTGCAAGGTCAGCTCGAAGGGGCTGGCCGGATCGGATAGGAAGTTGGCGACGCCGCGCAGCGTCTTGTCTTCGCTTGCGTAGAGCACATGCAGGATGGCCCCGACCAGCAGCGCGTGGCTGGTTTTCTCCCAATGGTTCCGGCGCTCCAACGCACCTTCGGGATCGACCAAAATGTCTGCGATGTTCTGCACGTCGCGCACCTCATGTGCGCCGCGCCGCACCTCCAGCAACGGGTTGTAGGCGGCCGACTTCGCATCGGTCGGGTTGAACAGCAGGCAATGCGAAAAGCGCGAACGCCAGCCGGCGGTGATCTGCCAGTTCTCGCCCTTGATGTCGTGGATGACGGCGGATGCTGGCCAGGAAAGCAGCGTCGGCACCACGAGGCCCACGCCCTTGCCCGAGCGCGTAGGCGCGAAGGTCAGGACATGTTCCGGGCCTTCATGCCGCAGGTACTGGCGGTCGTGCTGGCCGAGGAACACGCCGGCCGGCTGCGTGAGGCCCGCCTTGCGAATGTCCTCCGCATTCGCCCAGCGGGCCGAGCCGTAGGTCGTGACCAAGCGCGACTGCCGCGAGCGCCAGATCGACATGCCGATGGCGACCACCACGGCCACCAGACCGCTGCCGCCCGCGATGGCCCCGCCGGTGTCGAACACGCGCGGCGCATAGGCATCAAAAGCGAACCACCACTCGAACAGCCGCCACGGGTGATAGATTGGCGTACCAAAGAAATCGAACCAGGGCGAGCCAAGGCGTAGCTGATAACCCAGGGCGGCGGCTGTCCATTGTGTGGCTGCCCACACGCCGGCGATCACGATGCCGAACACCACGGCAACCTGACCGAACAGCACGTTCGTCCCTTGCATAACCCAGCCTCCGATCACGGCACACGGAGGTGCCGCAGCACTGAGGATCAAGGCGTGCGTGCGGGCCGGTCAAAGGCCGTTATGGCGGGAATTCAGGCTGAAAAAGCCAGATTTCTTGCAGGGGCGAAAGCAATAAAAACGCCGCAAGCGCAAGTACGCTGCGGCGTAGTGAGGTAACAGCGAGAACTTTGTCGCTGCGATACGACTGTGGCGGACGTTACGGGGACTTTTGCTCCGGCCGATCACCGAAGAAGCGACGTTTGGCGGCCTCGGCCGCGCGCACGCAAAGTTCGTCGCCGACCTTCGCGCGATCCTCTTTGCATTGGCGCTGGATTTCCTTGATGCGCTCGGGATGGGCTACGAGGAAGTCCACCGTTTCCGAAGGTTGGGATGGGCCGCATGCCGTCAGCGTGGCGGCCACCATCAGCAGCATCGCTTTGTGCATGGTTCCATTCCTTTTCATCGGATAGGTTAAGACTCCTCGGCGGCGTCAAGGCTATCCGCCGAATCAATGAATGCCACTCGTTCGATGAACCGGGCCAGCATCTCGCATGGTTCTGTATCGCGGCGTAGCAGATAGGTCGTGAGCATTGGCGGCTTGCCCGCCAAGCGCCGGGGCACGACACCAGGCTCGCGGCTAGATGCGATATGCGCCTCGCCTGCCAGTCCCAAGGCCAGGCCAGCGGAAACCAAGGTCATCATCACATCGAAGGTTGCCACGCGCTGCGCGATCAGTGGCTCCTGTTCGAGCTTGCGTAAAAAACGATCGACCTGACGAGCGTGGCCTTCGCAGATAGCAGGGTCGCCCAGTGCCAGCGGATAGCGCAGCACTTCCTCCAGCGGCACCTTCTTGAAAGAGAGCAGTGGATGGCGAGCCGGCACCGCCACCATCAATTCGTCTTCCCACGCGGATGTAACCACGATGCCATCGCCTGCATCTTCGGCCATCGAAAAACCTGCGTCGTACAAGTCATCATGCAGACCCTTGATCTGCTGAGCGAGCGGAACCTCAAATAGTCGAATCTCGACCTCGGGATCTTCTTCACGGCATTGCGCCAATAGCATCGGTAGGCGCGATGGCGTGATGCCGTCTGACAGCGCGATGCGCAACTGTCCGTGAAAACCATTGGCAGCGGACTTTACGCTATCGCGGGCTTGATCCAATGCGGTGAAGACACGCCGGACGTGTTCCAGAAACAGGCGTCCCGCGCGGGTCAGTTGCGTGCGGCGGGTGGTGCGAACGAAAAGACGGGCACCGAGTTCTTCCTCTAGTTCCTTGATAGTGCGGGATAGCGGCGATTGGTCTATGTGCAACCGTTCGGCGGCGCGGGCGAAGTGGAGTTCTTCGGCGACAGCCAAGAAGCATCGAAGGTGGCGTAGTTCCATTGCGATGCCTCTGCCATGCTATACGGGGAGAAAAAGTGGATAGATTGAGACTGGCCGGCGCTTCTGCTTCTTCATGCTATTGAACGCGGAAGGCGTGAACCTTTGCGCGATGGCTACGGCTATCCAAACGTGCCAGCTCACACATTGCACGCGCATCACCGGACGCCCCGTTGTTTCGCTTCACGAAGGGCTGCACTAACAAGGATTGCGAGACAGCCCAAAAAAAGCAGGCTTCCGCCCCAAAGCGGCTCGACTTTCACGGCGAGGACAAGGGCAGCCACGAGTGCGACGAGCACTAGCGTTGCCGTAGTGAGCCGCGCGTCCGCGAGGAACATTCCGAGAAGTTCCTGGGCAACTTCACGAAGAATACTCATTGCACCATCTCCATACGCACTCGCCGAAGCCGGTATGCGGTTGCAAGACCGACGGCAAGGAACACACCTGCGAATACCACCAATGCCAGATCCTGGCCCGGCCAATCGACGCCGAGACCTTCGCCCGTCCAGAAGACGCCAAAGGCAGACAGCATGACGCCGACACCGAACTTCAAAGTGTTCTCCGGCACCCGCGCCAGAGGCTTATGGACAATGATTCCGATGGTGAGGACGACGATGCAGGCCGCCAATGCTCCCAAGGCAGCCGGCCATAGCAGCCCTCGACCGGCACCTACGGCAATGACGATGAATACAACCTCCAATCCTTCCAGCAATACCGCTTTGAACGCAGTCATGCCGGCGATCCAGTTGAGCGACGCGCGTTGACGAGTGCCCGCGTCAGCGAGTTGCGCGGACTCAGATGCGAAAATGGCCGCCTCGTCATGTAACGGGATAACACCTGCCGCTCGGAGAATCGCTTTGCGAAGCCATCCCATCCCAAACAGAAGAAGCAACACCCCAATGACGAACTGGAGTAAGTGAAGGGGTACCTGGTTGAGCAATGGGCCTAGCACCACAATCACCAGGGCGAGCACAATGAGCGCCGCAGCGGTGCCAAGTGCCGCCGGCTTCCATCCGCGCAAGATGCCGACCGCTAGAACGATCGTGAACGCTTCCACAACCTCGACAAGCGACGCAAGGAAGGCGGCTCCAATAGCGGGCGCAGCGATATTCCAGGCAATAGAGTTCATTGGGTGCCAACTGGGTTGTAGTGTTTGCTACCGATATGCTAGAATTATCGTCGTGTTCACAACATAAGTCAAGGAGCACACACACGTGCCGCCAACACCGTCAACTTTTGATGAGCGAATTGCGAACAGCATCGAGCGAATGAGTCCGGCAGAGCAGCGCGTCGCGGTGTTCTTTCAGGAGAACCGCGAGCAGGTTTTAATCGCGTCTGCCGCCGCGCTGGCGGCGAAAGCAAATACCAGTGATGCCACGATCGTGCGTACAGCCAGGGCCTTGGGCTTTGCCGGTCTTGACGATCTTCGGCGCGCACTTGCCCGCGAATTGCGTGATTCAATCTCGCCTGCCGATCGGCTCACTCGAACACTAGGCGAAGTTGGCTCCAGCCTGGCAGTAGCTTTCGACGTGACGATGGAAATCCACCGGCAGTCGCTTGAAGGTGTCTGTCGTTCGATCAAGCCCGAGGACTTTGAAATAGCCGTTCGCAGCATGATCCAGGCTCAACGAATCCTCGTTTTCGGCTTGGGGCCATCAAGCGCCATAGCAACCTATCTCGTCCTGCAACTCAAACGCTTCGGATTGGATGCCGCGAGCCTGACTAACAGCGGCCTTCTTTTCGCTGATGATCTGCGGTCATTGCGCAAGGGGGATCTCGTTGTCATTCTTGCTTATGGACGAGTGTATGAAGAACTGGCCTTGCTGCTGGGTGAAATCAAACGGCAGAAGCTGGGGTCGCTGCTTCTGACGGACACGCTTGCCGCCAAGCTCCGGCAGCAGGTCGATCAAGTTCTTCCCGTGGCACGGGGACGTGCGGACATGCTGAGCATGCACACGGCAACGCTCGGCCTCATCGAAGCCTTGCTGGTGGGCATCGCGACTCAGCGGCCCACTGAGACGGTCGCAAGTCTAAAGACACTCAACGACCTGCGGAAAAAGTTGGTGGGCAAAGCGGTGAACCTACCTATACCGAAGGACGATGGCTGATTCATATGCCACCGGCGGTAGCGATCAAGATTCCAATCCATGTGAATCTCAAGCTTTTCTAAAGAAGCGCGATATGCCGCGCCAATCACCTTGGAGCAACGATGTTGGATTGGAGTGCAATCATCCTCGGCATTATTGAGGGGATAACCGAGTTCTTGCCGATTTCCAGCACCGGGCATTTGCTCATTGCAGAGCACTGGCTTGGTGCTCGATCGGATACATTCAATATTGTGATCCAGGCTGGCGCCATGCTGGCTGTAACGATTGTTTACTGGCGTCGTCTGATCACGCTCGCCGTGAGCTGGCGCCAACCTGAGAATCGTCTCTATATTGGTAAGCTGGCACTTGCCTTTCTGATTACCGCCGTGCTCGGCTTCGTTGCCAAGGCGGCCGGCCTGGAATTGCCGACTACGCTTTCGCCCGTCGCGTGGGCACTCATCATCGGTGGTATCTGGATGATGGCTGCCGAGCGATTCTCAGAAAGGCGTAGCTCCCAAAGAGAGGTGACTTGGACTGTCGCCATTGCTGTGGGACTTGCGCAGATCGTGGCGGGCATTTTTCCCGGCACGTCACGCTCGGGCGCAACTATCTTTGCGGCGATGCTGACAGGAACAGGCGATCGCGCAGCCGCGACCGAATTTGCTTTTCTTGTTGGCATACCGACGATGTATGCCGCAAGCGGTTATGAACTATATAGTCAGTTCAAGCATGGCGGTGGACACGAAGATTGGGCAGCTCTCGGTACTGCATTCATCGTGTCCACCGTCACGGCATTTGTCGCCATCAAATGGCTGCTGTCCTACATTCAGACACATCGGTTTACAGCGTTCGCGATCTACCGAATAGCACTGGGCGCGTTATTGCTGGTGATCGCGGGCCGAGGTTGGATGTGATCCAAACGCGGCCAGAGTTTCAGCACTGGCGTAGCTCTTCCTCTCGATTCTTGGAGAAGAGCCATATCTTGACCTGATCGAGTAGCAAGGCGATCAGCAGAACCAGCCCCAGCATGGCGACCAAGAGCACGAGCGAGACAGGCGCCATAAGGAAGCCACCGGCAGCCAGCACGGTTGCGAGAACGACATTGCCGATAGTGGCAGCGGCGACGAACTTGCCAGGCAGCAGTGACCAGCACCGACCCGGCGTGCGCGAGAGGTAAATCGTGGCTTGGGCCGAATACATGAGATAGGCGAACATCAGCGCCTGGACTTGCGGCACGGGAAGTTGCAACCGGGTGAGCGCAAACCACAGAATCACGAAAGCCAGAATCAGCCAGCCGATGGCGAGGACGCCGCCGAGCCGCGCGATTTCTCTAACGTTCCACCGTTCTGGCGACGAAGAAACCCATGACCGATCTGTCGCTAGCGTGATCGTCACCACGTCGTTGAGAACAACGATGACGGCGATCAGAACCAACGGCGTGACGAAGAACCCTGTAGCGATATAGCCGAAGGTCAGCAAGGCGGCGAGTTCGACCGTCCTTGCAATTTTCGTGATCGTCCAGGTAAGCATCCGACGAAACACGCGACGGCCGCCCGATACCACAGAGGCGACCCCTTCGAGGCCGGGATGAGTCAGGACAACTTGCGCTGCGGCTTTTGCAACGTCCGAAGCAGCCTGCACGGCAATCCCGACCTCGGCTTGTTTCAGAGCCGGAGCATCGTTCACGCCGTCACCTGTCATGCCAACAATTCGGCCTGCTCGTTGAAGCGACTGCACGAGCCGGAATTTTTCTTCGGGATAGAAGTTGGCAAAACCATCGAACTGGAGTGGAGTCGCCAGGCCGCGCGTGGCATCTCCGAAGCGGTCGCCGAGTCCAACTTGGTGGCTGATGGCCTTGGCCGTATCGACGGTATCGCCTGTCACCATGAGGATCTTGATGCCAAGTGACTGGATGGTCTTGATGAGTGCACTCGCGTCCTCGCGGAGCGCATCGGCTAACGCCAGCAAACCTCGGATGCGTAGATTACCTTCGGTACCGGCAGCTACCGCTAGAACTCGCGCGCCGGTCGCAGCCACGACTTGCAGAATGGTGGAAAACTCAGGGGGGGATGAGGCAAGCGATGTAACGACCGCCGGCGAGCCAAGCACAACATGGACGAGCGGGCCATTGTCATCGGGACGAACATAAGCCTCTGACCGCTTGACTGCGGGATCGAATGGAATGAACTTCTCGCGGACATGCTGGGGGATAGCACGCTTTCGTAGCGCGCCCAGGATTGCCACCTCTAGCGCACCTTGCGTCGCTTCGTCGCAAGCGGCAGCGGCCCAGGCAAGCACATCATCATCTTTCTCCCCTGGAAGCGCGGCAATTCCGGCGAGCGTCTGCCGATTTTGGGTCAGTGTGCCGGTCTTATCTACGCACAGCACGTCCATCGTCGCGGCTTCTTGAACTGCCGATAGGCCGGTAACGAGCACACCCTCGTTTGCCAGCCGTCGAGCTTCCACGGCGTTGGCTACCGTGAAGGCCGCTGGCATCGTCACGGGCACCGTCGCAATAATGAGTACGAGGAAGAAGGGAACCAGCGGCAGTAAATCCTCGCCGCGCCAAAGCGCGACGATAGCCAGGATCGCAGCGAGCACGGCGTCGATGGTCACGAGATAGCGCACAACGGAGAACAGAAGCTGCTCAAGATGGCTGGCCGAACTGGCGGTTCGCACCAATTCCGCTGTGCGCCCGAAGTAGCTGCGTGCCCCTGTTTCCGCGACTGTTCCTGTCGCATTGCCGCGCCTGACCGTTGAACCCGAATAGATGGTTTCGCCCTTGCTGCGCGAAACCGAGGTCGATTCCCCAGTCAAAGCCGCTTGGTCAACGTCCACCGTCCCCTCGTCAATCACGCAATCTGCCGGAACCAGATCACCCGTAGTTACGGTCACGTAGTCGCCAGGGACGAGTTCGCGCGCCGGCAGAAGGCGCCAGTTGCCATCCCGACATACGCGCGCGTTGACCCGCAGCCGGCTACGCAAGAGGTCGAGCGCGGATTGCGCACGACGCTCCTGAACGCCGCCAAGGATCGCGCTGAAGGCGAGCCACCCTGCAATGATGGCTGGCTCAATCGTCTTGCCAAGGGCAACCTCAAGCACAAGGGCGATTTCGAGCATCCAAGGGATCGGCCCCCATAGGCGCTTCACGATCGCGCGTAGGCGGCTCGGCGGCTCCTCACGAACCTCGTTGTAGCCATGTTGTGCAAGTGTTGCTTGCGCATCGGCCTCCGAGAGTCCCTGCTTGTTGTGCGGGGCGACTTCCATACGGACTTCTCCTAAAGCGAGCGGCATGACCGCTGCGACTGGCAGTCTTGTCGCAATTGCCACAAAATTAAATGATTATTGCAGCAATTGCGACATGCACACAGAGGCGCGTATTGGGTGCGCTTCTGTTGGCGGCTACAGGGGTGGTTGGAAATCGGCGATTTTTGGTAGTTCCACCGGCACGCCGCCGGCATCGCACAGATGCTTTGCGCAGAGCGCGCCGCGCAGCCGCGGGGTAGCCTGTACGGCAAAGTGGAAGATTGCGTTTTCTTCTACGCTGCCGCGAATTGCGTCGCTGCCTGGGCCGCGTGCCCAGATGCCCACATCCTCGCCGCTGTGCGTTTCGCCCGAAAGCGGCACCGTGGATTCCTGCATGTAGTCCGGGTCTTCCGTGTCCACGCGGGTCAGGTCGGGGCGGCCAGTGGCAGGCTGGAAGCCTTCGCCCGTGTGCGGGTACCTCTTCGATCCGGCCGGCTGCGATTTGCTGGCGCCGGTATAGCCGGGGCCATTGGCGTAGCCGAGAGTGGTGTAAGGCAGGCCGATGCCATCGGTGGCCAAGCCGACCGTATTGTCCTCGCCACTGCTGCCATGCACCTTGCCCAGTATCGGGTTGCCGCGCATCGGGTAGCCGGCAAAGGTCATCGTGTGCGAATGGTCGGCGGTGACGACAATGAGGGTGTCATCAGCGGATGTGACTTCTGCGGCGACGCGCACCGCATCGCTCATCGCCACCGTATCGGTCAGTGCGCGGTAGGCGTTGCCGGCGTGGTTGGCATGGTCGATGCGGCCACCTTCGACCAAAAGCACGTAGCCTTCAGGATTGCGCGACAGCCGGGCGATCGCGGCGCGGGTCATCTCCGCCAGCGAGGGTTCGCCGGCGGCATCCTTCGGGCGATCATGCTCGAAGTGCATGTGATCCGGCTCGAACAGGCCGAGCAGCGGCTTGTCTGCCGGCGCGGCATCGAGCAACCGCTTGTTCCAGACATAGGCACCGTCGGGGTGGCGCTGCTGCCATTCGGCGATCAGGTCGCGGCCATCAAGGCGTCCGCCTGTCTTGTCGCCGTATTCGGGGTCGTGCTGCGAAGTCGGCATGAAATACTTGCGACCACCGCCCATCAGCACGTCGAACCCGCGCCAGAACGGCGTTTCGACGATTTGGCGTGCAATGTCGATGCAGCCGGCGGTTTTGGCGGCCTGTGGCATATCAGCATCGCCTTCCCAGTTACGTTCGGCCGAATGGGCGATGGTGGCGCCCGGTGTGGCATGGGTCAGGCGCGTGGTCGTCACCACGCCGGCGGACATGCCGGCGCTCGCAGCCAGCTCCCACATTGTCAGCATCGGCGATGCCAACGCGCCGGCGCAGTCCTGGCGCTTCGGGCCTTGGCTAATGCTGAGCACGCCGGCGCGAGTCTTCACACCAGTGGCGATCGCGCTCATGGTGCCGGCCGAGTCGGGCGTTTGCGAATCGGTGTTGTAGGTCTTGCTGAGCGCGGTATCGGGGAAGTTTTCCCACGATAAGCGGTTTTCCTCGCCGCTGCCGCCCTTGCGTTGCCCCTCGAAAATGCGCGCAGCAGTTACCGTGGTAAGGCTCATGCCATCGCCGAGGAAGATGATGACGTTCTTTGCATGGCCGTGCATTGCGCCACGCGCGGCGGCCTGCGCTGCACCATCGCGAAACCACCAAGCCGGAGTTTCGCCGTCCGGGTGGTGAATGATCGGAACAGCGATATGGGAGTCAGCAGCGTTCGCGAGCGGTGCCGTGGTGTGCGGGGCGCTAGCGCAAGCGGTAAGCATGAATGCACAGGCGAAAGGGATTACGCGCCGTACACACTCTTTCGTTCGGCCTGATGACGCCTTGCGCGCCCCGGATTGCAGTATTGCTAGAGCATCGACTTCATGGGGTCGCGGTTTGTTGTGCGGGACTACATACACAGGTATCTCCTAAAGCGGTGGCTTGACCGCTACGACGGGAAGAAGGTTGTAAACACTACAATAACTCATTATGATTGCAGTATTTGCAACATTTCAACCGTCATCTACGACGCCCGGCGACCGTCCATATGGAGTTGCGCGCAAACGCTTTCGCCGACGATGCGCTGACGGTCTACACCGCAGGGGAGCGAGTGCGCCCAATGTCCCACGACACCCCGCCACCCCGCACCGTAGCGGCGAGCTGCTGTCCCAGCCTCTGCTCGATCACCGGCTTCCACGGCACCAGCGAGAAGCCCATGCCGTCATCGAGCATCGCGTAGCGCCCGCTGGCGAGCATGACGCTGCGCCGGTAGATGCCGACAACGCGCTGACCGTCGGCCACCGGGCGATGCTCTAGGCCGGTATCGGCGGCAATGTCCTTCGCGGCCTGTGCCAGCTCCCGATTGCGAAGCGTGCCCAGCAGGTTGCGCGCCAGGATCACGCGCCGCCCGCGCCGTTCGGCCAGCCCCTGCTCGGCGAGGAAGTCGGCGCGCTGCTGCATGGCCTGCTTAGCCTCTGCGCCAAAGCCCAGGTCGCCCAGGCCCGAGTCCCCGCCGATCAGTTGCTGGTCGAGCCAGGTGGCCCCGATCACGCGGGCCTGCCGCTCGATGGGCAGGTGCGATTTCAGCTCCACGGCCACGCCGCCCAGGCGCTGCGCGTCGTACTGACGGCCACGCTCGGGCAGGTCGTCCGGCACCTTCCATAACCCCTCGGCCACGCGCTCCACGATGCCGGCGCGGCGCAGGGCTTCCAGCCGGCGGACGTGGGTTGCTACAACCTCTTGCGGATCGCGGCCGGGCACGGCCTGGCCCTGCGCAATGGCGAGGTGGTGGTCGGTGCGGTACAGGCCACCGCTCGCTAGCGCGGCGATATTGCGGTCGGCGGCGCGCACGTCGGCCGATCCCTTCACCTCCACCACGGCGCCGGTCGGATAGTTCGCCAACTCGTCGCGGGCGTTCAGCGCGACGTAGTGGGCCTTGCCGTCCACGCCGTCGATGACCAGATAGCCCCGGTCGCGCAGCTCGTCGGCCAGCCCCTTCGCCGCCACGCGGCCAAGGATGGTTCGGCCACTTACATCGGCATCTTGGCCCGGCTCGAACACCGCCAGCTCGCGCGGCTCGCCGCGCATGGCACGCTGCATGGTGCGGATGATGTCGCCGCGCTCGCCCAGAGCGCGTAGCGTCTTTTCGGCGTCGGCATGAATGCCCCAGGTGCCGGGTTGCGTCTCGTCGGCCAAGCCCAGGCGCTGCAAATGTTGCAGCCGGCCGATCAACAGCAGTCGCTGGCGTTGCAACTTCGGTTCGTTGAAGCGTTCGATCTGCACTCGGCCGTCCTCGCCGGCCTCTCGTTGCAGGGTACGGTCGAGGCACGTCCACCGCTCTTGCTCCACCTCGCGCTGCAAGGTCTGCTGGATCTCCAGCTCGGTGCGCGGCCCCAGCCATTCGGTCGCCAGTTCGGCAGCGCGATGGCGGAAGCCATCGGCGATGTAGTCGCCCGCGATGATGAGGTCTTTGCCCGTGTCGTCGCGCCCGCGCACGACGATGTGCGTGTGCGGGTTGTCGGTGTTCCAGTGGTTGACGGCCACCCAATCGAGGCCCGTACCCAGGTCAGCTTCCATGCGGCCCATCAGGTGGCGCGTGTAGGTGCGCAGGTCTTCCAGCTCGGCACCGTCCTCGGGCGAGAGGATGAAGCGGAAATGGTGTCGGTCGTCGGCGCAGCGTTCCTTGAAGGCGTCGAGGTCGGCGGCATCGGTCTGCGGCCCGTAGGCTTGGCCCGGCTCGCCATCGCGGCCCACGCCATCGCGCTCGACGTACCGCAGGTGCTTGGCGAGCGACTGCGGACTGGCCCGCTGCTGGTTGACCAGCAGCGTCTTGATGGTCACGCGCCGCGACATGGGCCTGAGCTTCGCACCCGCGAAGCGCGCCGCCGTATGGCCGCGCCCGAGGCGCGAGCCGGGCCGCTGGCCGGTGCTGCGCACTGAGGTCGGACGACGCACCGACGACTTGCCGCTGCTGGCCTTGCCTGCCTGCTTGAGTACCTTGGAGACGAAGCTCTGGCCCCGGTTCTTCGGAGCGCTGGGGCGGACGCGGAAATCATCGTCGCGGCGGTTGGTCATGGCTGCGCTTCCTGCAAGCTCTGGCGTGTCCGGTCGTGCGAGGCACGCGGACATGCCTGCATTGGCCCGGGCCTCGCGCCATAAGCAGCACGGCGGCGAAGCCGCTCCGTGCTGCCCAACCCCCACGTGCAGACTGGCTTTGCGGGCCGACAGGTGCCGCACCCTTTTGTCTTGCCTTCCGCCTTTGCCCCTCGCTGGCGCTCCGGGCAGCGGCGGCCCGGCGGTGCTGCTGCGCGAGCAGCCAGCGCGCCGGCGAACGCGGCGACGGCCATAGGCCGGGCGCGTTCGAGGCAAGACGCCTGCACGTTGGACGGCTGCGCCGAAGGCAGCGCGAAGTGCGGTGCGAATGCACCCGCACTGCACGCGCGACGACACGGCGACGGCCAGCAGAGCGACACGCCCGATGGCACGACAAGATGCACGGCAACGTGCAGCGAGTCGGCGGCCATCATGGGCGGGATTCCAGCCAGACTGGATGCGCGACCCCGATCACGGCGGATGCGCTGACCGGCCCGAAATACCGGCTGTCGAACGACGCCGGGTTGGTCACACTCAAGAGGAACAGTTCGCCGGATTCGAGGCGGCGGCATTGCTGCCAGGATGGCAGCGGCCGGCCCCAGCGGTCGGCAGGCAGCACGGCGGCCGAAGGCACGCCGTCGATGCGGACGACGCGGCCAGTGCTGCACAACTCCTGCGGCGCGACGGCGCCCACGCGCTTGAGCAGCGGCACGCGCGCCGGCAGGTAGCCGCGCTGCGCGGCCAGCGCGGCGGCGTCTGGCGGCAGCGTGGTCAGGACGATGCTGCCCACGGACAAGGGACGTGGCAGCGAGCCGGTGCCGTGGCCTTGCGGATCGACGCGATACCAGCCGACCGCCACGCTGTCGGACGGGTTGTAGATCAGGCGCGGCAGCGGATGCACGAAGGACGCCCAGGCGAGCGCAGCGAGGCCGCAGGCGGACAGGCCCGCCAACACGAGGCGAGCGCGCAGGCGCGAGCGAGGATGCGGCGGGATGCCGGTTGCGCTGGCAACGGCGGATGGAAGCGTCATGGCAGCGTCCTCCCGGTTAGCCAGGCAGCGTGCCGCTCGGCGGTGTATTCGGGCAGCGGCAGGCGTGCAGCGAGCCGGTTGGCGAGCGTGCGCCAGTACGCGGGCGAGACAGCGGCGGGCGCGATGCCCAGCGCCTCGATGGCGTCGATGCACTCCAGCACCGCGCGCACCTGGTTCTCCCCTTCGGCGTGGAGCAGCAAGCGCGCCCCCGGCTGCACGCCGGGGATGCGCTGCGCTGCATCCAGCGGCGTGCAAGCCTGCATCACCATGAGCTGCCAACGCACAGTGCCGTAGTCGTTGGCCTGCCAGCGGATACGGCACAACATGGCGCCCGGCAGGAACACCGCGCAACGGCGCCAGCGGTCGAGCTGGTGCGTGCGCGCAGGTTCGCCGAAGCGCAGGTAGAGCTTGAAGCGTGGTTCGATGTAGGCAAGCGCCACGCGCGTCAGCGGCGCGCTGGCAGGCTGGCCGGCAAGTGCAGCCGTAGCCGCGCCAGCGGCAGGCGAAGCGGATGCAGTCATGGTGCGTTCTCCCTGCGGTGCTCTGGAAACTCCCGCTCCAACAGGCCACGCAGCAGGTCGGCCACGGTCACGCCTTGCGTGAAGGCCGACACCTTGATGCGTGCCCGCATCGCGGGTGTGATGTCGAGGGTCAGGCGGGCGGTGTAGAGGTCGCCCTTGCCCAGCGCATCGGCATCGCCCTGGCGAATCCACGCCTCGGCGTGTGGATTCGCGGGCGGACGTGCGCCGATGCCGACGCGCTTGACCGTGCGTTTGCTGTTCGGTGGCGGCTTCGCTGTCATGTCGGCCACCGCAACAGTTCATCCACCAGCGCGGTCATTTCGCGGGCGGCGGTGCTGTCGGGCGCCGTTTCGCGTGCAAGCCGGCCAGCGGCTACGCTGTCGGCGAACACGATGCGCTGATGCACTTCCGCGCGCAGCGCAGGAAGTGGCTGGTCGGCGAGCGCCTGGCGCGCTTCGCGCCCGATGATGGTGGTGCTGACGCGCCGATTGATGACGAAGGCCGCGCGCAGCGCGGGCCGAAAGACTTGCGCCTCGCGGATCAGCGCCACCATCTCGGCGCTGGCCCACAGATCGTAGGGGCTGGGCTGCACGGGGATCAGCACGCGCTCGGCCGCCAGCAGCGCGGAGCGCGCCAAGGCGGCGATCCTGGGCGGGCCGTCGATGACGACGTGATCGGCCCGCCTGGCGAGTTCTGGCGCTTCTTGGTGCAGCGTTTCGCGTGCAAGGCCCACGGCGCTGAACAGCCGTGGCAAGCCTTGCTGGCTTCTGCGCTGTGTCCAGTCCAGCGATGAACCCTGCGGGTCGGCGTCCAGCAGGACGACGTGCTGACCGCGCATCGCCAGCTCGCCGGCGATGTGCGTGGCGAGCGTGGTCTTGCCCACGCCGCCTTTCTGGTTGAGCAGAGCGACGATCATGGCGCGGCCCTCCGTGTTGGAAAGCCGGGCTTTTGCTGCTGCGTTTGTGGCCGCGGGGTGGTTGTCCACCGCAGCGGCGTTTCCCTACTAAAAGTTAGAGAAACTAAGTTAGGGAAGTTAGAGGACGCGCAAACCCAGTGCTGGCGCGGGTTTGCGGCCGATCGGCACGCCTGATAGCACGATAGTCCCACGCCTGATAGCACGATACCCCGCACGCCTGATAGCACGACACCATTCACAGGCTTTCCCGGAGTTATCCCCGTGCCGTCTGCGGCACGGGCCGGAACGTCAGCAGTTCCATGCCGTTGTCGGGCATCCGCTCGATGCCCAGGACGTAACCGGGCAGCGACTGCCGCGCGACGAGCGCGCGCAGATCGCAGGCGAAGTCGTAGGGCTTCGCGGTGCTGCCGGACTTCTGGTGCAGATAGCGAAAGTCGAACTGCCAGCCGTATGCCTGCTTGCCGCCGTGCTTGCGCACCAGGCGGTACAGCCACCGCTCGATGCCGCCGGTGAGCCGGAAATACGCCGGGTCGATGGTCAGCACCAGCGCGGCGTCGAGCACGCCGGCAAAGAACCAGTCCGGCAGGATCAGCTCGATGCCCAGCGGCGTGCCGCTGGCATCGGCCAGTTCCTTCCATTCGTTGATCCACGAAAAGCGGTGCAGGCGCCGGCCTGTTGTCTCGCGGATGGACGTGGCCACCGTGGTCGATTGCAGGCGATCCAGCGCGGCCTTGAGGCGCTGGTAGTCGCGCAGCGACTTGCCGCGCCCGATGAAGCGCAGGATCTCGTAGGGCGTCGCGCGCATCAGCCGCGACGGGCGCAGGCCCGCGTCCTTCGCTTCCACGATCTGCGAGGCCGCCCATATCAGCACGTCCGCATCCCAAATCGTGGCGATGCCGTGCTCCTGCGTGCCCTCTACGCGGATCGTCACGTTGCCCGCGCGGAAGTCGATGGGTTTGACCCGCTTGGACTTGCCGAGCGAGAAGAACGGATAGGCCATCAAGTCCTGGCTGTCGCGCGGCGCCATGTCGCCGGGCAAGGCGCGGAACAGGTCGAGCTGTTCGCGCTCCTGCAACGACCGCTGCCGGAACGGCAGCGCGGAGCTGGACATGGTGATGGCCTGCCGCGCGCCGCCGATCAGCGCGCACGGCTGTCGGCCGAGTGGTGCTCGGCGTACTCGGGATCGGAAGTCGTCTCGAAGCTGCGGTCGGCGGCCCAGGCATCGAGGTCGGCCACGGCGTACATGACGCGCCGGCCGAACTTGCGAAAGCGCGGACCACCACCGATCACGCGCTGCTTTTCCAGCGTGCGCGGCGACAGGCGCAGGTATTCGGCGGCTTCGTCGTTGGTGAGATAGCGTTGGGGCTGCGCGGCAGCGGTCGAGACAGTGGCGGCAGGCCGCAAAGGAGCGGGACGCATGGTGTGAACCTCCATAGCTTTCAAAGCTCCGGCCACACAGCGCAACCGGATGGAGGCAGTCTCAGAAAACCAAGCTGTCCTGCTCAGGGCCGTTTTGCGTCGTCCTCAAAACGACCCTTCTCAAGCGGCGGAAGCTGTGCTAGGCGGCGATAGCCGCCGCGCATCAGCGCATCGCCGCGCCGTACCAAGCGGCGTACCTTGGAGCGCAGGCCGCCGTCGCTGTACCAATCGGCTGCGGCATCGCCGCCGAACAAGCCTTCGGCCACCTCGCGCAAGGACGCACCCGCTAGGGTTGCGTCGAGCGCCTGCAAGGTGTGTAGCTCAAGCAGCGCGGCGGGTGCCGGCCTGGGCTTCGCAGAAGCCAGGGCCGCGCCGAGCGCATGGTTGCGCGCAGGTGCGGCGGCGCCGCCGCGGCGGGCATAGGCGACAGCCATCCCGTCTTCCAGGCCGGGCGCCAGCGCGAAGCGCAGGCAATGACCTGGGCTGTGCGCCATCAGCGCCAGCCCTTTGCCGTCATGGAGCAGTTGCTTGTGCCCGGCAATGCGCCAAAACGTGAACGCGGGAGCATACTGCGGCGGATCGGCGTCGGGATAGAGCTGCACCACGGCCACATGGCCGGGCAACCAGGCTGGATGCGCGTCGCGCGCATCCAACGCCGGATCTTCCAGCAGGCGCAAGCCCCAGCGATGCGCCGCCTGCTGCGCGGCTTTCGGCCGGCGATGATGGCGCAGCCAGTCGAGCCGGTAATCGGGGTTTCTGCGCAGATATTCCCAGGCCGTCCCAAGGTCGTCCAAGTGCAGCACGTACAGATACGCGGCAGTCGGATACCAGTGCTCGGCGCTGCGATCGACCATGACGCAACCTCCCTGCGAACAGGACTGGCCGCGACGGAAGAACTACGTGCTACATCGGTGTCATCAGAACGAAATGGGTTAAGGGAATAGTTGGGCTGTCAAGTCCGACTGGCTCCGATGCGTTGCGGTATTCGTCTCAATGCTGCGGCGGCAGCGTCCCTCCCGTGGGACGCCGTACAGGCCAGCCTGCCGCAGTCCGCGTCAGGCATCATGTCCGTTTGGATCAGACTGGCGCGGCTACGCCGCAAGAATCTCGATTGAGACCTGCCCGGTATGACACCAGACTGAAAAAGTCACAGTAGGCTGTGTTCAGTCCGGGATAGCCCCGTCGCGCTCGGCCAGCCGGGTGTATTCCGACAGCGTGCGCGTGGGCCGGAAGTAGCGGTCGCGCATCACGGGCTGCTGATGCGGCCCGACGATGCCAGCCAGCTCGGACAGCTTGACGGTTCCTTGCGCCGGCATTCCGATTCCCAGGTCGATGAGGCCCCAGGCGGTGTCGCCATCGGCGGGATCGAGTGCGGCCAGCAGCCAGGTCACATGCGCGTCCGGCGTGAACAGCCGCACCACGGGCACCGGGTCGATGGCCTGGCCAGCGGCACGAGCCTCGCCGTTGGCGAGCAGTTGCGCGCGCTCCGGGACGGTGGCGAGTGGCTGGGGCATGGTTGGCAATCCCACAAATCCAATGATGCACGGATGCGGTTTCACGCCCAAGCGCAGAACCGCCAAACCGGATTTACGCCTTCGTGTGCAAGCACGGATGCGCTTGCGTGGCTTTGCTGGAACCAGCAAATGCGGATTTCCGTAAAGGCACGAAAACGTAGAACACCAAATGAACACTATAGATTGTAGCCCTATAGGGCGCAATGGGCTGTCATCTTGGTTTTTCGAGGGAAACCATAGGTGGCGGCTGGGAACTCATTGGCGAAGGCGTTGAAGACAGTCAGGAAGGCGCGTGGCTTGAGCCAGGAAGCCTTCTCTGACGTGTCCAGCCGCACCTATATGAGCACCCTCGAACGCGACCTGAAAAGCCCGACCCTGCATAAGCTGGCCGAGCTGTGCGAGGTGATGGAGATCCACCCGCTCACGCTGCTGACGCTGGCCTACGCGGGCGACAGCACGCACAAGGCCGACGAGCTGCTGGCGCAGGTGCGCCGGGAGCTGGAGGCGGTGCTGAAGGAGCGCGGCGCGGCGAAGCCGCGCGCGTGACGTGGTGATGTGCTGCGAACAGCAGCACAGCGCCCCGCCGCGATGGGCGGGGCGCTGCGGCGGTCACGCCGCCTGGGGCTTGCTGCGCGACCAGATCAGGTCGTGCGTACCGTCCTCGCCTTCGATCAGGCGGGCATAGACCGGAGCCGGGAACGAAGGATCGTCGAGGGTCACGGACTTGTATTCCCGCCCGGCCTCGCTGGTCTTGTTCCACGCCGCGCCGATGTCGTGGCCGGCGGCCTGGAGGCGGAAGTCGGGGGCGTTCTCGCTGCTGCCCTTGTCGTTGGGAACCAGCTTGACCTTGACGTTGAGCGTCAGGGTGCGCAGCGTGCCGGTGAAGCCGTCTTTGTCTGCGGTGAAGGTGCCGATGTTGGCCATGATGATTTCTCCTTTCGGTTGAACAAGGTTCGCGCCCATCGCGTCCTTGTTGTGATCCGGCCGGCGGGGGACGGGCTGGCTGCACCGCTTGCGGTCGAAACGCAGTGGAGAGCCGGGAGGCGAAAAGAATTTGCTGCGCGAGGAAGCCGCGCAGCGGCGGGGAAATTGTTTTCGCCGGACGGTTGCAGCCATGAAGCCCGAGGCGCAGCCGCGCCCCCGCCAGGATTCACAACGAGACAAGGACGCCTTGGGCCGAACCGCTCCGAAAGGAGATGGGGCCGACTCGGCATCCCCGCCCGAAGGCTTCTCCGGCTCGCCCGCTGACGCGGGCCAGGTCAACCCCGCAACGACAGGCGAGAACGCCCCCGCCATACCTTGCGGCGCCGGTCTTGAGGCGTGGCGTGGAAGCTCCATAGCGATACCGGGCGGGTTGTCCGTGAACCGTCCTTCGTGACGTGATGGGCAGGAACCGCCAGCGTTGAGGACGGCACGCACCTGCACAACCTGCCGCAGCAAGCGCCAGCGTGTTCGCCAGCGTCCCGTCCATCGCGGCGGGACGTTGGGCGGGCCGATCCGGCGCAGCCGGTTCGGCAGCATCGAGGGGCGCCAAGCATCGCGCGGCGGGGATAGCTCGCAGGGCTTTCCCCTGGAGGCAAGCGAAGCGCGCAGCGCCGCAGGCGCGAAGGCGTGAGGGATTGAAGCCGAATGGCCGTGACGGCAAAGACGGCACGGGGCGTAGCCCGAAAGCCCGGCGGCGCTATGCGCCGACACGCCCAGGCCGTTCCAGATTTCTAAGCAGGAAACGCGGACATGCCTCTGATGAAATGGGCGCGGCCCTACGCTGCGAGGTATGCACGCGGCAAGCCGAAAACCGCTGGTGATTCCCGCGCACGGCGGGCGCTACGGCTTGCAGGCCCATACGGGCCTGCCATTACCGGGCGGGAAGCCCGGTCACGTCAACGCCGCCGTCTGAGCTGCCGCGAGGGCGGCGGCGTGCCGATTCGGCTGGTGGCCTTGAACACCGGGCGCGGCCACTGCCGCGCCCGGATTTTTGCGTCCACCGCGCCCAGGACGGAACGGCCTGGGCGCGGTGCTGATCGCGGTTATTCCTTCGTCTCGATGAGCCACCACACGGCACGCGGCAAGGCGCGGCCCGTGATGGGGTGAATGTCGGTGAGGTCGGCGCAGGCCGTCCAGCCCGAGGGCGGGCGGTAGCCGCGCACGTCGCCATCGCCGTTCCAACGGCGGGCGCGTACCGTGCCAGCGGCGTAGATCGCCGCCATGCGCGGGCGGCTAATGGTGGTGCGGGTCATGGGGCTTCTCCTTCCAGCGAAGCGCCCCGGTCGAGGCCGGGGCGCTTGCCTTCGGCGCGGGTCAAGCGGCCAGCGCCTCGGCGGGTTCATCCGCTATTGCCTCGGCATCCTCCGGGGCGTTCTGCTCCGGGCCTGCCTCTTGCGCGGCGTCCTGCGGGCCTGCGGCCTCGAAGATGGCGGGCATCCAGCCCGTGCCATCGGCCAGCCGCTCGGCTTCGCTGGCAATGTCGGCCTTCTTCAACTTCGCCAGCCGGTTGGCCTGCTCGGGTGCGTACTCGCCCACGGCATCCAGAATCACGGCCTTGGAAACGTGCTTGAAGTAGCCTTCTGCGGTCGGCTTCCACCATGCGGCCATGTCGAGGCCCACGGCCTGCGCCAGTTCCTCGCCGGGTTGCTGCACCGTGGCGCGGGGCGTCACCACGTCCACCGTGGAAGCCACGCACACGGCCAGCAGCCGCACCAGTTCATCTTGCGACTTCGCCAGCAGCGCGGCGAACAGTTCGGCGCTGTCCTCCGGCAAGGCTTCACCTGCCACCTGTTGCAGTTCGCGCAGCGCCACGGCAGCGGGCGATTCCGGCCAGTCCGGGGCCATGCCTTCCAGCCGGTCTTGCACCGTGAGGCGCACGCCGAGCGGCAGGCCATCGCCGTAGGCGTCGGGCTGCAAGACAGTCTGCACCATGCCATGCACCAGCGCGGCCAGCGCGACGTGCGGATGCCGCGCGACTTCGATTTGCAGCGCCGCCGTGCGGTGGGCACTCAACCGCTGCGCCAGCCGATCGGACAGGCTCGCGGCCTTGGGTGCGTCGTCGGCGTCCTCGTGCTCGTCGTTGGCGGCTTCGCCTTCGGTGTTGCCGAAACCGCGCCGCAGCTTTTCCAGCGTGCGCAGCGCCTTGGCCTCGGCTTCGCGCAGCAGGCCGCGATGAATAACGGCCTCGCCGTTGCGGTCGATGGTGACGATGGCACCGGCCACCTCGCGCACCTCGGGAGCGTAACCTTGCAAGGCGTCCTCCGCGTCTTGTAGTTCGCCGACCACCTGATCGCGCCGCTGTTCCAGTTTCTCGGCCTTGGCCTCGTCCTCGGCGTCGCAGGCTTCTTCCAGCTCGGCGTCGATCTTTTCGAGGCGGCTTTCCAGCGAGGCGATGCGGCGGGCCTCGCGGCTGGTCGGCTCACGGCGGTGGCGCGGGGCGTTCTGGAACGCCTGCCGTTCCTCGTAGGCCAGATGCGGCACGGCCTCCACCCATGCCCAACCCTCGGCGCGCACGTCCTCGGCCAGCGTTGCCAGCTTGTCGCGCACCAGCGTTTCCAGCACTACGGTATCGGTCAGGTAGGTTCCGGCATCGCCTTCCGCGAACAGGTCGCGGCGGATGCCGCCGCCTGCCTGCCGGTAGGTGTTCAGTCCGACGAAGCGCACCAGCGCGTGCGCGGCGTCGATTTCGCGCTCGGTCAGGCGCTCGCGCAGCTTGGACGGGCTGCGCTGCCATTCCGGCGCACCATAGAACGCGGCTTCCTGCGCGGCGTGGTCGTCGGTGATGGTCAGGGCCATCAACTGTTCCAGCGTCACGCCACTGGCGCGATAGTCGGCCATGAGGCGCGGCGAGACATTCGCCAGCTTCAAGCGGCGCTGCACCACCAGCGGGGACACGCCGAAGTCGGCAGCAATGTCCTCGATGGGGCGTCCTTCCTTGACCAGCGCGGCGAAGGCCGCGAACTGGTCGGCGGGGTGCATGTTCTCGCGCTGCACGTTCTCCGCAAGGCTGACGGTGCGGGCGGAAGCGTCGGCCACCAGCAGGCACGGCACTTCGTAGTCGGCGGGAATGCGCTTCTTCTTCGCCAGCAGCTTCAAGGCGGTCAGGCGGCGATCGCCGGCCACCACCTCGTAAGTCTCGCCATCGGCGGAAAGGATGACGATGAGGTTTTGCAGCAAGCCGATGCGGGCAATGCTCGCGGCCAGTTCGGGGATGGACAGGCGCGGCATCTTGCGGGCGTTGCGCTTGGAGCGGCGCGGCAGCAACTGCGAGAGCGGAACCAGAATCAGGTTCTTGGACGGGTCGGCCATTTCCAGCGGGGCGGCGGCTTCGATGGCGACGGCTTCGGTTTTGAGTACGGCGTTCATGGTGATGACTCCTTGCGGTTGGGATGCAGCAGCGAGAGAAGCGGCAAGGGCTGCTGCCTGCCCCTGCCGCGTGGGGATTCAGGCTTTCAACTGGCGCAGGCCATCGGCCAGCAGCCACAGGGCGCGATTGAGGCGCACGCTTTGGTCGATGCCCTGCACGGGCCGGGTGGTCTGGCGGCGGCCATTCGCGGCGCGGGCGGACAGGCCGCCTTTGGTCAAGTTCTCCTGCGTGCGGTTGAACACGCTCCACAGGTCGCGGCGGTCGTCGTCGTGGCGGCGCGGCATCAGGATTTGCGATTCCGTGATGGGCGCGGGCTTGTCCTCGTCGTACTTCAATGCCAGCGCAGCGCGGGCGAACACTTCCGATTCCCCGGCGTCGAGCGTGATGGCGCGCATGGCATCGCGGGATTCCTGCGCCCGGTCGAAGCCGTGCAGGACTTCGTAAGCGCCTTCGATGACGTGCCCCGCTACGTCGCCCTTGTGGGGAACGCGCACGTTGGCCACGGTGTCGCCGCAGACAAGGCCATTGCTGCAAACGAAGCGGAACATCCCGGCCAGCATCTGATAGCTGCTAGTGCCGTCATGGGAGTTCAGCAGGATGATTTCGTTGGCCTCGCGGCCGTTGATCTGGCTGGCGTGGCGCAGCCGGATCATGTGCTTCGTGTAGTCGCGGCGGTCGTCGTGGCGCACGCGGGTTTGCGTCACCATGAAAGGCTCGAAGCCTTCCCCGCGCAGTTCTTGCAGCACGGTCGCGGTGGGGATGTAGCTGTACCGCTGCGAGCGGCTTTCGTGCGGGGCGTCCGCGAAGATGGACGGGGCCACGGCCCGGATTTGGTCATCGGACAAGGGACGTTCCGAACGCAGCACCGGGGAACGGGAAGCGAAGCGGGATGCGAGTTGCATGGCATTTCTCCTGACAAAGAAAAAAGGGTTTGCTGTTCACCGCACACCGGATTCCTAGATTCGGAAGCCCAGCCTTTCGGCTGTTCGGTGCGGTCGGCACGAGGAACCCGGTTGGCCCTGTTGCCACCGTCTTTCCTGAGTTCATCGCCCGCGACGGTCAGGAGCGCGCGAACGGGTGCCGTCAAGGAGGCAAGCGCAGGGTTGGTGCGGCCCGCAGGCGCAGCCGAGGACACGGCCCTGCGCGCCTTGACGGCACACGGGCGCGGGCTACAGTCGCGGTGAAGGTGATGAAGTCAGGGGAGACGGCTGGACATGGCAACGGCCCCTCAACACGCCGACCGCACGGCAAGCGAAGCGCGCAGGCCCGGATCTAGGAATCCGGGCCGGAGGCGTCAGCCGAGCGGAGCGAGGGAACGATGGAAGCCCATCAGGGGCGAGACGCCGCAGGCGGCTCGATGCGCAACGCGCACGACAGCGCGACCGGCCACGTTTCTTGGCCGGGGACGCACAGCCTTCAAGGCTCGATGCACAAGCTCATGCGCCAGTCATCGGGAAACAGGTTCGACAGCGACTGCCGTGGTCTGGCCGATCCGGCGCAGCCGGTTCGGCGGTCTTTGAGGGGCGCCAAGCATCGCGCGGCGGGGATAGCCCGCAGGGCTTTCCCCTGGAGGCAAGCGCAGCGCGCAACGCCCCGTCAGGGGCACTTAGGCATCACGCCGAGTCGTCAGGACGCAGGCTGGATTCCGCAACCGGCATCCAAGGCGAAGTCGAGTTCAGGTAGTAGCGCCTGCCACGCGCATACAGCCCCGAAGGCTCGGTAGGCTGGTAGAACCCGGTGACGCGGCGCCGGAACTGCGCGCCAAACTCGTTGGTGTAGATCACCGCGTCGCCGATCTTGAAGCGCAAGGGCTGACCGTTCTCCGGCGCGAACGGCTTGAGCGCATCGTGTTGCGCCGTGATTTCGATGATGTAGTCGTGATGGCTGCTCATGGCATTGATCTCCTGCGAAGGTTGGGAAAGCGCAAGGAGCGCCTTGCGGCGCTCCAAGGGCTGGTTCAGACGACGACACGCCCGACCAACCGGGCATCGCGCGCGTAGGCGCTCAACCGCTTCTCGGCGCGGAAAGACAGGTCGCGCTCGATCGGCAGGCCCAGCCTGCCGCGCACGGTCGCCAGCTCGCCCAGGCTGACCCAGCCGATTTCCGGCATCCCCAGGCCCAGGTCGCAAAGACCAAAGGCGTGGTCGTGGTCATCGGGATCAATCTCGGTCAGCAGCCAGGTCGCGCCGGCATCCGGCGTGAACAGCTTGACGACGGGTGCCGGATCGAAGTCCGGGTTCTCCAAGGATTCGCGGCCGTTGGCCAGCAGCACGATGCGCTGCTCGTCAGTGATGAGTGCGTTGTTCATGGTGAACTCCTGAAAGGTTGCCGGGCGGAATTGCCCGACCCTTCCGGGGCACGGCGCAGCGCAAGCAGTCAGGGGTCAACGACGGCCGCCAGAACGCAAGCGCCATCGGCGCGCAGCCCTTGACGGCGAGAACGCCGTGGCACGATGAAGGGGACAGCAAGACCGCCTCCCTCGCACCTCCACGCACGCGGTTTTTGGCAAGCGAAGCGCGCAGGCCCGAATAGCAATCCGGGCCGGAGGCATCAGCGATGTGAAAGGCGGGCAGTTCTTAAATGCGCGCCCAGTCCCGGTGCAGATCGTCAACGATCATGGGATGACGGTGCCCGCCTCGGTCTGCATGTTCGCGCAAGTGAGGATGATCTGGCGGTAGATCAGGGTGATCGTGGGCGATGTCGGAAGAATCACTAGCGGGCCAGAGCCACAGCGCCAGTCCCACTCCGACAAGACCAATCAGCGACATGATGATGAAGGTCGATTGCAGCCCAAAGGCAGCGCCGAAGCGACCGGCCAAGGGATAGCAAATGAGCCAACACGCATGGGAGAGGGCGAATTGCGCGGCAAAGACCGCGGGGCGATCCTCGGGGTGAGCGGAGCGGCGCAACAGCCGGCCGGAAGGTGTTTGCGCCACGCTGTAGCCGAAGCCGACCACCAACCAGATCACCACCAGAACGGCATATGTCGGAATCATTGCCCCGGCTGCCGTTCCCACAACCAGCATCGTCGCTCCCGCAATCATGACAGGCCGATCAGCAATCTTGTCGAGCAGGCGAGGCAGCGCGAAGGCCGCAACCATCGACCCGCCTCCGAAGGCCGCCAGCGCCCACGCTACCTCGGATTCGCCCAGGCCGAAGCGTGCCTTCACGATGACCACCGTGTTCACGATCACCATTGACCCCGCTGCTGCCACCGCGAGGCTGATCGCCAGCAGACCCCGAAGGCGCGGCGTGGCGAGGTAAATGCGCGTGCCCCGCGTAGTGCGATCCCATATGCCACGACGCGGGCCGGGAACGGTTGTGGGAAGCCTCACGCTGACCACAAGCGCGGCTGACACGAGGAAGCCGAGAACCGTTCCGGCAAACAGGTTGTGGAAGCTGATGACCGTCAGTAGCGCGGCGGCCAGCATCGGGGAAATCAGGCTTTCCAAATCGTAGGCCAGCCGGGAAAGCGACAGTGCTTTCGTGTACTCGTCTTCGTCGGGAAGGATGTCCGGGATAGTGGCTTGAAAGGTCGGCGTGAAGCCTGCGGACGCCGCCTGCAAGACGAAGATCAGCAGATAGATTTGCCAGATTTCGCTGACAAAGGGCAGGCAGAGCGCAACGGATGCTCGTACTAGGTCAAGGGCAACGAGCAACGACCGTCGCGGCAGCCGGTCGGCGAACGCCTGCGCGACCGGGGCGACTCCGACATAGGCCAGCATCTTGATTGCGAGTGCCGTCCCGAGTACCGCGCCGGCATTCGCCCCGGCCAGATCGTAGGCAAGCAGGCCAAGGGCCACCGTCATCAGGCCGGTGCCGACAAGCGCAATCACCTGAGCGGCGAACAGGTGACGATAGGTACGGTTCTTCAGGACGGAGAGCATCGGCGGGCCTCAGAGCAGTTTGGTCAGTGCCTTCATTTCGGTCAAAACGGAGTCTTCGTCATGGGCCAGGCAATGGTCGATGTGGTCGTGGATCAGGACGCGCTTTGCGGCCGTCACCGCGCTTTCCACCGCCGCGAGCTGGCGGGCGATGTCGAGACAGGATTCGCCACTTTCGATCATCCCTATGACGTGCCGAAGATGACCATCGGCGCGTTTCAGCCGCTTCACGAGATCGGGATGGGTTGAGTGCTTGTGTGTCGCGTTCATGTGGCAATTGTATCCCCCCTGGGGGGATATGAAAATGTGCGCCGCCCGCGAAGGAGCGACGCACCGAAGGCCGCACGACGCAATCAGCCCGCCGCCGGCGCTGTCATCGACTGCAACTGCTCGATCACGCCAGGCTCAACGAACACGCAAGCCTGCTCGTCCGCGATCGGCACGTTGAACACCTGCGCGAACACCGTGCGCCGCAGATGGGCCAGCCGGCCGGTCCGGTATGCCTGCTCGGGCTTCATGCGCCCGCCAGCCTGCGACCCGCTGCGCTGCGGATCGCATTCGACCAGCGCGACAAAGCCATCGTCGGCCAGCTTCTGATGCTCGGGGCACAGGCCCCAGCCGGTCGCCGTGTGGCGCTCCATGCTCGCGCGCAGGCGCTTGTCCAGCAGGATCGCGCCGGTGTCGAACGCCGTGCCGCAGACCAGGCAAACGTGCTGTTCGAGGGAAACGTGTGATTTGTCGTTCATGACGGTTCTCCGGTTGCAAGGGCGGAATTGCCCGGAACCGTCGCCCTCACGGCGCAGCGCAGCAGTCAGGGGTCGCAGACGGCCGCCAGGACGCAAGCGCGCAAGGCGCGCGCAGCCCTTGCACGGCGAGAACGCCGTGATACGGTGAAGGGACACAGCAAGACCGCCCCCTCACACCACCCCACGCACGCGGGTTTTTGGCAAGCGAAGCGCGCAGGCGCGGATCAGCGAGCCGGGCCGGAGGCGTCAGTGATGGAAGCCCGACAGGGGCGAGACTCGCGCAGCGAGGCTCGATGCGCAGCACGACAGCGCGACGGCGGCACGCCGGGACGCCCGACTGCTTGAGACAGGACTACTCGTTGTCGGTCTTGCGCTGCTCGATCTGCAACCGCGCCCGTTGCGTTGCTTGTTGCAGCCGCTCCACCAGCACGCCCCTCGGCGGCAAGGCGGTCAGGTACTCGGCGACGTGGATGCCCGACTTGTCCAACTCCAGCAATTCGATCTGCTCGCGCTTCTTGCCGGTGCAAAGGATGATCCCCAGCGGCGAGGCTTCCTCCGGCTCCCGTTCGTGCTTGTCCAGCCAGCGAAGATAAAGCTCCATCTGTCCCTTGAAAGCTGCCTTGAACTCGCCGACCTTCAACTCCACTGCCACCAGCCGCCGCAGCTTGCGGTTGTAAAACAGCAGGTCGAGGTGGAAATCCTCGCCGTCGATCTGGATGCGCTTCTGCCGGGCCACGAAGCTGAAACCCGCGCCCAGCTCCAACAAGAACGACTCCATTTCGCGGATGATCGCCGCCTCCAAGTCGCCTTCTTGCCAAGTGTCCCGCAGCCCCAGGAAGTCGAGGATGTAGGGGTCGCGCATGACCAGGGCGGGCGACATTCGCTGCGCATCGCGCATCTTCGCCAACTCCTGTGCGATCGTCTCGCCCGGCTTTTGAGACAGCGCCGTGCGCTCGTACAACATCGAGTCGATGCGCTCGCGCAGCGTCCGCACGCTCCAGCGTTCGGTGCTCGCCATCTGTGCGTAGTAGTCCCGCTGGAGCGGGTCTTTCAGCGGGATCAGGGCGATGAAGTGCGTCCAGCTCAATTCTCGTATCAGTGATACGAGAATCTGCTCGTCGGGGAAGGTGGCCGCGAACTGCACCATGCGGCGCAGGTTCTGCTCGGCAAAGCTGCCGCCGTACTCCTTCACCAACTGCGCCGCCAGGGTGGGCAGGACTTCCTTGCCATAAGCGCCCCGGCGCCCGTCCAAGACCTGCGTGCGGATGCGCTGGCCGATGCGCCAATAGAGCATCGTCAGCTCGCTATTCACCGTCGAGGCGGCGCGCTTGCGCGCCGCCTCGATCAGTGCCCGAATGTCGCCCAGCAGCGCCGAAGGCGCTGTGGACGATGCTGCGGATGACCGGCGCGTGTTCATGCCGCCGCCTCCGCAAGCTGGCGTGCGCCCGTGATGGCCTGGCGCCGGCTGGCCACCAGTTCGGCCGCATCGCGCACCGGCTTGTCCTCGGTGTGGACGTAGTGCATGAACATCGCTACGGTCTTGTGGCCCGTCAGCTTCATGCCCACTTTGGTCGGCACGCCCGAATTGGCAATGTCGGTCGTCGAGCGATGGCGGATGCCGTGCGTGCCGACGTGCGGGACGCCGGCGGCCTTGAGCACCCGGCACCAGCCGCCATAGTGCTCGCCAAAGGTCAGGTGCTTGGCCGGGTCGTTCGGCGATGGCAGGACGTAGGGGCAGCCCTCCCGGCGCGGCGCCGTCGAAAGCAGCCGATAGGCTTCCTCGCTCATGGGCTTGGAAATGCCGCCGACCTTGCTGTCGGGCCACACCACGCGCCGGTTCTCGAAGTCCAGCCAGCTCCATTCGAGCGGGCAGATTTCGGAGCGCCGGGCGGCGAACTCGAATTGCAGCCGGATCGCCAGCGGGATGACGTAGTTCTCCAGCCCCTCCGCCTCCAGCTTCTCCAACTGGCGGAAGATCCGCACCATTTCCTCGTCCACGATGAGCCGGGTTTCCTTGCCCGGCGGGTACATGGGGACGTGGCGGCACGGGTTCGTGCCGTCCGGGCGGTAGCCCCACACTTCGGCCAGGTTGAACATCTTGCGCAGCACGCCGAAGGTCTTGTTCGCCTCGGTCGGCTTGTAGGCCAGTTTCTCCATCAGCCCGGCAATGTCGGGCCGCTTCACGTCATGCACCTTCTTGCGGCCCAGCAGCGGGATGATGTTGCGGTCTATGACGCCCTGATAGCCGTCCTGCGTGCTGGGCTTGTTGCGCTTCTTGGAGTAGTCCTCCATGAACTTCTTGCACAACTCGGCCATCGTGGGCGCCTTGCGCGCCTCGGCCTTGGCGCCGCCGGGGTCGCCGCCCCGGCGAACCTCGGCCAGCCAGTCCTGTGCCTTGACTCGTGCCTGTTCGACGGTCAGCTCCCCGTACAGCCCCAGCGAGGGCTTGCGGGGCTGGCCGGAGTTCGTGCGGTACTGGAGCATGAACACCCGGCGGCCGGTCGGGGTAATCTTGCACAGGAAGCCGGGCACCACGGTATCCCGCAGTTCAACATCCTTGGCCTGGGGTTGGGCCGACTCCACGGCGGTCTTGGTGAGCTTGATCTTTGCCATGATGACTCCTCGGAACAACCCGGATTCCAGGAGCCAGATAGGAGCGGCGCGAGGGAAAACCGGGTCAAGTTTCAGAAAGCACCGGCATATGATGGACGCGCGTAAGTTATTGATAAACCTGCTGTATCTAGCTACGGCGCAGTCCAGCGAACTACCGGGCTGGAGTCATCGTGAAACAAAAAACCCGCGTCAGCTTGCGCTGCGCGGGTTTTTCTATGGGCGCTTGACGCTCAGCCGCGCGAGGCGAGGTAGGCGCTGAAATCGCCAGCGACTTCCTTGTGCTTGAGCGCAAACTCAACGGTGGCCTTCAGGTAGCCCAGCTTGCTGCCGCAGTCGTAGCGCACGCCCTTGTAGCGGTAGGCCAGCACCTGCTCGGCCGACAGCAGCGACTGGATCGCGTCGGTCAGCTGCAGTTCGCCGCCAGCGCCCGGCTTGAGGTTGCGGATATGGTCGAAGATGCGCGGCGTAAGGATGTAGCGGCCGACCACGCCCAGGTTGGACGGCGCGTTCTCCGGCGCCGGCTTCTCGATGATGCCCGACATCTTGATCACGCTGCCGTCCTCTTCCCACGGACGGCCATCGACCACGCCATACGAGCGGCTCTGTTCGCGGTCGATCTCTTCCACGCCAATCACCGAGCAGTTGTAGTGGTCATACAGATCGACCATCTGCTTCATGACAGGCGGCTCGCCGTCCAGCAAGTCATCGGCCAGGATGACCGCGAAGGGCGCATCGCCGACCAGCTTTTCGGCGCACGCCACCGCGTGGCCCAGGCCCAGCGCTTCGGGCTGACGCACGTAGAAGCAATCGACGTGCGACGGCTTGATCGAGCGCACGACCTCGAGCAGGGCGGTCTTCTGCTTGGCTTCCAGCTCGGCTTCCAGCTCGTAGGCCTTGTCGAAGTGGTCTTCGATGGCGCGCTTGCTGCGGCCCGTCACGAAGATCATCTCGGTGATGCCCGCCGCCATGGCTTCTTCCACGGCGTACTGGATCAGCGGCTTGTCCACCACCGGCAGCATCTCTTTCGGGCTGGCCTTGGTGGCCGGCAGAAAGCGGGTTCCCAGCCCCGCGACGGGGAAAACGGCTTTGGTGACGCGTTGCATCGTGGTTTCCTTGGTATTGATAGGTATGCGTTGCGTGGCTCAGGCGGTCTGCACCGGCAGACGCGCAATCTGGGCTTCCAGCTTGGCGAGCGTAGCCTTGAACTCCGCCAGGCGTTTCTGTTCCTGTTCCACCACGGCGGCCGGCGCACGGGCGACAAACGATTCATTGCCGAGCTTGCCTTCGCACTTGACGATCTCGCCGCGCAGGCGATCGATCTCCTTGCCCAGGCGCGCGTGCTCGGCGGCCACGTCGATCTCGATCTTCAGCAGCAGCTTGTTCTCGCCGACGATGGCGACCGGGGCACCGGCGCCATCCTGCTCCATGGCGGTGGCATCCGTGTAGACCTTCACTTCCGACAGCTTGCCGAGCGCCTGCACATAAGGCGCAGCGGCCTGCAGGAATTCGGTATCGCCGTTGGCGAACAGCGGCACGCGCTGCGCAGGCGAGATGTTCATCTCACCGCGCAGGTTGCGGCAGGCGTCGATCAGGGCCTTGAGCTGTTGCACCCATTGCTCGGCCTGTTCGTCGATCTTCGTGAGCACGGCGCGCGGGTACTCTTGCAGCGCCAGGCTCTCGGTGCCGTCGCCCTTGGCGCGGCCGGCCATCGGCGCGACCTTCTGCCAGAGCTCTTCGGTGATGAACGGGATGATCGGATGCGCCAAGCGCAGCACCGTTTCCAGCACGCGCAGCAGCGTGCGGCGCGTGGCGCGCTGCTGGGCCGGCGTGCCGGTCTGGATCTGCACCTTGGCCAGCTCCAGGTACCAGTCGCAGTACTCGTCCCAGACGAACTTGTAGATGGCGTTGGCGATGTTGTCGAAGCGGTAGTCGGCAAAGCCTTTCTCGACTTCGGTTTCCACGCGCTGCAGCAGCGACACGATCCAGCGGTCGGCCTGCGAGAAGTGCAGATACCCTTCCGGGCCGCAATCACCCACGCACTCCTGCATGCCGCAGTCCTGGCCTTCGGTGTTCATCAGCACGAAGCGCGTGGCGTTCCACAGCTTGTTGCAGAAGTTGCGGTAGCCCTCGCAGCGGCCGGAGTCGAAATTGATATTGCGGCCCAGCGTGGCCAGCGACGCGAACGTGAAGCGCAGCGCGTCGGCGCCGAAGGCCGGGATGCCCTCCGGGAATTCCTTGCGCGTGCGCTTCTCGACGTTGGGCGCATCCTTCGGGCGGCGCAGGCCGGTGGTGCGCTTGGCCAGCAGCGGCTCCAGCGCGATGCCGTCGATCAGGTCCACCGGGTCCAGCGTGTTGCCCTCGGACTTGCTCATCTTCTTGCCTTCCGAATCGCGCACCAGGCCGTGCACGTAGACGGTATGGAAGGGCACCTCACCGGTGAAGTGCAGGGTCATCATGACCATGCGCGCCACCCAGAAGAAGATGATGTCGTAGCCCGTGACCAGCACGGTGGAGGGCAGGAAGTGCTTGAGCTCCGGCGTATCGGCCGGCCAGCCCAGCGACGAGAACGGCACCAGCGCCGACGAGAACCACGTGTCGAGCACGTCGTCGTCGCGCGTGAGCGTACCGCTGTAGCCCTTGGCTGCAGCCCGTGCGCGGGCTTCCTCTTCGGTGCGGCCAACATAGACGTTGCCGGCCTCGTCGTACCACGCCGGAATCTGGTGGCCCCACCACAGCTGGCGCGAGATGCACCAGTCCTGGATGTTGTTCAGCCACTGGTTGTATGTGTTGACCCACTGCTCGGGTACCAGCTTGATCTTGCCGCCCTGCACGGCGTCCAGCGCCACCTCGGCGATGGAGCGGCCCGGGAAGCGCGTGCCTTCCGGCGCCGGCTTGCTCATGGCGACGAACCACTGGTCGGTCAGCATCGGCTCGATGATCACGCCGGTACGCTCGCCGCGCGGCACCATCAGCTTGTGCTTCTTCACTTCACCCAGCAGGCCGAGCGATTCGAGGTCGACGACAATGCGCTTGCGGGCTTCGAAGCGGTCGATGCCGCGGTAGATCACGGGCGCGTTGTCGGCGATCGTCGCCTCCAGCGTCAGCACCGAGATCTGCGGCAGGTTGTGGCGTTGGCCGACGGCGTAGTCGTTGAAGTCGTGGCCCGGCGTCACCTTGACCACGCCGGTGCCGAATTCACGGTCGACGTACTCGTCGCCGATGATGGGGATCTCGCGCCACTGGGCGGCGTCCAGCGCGTCAGTATCGGCACCAGCAGCGCCCGAGAGCGGCAGGCGCACGGTCTGGCCGATCAGGTGGGCATAGCGTTCGTCTTCCGGGTGGACCATCACGGCCGTGTCGCCGAGCATGGTTTCCGGGCGCGTGGTGGCCACCGTCAGGTGCGTGAGGCCGGTCTTGGTGTCCGGTTGCGACAGCGGGTAGCGGATGTGCCACAGGGCGCCGTCTTCCTCTTCGCTCACCACTTCCAGGTCCGACACGGCGGTGCCCAGCACCGGGTCCCAGTTGACCAGGCGCTTGCCGCGGTAGATCAGGCCTTGCTCATACAGACGCACAAACACGTCGCTGACCGCGCGCGACATCTTCGGGTCCATCGTGAAGTATTCGCGCTCCCAGTCGATCGAGGCGCCCATGCGGCGCACCTGGCGCGTGATGGTCGAGCCGGATTGCTCCTTCCATTCCCAGACCTTCTCGACGAAAGCCGGGCGGCCGAGGTCATGGCGGGACACGCCTTGCGCATCCAGTTGGCGCTCCACGACGATCTGCGTGGCAATGCCGGCGTGGTCGGTGCCCGGCACCCACAGCGTGTTGGCGCCCAGCATGCGCGCGTGGCGCGTCAGGCCGTCCATGATGGTCTGGTTGAACGCGTGGCCCATGTGCAGCGTGCCCGTCACGTTCGGCGGCGGCAGCTGGATGCAGAAGTCCGGACGGCCGGCTTCGAGCGTCGCACGGGAGACGCCCATCGCTTCCCACGCCGCGCTCCACTTCTGCTCGATGGTGGCGGGTTCGAAACTCTTGGCGAGGGACTGGTTTTGATCGGTCATGCTGACAGGAGGCGCAAATGGGCGCAAAAAGGCGTTTGGCCCGGAAAAAAGGGCGGGCGAAAGCTTGGAATTATACGACCTGTCCGTGTCAGGTACGGGCGAGGCGGGGGAGGGGGCCGGTATAATTTTAGGATTCCGCTAAGGCTTCCCTCGCATGTCCGACCTGCTCGCCAACCTGAATCCCGAACAACGCGCTGCCATTACGCTTCCTGACGAATCGGCGCTGATCCTGGCGGGGGCGGGCAGCGGCAAGACGCGCGTGCTGACCACGCGCATCGCCTGGCTGATCCAGAGCGCGCGGGTGTCGCCGTCGGGTGTGCTGGCCGTCACCTTCACCAACAAGGCGGCCAAGGAGATGACCGCCCGCCTGCAGGCCATGCTGCCGATCAACACGCGCGCCATGTGGATCGGCACCTTCCACGGCCTGTGCAATCGGCTGCTGCGCGCGCACTACCGCGATGCCGGCCTGCCGCAGACCTTCCAGATCCTGGATACGCAGGACCAGCTTTCCGCCGTCAAGCGCCTGCTCAAGTCGCTCAATATCGACGACGAGAAATTCCCGCCCAAGAACGTCCAGTACTTCATCAACGGGGCCAAGGAGCAGGGCCATCGCGCGGGCGACCTGGAAATCGCCAACGAATTCGACCGCCGCATGGCCGACCTCTATGCCGCTTACGACGCGCAATGCCAGCGCGAAGGCGTGGTCGACTTTGCCGAGCTGCTGCTGCGCTGCTACGAGCTGCTGCGCTACAACGACGCCATCCGCGCGCACTACCAGCGGCGCTTCCGCCACATCCTGGTCGACGAGTTCCAGGATACGAACAAGCTGCAGTACGCCTGGCTGAAGATCCTCGCAGGCCATGGCGAAGCCGGCGTCACCCCCAACGCCATCTTTGCCGTGGGCGATGACGACCAGAGCATCTACGCGTTTCGTGGCGCCAACGTCGGCAACATGGTCGACTTCGAGCGCGAATTCCGCGTCGAGCACCGCATCAAGCTGGAGCAGAACTACCGCTCGCACGGCCACATCCTCGATACGGCCAACCACCTGATCGCGCACAACACGCGCCGCCTGGGCAAGAACCTGCGCACCGACGCCGGCCACGGCGAGCCCGTGCGCGTCTACCAGGCCGCCACCGACGGGCAGGAGGCCGGCTGGATCGTCGACGAGATTCGCGAGCGCATCGCCAGCGGCATGTCGCGTTCCGAGATCGCCATCCTGTACCGCAGCAACGCGCAGTCGCGGGTGATCGAGCATGCGCTGTTCTCGGCGGGCATCGCCTACAAGGTGTACGGCGGCCTGCGCTTCTTCGAGCGGGCGGAAATCAAGCACGCGCTGGCGTATCTGCAGCTGCTGGAGAACGCGGACAACGACGCCGCGTTCGGCCGCGTCGTCAACTTCCCGGCGCGCGGTGTCGGGGCACGCTCACTGGAGCTGCTGCAGGATGCGGCCAAGCTGTACGGCATTTCGCTGGCGGCCTCCGTGCCGTACCTGACGGGCGCGGCGGGGACGAAGCTGTCTGCCTTCGTTCGGCTGATCGAACAGATGCGCGCCGACACGCGCCAGATGACGCTGCCCGAGATCGTTCAGCACGTGATCCACGCCAGCGGCCTGATTACGCATTACCAGGGCGAGAAGGAAGGCCAGGACCGCATCGAGAACTTGCAGGAACTGGTGACCGCCGCCCAGGCCTTCGTGGCCGAGGAAGGCTACGGCGTCGATGCCATCGCCACGGCGCTGCCGATGCGGCACGACGCGATGCTGCGCATCGAAGGCGGTGAGACGGATACTGTTTCCGAACTCGTTACCGACGAGACGCCGGCCGAGATGACGCCGCTGGTCGCTTTCTTCACGCATGCGTCGCTGGAAGCTGGCGACAACCAGGCCCAGGCCGGCCAGGACGCCGTGCAAATGATGACCGTGCATGCAGCCAAGGGGCTGGAGTTCCACGTCGTCTTCATCACCGGGCTGGAAGAGGGTTTGTTCCCGCACGAAAACAGCCAGATGGAGAAGGACGGCCTGGAGGAAGAGCGCCGCCTGATGTACGTGGCCATCACGCGGGCGCGCGAGCGGCTGTATCTGTCGTTCGCGCAGAGCCGCGTGCTGCACGGCCAGATCCGCTACCACATCCGCTCACGCTTCTTTGATGAACTACCGGAAGACACGCTGAAGTGGCTCACGCCGCAGCAATCGGGCTACACCGCCACCCGCCGCACGCAGGGCGAAAGCGCGTGGGGCAACGACTGGTTCAAGCGCCCGCAGCGCGGCGATGAAGAGTCCTACACCGGCACCCGCCCGACCGGCGGCATGGACACCGGCAAGAATTACGCCGATGCCAAGCGCGCCGAGGCGACCGGCTTCCGTGTCGGCCAGTCGGTGTTCCACAACAAGTTCGGGGAAGGCGTCATCACGACGCTGGAAGGCGAGGGCGCCGAGGCGCGCGCCCACATCAAGTTCAACCGCCACGGCGTGAAGGTGCTGGCGCTGGGCATCGCCAAGCTGGACCCGATCAACTGAGAAACGCGATCAGGACGATTCTGGCGGTTTGGCGGCGCCTTGCCGTACTCCCTGTACTGTCTGCGGCGCCGCCAAACCGCCAGAACCGCTGCGCTTCGCCCTGATCGCGTTTCTCACGCGCAGTCGGTCAGGCCGTCGTGTTGGTGGTCTGGCCGGCCGCTTGCGACACGTTGAAGCAGCCGCGATAAGTCGCGTACATCGAGCAATAGAGGATGGCGACCACGACCATCTGGTACGGAATCAGCAGCACGGGCGCGATCTCCCCCGCACCGATTGCCGCGAGCGCTCCCTCGACGAACGATGGCACGGCGGTCGACAGCACCGCGAACAACAACACATACAGCAGGAACGCCATGCGGTTGCGCCACACCGCGATCCAGCTGAAGAACAGCGCCTTCCTGACCGGAATGCCGTGCCATGCGACCAGCAGCGGTGAGAACCAGAACAGCGCGGCCACCGGCGTGTACAGCACCAGCCCGGCGATCGTGATCAGGTAGAGCTGCCGGATGGCATCGGGCGTGGCCTTGCCTTCCAGCACGGCAGAAGCAACGTCCGGGTCTACCTGCGTCGACAGCAGGAAGGTGATGACGAGAAACAGCGCCATGTGGATCAGGCCCAGGCGCCAGAGACCACGCGCCGCGTCCTTACCGTAGGCGCGGAAGCCCGCCAGCAGCGCTGACGGTCCGATCGGCTTGCCGGCCACCGCATCGCGGCACGCCGACATGAAGCCGACCAGCACGGCCGGCGCCAGCACCTGCAGGAGCAGCAGCGCGGGCGGCAGAAATGCCAGCGTGAACATGATCACGAAGGCGGGGATGATCGACAGCAGCAGGAACCCGATCGGGTTCTTGCGGAACAGCCACGCGCCCTGGCGCAGCCAGACGTAGCCCTGCTTGGCCGGTACTTCGATCAGTTGCATTGTGCGGGGATATCCAGAGGGAGTGCCTCGGCCCGGACCCGCTCGCGCAGCACGCGCTCGAAATGGGTCGGGTCGTGCGGCTGCAGCAGTTCAGCGTCGCGCGGCAGGTGGAAGTCCCACAGGCGCGATACCCAGAAGCGGTACGCGGCGGCGCGCAGCATGTCCTGCCAGTGGCGCGATTCGGCGTCCGTGAACGGGCGCACCGCGTGATAGGCGTGCAGCATGGCGCGCGTGCGCTCGGCATCGAGCACGCCGGTGGCGAGGTCGATGCACCAATCATTGACTGTCACCGCCACGTCGAACAGCCATTTGTCGACGCCTGCGAAATAGAAATCGAAGAAGCCGCCCAGGCGCTCGGGTTGGTCGTCCGTGGCCGGTTCGAACAGCACGTTGTCGCGGAACAGGTCGCAGTGGCACGGGCCTTCGGGCAGCGCGGCGTAGTCCGTGCTGGCGAAGAAGCGTTGCTGGTGCGTCAGTTCGTTGACGAGCATGTCGCGCGTATCGCCATGCACGAAGGGCACGATGTCGGGCACGACCTCGTTCCACCACGGCAGGCTGCGCAGGTTCGGCTGATGGCGCGGGTAGTCCAGCCCGGCCAGGTGCATGCGCGCCAGCATGTCGCCGACGATGGCGCATTCGGACACCGTGGGCGCCAGGTTGGAGCGGCCGGCCAAGCGCGTCACGATGGTGGCGGGCTTGCCCTTGAGCGTGCGCAGGATCTCGCCGTCGCGGCCGGGAATCGGCGCCGGCACGGCAATGTCGTGCTGCGCCAGATGCTGCATCAGGTACAGGTAGAACGGCAGTTGTTCAAGCGTCAGCCGCTCGAACAGGGTCACGACGTATTCGTGCGTCTGCCCATCCTTTTCCGTGGTCAGGAAGAAGTTGGTGTTCTCGATCCCCGAGGGAATGCCGCGAAACGCGCGGACCGTGCCCACATCGTATTGATCCAGCCAGAGGGCGATCTCGGCGTCGGTGACCGGGGTGAAAACAGCCATGCTTCAAGAAACGGGAAAGGGGTGAAGGAGACAGCGCGGCAAGTCAGCCTTGCCGCGCCGGCGCGCCACACGCGTGGCGTCTTGCGATTCAGAACTTCAGGAGGTTGACCGACGGTACGCGGTCGACGTCGCCGCGCTCACGGATGCGCGGGGAGCTGTCTTCGGGCTTGCTCATGTTGTAGGACGTGCCCATGCCCGACTTGACGTGGATGTCCGGCGCCTGGCCCTTCTGGAAGCGGTATTCCTCGACCTGGGTGCCGTCGTTGTCGCGGTATTCGAAGCTCGGCTTGACGGCTTCATGGTGGATCGCGCCCTTGGTCGGCTTGGCGATCGGCTGGTTGTTGATGGCCTTGACGTCAGGCACGTCCAGGCCGGCGCTGTCCGGCGTCACGTCGGCATGGGCGGACATGACGGGCAGGGCAAACAGGCAGGCGACGGCGGCCAGCACGCCCGCGTGGCGCATCAGGCGCGCGCGCGGTGCAGCCGAGGCGGCACGCACCGTCGGAGAAAACAGCGAATCCATGATGGACTCCAGCAATGGTCCGGGACTTCACATTCTAACAGTCCAGGACCACTGCCATTGCCCCTCGGGCTTACAGGTAGAACATCTCTTCCTTCGGCGGGATCGGCGAGGTGCCTTCGCGCTTTTCGTAGAACTCATAGACGGCGTCGAGCGCGTCCTTGGGTTCATCGACGATGCGCATGATGTCGAGGTCGTGCTCGGCGATCAATCCCATCGGCAGCAGCGTGAAGCGGAACCAGTCGAGCAGGCCCTTCCAGAAGCGGCTGCCGAACATCACCACCGGCACGCTGCGCGACTTGCCGGTCTGCACCAGCGTCAGCACTTCGGCCAGTTCGTCCAGCGTACCGAAGCCGCCGGGCATGACGATGAAGGCGTCGGAGTTCTTCACGAAGGTGACCTTGCGCGTGAAGAAATGGCGGAACCGCATCGAGATGTCCTGGTACGGATTGCCCTGCTGCTCGTGCGGCAACTCGATGTTCAGGCCCACGCTGGCGGACTTGCCCGCATGCGCGCCCTTGTTGGCCGCTTCCATGATGCCTGGGCCGCCGCCGGAGATAACGGCGAAGCCCGCATCCGAGAACAGGCGGGCGATTTCGATGGTGCGATCGTAGTACGGCGAATCCTCGCGCAGGCGCGCGCTGCCGTAGATCGAGACGGCCGGACGGATCTCCGAGAGGTACTCGGTCGCCTCGATGAACTCTGCCATAATCGTGAACATCTGCCAGGAGGCGCGCGCTTTCTTTGCGGTGGCGCGTTCCTCATCGGCGAGTGCCCGCAGGCTCGGGATCATCTTGCGGTCGGTGCGGTCGGGCCCAGTGTCGGCTTTGTCGGATTTGGCGGAGCCCACCTCCACAGGATGGTCCGCGCCGACCGTCACGTTGACGTCCATGTCGGCCGGGGACGCACCAGCAGCCTGCTTCGCCACGCCGCCCTCAGCGGAAGCGCCATTGTTGGAGACGCCCTCGGGCGTTCCAGTCACATTAGAGTCCATGGGAATGTCGGAAAGTCAAGAAACGCTGTTGCTCGTCGATGGCTCGAGTTATCTGTACCGTGCTTATCACGCACTGCCCGACTTGCGCAATGGAGAAGGGTTCCCTACGGGGGCCATCTACGGCATCGTGAACATGCTGCGCAAGCTGCGCAACGACTACCCGGCCAAGTATAGCGCTTGCATTTTCGACGCCAAAGGCAAGACCTTTCGCGACGACATGTATCCCGCCTACAAGGAGCATCGCGCGCCGATGCCCGACGACCTGCGCCAGCAGATCGAACCCATCCACGAAGCCGTACGCGCACTGGGCTGGCCCATCCTGGTGGTGGAGGGCGTGGAGGCCGACGACGTGATCGGCACCCTGGCCGAACGGGCGACCCGCGAAGGCGTGCGCACCATCGTGTCGACGGGCGACAAGGACCTCGCCCAACTGGTGAACAGCCACGTCACGCTGGTCAACACCATGACCAACGAGACGCTCGACCCGGCCGGCGTGCAGGCCAAGTTCGGCGTGCCGCCGGAGCGCATCGTCGACTATCTCTCGCTGATCGGCGACACAGTCGACAACGTGCCGGGCGTACCCAAGGTAGGCCCGAAGACGGCGGTGAAGTGGCTGGCCGAATTCGGCACGCTCGACAACGTCATGGCCCGTGCCGGCGAGATCAAGGGCGTGGTGGGCGAGAACCTGCGCAACACGCTCGAGTGGCTGCCCAAGGGCCGCGAGCTGCTGACCGTCAAGCTCGACTGCGATCTCGCCAAGGAAGTGCCGACCTTCGATGCGCTGCTCGATGGCGCCGAAGACAAGGTTGAACTGGTCGATTTCTTCAGCCGCTACGGTTTCAAGACCTGGTTGCGCGAGGCCTCAGGCGATACGCTGCCCGACACGCGCAGCGTGGGCGCCGCGCGCAAGGCCGCCACGCCGGTCAAGAACTATGCGGCCGAAGCCGCCGCGCAACAACAGCAGGCCAGCCTGTTCGACGTCGAGGCCGCGCCGGCTGAAGTCAAGTACGAGACCGTCACCACCGAAGCGCAGCTCGAATCGTGGATGCGCAAGCTGGACGAGGCTGATCTCGTCTGCATCGACACCGAGACGACCTCGATCGAACCGATGCTGGCGCAGCTGGTTGGACTCTCGCTGTCGGTCACGCCGGGCGAGGCGTGCTATATCCCGGTCGCGCATCGCGGGCCGGACGTGGTGGGGCTGGACGCCGCCGCGCAACTGTCGCGCGACACGGTGCTCGCACGCATGAAGCTGTGGCTCGAAGACGAGGCGCAGAAGAAAGTCGGTCAGCATCTGAAGTACGACGCGCACGTGTTTGCCAACCATGGCATCGCGCTGCGCGGCATCGCGCACGACACCATGCTGCAGTCCTACGTGCTGGAGTCGCACCGCAACCACGGCATGGATGCCCTGGCCGAGCGCGTGCTGCACCTGAAGACCATCACGTATGAAGAGGTGTGCGGCAAGGGCGCATCGCAGATCGGCTTTGACGAAGTGCCGCTCGACCGCGCCACCGAATACGCCGCCGAGGATGCCGACATCACGCTGCGCCTGCATCGTGCTCTGTACCCGAAGGTGGCGGCGGACGACAAGCTCGACTACGTCTACGAGCAGATCGAGATGCCGACCTCCGTCGTGCTGCAGAAGATGGAGCGCAACGGCGTGCTGATCGACGCCGAGCGTCTTGCCAGGCAGAGCACCGAAATCGGCCAACGCCTGCTGCAGCTGGAGGTCGAGGCCCACGCGCTGGCCGGTCAGCCGTTCAACCTGAATTCACCCAAGCAGATCGGCGAGATCTTCTTTACGCAGTTGAAGCTGCCGGTCATCAAGAAGACTGCCAGCGGCGCCCCGTCGACCGACGAAGAAGTGCTGCAGAAGCTGGCCGAAGACTACCCGCTGCCGAAACTGTTGCTGGACTACCGGGGCCTGGCCAAGCTCAAGTCCACCTACACCGACAAGCTGCCGAAGATGGTCAACCCGCGCACTGGCCGGGTCCACACCACCTACGGGCAGGCCACGGCCGTGACGGGGCGCCTCGCCTCAACCGACCCGAACCTGCAGAACATCCCAGTGCGCACGGAAGAGGGGCGGCGCATCCGCGAGGCCTTCATTGCGCCCGAGGGCTGCGTGATCGTCTCGGCCGACTACTCGCAGATCGAGCTGCGCATCATGGCCCACCTGTCGCAGGACGAAGGCCTGATGCGCGCGTTCCAGGAAGGCCAGGACGTGCACCGCGCGACCGCTGCCGAGGTGTTCAGCGTGACCCCGCTGGAGGTGACAGCCGACCAGCGGCGCGTCGCGAAGGTCATCAACTTCGGCCTGATCTACGGCATGAGCGCGTTCGGGCTGGCCAGCAACCTCGGCATCGGCCGCGATGCCGCCAAGCTCTATATCGACCGCTACTTCGCCCGCTATCCCGGCGCCGCCCGCTACATGGACGAGACCCGCCAGACCGCGCGCGAACGCGGTTATGTCGAGACCGTCTTCGGCCGCCGCCTGTGGCTGCCCGACATCAACGGCGGCAACGGCCCGCGCCGCCAGGCTGCCGAGCGTGCTGCCATCAACGCGCCCATGCAGGGCACCGCGGCCGACCTGATCAAGCTGTCGATGCTGGCCGTGCAGGGCTGGCTGGAAGCCGACGCGTTGCGCTCGCGCCTGGTCATGCAGGTGCACGATGAACTGGTGCTGGAAGTGCCGCAGGACGAGCTGGCCGTGGTGCGCGAGCGCCTGCCCGAGCTGATGTGCGGCGTTACCACGCTGCGCGTGCCGCTGGTGGCCGAGGTGGGCGTGGGCGCCAACTGGGAAGAAGCCCACTGACGCGTTGACCACCTGCCCGCACCGCAAGGCGCGGCGCCGCTTTCCTTGCCGAGGCAGGCTGCGGAGGGCCGTGGCATGCACCATTCATGATCCGCCGTATCTGCCTGCTTGGGGTTGCGGCGGATTTTGCAATGCAGCAGACTGCATCTGAAAGATCACGTGATTCGGAGCATTCAGAGGAGAAGCGGCATGGCAGGGCAGGCGGAGAGCGCGCGCGGACCGCGCATCGTGGTGGTGGGTGGTGGCGCCGGTGGTTTGGAGCTGGCAACGCGCCTGGGTGACAAGCTGGGCAAGCGCCGCAGTGGGCAGGGCGCGCAAATCGTGCTGGTCGATCGCAACCCGACGCATATCTGGAAGCCGCTGCTGCATGAAGTCGCTGCCGGCAGCATGGACCCGAACACCCACCAGCTCGAATACGCCGCCCAGGCGCGCTGGCACGGCTTCGAGTTCCAGCAGGGCGAGCTGAAGGCGCTCGACCGCGCCACCAAGACCATTACCGTGTCCGGCTGCCTCGACGCCGACGGCACCGAGGTGCTGCCCGAGCGCGCCATCGCCTACGACACGCTGGTGTTGTCCATCGGTAGCGTGACCCACTTCTTTGGCGTGCCGGGCACGGCCGACCACGCCATCGCACTCGACACCGCCTGGCAGGCCGAGCGCTTCCGCCGCAAGCTGATCTCGGCGTGCATGCGCGCGCAGAACGGCATGGGCGATGCGCGCCCGCAGGTGGACATCGCCATCGTCGGCGCGGGCGCGACGGGCGTCGAGTTGTCGGCCGAGCTGCGCAACACCGCGCACGTACTGGCCGCCTACGGCCTGCACAAGCTGGACCCGCGCCGCGACATCCGTATCCACCTGATCGAGGGTGGGGCGCGCATCCTGCCGGTGCTGTCCGAGCGCGTCTCGGCCGAGACCACCAAGCTGCTGCACAAACTGAACGTGGACGTGATCACCGGCGAGCGCGTGACCGAAGTCACCGCCAACGCCGTCAACACGGCCAGCGGCAAGTCCATCCCGGCCGATCTGACCGTGTGGGCAGCAGGCATTCGCGCGCCGGCGGTGCTGGGCGAGCTGGGGCTGCCGGTCAACAAGCTGGGGCAGGTGGTCGTCTCGCGCACGCTGCAGGTGGAGGGCGACGATTCGATCTACGCCTTTGGCGACTGCGCGAGCTGCCCGTGGCCCGAGGCGTCGACCAGTGTGCCGCCGCGTGCGCAGGCCGCGCACCAGCAGGCGACCTATCTGTACAAGGCGCTGCGCCGCCGGATGGACGGCAAGCCGGTCGAGCCGTTTGCGTTCAAGGACCTGGGCTCGCTGGTGTCGCTCGGCCACTTCAGCGCGGTGGGCAGCCTGATGGGCGGGCTGATCGGCGGCACCATGTTCATCGAGGGCCTGATGGCGCGGCTGATGTACACCTCGCTGTATCGCATGCACGTGATGGCGCTGCACGGCGTGGTGCGCATGTCGCTCGATACCGTCACGCACTGGCTACGCAGCAAGACGAATCCGCGGGTCAAGCTGCACTAGGCGCCCGGGCCGAATACCTGGCGCGGCAGCGAAGCAGCCGGTCCGGTAGACTAGGCGCTTCGTTCACCGCCACCGCCTTCGGGCGCTAGGAGAGTGCGATGCAGCTGGATGCGGAAGTGGAAAGTCTGGTGCCGGGCCGCAGCTTCGATCGCCGTGGCTTCATGAAGACAGCGCTGGGTTCGGCCTTTGCGGCGGCCGTGCTGCCGGTGTCGGCGCAAGCCATCAAGACGGACTTCGAGGGCCTCACGGCGGGCGAGGTGACGGTGCCCGTGGGCGACTTCAAGATGCCCGCGTATCGGGCCCAACCCGGCGCGCAGCCCGAGGGCAGGACGGGCTTGCCGGTGGTGATTGTGGTCAGCGAGATCTTCGGCGTGCACGAGTACATCGCGGATGTGTGCCGGCGTTTTGCCAAGCTCGGCTATCTCGCCATCGCGCCCGAGTTGTTTGTGCGCCAGGGCGATCCGCGCGCGTATGGCACCATCCAGGAGGTCATCGCCAACGTGGTCTCCAAGGTGCCTGATGCGCAGGTGCAGGGCGACCTCGACGCGACGGTGGTGTGGGCCAAGCAGAACGGCGGCGATCCGGCGCGTATCGGCATCAATGGCTTCTGCTGGGGCGGGCGCCAAGTCTGGCTGTTTGCCGAGCATAGCCCCGACATCAAGGCTGCGGTGGTGTGGTACGGCCCGCTGAAGGGCAATCCGAATGCGTTGCAGCCGGTCGACAAGGTGGACGAGCTGAAGGCGCCGGTGCTGGGCATGTACGGCGCCAAGGACACCGGCATCACCCAGGACGCCATCAACGTCATGAAGGATGCGCTCGAGAAATCCAAGAATCCGAAAGCGCATGCCTCGCGCATCATCGTGTATCCGGATGCCGGCCACGCCTTCCACTCCGACTATCGCTCCAGCTACGTCAAGGCCGACGCCGAGGATGGCTGGAAGAAGTGCCTGGCCTGGTTCAAGGACCACGGCGTGGCCTGACCGAGGTCGGCCCGAGTGAAAGGCCCCACGCGGGCCTTTTGTTTTGCCGGTGCTGGCAAAGGTTGCGAAAGCGGCATACAATCGCTGCCTTCTTGCAACTCTGTTGCGTTTGTTGGCCTCTGCCGCAAGTTCATGGATTCCACCCTGTTAGGTATTCTTCTGGCCACCGCGCTGTCGGGTATCGGCAGCATGGCGGGCGCCGCCGTGCTGTCGCTGACCGTGCTGTCGCGCATGGTCGACCGCATGGTCAGCTTCTCCGTCGGCGTGCTGCTGGCGACGTCGCTGCTGCATTCGCTGCCCGAGGCGTTCGAGGCGCACCGCGGCATTCAGCCCAATACGCATGCGCTGTTTGCCACGTTGCTGGCCGGGCTGCTGGGTTTCTTCCTGCTGGAAAAGATCTCGCTGATCCGCCACTCGCACCACTATGAGGGCGACGGCCACGGCCATCATCACGGGCACGACCGGCAGGAGGCCGGGCGCAGCGGCCTGATGATCCTGGTCGGCGACGGCCTGCACAATTTCTCCGACGGCATCGTCATCGCCGCCGCCTTCCTGGCGGACACCAAGGTTGGCATCGTCACCGCGTTGGCGATTGCCGCGCATGAGATCCCGCAGGAGATCGGCGATTTCATGGTGCTGCTCAACGCCGGCTTCTCCAAGACGCGCGCCTTCGTCTACAACCTGATCTGCAGCGTCTGCGCGCTGGTGGGCGCGGTGCTCGGTTACTACTTGCTGGATCGGCTGACGTCGTGGATTCCGTACGTGCTGGTGGTGGCCTCCAGCAGCTTCATCTATATCGCCGTGTGCGATCTGATGCCACAGATGAAGCGCCGCCCGCGCTGGCGGGAATCCGTCGTGCAGATTGCCTTGGTTGTGGCGGGCGTCGTGATGATCTTCTTGCTCACCGGCGGCCTGCATGGCCACGCACACTGAGCGACGCTCGGCGCGATTCGCATGAAAAAAGCCCGGCAGTGCCGGGCTTTTGCTTTGGGCGGGCGATTAGGGGTTCGGCCCGGTCGCCACAGGGCGCGACGGATCGCTGCACCACTCGCTCCACGAGCCAGCGTAGAGCGCGGCACCGGTCAGGCCGGCCACGTCCATCGCCAGCGCGTTGTGGCACGCGGTCACGCCGGAGCCGCATTGCAGCATCACGTCTGCCGGCTTGGCGCCGGCCAGCACGGCTTCGAAGTCTGCGCGCAGCTGTTCGGCCGGTTTATAGGTGCCATCGGCCTGCAGGTTGTCACGGAAGAAGCGGTTGCGCGCACCGGGGATATGGCCGCCGACCGGGTCCAGCGTTTCGTTCTCGCCGCGGTAGCGGTCGGGCGCACGGGCGTCGAGGACGGGTTTGTCCGCCTGTCCGAGGCGCTTCATGACGATGTCGGCGGTGACCACGGGCGCCAGCGACGGTTTGCGGGTCAGCTGGCCCGGTGTGGCGCTCAGCTGCAATTCGTCCGGCACCACGCTGTTGACCGGCAGGCCTGCGGCTTCCCACGCGGCCAGGCCGCCATCAAGCACGGCCACATCGGCGTGGCCGACCCAGCGCAGCAGCCACCACAGGCGCGCGGCATACATGCTGCCCTGGCGGTCGTAGGCGACAACCTGGGTGTCGTCATTGACGCCCAGTGCCCGCAGCCGCGCGACCAGTGCGTCGGCATCCGGCAGCGGGTGGCGGCCGTTGGTGCCGGTCTTGGGGCCGGACAGCTCGTTGTCCAGGTGCAGGTAGAACGCACCGGGAATATGGCTGGCGTGATACGCATCGCGCCCGGCCGCAGGGTTGGCGAGGTCGAAGCTGCAATCGATGACGACGGTGGCAGCCGGCGCGCTCTGCTGGAGCGCAGCCAGCTGCGGTGCGGTGATCAGGGTGGTGGTGCGGGGAGCGCGTTCGCTCATGACAGCAATCTCCTGGGATCAGACTTCCGGGTGAATCTCGGCTTCCGGCCCGGACACGGCGGTCTGCGGGGTCGGATGCTCGGTGCCCGACTGGCGGGCACGCATGACCGTGGTCACGATGCCGCTGCCGATGATGAGGGCCATGCCCAGCCACGACAGCGCATTCAGATGGTCGTGCCACAGCAACATACCCCAGCCGCTGGCAAAGACAATGCCGGTGTATTGAAGGTTTGCAGTCAGCAGGGTATTGCCGCGCTTGTAGGCGCGCGTCATGGCGGTCTGGCCGAGCGTGGCCAGCAGGCCCACCGCCAGCAGCAGGCCGGCGCTGTGCCAAGTATGCGACTGCGCGCCGCCGATCAGCATCCACACGCCGCCGGCAATTGCACTGATCAGCGAGAAATAGAACACGATGCGCGCTTCGTTCTCGCCCAAGTCGCCGAGCTGGCGCACTTCCACGTAAGCGAGCGCCGTGAACACGCCCGACACCAGTCCGACCATGCCGCCCGTCATCTGCGACGCACCCACGCTCGGCTGCAGCAGGCAGATCACGCCGATGAACGACATCAGGATCGCGCTGACCATCTTGCGGTCGGCGCCGCCGGTCTTGCCGGCCAGGGTGGCGCCCGCGCCGATGATCAGCGCGATCCACACCGGCGACATGTAGTTCAGCGTCATGGCCGTGGCCAGCGGCAGCAGGCTGATCGACGTGAACCACAGCAGCAGCGAGGTCACCCCGAACACGCTGCGCTTGATGTGCGAGGTGAGGTAGGGCGTGCGGATGCCCGCACCCGTCTTGGCCAGGATCGCGCCCATCACGATCATGCCGATCACGCTGCGGTAGAACACGATCTCGCCGGTGCTGTAGTGCGCCGAGGCGAGCTTCACGCACACGCCCATCGCCGAGAAGGCGAATGCGGCGAGGATCATCCACAGCGATTGGCGGGAGGCGTTGTCGGCCGTCTGGGCGGCCGTTTGGACGACTTCAGTCGTGGTATTTGCGGACATGGTGAGGGCGGACAACAGGGGCGGCGGGGCGAAAAAAAACGGTGCAGGCCACGTGGGTTGCACCGTTCGTATTGTGACGCGGAAGGCGGCGGATGCCTACGGTCAGTATTCCATGACGCGCCGATACCACTCGTGGAAGTGCTGCATGCCGTCTTCCATGGGCGACTGGTAGGGGCCGACCTCGCTGGTGCCGCGCTTGAGCAGGGCCAGTCGGCCGGCGTCCATGCGCTCGGCGATCTCGTCGTCCTCGATACAGGTTTCCATGTAAGCGGCGCGCTCGGCCTCGACGAATTCGCGCTCGAACAGGACGATCTCTTCCGGGTAATAGAACTCGACCACGTTGCGCGTCTTGGTCGGGCCCAGCGGATGCAGCGTCGAGACCACCAGCACGTTCGGGTACCACTCCACCATCACGTTCGGGTAGTACGTGAGCCACACCGCGCCGTACTTCGGCATCTCGCCGTTGTTGAAGCGCAGCACGGCGTCGTGCCACTTCTGGTACGCGGGCGAGCCCGGTTTGCGCAAACCGGCGTGGATGCCGACCGTCTGCACGCTGTGCCACTCGCCGAACTCCCATTCCAGGTCGTCGCAGGAGACGAACTGGCCCAGGCCCGGGTGGAAGGGCACGACGTGGTAGTCCTCCAGATACACCTCGATGAAGGTCTTCCAGTTGTAGTTGCAGTCGTGCACCTCGACGTGGTCGAGCATGTAGCCGGAGAAGTCGAGATCGCCCGCCACGCCCAGGCGGGCGAGGTCTTCGCGCACGTCGCGCTTGCCCTCGAACAGCAGGCCGTTCCAGTTCTGCAGCGGCGAGCGCGACAGGTGCACGCACGGCTGCTGCTCGAAGTGCGGCGCGCCCAGCAGGTCGCCCTGCAGGTCGTACGTCCAGCGGTGCAGCGGGCAGACGATGTTCTGGGCATTGCCGCGCCCATTGAGCATGATCGCCTGGCGGTGCCGGCACACATTGGAAAGCAGTTCGACGCCGTTCGGATTGCGCACCAGCACGCGGCCTTCGGCCTCGGCGGCAAGCGTGTGATAGTCGCCCACCTCGGGGACCATCAACTCATGGCCGACGTAACCCGGGCCATGCTTGAACAGACGTTCGATTTCAGTTTGATACAGCGCCTCGTCGAAGTAAGCAGAGACGGGCAGCTGGGTTTCAGACGGCACCAGGTTCAGTGCGGCGCTGAGATTGGACATTATCCCCACTCCCAATAACGGTGAAAGTAGTGAACAACCCAACCATCGAAAAATTCGATTTGGGGAAGGACGCCATCGGCAGGTGGCCTAGGGTCTGTTGAGATAGGAAACGAGCGCCTGCTGGCCCCCGCTTGGGCCAACGACCATACGTTTTATGGGCCAACAGACCCAAACCATCGTGCGGAGCGGCGTGCGCCGGCCCGGCCTTTGGAGGAAGGGGGGGATTGTACCCCGGGGGTCACGATAAGTGTCTGATTCTCGTCATATTTTTGCGGTAGGCGAGCATCGCGTCAGCCAGTCTTCAGGTCGTCAGCCCGTTGCAAGCGGCCCCAGGCCGTGATGTGGCCGGCACGCGGAACCGGCATGGAATTGCCGTAAAATGCCAGATTGTCCTTTTCTGATTCGCCACCGGCATGCCTCGTGCCCCCGCCGTCGCCCCGAGCGACGCAACCGCCTCTGCCCCGTCTGCGCCGGCTTCGTATGAAGCGGCCATGGCCGAACTCGAAACCCTCGTTGCCAGCATGGAATCCGGTGAATTGCCGCTGGAGGCCTCGCTTGCGGCGTACCGACGCGGGGCCGAGCTGGTGAAGTATTGCCAGCAGGTGCTGGAGCGCGTCGAGCAGCAAGTGCGCGTGCTCGACGGCGACGCCCTCAAGCCGCTCGCTGACGACGGCAATACGAACGAACAGGGCGGCGCATGAGCGATTTCGCCCAATGGATGGCGTCCGTGGTCGCACGGACGGAAACCGCGCTCGAACGCGCGCTGCCGGCGGAAACCGTTGTGCCGCAACGCCTGCACGCCGCCATGCGCTACGCCACGCTCGGTGCCGGCAAGCGCGTGCGTCCGCTGCTGGCGCATGCCGCCGGTGCGCTGGGCGAGGCCTCGCCCGAGGCGCTCGACGGCGTGAGCTGCGCGGTGGAGATGATCCACGCCTATTCGCTGGTCCACGACGACATGCCCTGCATGGACGACGACGACCTGCGCCGCGGCCGCCCGACCGTGCATCGCGCCTATGATGAAGCGACGGCCCTGCTGGTCGGCGATGCCTTGCAGACGCAGGCGTTCATCGTGCTGGCGGAGCTGGGTGCCGTGAGTCCGGCGACACGCGCGGTGCTGGTGGCGGAATTGGCGCGCGCATCGGGCTCGCTGGGCATGGCCGGCGGCCAGGCGATCGACCTGCAGAGCGTGGGCGTGGCCCTGTCGCAGGACGCGCTGGAAGCGATGCATCGCATGAAGACCGGTGCGCTGCTGCGCGCCAGCCTGCGCATGGGTGCGCTGTGCGCCGCGGAGGGTACGAAACTGAGTGCCGCCGCGCTGGAGCAGGTGGATGCCTATGCAGGCGCGGTTGGCCTGGCGTTCCAGGTGGTCGATGACATCCTCGACGTGACGGCCGACACCGCCACGCTGGGCAAGACCGCCGGCAAGGACGAGGCCAACGACAAGCCGACCTATGTGTCCATCCTCGGGCTGGACCGGGCGCGGGCGCTGGCCGATGAATTGCATGCCGCAGCGGGCGCGGCGGTTGCGCAGCTTGCCCGTGAACTGGGCGAAGCCCGCACCGTCCGGCTGGCCGAGATGGCCGACCTGATCGTGCGGCGCGGCCACTGAACAACATTGCATCGACGGTAGAAGTCTTTGCCAAAACGCCTGAGCGGCGGTCCCACATGACGTACGAACTCCTCAACACCATCGACGATCCGGCCGACCTGCGCCGCCTGGACCGCCGCCAACTCGGGCCCCTGGCCGACGAGCTGCGCGCCTTCGTGCTCGACGCCGTCTCGCAGACGGGCGGCCACCTGTCGTCGAACCTGGGCACGGTCGAGCTGACCATCGCGCTGCACTACGTCTTCCACACGCCGGATGACCGCATCGTGTGGGACGTCGGCCACCAGAGCTATCCGCACAAGATCCTCACGGGCCGTCGCGAGCAGATGCCCACGCTGCGCCAGCTCGACGGCATCTCCGGCTTCCCGCGCCGCAGCGAGAGCCCGTACGACACCTTCGGCACCGCGCACTCGTCCACGTCGATCTCGGCCGCGCTGGGCATGGCCCTGGGCGCCAAGACCAACGGTGAGGACCGCGTCGCCATCGCCGTGATCGGCGACGGGGCGATGAGCGCCGGTATGGCCTTCGAGGCGATGAACAACGCGGGTGTCTATAAGGACGTGCCGCTGGTGGTGGTGCTCAACGACAACGACATGTCGATCTCGCCGCCGGTGGGGGCGCTGAACCGCTATCTGGCGCGCCTGATGAGCGGCCAGTTCTACGCGGCCACCAAGAAGGGCGTGGAGAAGCTGTTGTCGGTCGCGCCGCCGGTGCTCGAATTCGCCAAGCGCTTCGAGGAACACACCAAGGGCATGTTCGTGCCGGCCACCATGTTCGAGGAGTTCGGCTTCAACTACATTGGGCCGATCGACGGGCACGATCTCGAGTCTCTCGTGCCGACGCTGCAGAACATCCGCCGGCGCGCGCTGGAAGGCGGCGGGCCGCAGTTCCTGCACGTGGTCACCAAGAAGGGCCAGGGCTACAAGCTGGCCGAGGCCGACCCGATCCTGTATCACGGCCCGGGCAAGTTCAACCCGCAGGAGGGCATCAAGCCCGCCGCGCGTCCGGCCAAGGTCACGTACACGCAGGTATTCGGCCAATGGCTGTGCGACATGGCCGCTGCCGACAAGCGCCTGGTCGGCATCACGCCTGCCATGCGCGAGGGCTCGGGCATGGTGGAGTTCGAGCAGCGCTTCCCCGATCGCTACTACGACGTCGGCATCGCCGAGCAGCATGCCGTGACGTTTGCCGGCGGCCTGGCGTGCGAGGGCCTCAAGCCCGTCGTCGCCATCTATTCGACCTTCCTGCAGCGCGGCTACGACCAGTTGATCCACGACGTGGCGCTGCAGAACCTGCCGGTGGTGTTCGCGCTGGACCGCGCGGGCCTGGTCGGCGCGGATGGCGCCACACATGCCGGCGCCTACGACATCGCCTTCCTGCGCTGCATCCCCAACATGATGGTGATGACGCCGGCCGACGAGAACGAATGCCGCCAGCTCCTCTCCACGGCGTTTGCGCAGGACTGCCCGACGGCGGTGCGCTATCCGCGTGGTGCCGGCGCGGGCGTGGCCGTGCAGCCGTCGCTGGAGCCGCTGCCGGTCGGCAAGGCCGAGGTGCGCCGCACATCCACCGCGCCGGCAGGCCAGCGTGTGGCGATCCTGGCGTTCGGCTCGATGGTCGCTCCGGCCATGGCCGCCGCCGAGCGACTCGACGCGAGCGTGGTCAACATGCGCTTCGTCAAGCCACTGGACGTGGCCTGCGTGCTGGAGATGGCACGTACGCACGATTACGTCGTCACCGTGGAAGAGGGCTGCGTGATGGGCGGTGCCGGCAGCGCCTGCCTGGAAGCGCTGGCCGCTGCTGGTGTGGCAACGCCCGTGCTGCAGCTGGGCCTGCCCGACCGCTTTGTCGACCATGGTGACCACGCCGCGCTGCTCGCCCAGTGCGGGTTGAGCGCGGATGGCATCCTCGCCTCGATCCGCGAGCGCTTTGCCGTGCAGCCGAGGGCAGCCGCGCCGCGCGTTGCCTGAATCACTTGCGACGATCACGACGATAGGTCGGATCAATCACCCGCATTGGTTTTGCGGGTTTGAGTAGTTGACTGCAGAGGTAGGAAATTTCCCTTACACTGCGTCCGTCTTTTTTGTGAACTGTGTGCGCAGTCGCGGAATGGGTTGATTGGATCACTTGAGGAGTGATCGTCTTCGGTCCAGTTCCGCGGTTTCACACTCGTTGCGTTCCGGCCGACTGCGATGGCCGGGCGACCGTAAAGGAAACCGATCATGAACGATATGAACCCGGCCTTCGTGATGCCGGATGTACAGTCCAGCCACGATACCCGCCAGATCCCGATCCAGCGCGTGGGCGTGCGCGGCGTGCGCTACCCGATGTCGCTGCAGACCCCGGCGGGCGTGCAGAACACCGTCGGCACCTTCAACCTGGACGTGCATCTGCAGGCCGACCAGAAGGGCACGCACATGTCGCGCTTCGTCGCGCTGCTCGAAGAAGAGCGCGAGCCGCTGAACCTGGCGCAATTCCAGCTGCTGCTGGAAAAGATGCTGGAAAAGCTCGAAGCCGACGCCGGCCGCATCGAAGTCCACTTCCCGTATTTCGTCAGCAAGACGGCCCCGGTGTCGGGCGTGCAGTCGCTGATGGACTATGAAGTGACGATGATCGGCGAAGTGCGCGACGGCCACACCAAGGTCCGCGTCAAGGCGCTGGTGCCGGTGACGAGCCTGTGCCCGTGCTCGAAGAAGATCTCGCAGTACGGCGCGCACAACCAGCGCTCGCACATCACCATCGACGCCGAGCTGGCGGCTGACACGCCGGTCGAAGCGCTGATCCGCATGGCCGAGGAAGAAGCCTCGTGCGAGCTGTGGGGCCTGCTCAAGCGCCCGGACGAGAAGTTCGTCACCGAGCGCGCGTACGAGAATCCGAAGTTCGTGGAAGACCTGGTGCGCGATATCGCCATGCGCCTGAACCAGGACGACCGCATCGTCGCCTACACGCTGGAAGCCGAGAACTTCGAGTCGATCCACAACCACAGCGCCTACGCCTTGATCGAACGCGACAAGCGCACGGACAAGTAATCGACGCCGCGCCCAAAGAAAAAGCCGCTCAACCGAGCGGCTTTTTTCATGCTTGCTGGATGCGGATGTCTTCGAGGTCCCAGCGCGGCGTGACGCCGTAACCGTAGCCGTCCTGCACCTGCGTGGGGTCGGCCTGCAGCCGCATCGCGCCGGCAAAGGCGATCATCGCGCCGTTGTCGGTGCAGAACTGCAGGTCGGGGTAGTAGACGCGCAGGCCGCGCTTCTTGCCTTCGGCGTTCAGGCCTTCGCGCAACTGGCGGTTGGCGCCCACGCCACCGGCCACCACGATGCGCTTGAGGCCATGCTCGCGTGCGGCGCGCAGGGTCTTGCTGACAAGCACGTCGACGATGGCGTCGACAAAGGCGCGGGCCAGATCGGCGCGCGGTTGATAGCAGGTTTCGCTGTCGGTCAGGTTCAGCTTGCGCACCTGCGTGAGCACCGCCGTCTTCAGGCCCGCGAACGAGAAATCGAAAGTGCCCGAATGCAGCATCGGGCGAGGCAGGTCGAACACGCCCGGGTTGCCGAATTCGGCCAGGCGAGAGACGGCCGGGCCGCCGGGGTAGCCCAGGCCGAGCAGCTTGGCCGTCTTGTCGAAAGCTTCGCCGGCGGCGTCGTCGAGCGTCTCGCCGAGCAGCGTGTACTGGCCGACGGCATCGACGCGCATCAACTGCGTATGCCCGCCCGACACCAGCAGCGCCAGGAACGGAAACGCGGGCCGCTCCGCTTCCAGCAACGGCGAGAGCAGGTGCCCCTCCAGGTGATGCACGCCCACCAGCGGCTTGCCCAGCGCAAAGGCCAGCGCATTCGCCACCGAGGCGCCAACCAGCAGCGCGCCGGCCAGCCCCGGGCCTTTCGTATAGGCGATGGCGTCGATGTCCGCACGCGCGGCGCCGGCCGTGGCGAGCACTTCCTCCAGCAGCGGGATCACGCGGCGGATATGGTCGCGCGAGGCCAGCTCCGGCACCACACCGCCGTACTCGCGGTGCATGGCGATCTGCGAGTAGAGCGCATGCGCGCGCAGGCCAGCAGCGGTGTCGTACAGGGCGACGCCGGTTTCATCACAGGAGGATTCGATGCCGAGGACCAGCATGGCCAATAGGAACGCGGGGGCGTGAGGAATTGCAATGGGAAGGCCGCCGAAGATAGCACAAGTTAAAATGCGCGGTTTTCAAGCGGAATCAGGGACCATGGAGCGGTTGGGGCGATCATGATGCGGTGCGATGTAGCGGTGATCGGCGCGGGCGCGGCCGGGATGATGTGCGCGGCAGTGGCCGGGCAGCGTGGCGCGCGCGTGGTGCTGATCGACCATGCCACCAAGCTGGCGGAGAAGATCCGCATCTCCGGCGGCGGGCGCTGCAACTTCACCAACGTCAATGCGGCGCCGGCCAACTACCTGTCGAACAACCCGCACTTCTGTCGCTCAGCGCTGGCGCGCTATACCGCGCAAGACTTCATCAGCCTCGTCTCCAGCTACCGCATCCCGTACCACGAGAAGCACAAGGGCCAGCTCTTCTGCGACGACAGCGCGGAAGACATCATCCGCATGCTCGAAGCCGAGTGCGAGAAGGGCAAGGTGATCTGGCGCACCGGCTGCGCGATCGCCGAAATCGGCAAAGCCAGCGACGCCTACCGCCTGTCGACCAGCGCCGGCGAGATCGTCGCCGACAAGCTGGTGATCGCCACCGGCGGCCTGTCGATCCCGAAGATCGGCGCGACGGACTTTGGCTACCGCATCGCCCGCCAGTTCGGGCTGAAGATCGTCGAGACGCACCCGGCGCTGGTGCCGCTCACGTTCAATGCGGAGCACTGGGCGCCGTTCTCGGCGCTGTCGGGCGTGTCGATGGAGGTGGATGTGACGGTCGCCCCGCCGGCGGGCGCGGGCAAGGGTGGGAAGAAGGGCGGCGCCGCGACCTTCCGCGAAGACCTGCTGCTGACGCACCGTGGCCTGTCCGGGCCGGGCGTGCTGCAGATCTCCAGCTTCTGGAATTCGGGCCAACCGTTGAGCATCGACCTGTTGCCGGATGCTGACGCCGCGCAATGGCTGTGCGACGAGAAATCCGGCTCGCGCAAGCAGCTCGGCACGGTGCTGGCGCAGCGCCTGCCCGAGCGCGTGGCGCAGGCCTGGTGCGCTACGCACGGCGCCAACCCGCATGCGCCGATCGCCGATTTGCCGGACAAGGTGCTGCGCACGCTCGGCGGCGCGCTCAACCGCTGGGCGCTGACGCCGTCCGGCAGCGAGGGCTACCGCAAGGCCGAGGTCACGCGCGGCGGGGTCGATACGCGTGCGCTGTCGTCGGCCACCATGGAGGCGCAGGGCGCACCCGGCCTGTACTTCATCGGCGAGGTGGTCGATGTGACGGGCTGGCTCGGCGGCTACAACTTCCAGTGGGCATGGGCCTCGGCCGTGGCAGCCGGCGAGGCGGCGTCCGCCCGCTGACCCCCTACCGATCGGACCTGGAACCATCTTGGTTCTGTGCTACGATCAATGATCCACTTTTCCACGTTTGCAACCCGCTGGGCCGCTGCCCGAGCGGGTTTTGCTGTTTATCGGAGTTCGGAATGTCCTTGAAGGCACAGATCACGGAAGACATGAAGGCCGCCATGCGCGCCAAGGAAGCGGACCGTCTGGGCACGATCCGCCTGCTGCAGGCCGCCATCAAACAACGCGAGGTGGACGAGCGCATCGAGCTCGATGACGCCGCCGTGCTGGCTGTGGTCGACAAGATGATCAAGCAGCGCAAGGATTCCATCACTGCCTTCCAGCAAGCCGGCCGTGATGACCTGGTCGCCAAGGAAGCCGCCGAAGTGACCGTGCTGCAAGCCTATATGCCGGCGCAGCTGTCGGACGCCGAAGTCGACGCCGCCGTGCGCGACGCGGTGGCCAAGGCCGGTGCCGCCGGCCCGCAGGACATGGGCAAGGTGATGGGCATCCTCAAGCCCGCCCTGGCTGGTCGCGCCGACATGACGCAAGTGTCGGCCCGCGTGAAGGCCGCGCTGACGGGCGCCTGATTCCGGTCCAGACTCGACTGACCCCGCGCTACACCCCAGGGCCACACCCCGCGTGATCCCGCAGCCGTTCATCGACGACCTGCTCAACCGCGTCGACATCGTCGACGTGGTGGGCCGCTACGTGCAGTTGAAGAAGGGTGGCGCCAACTTCATGGGGCTGTGCCCGTTCCATAACGAGAAGTCGCCGTCGTTCTCGGTGTCGCCCACCAAGCAGTTCTATCACTGCTTCGGCTGCGGCGCGCACGGCTCGGCGATCGGCTTCCTGATGGAGTTTTCCGGACTGTCGTACGTCGAGGCCATCAAGGATCTCGCGCAGTCCGTCGGCATGGTGGTGCCCGAGGAGCGTGGCGGCTTGCCGCCCGCCGCCCGCGCCGAGCAACAGGCCAAGACGGTCGCCCTGGGCGACATCATGGCCCGCGCTTGCGACCACTACCGCAAGCAACTGCGCAGTGCCACCAACGCCATCCAGTACCTCAAGGGCCGCGGCCTCACCGGCGAGATCGCCGCGCACTTCGGCCTCGGCTATGCGCCCGACGACTGGCAATCGCTCGAAGGCGTGTTCGGCCCGTACCGCGAAGACGCCACTGCCACGCCGCTCATCGAAGCCGGCCTCGTCATCGAAAGCGAGAAGACCGCCGCTGACGGCTCGCACCGCCGCTACGACCGCTTCCGCGATCGCATCATGTTCCCCATCCGCAATACCAAGGGCGTGGTGATCGGCTTTGGCGGCCGGGTGCTGGGGCAGGGCGAGCCGAAATATCTCAACTCCCCCGAAACGCCGCTGTTCAGCAAGGGCACCGAGCTGTACGGCCTGTTCGAGGCACGCCACGCCATCCGCGAGTTCGACTATGTGCTGGTGGTGGAGGGCTACATGGACGTGGTCGCGCTGGCGCAGCTCGGGTTTGCCAACGCCGTGGCGACGCTGGGCACGGCCTGCACGCCGATCCACGTGCAGAAGCTGCTGCGGCAGGTCGATACCGTCATCTTCTCGTTCGACGGCGATTCCGCCGGGCGCCGGGCCGCGCGCCGCGCGCTGGAAGCTTGCCTGCCGCATGCCACCGACAACAAGACCATCAAGTTCCTGTTCCTGCCGCCCGAGCACGATCCGGACACCTTCATCCGCGAAGAGGGCACCGAGGCTTTTGCCAATGAAGTGCGCAATGCGATGCCACTGTCGCGCTTCCTGCTGCAGGCCGTGACCGAAGACCTCGACCTGCGCCAGCCCGAGGGCCGTGCCCGCGCCCAGTACGACGCCAAGCCGCTGCTGACCGCCATGCCCGCCGGCGGCCTGCGCCTGCAGATCGTGCGCGGCTTGGCCGACATGACCGGCACCACGCCCGCCGACATCGAAGCCCTGTGCGGCCTGCGCAGCGACCCCGCCCACGCCGGCCGCTCGACGCAGAAGCGCCCCCGTGTGGCGCGCACGGCACCGACCGCGCTGGAGCAGAAACTGCTGCGCCTGTTGATGCGCTATCCCGCGCTGGCCACCCGGCTTGACGCCGATGCCCGCGCCCAGTTGACTGCGCCCGATTTGCCCCAAGGTGAGGTATTGGCGGGGCTGCTGGCCGAATGCGACGCCGCAGGCCCCGAGATGCACTTCGGCGCCTTCGTCGAGCGCCTGGGTCAGACACCGTACGCCGAGGCCTTCGCCGGGCTGCGCGTCGCCGTGCTGCAGGACGATATCGAGATCGAGCCGGCCACGCAGGAATTTGATGTGGCGGTGCAGAAGATGCTCGCCGAGCCGCTGCGCCGCGAATTGGACATGTTGCAGCGCAAGATGGAAGGTGGTCACGCGACCGACGACGACAAGGAGCGCTTGCGCTGGCTCGTGGGCGAGATCAGTCGCCGTCGCCGTCTCGTCTAGCGCACACGCTGCCGTGCGATGCCAGACGGGGCGGGCAATTGCGGGTAGCCCCTTGATTTTTCAGGCGAAAACCCGATTTTCGTTTAGACCGGCTGGGTCTGGCGTGCTAGAATAGCCGGTTTGGATTGCAAGTCCTTTTTCCCATTTTCGGGGGAGTGAGCGTGCCCATGGTGAAGGTGAAGACCTCCGCGAAGGCCGGTTCCAAGGCCAGTCCTGTCTCTGTTTCTGCCACGCGATCCTCATCGGCGCGCGGCGCCAGCGGAGGAAAGACACCAGCGGGAACGGCGAAAGTCGCGAATGGTCGGACCCATATGGGGCAGGCGGGATCGGCAGGAGTCAAGGCCACTGCGCCGGCAAAGATGGGGAAAGCCCAGCCGCGCCAGATCGCCGAGATCACCGTTTCCGCCCACCCGGCACCGCGCACAAAAGGCGCGATCCAATCTTCAACCTCAGGCAAGGTCTCGACGTCGATGAGCACGAGCGCCAGACCTGGCGGCAAAGCCGCTTCCGTCGCACTCAAGGGCAAGACAACCACCGTGGCGAAATCGAAAGTTACCGAAGTCGAGACCAAGCAGACCGCTGCCAGCGCACGCGCAACCAAGACGGGTACCGCTCGTACCAACACCGCAGCCAAGGCGGCCGCGGATGACACCAAGCGCACCGCCCAGGCAGAGGCCACTCCCACAACTCCTCCCGCGCCCCGCGCCGAGGCGGCAGCCGAGCCTAAAAAGCGCGGCCGCAAGCCCAAGGCGGAGACGCAGGCAGATGACGACAGCAGCACGGACGTGACTGAAGAATTTGACACCCCCGCCGCTCCGGCACCGAAATCAGAAAAGCTGAAGGCCCGTGACCGCAAGGCCAAGGAAAAAGCCCTGCTGAAGGAATTCGCGGCCTCACAGCAAGGCGGTTCGGAAGAAGAGCTCGAGGCTCGCCGCCAGAAGCTCAAGGCGCTGATCAAGCTGGGCAAATCGCGCGGCTACCTGACCTACGCCGAGATCAACGACCATCTGCCCGACGACATGGTCGACGTGGAGTCGATGGAGACGCTGGTCGCCACGCTCAACGACATCGGCGTCGCCGTGTACGAGCAGGCTCCGGACGCCGAGACCCTGCTGCTCAACGACAACGCGCCTTCCGTGACCACGGAAGAAGAGGCAGAAGAAGAAGCCGAAGCCGCGCTGTCGACGGTCGACTCGGAATTCGGCCGCACGACTGACCCGGTGCGCATGTACATGCGCGAGATGGGTACGGTCGAGCTGCTCACGCGCGAAGGCGAAATCGAGATCGCCAAGCGCATCGAAGCCGGCCTGAAGGACATGGTCATGGCCATCTCGGCCTGCCCGGTCACCATCTCCGAGATCCTCGCCATGGGTGAGCGCGTGGCCAATGATGAGGCCAAGATCGACGAGTACATCGACGGCCTGATCGACCCGAACGCTGATGCCGTAGCCGCAGCGGCAGCCGAGGAGGAAGAGGAGTTCGAGGACGAAGAGGCCGAAGAGGAAGGCGACGAAGAGGAAGACGAGGACGATGAAGGCGCCGGCGCCGCCGCGGCTTCGGCACGTCAACTCGAAGAGCTCAAGCAGGCTGCCCTGGTCAAGTTTGGCGTGATCGGCGAGCAGTTCGACAAGATGCGCCGCGCGTTCGAGAAGGAAGGCTACAAGTCCAAGCCGTACGTGAAGGCGCAGGAAGCCATCCAAGCTGAACTGATGTGCATTCGCTTCACGGCACGCAACGTCGAGCGCCTGTGCGACACGCTGCGTGGCCAGGTGGACGAGGTGCGCAAGCTGGAACGCGCCATCCTGCACATCGTGGTCGACAAGTGCGGTATGCCGCGCGGTGAATTTGTTTCGCGCTTCCCGGGCAACGAGACCAACCTCAAGTGGGTCGCTACCGTGGTCGCCGATGGCAAGCCGTACAGCACCATTGTCGAGCGCAACGTGCCGGCCGTGCACGAGCTGCAGCAGAAGCTGATCGACCTGCAGGCCCGCGTGGTGCTGCCGCTGCCCGAGCTGAAGGACGTCAACCGCAAGATGTCCGAAGGCGAGCGCCGCGCCCGTGAAGCCAAGCGCGAAATGACCGAGGCCAACCTGCGCCTGGTGATCTCGATCGCCAAGAAGTACACGAACCGCGGTCTACAGTTCCTCGACCTGATCCAGGAAGGCAACATCGGCCTGATGAAGGCGGTGGACAAGTTCGAATACCGTCGCGGCTACAAGTTCTCGACCTACGCCACGTGGTGGATCCGTCAGGCCATCACGCGTTCGATCGCCGATCAGGCGCGCACCATCCGGATTCCGGTGCACATGATCGAGACGATCAACAAGATGAACCGCATCTCGCGCCAGATCCTGCAGGAAACCGGCAACGAGCCGGATCCGGCAACGCTGGCCGAGAAGATGGAGATGCCGGAAGACAAGATCCGCAAGATCATGAAGATCGCCAAGGAGCCGATCTCCATGGAAACGCCGATCGGTGACGACGACGACTCTCATCTGGGCGATTTCATCGAGGACACCAACACGCTGGCCCCGGCCGAAGCGGCGCTGCATGGCTCCATGCGCGGCGTGGTGAAGGACGTACTCGACTCGCTGACGCCGCGCGAAGCCAAGGTGCTGCGCATGCGCTTCGGTATCGAGATGAGCACCGACCACACGCTGGAAGAAGTCGGCAAGCAGTTCGATGTGACTCGCGAGCGTATCCGCCAGATCGAAGCCAAGGCGCTGCGCAAGCTGCGTCACCCGAGCCGTTCGGACAAGCTCAAGAGCTTCCTCGAAGGGAGCTAAGCGGGCGTTTTTTCCGAGTGGGCTCGCGCCCACTTTCGGGTAAAATTCCGCATGAGGCCCGGCCTAACCCGCCGGGTCTCTTTTTTGCCGGCAGCCGTTCGGATGCCGCTCTTGCAGGGCCTGTAGCTCAGGGGTTAGAGCAGACGACTCATAATCGTTTGGTCGTGGGTTCGAAACCCACCGGGCCCACCACCGTTTCTCTTTTAAGATCAAGGCGCTACGGCGTATCGGTGCCGACCCGGGGAAGAACTGGGGAAGAAAATGCCGATTCCAGCCGCGACATCTCCAGGTCGTCCTGCTCGCCGTCGATCCATTTCGAGTACGTTGTCAGGAACATCTCGACGCTGTGTCCCAACTGCTTCGCGCAGAATGCGGGTGTCATGCCGGCCATCAGCATTGCCGCAGCGTAGCTGTGTCTCATGTTGTAGGGGCGGCGGTAACGGATGCCCAGTCGCTTCAGTGTCGGCGCCCAATACGTCCGGCGGAACGCGTCTTCGTCGTGCCAGGGCAGACTGTAGCGCGGGTCATGGAACACGCGATCACCAGCCATCTGCGTATGCGCACGCTGGCGTTGCATCGCCGCCAGAGCCCGGCTGTTCAGTCGAATCAACCGAGCTCTTGCCGTCTTAGTCTTGTCCTTCTGCTCGCCGCGTACGTAGACGCTGGCGATCAGAGCCGTGCCGCTGGTTAGGTCGACATTTGCCCATTGAAGGCCCAGCACCTCTGACGTGCGCATTCCGGTCCAAAACCAGAAATCCACCAAGTTAAAAACCTGCTCGGGGTAAGCTAGAGCGATTTCGGAGATGACACGGTCGGATTCCTCGCGCGAGAACGGGTCGGGTGGGGACTTCTGATGCTTGGCGCGCTTTACTTCCAACGCCAGATTGGTAGTCATCAACTTGTCGGTCACGGCCAAGTCGAAAGCTTCGCGCAGCACTGATACGTCATTACCCACCCAGCCGCGAATTACCATCTTGGCGACTTTCTCGAATGGATCGATCTGTCAGGCGCTCGCATCGCTGTTCCCAGCAGCAAGGTCCACAAGGGCAGAAACCACCAGCTATTCGACACGCTGCTCCGTTGGGCATACGGAACTGTCCATGCTCCTGTGGCGAACAACGCTGGTATGGTACCGAGGCGAGACCACAACGGCCCACAACAGGTAATTAGCCGACATCGCTGCCGACGCGATAGCGTGCCACAACCAGAAAATTCACGCGCCAGCCAGATGATGGGCGATAGCCGATAGGCCCAGAGCCGTGGGCACAAGATTTTTTCCAAGGCAGACGCCAAGAAATCCGCTATCGCCAACGGTTACAAAGCATTCACGGACAACGAACGCCCTGCGGTATCTCGCCGATCGGGCGTGGCAACAATTTCGCAATTAGGGACGTCTATCGCCCACCAGGTCCATTACGGACCGCACCGGGTGGGCGCCGCATTGGAATTGCCGCCCACCACCACGAGAGAGACTCTATTGGCAGGTCCACGCCTTCACTGGGACAGGTGTAAGGCTCCCGCCTACCGTGACGTTGATCTGATCCGGCAGTTTCGGCGTGACGGTGTAAGGCGTGTTGCTCGGCACCTTGCCCGATGCAGGGATGTCTTGCGCGAACACACCGTTTTGCCCCTTCACCACGATATGCGTCTCCGACGTGAACGCAACCGAACTGACAGGGCCGCCGACCGGAAGCAACTCTCTGGCGTCGAGCCCACCCTTGTGCTCACCAGCATCGCCTCTCTCGTCTCGATCGCCCTGCTCGTCGCCATCGCCCATTTCTCTGTTGATCATGACCAGCCATCGCTGACTTGAGCCATTGGTCTCAACGAAGGCAATTCGCTTGCCTCTCGGGTCCCAAACAGGTCCGGCTTCAATGGAGGGCATGCCCTGGTTGGCGGAAAGCACGGTCAACGTAACAACGCCGTTGTTGTTGTGGGCAACAGTCGCGCCAATCCCATACAGGACAGAGGCTCCGTCCGAGCTGCCGGTGGGGTACGGCACGGCAAGTGTGTCGCCGTTGCTCAGATACATTTGCTTCCATTGCCCATCTGGCGTGGTGACCTTCAGTGCAACCTTCCTGTCTTCAATGCTTTGGACGTCAATGCGGAAAGAGGGCGTAGTGGCTGTAGCCACGCTGGTACCGATCGAAGCATTGATCTTCTGCAGGACAGTTGCAGAAGCAAACGGGCTTGGAAGGGTGTATATGTCGCGCCTATTCAGGCTGATTGCATCGCCTTCGCTGCATGCAACACCGTGCCCTCTTGGTGAGAGGGCACAGTTGCCTCCAACGCCCTTAGTGGACAACACTTGGGCCGGTCCAGATGGAGGCGGGACGTTCAAAAAGTAGGAGAGACTGCTGGTTGGGCTTTCGTGTTGTTGTGCCACGAGCATGCTCGGCGACGTCCACGTCAGACCCGTAATCGCATCCTTTGCGTTGACGTTGACGTCCGCAAGCAGCCTGCCTGAGGGATCGATCAGGGTCACGTCCGCAGGTGGCGTCTTTCCGCTGTACGCAATGAGGTTGGCTTGCGGTGCCAACGCAACGGCAAACTTCAATTTGCCGTCGTTCGTCAGTTGCGTGATCAGACTACCGTCCTGCTTGGCAAACCATAGGTCGTTCTTGACCAAGACCAGTGCTCGGCAATCCCCCGCTGCCATTGCTGCTGACGACACTAGAGCAAGCAGCAAAGTCATTGCGGCGGTGCATTTTTTCCCGACTGTGCGCATTTTATGTTCTCCTAGTAGCTCTGAAACACAATACCGGAATTGCGGCGCCCCAAGTCGTCACAGACTGCTTTGGGTATTGGCCCCATGTAGTCGTCAATGTGATAGCCGTTGATCCACGAGCCGCCGTCCTGCGCTTTCCGTGGCCCCAGTATGTCAACGCTAACGCTGCTTCGACGTGGTATGACGGACGGGTCAACTGCAATGGTAGTACCTACCGAGGCGCAGACACCGGTTGAGGTGCGTGCGCAAGAATCGGTGTTATAACAGTCATGTCCGTTATGACGCCCGTTAATATGAATAATCGTACCATCTAAGGCTTTGCCTGACCCTTGCCTTTTTACGGCATCCAAGAATTCCGTGCGATATCTGTTGGCGCTGGGCAATCCGCACACATTGCTGCTGACGGGAGTTTGCGCGGCTGCCGATTCCTGGGCCAATATGTAGCAAGTCACAAGAAATTGGCTCTCATAGCGTGCGGGGAGCCAATTGATGTTTGCTGGCGTCTTTGTTTGCAGATTGGGCGGACTCAAAGCGGTAATTGTGGATTGGCCAGGTTGAGCGTGGGTTGATACGTCAGCCACTGATGTGCCGCTTGCGTCCGTTGGCGCCGAAGGGCCATGAATAATATCCGCGGTGGGGCCTCGGCTTGATTGCAATCCAACTAACATGCCGCTAACAGGCTGACTACCTTGCGTCACACGCAATGTTAGATTTGATTTTGTAAGAACCTTCCCATTTTGGGTGGTGCTATTCGCCGGGATTGTCGGTGTGGTCGCGGTAACTTGCAGTGCGTTCACGGGATTATTTACTCGCGCTATGCAATAGGCGATGGAGTTGTTATATTGGGTGTAGCCAGCAGCGCAAGTAGCCTCCCTGAGTGCACTCACCCAAGCCGTAAGCTGCGCTCCCGGGTTACCAGGGCAGGCTGACGACAAGGTAATAACCATTGTGGCAACTTTGTGGGTACCATTATCTAACGGATTTGACACAAATTCAGACAGCGGACCCACTGTGTGAGGGCAAGTCACCGTATACTTCGCAACAAAGTCCGCATAAGCAGCCTCTGCCGTGGGAAACAATCGCCAAACTGCATAATGATAATCAGAATCTGATGGCAAGTATTGCCACGGAGTATATTGAAATGGCACACAGGCATAATTTATTCCGTCAACGGGACATCCGTCAGCAGCTGATGCGGCGCCACTAAAGCCTGCGCAAGCGATAAATAAAATCAAAAAAATACCGCGCTTGATTTGCTCGAATTTAAACATTTCCAAAACGCCCCCATTCCGGTTTGCCTTCACACTTCGTATGCAACATGGTGAAGCAAGCAGGAAGATGTACCGTCAGCTTTGCTTCGTCACCCCCTCCACAGAGGGGTGACAGCAACGAAACGCTTGACGGGCGAAGACACCAGCGGAGCCATGGCAAAACACCACGAAATTGAATGTTTATTATTTCTGAATTTATTTTTATTAATGTCGAGAAAATGATACATAGCACCGGCTCGGGTTGATGAAACTAGTGCAAACGACATTCCATCTCGAACTCTGACCTTGCTGGCGCCGGCGCACCAGCCTCATTCCTGAGATGGACGCTGCAGCGCCGATGACCACTACGCGTACAACAGGTAATTAGCCAACATCGCTGCCGACGCGATAGCGTGCCACAACCGAAAAAATCATGCGCCAGCCAGACGAGAGGCGACAGCCGATAGGCCCGGCAACGAAATCGACAAGGCGCAGCCGTCAGCGCAGCGAAAAGAATCCACGAAAAGAAAAAGCAAAAACAAAAATGGCCGACCTCACTTTGTCGACCAATCTTGGGCAGCGGCTGCTGCATTGCCTGTTTGACCGTCAGGCTACGGACGACTCAGATCGCCGCGATCCTATTTGAGAGGACGGCCACGGCGACGAGGTGTTTCATCGTCATCGTTGGCGGCTTCAGGCATGGTTTGCTCTTCGGTTTCGGCGGCTCCATGCGTTTGGGCTCGGGGCCAGCGAGCAACTTGGCGACCTCTGTCGTCGACATGCTGGCGAGCTGTTCGCCTGTCACGCCGAGCTTGTCCAGAATGTCGAACAGAATGCCCTTGTCCTCGCGCCGAATATTCGTGAGCTTGACCCCGTTCGGCAGTGCGATATCGAGGTGGCGGAACATCTCAGCATCAAGGCGCGACTTGCTCATCTCTACGTGCAGGTTCAGTAACAAAGCGGACAGTTTAGCCCGCTGAAAGTCCTTTGTACCGAGGGAGCGACGGCTGTCGAGCTTGCCGTGGGTGAGGCGCAGGTAGTAGACCCCATGACGGGACCGAAGAAGGCGGGGGATCTTGTGCATGGTCGGGTATCTGTGACACCGACCGTGACACCACAAGAAAAAAGCCCTTGAACTTCTCGCGAAATATCAAGGGCTTACAGCATTTGGTGGCGAATCAGGGACTCGAACCCCGGACCTGCGGATTATGATTCCGCTGCGGTTCGGCCAGATCTGAGCGCGATTGGTCTCCAGCATACTGTCCTGTAATGAACCCCGCTCCAGGGAAGAATTCGGGGAAGAAAGAGGGGGGTGCAGGGGAGTTTATTTCAGAAATTCTGCGCAGAATCAATGGGTTGACTCCCCTCGGTTGCCCCTGAATACCCCCATGTTTGGGTTCGAAACCCACCGGGCCCACCATCTTTCCCGCGTCTTCCGCACCACATCGACCAGGTGATTGCCGGTCGGCTCCAGGTATTCGCAATGGCCGTCATATTGTTTTGTGGTCGCATAGTCTTTCATTGGATTATCAGTTTATTTAATTCTCCATGAAATTTCATTTGCAATGGGCGTGAGTGCGATGGAAAGGATTTGGAAAGTTTTAAACAGATAAAGTGGCGTCGATTCATTATCCCGTTTGAAATTCTACGCTGGCGCGCCGTGCCCACTGATAACAGGCGATGCCGAGAATGTTTTGAATGAACTCTCTATAGACTTCACTGTCTGCGCAGACCATAGTGGCGGGCATAACGATAAGCACACAGCCAGTCGCGTACCCTTTGGAGACACAGGATGTTGCGCATTCAAAACGGGCCCTTCCAGCATTCCGCTTGTGCGCGTGCCCACGCGCGTCATCGCAGCGATCCGGGTTTCCCGCATTAGCTGTCACTCCGACTTGTTTTGATCAGCGGCACTCAGCCGAAGGCGCGTTACACGAGGTAACGCGCCGGACAAAACACGTCCGTTATTTTTATTGATTTTCGGGTCGATCTGCCGACGGGGCAGATTGTGCGCTGCCGGCTGACTGTCTTGCCGGCAGGCGGGGTATTCGTCCGGCGTTCGCCGGCACAAAACACAGCAAGTTCAAATTCCAAGGAGGGCACCATGGTGCGTAGACGCATTTCAATGATTGCCATGGCAATCAGTTGCATATTGAGCACCCCGTTCCTGAGTGGGTGTGGGGGTGCAGACGATCCGGGCGTGGCCACCGTGCCGCAGTGCTCGGGTGCCAGTTGCCCGGTGAGCGGATCGGCCACCGGGGTGGACGCACCGTCGAGCCTGTGCCCGTCGTCGCTCGATTATTCGACGACCTACACCGGCGGCGCGGGCAGTGGCGAATACCTCAAGGTCAGGTTCGATACGACCAGAAAGACGTACCAGATGCAGTTCATCGCGTCCTCCGTGCCGACCTCGGCGGGGCAGGTGAACACCACGCGCGAGGGGCTCACGATCAACGGCAGTTATGTGAACGCGACCAAACTGCCAACCGCGGAGCAGAACCGCTGCGCATTCGTGTTGCAGAACGGCCAGACTGCCGACGGCAGCTACGCCGTCACCATCAATCCGCAGGACCCGCCGATGCTGTTCCTGGGCAAGGGCATCGTGGGCGGTGGCATTCCGGGTGCGACGATTGCCTTCGCCGGTATCAAGATCGCCCCGGGGTTGGTCCTGGGCACGGTGCCTTCGCGCACCTTCGATTTCTATCCGTTCCTCGGCTTTAGCGAGACCGTGACGGATTTCTCGCAGGTGGCTGGCCGCTACAACGAGCTCGGCATCCATATGACGCCGACCGGCTCGACCTTCCAGACCGCCAAGCCGCAAGGCTGGCAGCCCGATGCCGTGAACTGGACCGAAACGCTGAATGCGGACGGCACCTGCACGGCGGAAGGCATCGACTATTCGTGCCGGACCACGGGCACGCCGTGGACGCTACGCCGCAACGGCGATGGCTCGCTGGACAACGTGTTCCTCAGCACCGCCCGGCCGAAGCTGTCGTATCCGTATGTCGGGCAGGTGTCGCCACTGCTTGTGGCGCAGAGCCGGGCGCGCGGCATCATGATCGTCGGCAAGTTGAACGGCCAACTGGTGCCGGTGGTGATCCGCGTCGGCTATTCACACAGCGATCCGACCAACCTTCTGGCATCGGTGGCGGACGATCAGGTGGGCATCTCGGTGCTGTCGCCGGCCACGGCCATTCCGGCCAATGCGCTCAAGGGCGGCTATGTCGGTGCGACCAGCAGCTCGGCGTGCGGGGTGGTCGCATTCAACGGCGTGAGTCCCGGATTTGCGTTCACGAACAACGGCTTCAAGAACACCATCCCGCATCCGGAGCTTCCGGGCCAGTTTCGGGGCGGCTTCTTCCACCCGGCCGCTGGCAACTGCAGCGATGGCACGGCGGTGTCCACGCTGGCCGCGAACTACACCTCGACGCTGTTCCAGGACACCACGGCCGCGCTCATCAATCCGCTGACCTCTTCGGTGCGCGCGCAATTCTCGCTCGACTACACGCAGCCGGCGCCCGGCAAGGTGCGCGTGACCGCCCAGAACGATTTCACCACGCAGGGCGCCAGCGGCAGCGTCGCGTTGTTCAAGGCGGGCGACACCGGCGTGGCGATCAAGGTGGGCAACGTCTACGCGCTGCTGATGAACAACGCGCAATACAACCCGTTCTTCACGGTCGGCGCATTCGTGCAGTAGCGCGGGCATCCCACATCAAACGGTGGCGGCGCGGGGCGCTGCCACCTTCGAACAACGATTTGGAGGAAACCGAAATGCAATGGCGCAAGTGGCTGGTTCTGATCGCTTGGCTTCCGCTGATGGCGGCCTGCGGCGGTGGCGGTGGCGATGATTCGCCTACCCAGGCGATCCAGGCGGTCGCCCGGCTGTGTCCGCAAGCGATCGATTACGGCACCGTGTTTACCGGCGGCTCGGGGTCGGGCGAGCTGTTGCAGGTGCAGCTCGATACCACGCGGATGACGTACAAGATCACCTACCTCGCGTCGCCGGTTCCGGTCACCACCGGCACCGTGCAGCCGACGCGCGATACGCCGCCCAATAACGTGGCCACCGGCACGCTGACGCAGGAAACCGCGCTGCCGACCGAGAAGCTCAACCAGTGCACGTTCCGGTTGAACAACGCCAGCCTCGATCCGAACCGGCCGGCGCGCTTCTTCCTGGGCCAGGGCGTGCTGGGTGGCTCGATTCCTGGCGCGACGATCCAGTTTGACGGTGTTGTGGGCGTCGGCCGGATTGTGCAGACGACCTTCCCGTACTACCCGTTCATCAGCTTCTCGCAACAGGAAACCGACCTGTCGAAGATCGCGGGCAAGTACAACCAGCTTGGCTACCACCAGGTGCCGTCGCAGAACTTCTCGCCGCAGGCGATCGACGCCATGGTGACGATCAACGCTGACGGCACCTACACCGAGTGCGACAACCTGGGCGTGAAGAACGGCGGCATGTGCCTGACTTCCAACGCGGTGGTCAACCAGAAGTTCATCGCACGCAGCGATTCGCCCACGTTCCAGAGCCTGAACTATCAGCCGCAGGTGCCGCCGACCCAGGCGTCGCTTGATCCGGCCAAGGCGGGCAAGGGCATCCTGATCGTGGGCAAGCTGCGCAACCAACTGGTGCCGATCTTCATTCGCTCCGGCGCGGCCAACGCCAAGCTCACCGCTGGCGCCCCCGTGGCGGACGACGAATCCGGCATCTCCATCCTGAGCCCGCAGGCGCCGATCGCGCTGAACTCCCAGAACGGCGAATACACCGGAGTCGATAGCGCGCTCGACTATCGCGCGACCGCGTTGATGGCCGACCAGGCCACGCTGCTCGATCCGTTCAACCCGTCGCAAGCCAGCCTCGCCCGCGCGCTCAACCTGGATTTCACACAAACCGTGCCGGGCGTGGTGCGCACGCTGCAAGCCAGCGCCGCGGCGGGCTCGCCACCGACCGGCAAGCTGATCTTCACGGGCGGCGCCTTCGGCTTTCTCGACATGAACGACAAGGGGAAGCCGTACTTCACGGTGGGCGCGTTCGTGCAGTGACGCCGCATCTCAAACCAAAGACCGCGGCGTGCCGCTTTGCGCCGCGCGCCACAAAAAATAGAGAGGAGACTCGATGAAAAGACTGACCTTCGCGTTCATGGCGGCCTGCGCTTCCGCAGGCGCCATGGCGCAGCAGGCCGGCGACAACGTCGTCAGCGTTGGCTGGTTCCACATCATGCCGCAGGATTCCAGCAACGGGCTGACCACCCGCGTCATCAACGCGCCGATCAACGACCCGCTGCGCACGCCAGACAGCTTCACCTCGCCCGGCAGCGGGCTGAGCGTCAACAACGCCGACACGCTCGGCCTGACATTCACGCATTTCTTGACCGACAACATCGCCGTGACGGCGATCGGTGGGGTGCCGCCTGAATTCAAACTGACCGGGCGCGGCACCATCCGCGCGCCGGGGCCTGCCGGCGCGCTGGGCCACGTCGACATGGACGACCCCACCCTCGAGCCGGCGGTGCGCAAGTCACGGCAGTGGAGCCCAGGCCTGATCCTGCAGTACTACTTCGGCCAGGCAACCTCGAGGTTTCGCCCGTTCGTGGGTGCGGGCATCGTCTACAGCTTCTTCACCAACATCGAGCTGAACCAGAACTTCGTCGGCGCGGTGAACCGCGAGCTGGGCAGTGTGCTGGCGGCGGGTGCCGGCAAGCCGGGGCCGACCTCGGTAGAGGCGGATTCATCGTCGTCGTTCGCGCCGATCTTCAATCTGGGCGCGAGCTATGCGCTCGACAAGCGCTGGTCGCTGACGGCCACTGTGTCGTACATGCCGCTCAAGACGGAAGCCGCGACGATCATCAAGGCAGCGGATGGCACCACGTTGGCTACCACCAAGACCACGCTCAAGGCCAATCCGATCGTCACGTTTCTAGCGGTTTCGTACAAGTTCTGAGCCGGGCGCGGTTGCATGCGTCCGGCTCTTTTTGTGGTGCGGGTTCATGCGGGATCGAGTCCCGCATCACGGTCCCGGCGGTTTTCCGCCACCCCTAGTGAGGCAATGATGATGAGCACACGCAAAGCTGTATCACTGGTACTTGCACTCGCACTCTCCGCTGCAGCAGCCACGCCGGTCTTCGCCGTTACCGTTTCGCGCGCCGACGGCAAGCCGATGAACCCGAACGGCGAGCCGTTCTCGGTCTCGGGCACCACCAGTTTGACCAGTCCGGTAGCCAACGCCAATTGCACCGCAACCTTCAACGGCACGATCACCAGCGGTGGCATCGTCAATATCACGTCCACGCAGTTCGTCGCCGGCGATGTGCTGTGTGGCGCGATCCAGGGTAGCGCCACCAGCAACACTCCGTGGACGGGCCAGGCCGACACCACCACCCAGTTGTCGATCAACAACGTTGCCGTAACAGCCCCGTTCGTTAGCTGCGGCCCGACCAAGGTCGTGGGCGCATGGGACAACCCGAGCTCGTCGTTGACGTTCAATAACGCCTCGCTCGATGGGGGCTGCACGGTTACCGGCACGGTCACTTCGTCCCCGGCGTTCAGCATCGCGCCGTAACCTGTCGGCCCGGGCACAGCGGTTGCGCAGCCGTCGTGAATCCGGATGATCGAAAGAGGCCCGGCATGTCGGGCCTTGTTTCTTTTCGTCGTCGTCGACGGTTTTTTGCGATACCCCTCTCGCCAATGGCGTCAACGCATGTGCGCTGAGCGTGGCATGATCCGAGCTTCCGCCGCTGCGATGGGCATGCGGCGCATCTCCCGAGGAGCCCCGACATGCGTTCTTTCCCCACGCTTGCCACCCCCACCCGGATTGCGCGCCGCGCCGCGCTGACGGCCACTCTTGTTGCTGTTGCCGCGATTGCCGGTGTTGCCCATGCGCAGACGGCCGCGCCAGCTTCCGCACCGGCCGCCACCCAGCAGCGCGCGCAGGTGCCCGGCTACTACCGCATGGCGCTCGGCGACGCCGTCGTCACCGCGTTGTATGACGGTTACGTCGACCTGGAACCGAAGACCTTGCTGGGCCTGAGCGCCCAATCCGTCCAGAGCCTGCTGGCGCGGATGTTCGTGTCGTCCACGCCCGGCATGCAGACGGCGGTGAACGGCTACCTGATCGACACCGGCAGCCAGCGCATTCTGGTCGATACGGGCTCGGGCACCTGCTTCGGCCCGACCATGGGTGGCCTGGCCGGCAACGTGCGCGCGGCCGGCTACCAGCCCGAGCAGATCGACGCCGTGCTGCTGACCCACCTGCATCCCGACCACGCTTGCGGTCTGCTGACGCCGCAGGGCCAGCCGACGTACCCCAACGCGCAGGTCTATGTGGCCGCGCCGGAAGCCGGCTACTGGCTGAGCGAGACGATTGCCGCCACCAAGCCGAAGGACATGCAGCCGTTCTTCAAGATGGCGCGCGATGCGGTGGCGCCGTATGCGGCGGCCGGCAAGCTCAAGCAGTTCAAGCCGGGCGATGAGGTGCTGCCGGGCGTGCGTTCCGTGGTGGCCAACGGCCACACGCCGGGGCATAGCGGCTACCTGTTCGCGTCCAAGGGCCAGAGCCTGCTGGTGTGGGGCGACCTCGTGCACAGCCATGCGGTGCAGTTCATGCACCCCGAGGTTGCGTTCGAGTATGACGTCGACAAGAAGCAGGCCGTCGCCACGCGCCGCAAGCTGTTTGCCGAGGCGGCGCATGACAAGCTGTGGGTGGGCGGCGCGCACCTGCCGTTCCCGGGGCTGGGCCATGTGCGCAAGGATGGCAACGCCTACGCCTGGGTGCCGATCGAATACGGCCCGCTGCGCACCGACCGCGCAGACTGATCGTCGATCGGCTTATGTCGCTGCCGGCCGCTTCATCTTGCAAGTGGTCGGCAGGTCCAGGTCTTTGGCGGGCGTCATCCCTTCGGTCTTGAAGCCCCACTGGGTGCCTTCGAAGCCAGCCTTCACCGTCTTGCCATCCACCGGCGCAATGGTCGACACCACCTGCGGCAGCAGCAACTGGTGGTCCGCCTTGCGCATCGTCACATCGCCGATGATGGCGTGTTTCTGCATGCCTTCCAGCGCCAGCGCGATCTTGAGCGGATCGGTCGAGTTGGCCTGGCGAATGGCATCCGTCACCAGTTCCACCGACAGCATCGTGCGCGGCGTGTAGTACTCGCCAGCCGGCGTCTGGCGCACGCGTGCGGCCATCTGCGCGAGTTGCGGGTCGGCACCGCCGGGCATCCATTCGGCCACCCAGGTCAGCTTGCCGGTCTTGGCCTGCGACACGGCCAGCACCGTGCCCGGCGCGCCGCCGCCGCTGTGGTTGATGTAGCGCACGTCGTAACCGATGTCGCCGGCGGCCTTGACCAGCAGGTTCAGGTCTTGCCCCCAGTTGCCGGTGACGATGGTGTCCGCGCCCGCCGCCTTGACCTTGGTGATGTATGGCGTGAAGTCCTTCACCTTGCCGATCGGGTGCAGCGTGTCGCCCACGAACTGCACATCCGGCCGCGCCGCCGAGATCATCTGCTTGCCCAGCGACCCCCACAGCCGCCCGTGCGCGTAGTCCTGGTTGAGCAGGTAGACCTTGTGGATGTCCTGCTGCGTCTTTACGAAGTTGGTCAGCGCCCGCATCTTCATCGCCGTGTTGGCCTCGGTGGCGAAGTGCCAGAAGCTGCAGTGCGCGCCGGTCAGGTCCGGATCGATGGAGGCGTAGTTGACGACGAGCACACGCTTGTCGGGATTGCGCTCGTTGTTCTTGGTGGCCGCATCTACCAGCGCGGCGACCACGGACGAACCCGAACCGCCGGTGAAGATCACCTTCACGCCCGCGTCGATGGCCGCTTGCAGGGCAGACAGGCTGTCCTGTGCCGACAGCTTGTTGTCATACGTCAGCAGCTCATACCGCGCGCCGTTCAGCACCGCCTGCGGCTGCGCATTCGCGTCGTCGATGGCGACCTTCAGGTTGGCGAGGAACAGCTCGCCCACGTTCGCCAGCGGCCCGCTCAGTTGGTCGATGAAGGCGACTTTGATCGGTGCCGGTGTCGCGGCCTGTGCGAGCGGCGTGCCGAGCAGGGCGGCTGCGCAGGCCAGTGCAGACAGCGGACGGGCAAAGCGGATCGATGCGGGCATGGCGTCTCCTTGGGGTGTGCTCGTCTACCAGGTATCGATGAAGCGGCGTGCGGCCGGGTCACGGGTGTGGCGCGGCGAGATGGAGAATGAGGGCGGCGCCGATCGCAGCCCGCGCAGCAGCCAGCGGCGCGTATCGGCCGGATCGATGACGGCGTCGATCTCGAGATAGCTGGCCATGTTCAGCGCGCGGCCTTTCTCGTAAGCCTCGTCGACCATCTTGCGGAACAGCGCCTCGCGCGCGTCCGGGTCCTCCACGGCCTCCAGCTCCTTGCGGAAGCCGAGGCGGATGGCGCCTTCCACGCCCATCGCGCCGAACTCGCCGCTGGGCCACGCCGCCGTGAAGAAGGGCGCATGGAAGCTGCCCGCCGCCATGGCCTGCGCGCCCAGGCCGTAGCCCTTGCGCAGCACCACGGTAAAGAACGGCACGCGCAGGTTGCCGGCGGTCACGAACATGCGGCTCACATGCCGCACCGTGGCCGTCTTCTCCGCCTCGGGGCCGACCATGAAGCCCGGCGTGTCGCACAGCGAGACGATGGGCAGGCTAAACGCGTTGCACAGCTGCATGAAGCGCGCAGCCTTGTCGGCGGCGGGCGCGTCGATGGCGCCACCCAGGTGGCGCGGGTTGTTGGCGATACAGCCGAAGGCGCGGCCCTCGATGCGGACCAGCGCGGTGATGATGCCCACGCCGAAGGCCGGCCGCAGCTCCAGCACCGAGCCGGTATCGGCCAGTGTGTCGATCACGGCGCGCATGTCGTAGCTGCGCATGCGGTTCTCGGGGATCAGGTGGCGCAGGTGTCGCGCATCACCGGCTTCCCAGGTCGAATGCGGCCCCTGGAAGTAGCCCAGATAGCGCTTGGCGACATCAACCGCCGCCGTCTCATCGTCGACCAGGACGTCGATCACGCCGTTGGGTGCCTGCATGCTCACCGGGCCGACTTCCTCCGGCGCATACACGCCGAGCCCGCCGCCTTCGATCATGGCCGGGCCACCCATGCCGATGGTGGCGTTGCGCGTGGCGATGATGACATCGGCGCAGCCGAGCAGCGCGGCGTTGCCCGCAAAGCAGCGGCCCGACACGACGCCCACCAGCGGCACCAGGCCCGACAAGCGTGCGAACTGGATGAAGGTGGTGCAATCGAGACCCGCCACACCCGGCTTGTCGGTGTCGCCCGGCCGGCCACCGCCGCCCTCGGCGAACAGCACCACGGGCAGTTGCCACTGCTGCGCGAGCGACAGCATGCGGTCGGTCTTCTTGTGGCTGAAGGTGCCCTGCGTGCCGGCCAGCACGGTGTAGTCGTACGCCAGCACCATGCAGCGCGCATCCTGGTCGGGGAAGTACGTGCCGTTGACGGTGCCGATGCCGGTGACGATGCCGTCGGCCGGCGTCGCGCGGATCAGGTCATCGACTGTGCGTCGCTTGCGCTGCGCGGCAATGGCGAGCGCGCCGTATTCGATGAAGGAGCCGGCGTCGCACAAGGCGTTGATGTTTTCTCGCGCGGTGCGCTGGCCCGTCTTGCGACGGCGCGCGACGGCGTCGGGCCGGTTCTCGTCGAGACCGAAGGCGTGGCGGTCGATGACGGCGCGCAGGTCGGGGCGGATGTGGTCGAGGTCGACCTCGTCATCCGCGGCAGTGGTGTCGTGCTGCGCGTCGCTCGGCCGCAGGACGACCAGCGGCTGGCCCTCGCGCACCGTGGCGCCCGGCTGTGCGCAGACCTGCAGCACCGCACCTGCGGCGGGTGCAATGACGACGTGCTCCATCTTCATGGCCTCGATCACCGCCAGCACCTCGCCACGCGCGACGCTGGCACCCGCTTCCACGGTGATCTGGATCAGCGCGCCATCCATGGGCGCCGTCAGGAGTTCGGCGTCGTCCGGGAGATCGGTTGCGAACACCTCTGCCGATTCGGTGTCGGCCACCGCGCCGGAGGCCACGTGCAGGGCCGGATGCGCGTCGCCGTTGGTGTTGGCGAGGTCGGCCAGTTTGCCGTCGAGGAACTGCGTGTGCACGGCGTTGGCGCGGACCGCGTCATCGCAGAGCAGGTCCTGCAGCAGCCGGCGGTTGGTCGCCAGGCCTTCGATGCGGAACTCGCACAGCGCGCGGTACGTCTGCGCCAGCGCTTGCGCGTAGGTGCCGTGCGGCGCGTGAACGATCAGCTTGGCGAGCAGCGAGTCGAAGCGCGGGTTGGGCCGGTAGCCGACGTAGCCGCAGGTGTCGACACGCACACCGGGGCCGTTGGGCGGCTCGAACGCACTCAGCATGCCGGTGGACGGATGCGGCTGGCCGGAGGCATCGAGCGTCTCTGCATTGATGCGCACCTGGATGGCTTGGCCGCGCGGCGTGACGGGCTGCGCGAGCCCGAGTTCGGTCAGCGATGCACCTTGCGCCAGCGCCAACTGCGTCGTCACCAGATCGATGCCCGTCACCATCTCGGTGACGGTGTGCTCGACCTGCACGCGCGGGTTGGTTTCCATGAAGTAATACGTCGCGTGCGGCGTGCCGGCACCTTCCACCAAGAACTCGAACGTGCCGATGCCGCAATAGCCGGCGGCCCGCGCCAGCGTCACGGCGGCATCGGCGATGCGTGCACGCAGGGCATCGTCCAGCGCGGGGCTCGGGGCGATCTCGACCAGCTTCTGGTGACGGCGCTGCAGACTGCATTCGCGCTCGCCGAGGTGCGAGACATTGCCGTGGGCATCGGCCACGATCTGGATCTCGATATGGCGCGGCGTTGGCACCAGGGCCTCGACGTACACGTCGCCGCTGCCGAACGCGGCTGTGGCCTCCGACACGCAACGCGCGTGGGCTTCGGCGATCGCCAGCGCGTCGTGCACGGCGCGCATGCCGCGCCCACCGCCGCCGGCCACCGCCTTGATCATCATGCCGTGCGAGGGTGGTAGGGCGGCAAAGAAGGCTTGCGCGTCCTCCAGTGAGGTTGCCCCGCGCGTGCCGTTGACGATGGGGATGCCGGCTTCGTGCGCGAGCGCGCGTGCGCGGGCCTTGTCGCCAAACAATGCCAGCACGCGCGGTGACGGCCCGATGAACTGCACGCTGGCTTGTGCGCACTGGCGGGCGAATGCCGCGTTTTCGCTCAGGAAGCCGTAGCCGGGGTGGATGGCATCGGCGCCCACAGCACGCGCGGCAGCGAGGATGGCCTCGCCGTCGAGATAGGCGCGCGGGCCAGTGCCGGGTAGCGGCACGGCTTCATCGGCACGGCGCGGGTGCAGGGCGTCGCGGTCATCTTCCGAATAGATGGCGACCGAGGGCAGCCCGACCGTGGCCGCGGCGCGGGCAATGCGAATGGCGATCTCGCCGCGGTTGGCGATCAGCAGTTTGCGAAACATCATGTCGGAGAGGCGTAGCGTTAAATCTGTTCAGCCAGCGGCACGAGATCCTGCTTGCGCACCTTGCCGGTGGCGGTGAGCGGCAGGGCATCGACGATGCGCACGATGGGCACCTTGTAGATGGCCATGTTCTCGCGGCACCAGCCGGTGAGCGTGGCATCGTCCAGCGTGCCGGTGGCCTCGGGGCGCAGCATCACGAAGGCGACCGGCAACTGGCCGCGTTGTTCATCGGTACGGCCCACCACGGCGGAGCCCAGCACGGCCGGGTGCTTGCCGAGCATGGCTTCGATCTCGGCGGGGAACACGCTCATGCCGTTGACCTTGAGCATCTCCTTGCGACGGCCGAGGTAGTGGACGTAACCGTGTTCGTCGATGCAGCCGATGTCGCCGGTGTGGAACCAGCCACCGCGCAGCGTCTGTGCGGTGGCGTCGGGCTTGTTCCAGTAGCCCTTGAGCAGCGTGGGTGTGCGCACGCACAGCTCACCCTCGGCGCCGATCGGCAGCAGTGCGTGCGTGTCGAAATCGCAGATCTTGAAGTCGGTGCCCGGCACCGGCAGGCCGACAAAGATCGGCTGCGAGCGCAGGTCGAAATCGTCGTCCTGCATGCCGAGCGTGAAGCTGTTGCAGGTCTGCGTCTCGGTCATGCCCCAGGCGCTCTCGGCCATCATCGAGCCGGTCAGTGCCCGCCACGCGCTGCGGTACTCAGGGTTCAGCTTCTTGACGAACGACGACACGCCGGTGTGCCGCAGCGAGCGCAGGTTGTAGTCGGCCACGCGCGGATGCGCCATCACCTCGGCCGCGCTGTCGACCAGCATCGAGCCGTTGGTCACGCGGTAGTGCTGCACGCCCGCCATGAAGGCTTCGGCATCCCAGCGCGCCAGCAACACCAGCGGCACGCCGAGGAAGGCCGGGAAGATCAGCCCGGTGTTCTCGCCCGCGATCCAGAACTGCGGGTAGAAGCTCAACATGACCGTGTCGGTGTCCATCCGCAGCGACACGGCCGAGAACGCGGCGGCCATGTCCACCATGTCGCCCTGCGTGTGGATGCAGCCCTTGGGCAGGCCGGTCGTGCCACCGGTGTAGTTGAGCGCGGCGATGGCATCGAGCGAAGCAGGTGGCAGGTCGATTGGCGTGGTGCTTGCCAATGCCGACAGCAGGTCGATCGCATCGCCGCAGGCGAGGGGTGGTTCCGTCAGCATCGGCGGCAACGGCAGGGTCGGCTGCGCGGGGACGACGTCAGCGTAGTGCGTGACGAAGACGTGCTCAAGCGAGGTTTCTGCGCGTATGTCGCGCACCAGCGGCATCAGCCGGTCGAGCACGACGATGGCGCGAGGCGTGGCGTCGGTGAGCGCGTGCATCAGCTCGACGCGCTGCGACAGCGGGCTGATCGGCACATAGACGGCACCCAGCTTGAGGATGCCGAAGAACACCGCGTTGAACTGCGGGCAGTTCGACAGGAACACCGCCACGCGGTCGCCTGTGCCGATGCCGCGCTGCGCGAGCAGGGCGGCAAAGCGGTCGCTCATGTCGTCGAGCTGCGCGAAGGTGGTGTCGTGGCCGTAGAAGTGGAGGGCGGGCTTGTCGGGCGTGGTGCGGGCCCAATGGCGCAGGTGGTCGGTAAGGGGAACGCGCCCGATGGGGTAGTGGGGCTCGCAGGGTGTGTCGGCCGGCCATGCGCGCGCCCAGAGCGCGCGAACGCGGCCGAGGTACTCGGACTCGTCCATCGCCACAGCTTGTCTCCGTTGGGTTGTGCAGTGCGTGCGCACGCAGGCGCCACACTATCTATACTTCGAAGTAGTTTTTTATACCAACGGGTAGAAATATAGAAAGCGTTCCTTGATGCGTCAAGCATCAAGCAGCGATTGCCCCGCCAAGATGCGTGCACGCCACGACGCATTGGCAGGCGGCGTGCGAAAATGCGAGCCATGTCCACCGTCCGCAAAACTGCCGTTTCCGACGTGCCAACGTCTGCTGAAACCGAGGCCCCTGACGCGACCACCGCGCCCGCGCCGGTCCCGCGCCCGCATATCGCCGAGCGCCAGGAGGCGCGCCGTCGGCAGATTCTCGACACCGCCGCGCAGCTCTTCTTCACCAAGGGCTACGCCGGCATGACGATGAGCGACCTGTGCAACGCGCTGGGCGTGACAAAGCCGGCGGTGTACTACTACTTCACGGACAAGTACGAGATTTTCGACATCCTGTGCCGCGAGGCTGCGCAGGTCTGCCTGTCGGCCATCCGCGAGACCGCCGATCCGGCGCTGCCGGTGCGCCCGCGCCTGCAGGCCTGTCTGCTGGAGATGGCGCGCCGTTGCATCGACTGTCACCACGCAGCCGCGCTCACCTACCGCGATCGCCAGTACCTGCGGCCCGAGACGGTGGAGTGGTTGCACACCATGTCGCGCGGCTATTACCGCGATCTCTATGCGCTGCTCGATGAAGGCAAGCGCGCCGGCGTGTTCGAGTTTGGCGACGCGCGCGTGGCGGCGCACTCGATGGGCGGCGTGATGGGCTTCATGTACACGTGGCACGACCCATCGCGCATCGATGCCGACGTGCTGGCGCTTGAGCTGTCGAGCGCCATGATGAAGATCATCCTGCCGGCCGCCCCCAGCCGGTCGGCTACGACGGCATCCTGAGTGTTGCGCCCGCCGCCGTTCTGGGCAGCGCGGGCAGGCGGAAGATCTCCGGCGTCATCAGGTCGATGCCGCACTCAAGCGTTTCCACCCAATCGATGAACCGATTGACCATGGCCGGCCCCCGGAAGGCGCGGCCATGCTGCGGCACGATCCATTCGATGTCGAGCCCGCGCACCATCTGGGCCCACAGGCGGCACACGCGGTTGCCGCTCATGTAGCGGCGGTGGAAGGGCGCCATCAGCGGCAGGTGTGCATCGAAGTCTTCCACCGGCGTGGCGGCCATGTCCGCATGGACCATCGACGCTCCCAGGTCCCCCGAGAACAGGATGCGCGACACCGGGTCGTAGAACTGGAAGTTGCCCTCGGAGTGCAGGAAATGCGCCGGCACCGCCAGCAGGTGCGCGTTGCCGAGCGGAATCGCCATGCCCGTGTCCGGGATCGGCACGATGCGGCCCTCGGTCTTGCCCACCGTGCAGAAGTGCGGCAGGAAGCGCTCCCACACGCGCGAGATCAGGATGTCGCAGCTCGAACTCGTCAGCCACCGCCCTGCCGAGGCGACGATGTCCGGGTCGGCGTGCGACGCCAATACGTAGTCGAGCTGCTTCGGCGGGAAGTACTTGTTCATCGCCAGGAAGAGCGCGTTGTACGTCATTTGGCCGCCCGGGTCGATCAGCGCACCGTGGCCGTGATCGACGACGAGGAACTGGTTGGTCTGTACCGACTGGTCGTCGTGATCGTCCACCAGATCCGAAAACATCAGGCAGGCGTGCTCAGGCGTTTCATAAAGCGTGGTCACCATGGCGGGAGAGGGGCGCGGGTTGGAATGCCGCGATGGTCGCGCAGCGCCGGCCGGTGATTCTTGATCCGTGTCAAGGCAGGCGTGGTGCCGCAAGCGGCATGGCGGAGCGGTCGGCCGTCCCGTGCCAGGTCTCACGTGATAAACTTTTGATTTTTAACGCTTTGCGCGAGCCGCTCGCGGGCATTTCCGCCTGGGCCTGTCGCGCCTGCCATGCCACCCGGCATGATGCATCTCCCCCTATGAATACTGCGACAACGTCTGAAGCACCGGCCAATGACTCGGTGACGTTCGACAGCTTCGGCCTGCACCCGGATATTCTCCGCGCCCTGACCGAGAGCGGCTATACCAAGCCCACGCCGATCCAGGCCGCCGCCATTCCGGTGGTGACCGCCGGCCGCGACGTGATGGGCGCCGCGCAGACCGGCACCGGCAAGACCGCGGGCTTCGCGCTGCCGATCATCCAGAACCTGCAGCCCGACGCCAACACCAGCGCGTCGCCGGCGCGCCATCCGGTGCGGGCGCTGATCCTCACGCCCACGCGCGAGCTGGCCGACCAGGTGTACGACAACGTCGCCAAGTACTCGAAATACACGGCGCTGCGCAGCACGGTCGTGTTCGGCGGCGTCGACATGAACCCGCAGACCGATGCGCTGCGCCGTGGCGTGGAGATCCTCGTCGCCACGCCGGGCCGCCTGCTCGACCATGTGCAGCAGCGCAGCGTGAACCTGTCGCAGGTGCGCATGCTGGTGCTGGACGAAGCCGACCGCATGCTCGACATGGGCTTCCTGCCCGACCTGCAGCGCATCATCAACCTGCTGCCGGCGCATCGCCAGACGCTGCTGTTCTCGGCCACGTTCTCGCCCGAGATCAAGAAGCTGGCCGCCAGCTACCTGCGCCATCCGCAGACGATCGAGGTGGCGCGCAGCAATGCCACCGCCGAGAACGTCCGCCAGGTCATCTACACGGTGCCCGACAACCACAAGCAGGCCGCCCTGGTGCACCTGCTGCGCCAGCGCGCAGACCAGGGCCTGCCGCGCCAGTGCATCGTGTTCTCCAACAGCAAGATCGGCTGCTCGCGCCTGTCGCGCGCGCTGGAGCGTGAAGGCATCAACGCCAACGCCATCCACGGCGACAAGACCCAGACCGAGCGCATGCAGACGCTCGAAGCGTTCAAGCAAGGCACCGTCGACGTGCTGGTCGCCACCGACGTGGCGGCACGCGGCCTCGACATCTCGCAGATGCCGTGCGTGATCAACTTCGACCTGCCGTTCAATGCGGAAGACTACGTGCACCGCATCGGCCGCACGGGCCGCGCCGGTGCCTCGGGTGACGCGCTGTCGCTGTTCGCCCCCGGCGATGAGCGCCTGCTGGCCGACATCGAGAAACTGATCAAGCGCAACCTGCCGCGCGAGCCCCTGGCCGATTTCGACCCGACCGGCGAACAGGCCCGCGATCGCGAACGCCGCGAGCGCGACGAGAAGCGTGCCCGCGCCGACGTGCGCCGCTCCCGCGAGCGCGACGAGCGCAACGGCGCCCGCGTGCTGGACCACATGATCGTGCGCCCGGCGTTCCGCGCGTCCGACGATCCGTTCTTCAATCGCCCGTACGAATCAACGGCACCGGCCGAGACCGCGGAAACCGCCACGCCGACGCCTGCCGCCGGCCACCCGCGCAGCGCCAAGCGTCCGATCGCGGCGCTCCTGGGCGGCGTGCCGCGCAAGCGCTAAGTTATTGCGTTGAAAACGGCGGCGGTCACGTCGCCGGGGCCAGTTGCGCCAGGCGATTGGCCCACGCCGGGACGGCGTCCCGGTAGAACCCTTCCACATCCGCCGCCCGAATCTCCAGCCCCAGGTGTCGCGCCGCTTCGGTCAGTGCGGCCAGCGGCTGGTTGCGGTTGATGGCGCGTGCGCCGGTCTGCTTGCTGAGCTTCTCGCCGTCGGCATTCACGATCACCGGCACGTGCAGGTAGCGCAGTGCCGGCAGCCCCAGCAGCCGCTGCAGATAGATCTGGCGCGGCGTCGAGTCGAGCAGATCGGCCCCCCGCACCACATCCGTGATGCCTTGCTCGGCATCGTCCGCCACCACCGCAATCTGGTACGCCCACATGCCATCGGCGCGCTTGAGCACGAAGTCGCCCACGGCTTCGGCCACGTTCTGGCATTGCAGGCCTTGCCAGCGGTCGTTGAAGCAGACGGTGGCGGCATCGGCATCAGGCACGCGCACGCGCCAGGCGCGCGGGGGGCGGCCGTTCAGGCCGTTGCGGCAGGTGCCGGGGTAGATGAGGGTCTGGTGGCGCAGGCGACCGCTGGCGTCGACGGTGGTGACGGAATCGGCGATCTCGCGGCGCGTGCAGCCGCAGGGGTAGAGCTTGTCGACGGCCTGCAGTTGCGCGAGCGCGGCTTCGAAGCGATGCAGGTGCGCGCTTTGCCACTGCGGTGCCTCGTCGGGAAGCAGCCCGAGTGCATCCAGCGCGGCGAGGATGTCGCGGTCGGCGCCGGGCACGTTGCGCTGGAAATCGATGTCTTCGATGCGTACCAGCCACGTGCCGTGGTGGACACGCGCATCCAGCCAGCTCGCCAGCGCGGTGACCAGCGAGCCGATGTGCAGCGGTCCGGTGGGCGAGGGCGCGAAGCGCCCGCGGTACGGCCCGCGCGGCGACGCCGCGGCAGATTCAGGAAAGTCGAGATTGGCTTGGGACAACGCAAAGCTCCAGGCGCGGATGCCGCTATTTTGCGTGATTGCCGCCGCTACTGCATCACCAGCGCCTGCGCCAGGCGCGGGTCTTCCAGCTTGTCGACCCACCACTGCAGTGCCTTGCCGCGCATGGTGTTGCGCCACGCCACCTGAAATGTACCGACACGGCGGCTTTCGGTGGTCTCTTTCGCAATCAGCACACCGGAATCCAGATACGGTTGCGCCAGCGGCACCGGCAGCCAGCCGCAGCCCAGGCCGCGGATCTGCGCCTGGATCTTGTCGGCCATGGTTGGCACCACCAGCGTGTCCTGGCCGGCCTGGATGCCGACGGTGCGCGGCGGCAGGTTGCGCGAGGTATCGCCCACCGCCACGATGCGATGGCGCGAAATGGCCGTCGCCGGCAGCGGCTCTTCCAGTTGCGCGAGCGGATGGTGGGCCGCCACGGCAAACACGAACGGAATTTCCCCCAGCGTGCGCGTCTGGATGCCCTGGACCTGCATCACCTGCGCCGGCCCAAGCAGCAGATCGGCGCGGCCCGAGAGTAGGGCGTCCCACGTGCCGGCCAGCACCTCGCGGCAGAAGCGCAGGCGGGTGGCGGTGTTCTCGGCGTAGAAATCCTGGATCACCGGCATCAGTGCGCGGAAGTGCACGAGGTCGTCCACCACGATGGTCAGCGTGGCTTCCCAGCCGGTGGCGAGGCGCTTGACGCGGCGGGCCAGCTCGTCGGCGGCCTGCAGCAGGTGGCGGCCTTCGTCGAGCAGGGCGCGGCCGGCCGGCGTCAACTCGGCGCGGTGGCGGCGGCGGTCGAACAGCAGCACATCCAAGTCGTCTTCCAGCTTGCGGATCACATACGTGAGCGCCGACGGCACCTTGCCCAGCTCATGCGCGGCAGCGGCAAAGCTGCCCTTGCGTTCGATCGCGTCCAACACTTCCAAGGATTCGAGGGAGAGCGCCATTATTCAGAATTTTTGATGGGATGAATCAAAGCTGTATGGCTCAACTATAGCCAATCTGCGTACCATGCACACATCAACGTAGGTATTTGGATAGGAGGTTCATCAAAATGATTGAAATCCGCCCCTCCCAGGATCGCGGCTACGCCGACCACGGCTGGCTGAAGTCGTTTCACAGCTTTTCGTTTGCCGATTACCTAGATCCGGAGCACGTCCAGTTCGGGCCGCTGCGCGTCATCAACGAAGACCGCGTCGCGCCCGGCATGGGCTTCGGCACGCACGGCCATCGCGACATGGAGATCATCAGCTACGTGCTCGACGGCGAGCTGGCGCACAAGGACAGCATGGGCAACGGCAGCGTGCTGCGCCCCGGTGACGTGCAACGCATGACGGCTGGGACCGGCGTGCGTCACTCCGAGTTCAACCACGCGCCCGACCAGACCACGCACTTCCTGCAGATCTGGGTGCTGCCCGCGCAGCAGAACTTGGCGCCCGGCTATGAGGAGCGTCACTTCGAGGCGTCACAGAAGCGCGGCAAGCTGGCCCTGATTGCCAGCGGCGACGGCCGTGACGACTCGGTCAAGGTGCACCAGGACATGGCACTCTATGCCGGCCATTTCGACGGCGCCGAGGCCGCCACGCTGCCGATCGCCGATGGCCGCCGCGCCTATGTGCACGTCGTGCGCGGCAAGGTCGCCGTCAACGGCAAGCCGCTCTCCGGCGGCGATGCGGCCAAGCTGACGCGGGAATCGGCTGTCACGCTGTCGAGCGGTGACGACAGCGAAGTGCTGGTGTTCGATCTGCCGTAACTGACTTAACGTTGGCCGCGCATACTGCGTGCGCCGTTCTCCAGTTGTTCCCGTTGTTGTTCAACCCCAAGAGGATTCCCATGGCACGAGTTGCAGTCGTTTATCACAGTGGTTATGGCCACACCAAGAAACAGGCCGAGGCCGTGTTCGCGGGCGTGCAGGCCGCGGGCGCCGAGGCGCACCTTGTTTCGGTGGCCGACGTCAATGACGACACCTGGGCGCTGCTGGCCGGTGTGGACGCCATCGTCTTCGGTGCGCCGACCTACATGGGCGGTGTGTCAGGCGACTTCAAGAAGTTTGCCGATGCCTCGTCCAAGGCGTGGTTCACTGGTGCGTGGAAGGACAAGGTGGCGGCGGGCTTTACCAACTCGGCGTCCATCAATGGCGACAAGTACGTGTCGATCCAGTACCTGTGGACGCTGTCGCAGCAGCACGGGATGATCTGGGTGGGGACGGGGATGATGCCGGCGAATAGCAAGGCGGCTACGCGTAATGACATCAACTATATGGGCGGCTTTGGTGGGGCGCTGTCGCAGGCGCCGTCGGATGCGAGCCCTGAGGAAGGGCCGCTGCCTGGTGACTTGGAGACGGCCAAGCTGTTTGGTGAGCGGATTGTTGCGGTGACCAAGCAGTTTGTGCGGGGTCGTCAGTAAGCGCTGATTTTGGGTTGTGGACCGCTGAGGTTTTAGCTTGGTGGTCTGCTTCCCTTTCGCCCCCTGCCGGGGCCGACTCACTTTTCTTTGTCTTGCCAAAGAAAAGTAAGCAAAAGAAAGGCGCGCCGAGATGGCGAAAGCCTCCTTGAATTTCTGTAACCGGGCGGAGAAGGAGGCAAACTCGCTTCGCTCAGACAGCCTCCTTCTTTTTTCCGCCCGCTTACAGAAATTCAAGGCGCCATCAAGGCAGAACGTCAAAGGACAAAGACAAAGGCCAACCCTTCGCGAGGTTGGCCTTGTCGTTTGGGCTGGCGCCCAGATGGTTTGGCTTTTTTTCCTGCCCTATGCGGCGCCTTGGATTTTTGTTGCGAGGAGGAAAAAGAGAGGAGGCTGTCTGAGCGCAGCGAGTTTGCCTCCTCTCCCTCCTCGCGACAAAAATCCAAGGGGAAGTCGCCGGATCGGGCGCGCCTTTCTTTGCTTACTTTCTTTGGCAAGACAAAGAAAGTGAGTCAGCCCCGGCAGGGGATGAAACAGGGGATGGACCCCACCAAGCCCAACCCCCAAAAGACAAACACAAACAACTCAAGCAGCAACCCGATCCGCACAATGCGGACACCGCTGCCCAGGAATGTAGTCAGCCGATTGCTGTTCTTCCGGCGTCACCACAGCCCGGCAAGCAAAGCACTGCTTAGGCCCAGCCGGCAGCAGTTCGGCATTGAGCGCCGTGCGATGGTCGAAGACAAAGCAGTCACCATCGTAGTGATCCCCGCCCACTTCCTCGAAATACTTCAGGATGCCGCCTTCGAGCTGGTAGACGTGCTCAACGCCAATCTCCTGCATGTGGATCGCCGCCTTCTCGCAGCGAATGCCGCCGGTGCAGAACGACACCACCGTCTTGCCGACAAACTCATCCTTACGTGCAGCAAGGGCGGGCGGGAATTCCGTGAACTTGGCGATGCCGTAGTCGACCGCATTGCGGAACGTCCCAACCGCCACCTCAAAGCCATTGCGCGTATCGAGCATCACCACCGGCCGCCCCTCATCGTCATGCCCTTGGTCGAGCCAGCGCTTCAGCTCCGGCGGCGTGACAAACGGCGCGCGCCCGTCTTCCGGGCGGATCAGCGGATGCCGCATGGTGATGATCTCTTTCTTCAGCCGCACCAGCAGCCGACGGAAGGGCTGGTGGTCCGACAGGCTCTCCTTGGGCGCCAGATCGGCAAAGCGCGGGTCGGCGCGCAGCCAGCCGACGACGCCGTCGATGGCCTCGCGCGAGCCGGCCAGGAAGATGTTGATGCCCTCGGGCGCCAGCAACACGGTGCCCTTCAGGTCGCGCGCCTGGCACTCGGCCAGCAGCGCCGGGCGCAGGGTTTCGCGGTCGTCCAGGGTGACGAATTTGTAAGCGGAAATATTGACGATCTGCATGTGCTGCCGCGCCGCTTTTGGGGCGCTTGGATAACCCGTTGATTCGTAAGCCGAAATTATAGCGGCCCAAGCAGCCGTACGGGGTTGCGTACCGTCAATTGGACGCGGTGGGCATGTGTGGCGGAAGGTGTCCCCGGTACAATACGCGGATGAATTCGCCGCGCTTCGTTCACCTCCGTCTCCATTCCGAATACTCCGTCGTCGATGGCAACGTCCGCCTGGACGATGCCGTCAAGGCCGCCGCCAAGGACGGCATGGGCGCCCTGGCGCTGACCGACCTCGCCAACGCCTTCGGCCTCGTGCGCTTCTACAAGGAAGCGCGCGGCAAGGGCGTCAAGCCTATCGTCGGTGCTGACGTGTGGATCACCAATCACGACGAGCGCGACAAGCCGGCACGCCTGCTGTTGCTGGTGCGTAGCAAGCAGGGTTACTTGAACCTGTGCCAGTTGCTGGCGCGGGCGTGGCTCTCCAACCAACATCGCGGCCGCGCGGAAATCGCCCCCGAATGGTTCGACGAGCCCGGCGTGGACGACGCGCCGCTGGCCACCGGCCTGCTGGCGTTGTCCGGCGGCATGGGCGGCGATATCGGCATGGCGCTGGCCAACGGTAACGAAGCGCTGGCGCGCAAGCTGGCGACGAACTGGTCGCGCGTGTTTCCGGGTGCGTTCTACATCGAACTGCAGCGCGCCGGTCATGCCGGCACCGAAGCCTATGTTCAACAGGCTGTGAAGCTGGCCGCGGCGATGCATCTGCCGGTGGTTGCCACGCATCCGGTGCAGTTCATGACACCGGACGACTTCACGGCGCACGAGGCGCGCACGTGCATTTCAGAGGGCGAGCTGCTCGCCAATCCGCGTCGCACCAAGCGCTTCACGACGGACCAGTACTTCAAGACGCAGGACGAGATGTGCGCGCTGTTTGCCGACATCCCGTCTGCGCTGGCCAACGCGGTGCAGATCGCGCAGCGCTGCAACCTCACGCTGGAGCTGGGCAAGCCCAAGCTGCCGCTGTTCCCGACGCCCGACGGCATGTCGCTGGACGACTACCTCGTCCAGCTCGCCAAAGAAGGGCTGGAAAAGCGCATGGAAGTGCTGTTCCCCGACGTGGCGGTGCGTGAGGCCAAGCGGCCCGAGTACTACGCGCGGCTGGAGTTCGAGACCGGCACCATCATCAAGATGGGCTTCCCGGGCTACTTCCTGATCGTGGCGGACTTCATCAACTGGGCCAAGAACAACGGCGTGCCGGTGGGGCCGGGCCGGGGCTCGGGCGCGGGCTCGCTGGTGGCGTATGCGCTGGGCATTACCGATCTGGACCCGCTCAAGTACAACCTGCTCTTCGAGCGTTTCCTGAACCCGGAACGCGTGTCGATGCCCGACTTCGACATCGACTTCTGCCAGCACGGCCGCGACCGCGTCATCCACTACGTGAAGGAGAAGTACGGCAAGGACGCCGTCTCGCAGATCGCCACCTTCGGCACCATGGCCGCCAAGGCTGCGGTGCGCGACGTGGGCCGCGTGCTGGACCTCGGGTACAACTTCGTCGATGGCGTGGCCAAGCTGATCCCGTTCAAGCCGGGCAAGCTCGTCACGCTGGAAGAGGCCAAGAAGGAAGAGCCGCTGCTGGCCGAGCGCGAGGCCAATGAGGAAGAGGTCAAGCAGCTGCTGGAACTCGCCCAGCGCGTGGAGGGCATGACGCGTAACGTCGGCATGCACGCGGGCGGGGTGCTGATCGCCCCGGGCAAGCTGACCGATTTCTGCCCGCTCTACACGCAGGGCGGCGAAGACGCCGGTGTCGTCAGCCAGTACGACAAGGACGACGTGGAAGCCGTCGGCCTGGTCAAGTTCGACTTCTTGGGCCTGACCACGCTCACCATCCTCGACTGGGCCGAGCGCTATATCCGCATGCTCGATCCGTCCAAGGCGGACTGGAACTGCAGCCATATCCCGCTGAACGACAAACCGGCGTTCGACATCCTCAAGGCCGCCAACACGGTGGCCGTGTTCCAGCTGGAAAGCCGCGGCATGCAGGGCATGCTGAAGGACGCCAAGCCCGACCGCTTTGAAGACATCATCGCCCTGGTGGCACTCTACCGCCCGGGCCCGATGGACCTGATCCCCAGCTTCTGCGCGCGTAAGCACGGCCGCGAGAAGGTGGAGTACCCCGACCCGCGCGTCGAGCCGGTGCTCAAGGAGACCTACGGCATCATGGTCTACCAAGAGCAGGTGATGCAGATGGCGCAGATCGTCGGCGGCTACTCGCTCGGCGGCGCCGACTTGCTGCGCCGTGCGATGGGCAAGAAGAAGGCCGAAGAGATGGCCGAGCACCGCGAGCTGTTCCGCGGCGGCGCGGCCAAGGATGGCCTGTCCACCGAGAAGGCCGACGAGATCTTCGACCTGATGGAGAAGTTCGCGGGCTACGGCTTCAACAAGTCGCACGCGGCGGCGTATGCGCTGCTGGCGTACTACACCGCGTGGCTGAAGGCGCATCACCCGGCCGAATTCATGGCAGCCAACATGTCGCTCGCCATGGACGACACCGACAAGGTGAAGATCCTCCACGACGACTGCCTGGACCCGCGCAACGGCCTGAAGGTGCTGCCGCCGGACATCAACGCCAGCCAGTACCGCTTCGCGCCGACCGATGCCAAGACCATCCGCTATGGCCTGGGTGGCGTGAAGGGCAGCGGGCAGGGCGCAATCGAAGACATCCTGCGCGCGCGCGAAGATGGCCCGTTCAAAGACCTGTTCGACTTCTGCGAGCGCGTGGACCGCCGCCAGGTCAATCGCCGCACCATCGAAGCGCTGGTGCGTGCCGGCGCCTTCGACAGCATCAATGACAACCGCGCGCAGCTGCTCGCCTCGATCGGCCTGGCCATGGAAGCCGCCGAGCAGAAGGCGGCCGCCGCCAACCAGGTCTCGCTGTTCGACCTGATGGGCGGCGCCGAGGCGGAAGCGCACCGCCCCGAACTCGTCGACGAACCGCGCTGGAGCACCAAGCGCACGCTGCAGGAAGAAAAGCAGGCGCTGGGCTTCTACTTCTCCGGCCACCTGTTCGACGCCTGCCGTGACGAGGTGCGCCGCTTCGCCCGCACCACGCTGGCCGACCTGACCAAGGAAGTCAGCGGCGGCAATGGCGGCAATGGTGGGGGAGGCGGGGGCGGCGGCTACGGAAATCGCGACGTGCGCGGCAAGACCGTGGCCGGCGTGATCGCCAGCATCCGCACGCAGATGACCCAGCGCGGCAAGATGATCATCGTGCTGCTGGATGACGGCAGCGGCGCCACCGTCGAAGTGACGGTTTTCAACGAGCTGTTCGACGCCAACCGCGCGCTGTTCAAGGAAGACGAGGTGCTGATCGTGCAGGGCAACGCCCGTCACGACATGTTCACTGGCGGCGTGCGCATGACGGCCGAATCGGTGATGGACATGACGCAGGCGCGCGCCAAGTTCGCCCGCGCGATCCGCCTGTCGATGAATGGCGGTTCCACGGCGGCGCGCCTGCGCGAGCTGCTGTCGCCGCACGTGGCAGCGGAAGGCGGCGTGTCGGTACGCATCAGCTACGTGTGCGACCAGGCCCGCTGCGAGGCCGTGCTGGGCGACGCCTGGCGCATCGTGCCGAGCGAGGAGGTCATCGCCGCGCTGCGCCAAGCGCTCGACGCCGAGAACGTGCTGACGATGTACGACTGAGCGTCAGGCGTGGTCAGGCGTGGACGCTTGTGCCGTCCGCGCCAGATGCCAGAGCTTGATGTACTTGTAGTAGCTGGCCTGCGCGTTCATGCAGGCCACGCCGAAACCCTGCACCCCATCCAGCAGCCCCAGCCGCACGACATAGGTGCGCAGGAACGCCCACACGCCGTGGATCAGCGCGCTGCCGGGCGTGGCCCGCTTGCCGGCCTGGAAGGCCTGCCGTGCGCCCGCGCTCGAATAGGTTTCGATCTTGCGCAGCACGTCGGAGTAGTCCCGATAGCTGTAGTGCAGCAGCGGGTGGCCGAGCATGCCCGCCGCGCCGCTGAAGACCAGTTTCTCGTGGACGAGGTCATCGGAAAACCGCGCCGCACCGCGCCGGAACAGCCGCACCACCGGGTCCGGATACCAGCCTGCATGGCGGATGAAGCGCCCGCAGAACTGCGACAGGCGCGGCATGGCATAGACCGCTTGCGAAGCCGATCCCATGGCAGCGACGATGTCCGCGCGCAACTCGGGCGTGACCCGCTCATCCGCGTCGATGGACAGCACCCATTCGCCCGTGGCGTGATCGAGTGCGCGGTTTTTCTGTGGGCCGAAGCCGGGCCACGCGCCGTCGCCCTCGATGACCGTGGCGCCGTGCGCGCGAGCGATCTCGCGGGTGGCGTCGGTGCTGCCGGAATCGAGCACGATCACCTCGTCGGCCAACTGCGCCAGCGAGGCGATGCAGTCGCCGATGTTATGCGCTTCGTTGCGCGTCAGGATGGTGGCGGTCAGCTTGCCGGGCATGGTCGGGAGCAGTCTTGGAAGTCGGTGCAACGCCGGCGAGCAGGATGCCGCACAGGAAGATCAGCAGATGGCCTTCGGGGAAGTCGAGCAGCAGCGAGTTGGCCGCGCAGGCGGTCGCAAAGGCGATCACATAGCCGCTGCTGAAGATGCCGTCGAGGCCGGGCGCACGCAGGCTGGCGCGCCAGAGTTGCCACAGCAGCCAAAGGAACGCCGCCAGCCCGACCACGCCAAGCTGGATGCTCATCATCAGGTATTCGTTGTGCGGGTTGGCGGTCAGCATGCCCTGCGCGCCGGTGTGGCCGGCGGTCATCTGCTCGAACTGCGATTCCACACTGCCCACGCCCGAGCCGAATGCCGGCCGCTGCGCGATCAGCCGCAGCGAGCGCTTGTAGAACTCCAGGCGCAGACCCATCGAGGTGGCTTCGCCGCTCTTTTCGTAGTCGTGGATTTCCGCACCGATCTCCGCCATCCGCGACGACTTGTGGTGCGCGACGTACGCCAGCGCCGCACCGCCCACCACCACGGCGATGCCCACCGCCACCGCAACCCGGCCGGCATGCATCGGCCGGCCGCGCAGGAAGGTTTGCCAGCTCCACAAGACCAGCAGCGGCAGGATCAGGACCGGTCCGGTCCGCCCTTGTTGCATGATGAACAGGTTGACCAGTGCGAGCAGCACGATCGCTGCACACAGCACGCGCGCGCCGGTGGACAGCCGCACGGTACTGACCAGTGCCGGATTCCACGGCAGCGTCGCCAGTGTCAGTGCGAGGTAGACCAGCAGCGCGGTGAAGATCCCCTGCGTGATGTGATGCTTGAATACCCAGCTCGCCTGAACTGGGGTTGGCGCATATAGAGGGCCCACGTGCGTCAGCCCAAGCCAGTTGGTGCACGACAGCACCAGCACCAGCGTCAGCGAGGCCAGCAGCGCCAGCATGGCCAGCCGGCGCCACGCAGCGTCATCGAACAGGACCAGCAGGAAAGGCAGGTACAGCAGCTTGCGGTACTTGAGCAGGATCGATGTCGCATCGTGCATGGGTGACACGTCCCACAGCAGGCTGATCGCGAGCAACAGGAACAGCCCGATTGCCGCCAGGGCTGGCTTGTTGTGGCGCAGCGCGCTGGCGGCTTCCCAGAACTGCCGGCAGGTCAGCATGATGACCACCGTGAGTGGCGCCAGCACATTGACGGCGGCGGTGGAGATCGGGATCAGGAACAGCGTGCAGACAGCGCACAGGCGGGCGAGCATCCAGCGGCTGGGTGCGAGAGACGGAAAGAATGCGGTCATTGCGACGGCGGGCTAAATCCAGGCGGTGTGGCGCGAGGTGACGTATGCGGCGCCACGCGGCTCCCCCCGGAGGCCAGCGTGGCCGGTTGTACAATACGCGACTGTTTATTTTGATGGCCACTCGCCATTGCGCCCGCCGTCTGTGCCTGTAAGCACGACGGCAGCGCGGCATGTGCGGCCAAGCCGGAGTATACCGGCAGGCGCTCAAGCGCCCCGACTTTCCGGCGGCTTATCCGTTCAGCTATGTTTTCCATCCTATTGCCGACCTGGAACAACCTTGCGCTCCTCAAGCTGTGCGTGCACAGCATCCGAGCGCATTCCGCGTACGACCACCAGATCATCGTGCACGTCAACGACGGCTCCGATGGCACGCTGGCGTGGGTGCGCGAGCAAGGGCTCGACTACACGTCGTCGCCCGAGAACGTCGGCATCTGCCTGGCGGTGAACGAATCCGCCATGCTGGCCAAGCACGATTACATCGTCTTCCTCAACGACGACATGGTCTGCTGCCCCGGCTGGGACACCGCCCTGGTGCGCCGGCTGGAAAAGCTCGACACCGACCTCTTCATGCTCTCCGGCACGATGGTCGAACCGGTCGAAACCGGCAACCCCTGCGTGGTGGTGGGCAACTATGGCCGCGAGGCCGACACCTTCGACGAGGCCCGCCTGCTGGCCGACGCCCCGGGCCTGATGCGTGGCGACTGGTATGGCGCCACCTGGCCGCCCACGGTGGTGCACCGCCGCTGGTGGTTCAAGCTGGGCGGCTACAGCAGTGAGCTGACGCCCGGCATGAGCAGCGACAACGACTTCTCGATGAAGCTGTGGCACGCCGGGTGCCGCGTCTTCCTGGGCGTGGGCGACTCGCTGGTCTACCACTTCCAGTGCAAGTCGACCGGCAAGGTCAAGAAGAATGACGGCCGCCGCCAGTTCCTCAACAAGTGGGGGCTGTCGCAATCGACCTTCGACAGGTACTTCCTGCGGCGGGGCACCCCGGCGGGCGCCAACTGGCGGCTGCCCGAGCCCGATCTGTCTGCTGCCTTGCGCTGGGAGTTGCGGCGCAACGACCTGTCGCGCCGGCTGCGTCCCGGTGTGGACGTTCTCTAATGCAATGCTGGCCGTGACACCCGCGGCCGGCCCGATTTCCCATCGATTTCCATGGCAGTGACTTCCCCCACGACTCCCCAACCGTCTGCGACGGCCAAGCCGGGCAGCTTCAAGCGCCTGTGGACGTATCTGCGCCCCGAACTGACCGCCTTCATCCTCGCCATGGTTGCCATGGGCGTGGTGGCGGCCACCGAGGGGATCATCCCCAAGGTGGTGAAGGACCTGCTCGACCAGGGCTTCGGCGGCGAATACGCCGGCAAGCTGTGGCAGGTGCCGGCCATGCTGGTCGGCATTGCCGTGGTGCGCGGGGTGGCGCAGTTCGCGTCCACCTACCTGCTGAACCTGGTGTCGAACAAGGTGCTGCTGAACCTGCGCATGAAGATGTTCGAGCGTCTGCTGCAGGCACCGGCGTCGTTCTACCAGGGCAACACTGCCGCATCGCTCATCAACGCGGTCATTTTCGAGGTCAACCAGGTGCTGCAGGTGTTGACCGGCGTGTTCATCACCATGGTGCGCGACTCGATGACGGTGCTGGCGCTGCTGGTCTTCCTCTTCTATACCAACTGGCGCCTGACGCTGGTGGTGGCGGTGATTCTGCCGATCATCGGCCTGCTGATGTCGCGCATCAACCGCCGCCTGCGCTCGCTCAACCGCGAGAGCCAGAACCTGACCAACCAGGCCGCCTACGTGGTGGAAGAGGCTGTCGGCGGCTACAAGGTCGTCAAGCTGCACGGCGGCGAGGCCTATGAATCGCTGCGCTTCAACGCCATGACCAACCGCCTGCGCGGCTATGCCATGCGCGTGGCCGTGGCCGGCGGCCTGAACCAGCCGGTGACGCAGTTCCTGGCGGCGCTGGCGCTGTCCATCATCCTCGCGATCGCGATGATGCAGGCGCAGGCCAACCAGACCACGGTCGGCGGCTTCACCGGCTTCGTGATGGCGATGCTCTTGCTGATCTCGCCGCTCAAGCACCTGACCGACGTCAACCAGCCGCTGCAGCGCGGCCTGACCGCTGCCGAGTTCATCTTCGGCCTGATCGATACCCCGATCGAACCGCAGGAAGGCGGCAAGCACATCGACCGCGCCCGCGGTGACATCCGCTTCGACCACGTCACCTTCCGTTACGGCAAGGATGGTCGCGCAGCGCTCGACAACATCGATCTGCACGTCAAGCCCGGCGAGGTCGTCGCGCTGGTGGGCCCGTCGGGCAGCGGCAAGACCACGCTGGTGAACCTGCTGCCGCGCTTCTTCGATCCGACCTCGGGCACGATTTCGCTCGACGGCGATGCGCTGGCTGACCTGTCGCTGCACGACCTGCGCCGCCAGATCGCCTTCGTCAGCCAGGACGTGGTGCTGTTCAACGACACGATCGCCGCCAACGTGGCGTATGGTGCGCGCGATGCGTCGGAGATCGACATGGCCCGCGTGCGCCGCGCGCTGGAAGCCGCCTATCTGACCGACGTGGTCGACAACCTGCCCGAGGGGGTCGACACCAACATCGGCGACAACGGCTCCAAGCTCTCCGGCGGCCAGCGCCAGCGCCTGGCCATCGCCCGCGCCATCTACAAGGACGCGCCGATCCTGATCCTGGACGAAGCGACTTCCGCGCTGGATTCCGAATCCGAACGCCAGGTGCAGGCCGCGCTCGAAGCGCTGATGCAAGGCCGCACCACGCTGGTGATCGCCCACCGCCTGTCGACCATCGAGAACGCCGACCGCATCGTCGTGCTGGAGCACGGCAAGATTGCCGAGGCCGGCACGCACCGCGAGCTGATCGACCGCGATGGGTTGTATGCTGGACTCCATCGCATCCAGTTCGCCACGCAGTAAGCCTCTCCGCCCTGGGCGGCGTGCCGGATGTCCCCGACACAGGAGACATCATGACCACCACCACGCCGCCCATCAGCCGGTTTCCGGTACCGGACATCGGCGACATCCCAGAAGACATCCGCGCGCGCATCCTCGAGGTGCAGGAGAAGACCGGCTTCGTGCCGAACGTCTTCCTCGCGCTGTCGCACCGGCCGGACGAGTGCCGCGCCTTCTTTGCCTACCACGATGCGCTCATGCTGCGCGAAGGCAGCAGCCTGACCAAGGGCGAGCGCGAGATGATCGTGGTGGCCACCTCCGGCGCCAACCAGTGCCTGTATTGCGTGGTCGCGCACGGCGCCATTCTGCGTATCTATGAGAAGAATCCGCTGGTCGCCGATCAGGTGGCGGTCAACTACCGCAAGGCCGACATCACCCCGCGCCAGCGCGCCATGCTCGATTTTGCGATGCAGGTCTGCAACGCCGCGCACACCGTCAACGAAGCCGACTACGACGCGCTGCGCGTGCACGGTTTCGACGACGAGGACATCTGGGACATCGCCGGCATCACCGCCTTCTTCGGCCTGTCGAACCGGATGGCGAATGTGATCTCGATGCGGCCGAATGACGAGTTCTACCTGCTGGGGCGCCTGCCGCGCGAGAAGAAATAGAGGCTGCTGAAAAATAATTCTGCCGGTCCAGCGCCTCCTTGCCGTACTGCACGTACTGTCTGCGTTGGCGCTGAACCGGCAGAACCGCTGCGCTTCATTCTGCAGCGGTCTCTAAGACGGGGATTGCCTAGGCCGTCAGCTCGCGCAGCGCTTCGAGCAGCTTGACGGCAGGGCTTGGCAGGATGCCGTGGCGGCGCCGGAACGCGGTGAGCGTGCGGCGTGCCACCAGGCCGGGGATCGGCAGCGGGGTGATCACGCCGGCGCGGCGCTCGGCATCGATCATCGGCTCGGCCATCCAGCTCAGGAAGCCGGAGCGTTCCACCAGGCTCTTGAGCGCGATGACCGAGCGCGTCTCCACCAAGATATTGGGCAAGCCGAGGCCAGCGGCCTCGAATACCTGCCGCATGTGTTCGTACGGGCCGGTGCCGCGCGGCGGGACGGCCCACGGCGCGTCCATCGTGTCCGCCAGCGTCAGGGCAGGGCGGCGGCGCAGCGGATGCTCCGGCGACGCCACCACGAAGGTCGCGTCTTCCCACCGGCAATCGGCAATCGCGATGATATCGTCCGTATCCGGCATCGCCATGGAGAGCGCCAGGTCGATCTCGTGCTTGACGAGCCCCTCGGCCAGCCGATCCCATACGCCTTCCAGGATCTCCACGCGCAGGTTCGGCCAGCGCGCCACCACGGTGCCGACCGCCAGCGGGAGGACATAGCTGGCAATGCTGCCGACCGCGCCCACGCGGATGGTGCCCTTGGCCAAGCCGCGCATCGCGTCGATCTCTTCACGCGCGTAATCGGCCTCGTGCTGCAGCAAGGACGCATGCGGCAACAGCGCCTCGCCAATCGCCGTGAGCTGCATTCCCTTGGAATGGCGCTCAAACAGCGGCGCGCCCACCTCGTCCTCCAGCCGCTTGATGATGCGGCTGAGCGCCGGCTGGGTGACGTGCAGGGCTTCCGCCGCACGCCCGAGGCTGCCGGCCGAGACGATGGTGGTGAAGGCGCGCAGCTGGCGCAGATCGAAAGGCATGCCAAAAGGTAATGACTTTTGGCTGAGAATTCAATATCGCGGCAAGGCGGGCGGCTCCCATACTTGGCGACTCGAATAAGGAGACGCTGCATGACCCGCACCTCGCTCGCGCTTGTCACCGTGCGCGACGCCACCCTCGATCTTCTGCGCCGCCTCGGCATGACTTCCATCTTCGGCAACCCGGGCTCGACCGAACTGCCGATGTTCCGCGACTTTCCCGACGACTTCCGCTACATCCTTGGCCTGCAGGAGGCCGTGGTGGTCGGCATGGCCGACGGCTATGCGCAGGCGACCGGCAATGCTGCGCTGGTGAATTTGCATTCGGCGGCCGGCGTCGGCAACGCGATGGGCAACATCTTCACCGCGTTCAAGAACCGCACGCCGCTGGTGATCACCGCTGGGCAGCAGGCGCGCTCGATCCTTCCGTTCGATCCGTTCCTGGCCTCGAACCAGGCCACCGAGCTGCCCAAGCCGTACGTCAAATGGAGCATCGAGCCGGCGCGCGCGCAGGACGTGCCGCTGGCGCTGGCCCGCGCGTACCACATCGCTATGCAGGAGCCGCGCGGCCCGGTGCTGGTGTCGATCCCGGTCGACGATTGGGATCAGCCGACCGAACCAGTCGCCGTGCATGACGTGGCGTACGAGGTGCGGCCCGATCCGGTCATGCTCGCGCGCATTGGCGACCTGCTCGACGCAGCGCAGCGGCCGGCCTTCGTGGTGGGCGCGGCGGTCGATCGTGCGGGCGCGTGGGATGCCGTCGTGCAGCTCGCCGAGGCACACAACGCGCGCGTGTTCACCGCGCCGATGGCTGGGCGCGGCGGCTTTCCAGAAGACCACCGCCTGTTCGCCGGCTTCCTGCCCGCCATGCGCGAGAAGATCGTCGGCCTACTGCAGGGGCATGACGTGGTGTTCGCGCTCGGCGCGCCGGCCTTCACGTATCACGTGGAAGGGCACGGGCCGCACGTGCCGGCAGGGGCCCAACTCGTGCAACTGATCGACGATCCCGCCACCGCCGCGTGGACGCCTGAGGGCATCTCCGCCGTTGGCAACATCCGCCTGGGTGTGCAGGACCTGCTCGCGCGCCCCGCGCCGCCGGCTCGGCCACTGCCGGCGTCCCGCGTCAAATCGCCGCGAGCCGAGCCAGGTTCGCCCATGTCCACCGCCTTCGTTCTACAGACGCTCGACGCCGTTCGCGGCCCCAATGACGTTGTTGTGGAAGAGGCCCCGAGCGCGCGGTCCGTGATGCAGTCCTATCTGCCGATGCGCCGCGCCGGGGCGTTCTACACCATGGATAGCGGCGGATTGGGCTACGGCATGCCGGCCGCCGTGGGTGTGGCGCTGGCCAAGCCTGGCACGCGCGTGATCGGCCTGATTGGTGATGGTTCGAGCATGTATTCGATCCAGGCGCTGTGGAGCGCGTCTCTGCTGAAGTTGCCGATGACCTTCGTGATCCTCAACAACCGCCGCTACGCTGCGCTGCAGGATTTCGCGCCGGTGTTCGGCTTCGCACCCAATGACCCGGTGCAAGGCACCGACCTGCACGGCATCGACTTCGTCGGCCTGGCCCGCGCCATGGGCTGCACCGGCGAGCGCGTGAGCGACCCGCATGCGCTGGAGGCCACGCTGCGCACCGCGCTCCAATCCACCGGCCCAACCCTGATTGAAGTGGAGATTGCCTGATGACGAACACGAATGTCGCCCCGATCGACGGCACGCAAACCATCTCGATGTTGATCAACGGCGAGCGCGTGCAAGCCGCCAGCGGCGCGGTCTTCGAGCGCCGCAACCCGCTCGACGGCACGGTCGCCACGCGCGCGCCGGCCGCCACGGTGGACGACGCCCGTCGCGCCGTTGATGCCGCCGCCGCTGCATTCCCCGCCTGGGCCGCCATAGGCCCGACGGAGCGGCGCGCGCTGCTGATGCGCGCCGCGCAGGCGCTCGAAGCCAAGGGCGAAGCGTTTGCCGCCGCCATGGCCGCCGAGACGGGCGCCTCCGCCCTGTGGGCCGGCTTCAATGTGCACCTGGCCGCCAGCGGCCTGCAAGAAGCGGCGGCCATGGTCACGCAGATCGCGGGCGAGATCATTCCGTCCGACGTGCCTGGCAGTCTTGCCATGGGCGTGCGTCAGCCGGCGGGCGTAGTGCTCGGCATTGCGCCGTGGAATGCGCCGGTCATCCTGGCCGTGCGCGCGATCGCGCTGCCGCTGGCATGCGGCAACACGGTCGTGCTCAAGGGCTCGGAGGTGTCGCCGGCCACGCACGGGCTCATCATCGAGGCGCTGCAGGAGGCGGGTTTGCCCAAGGGCGTCGTCAACTTCGTGACCAACGCGCCGGCCGATGCGGGCGCGGTGGTGGAGGCGATGATCGCGCATCCGGCGGTGCGGCGCGTGAACTTCACGGGCTCCACGCACGTCGGCCGCATCATCGCGCAGACCTGTGCGACGCATCTGAAGCCGGCTGTGCTCGAACTTGGCGGCAAGGCGCCGCTGCTGGTGCTGGCGGATGCGGACATCGACGCCGCCGTCGATGGCGCGGCCTTCGGCGCGTTCGCCAACTCGGGGCAGATTTGCATGTCCACCGAGCGCATCATCGTCGACGAGACCATCGCCGATGCCTTCGTCGCGAAGCTTGCCGCCAAGGCCGCTTCGCTGCCGCTGGGCGATCCGCGCAAGGGGCCGGCCGTGCTGGGCTCGGTGGTCGACATGCGCACCGTCGAGCGCTGCAACCATCTGATCGACGACGCGCTCACCAAGGGCGCCAGGCTGCTGTGCGGCGGCAAGGCCGACAGCACGCTGATGCCGGCAACGCTGCTCGACCACGTCACGCCCGACATGCTGATCTATGCGGAAGAATCGTTCGGCCCGGTCAAGGGCATCGTGCGCGTGAGCGGCGACGACGCGGCCGTGGCTTGCGCCAATGACAACGCGTATGGACTGGCGTCCGCCGTCTTCAGCCGTGACGTGGCGCGCGCCATGAACGTCGCGCGCCGCATCGAATCGGGCATCTGCCACATCAACGGCCCGACCGTACACGACGAGGCACAGATGCCCTTTGGCGGCGTCAAGGCCAGCGGCTTCGGGCGCTTCGGCGGCCGCGCCGGTGTGGCCGAGTTCACCGAGCTGCGCTGGATGACCGTGCAGACCACGCCGCGCCACTATCCGTTCTGATCATGTCGATGAAGATTGCGATTCTCGGCGCGGGCGCGATGGGCTCGCTGTTTGGTGGGCTGCTGGCGGAGGCGGGGCAGCAGGTCACGCTGCTCGACATCAACGACGCGCACCTGGGCGCCATTGCCGCGCATGGCTTGCGGCTGGAGACGGACACGGGCGATCGCCGCATCCGCAACCTGCAAGCGGTTCGTCCAAGCCAAGCGACGGCGGTGCCGGATTTGCTGATCGTCTTCACCAAGTCGATGCATACGCGCGCCGCGCTGGCGAGCGTGCGCCAGCGCATCGGTGCGTCCACCTACGTGCTGACCTTGCAGAACGGCCTCGGCAACGTCGAGGCGTTGGGTTCGGTCGTACCGCAGGAGCGCATCCTCGTTGGCGTGACGACGTGGCCGGCGGACCTTGCCGGCCCGGGGCACGTACGCTCGCATGGCGCGGGCGTGATCCGCATGATGACGGCCGATGGCGTCGAGCGGCCCATGCTGGCGCGCGTGGTCGACGCATTGTCCACAGCCGGCTTGAACTGCCAGGCCGATGCCAATGTCTGGGGGGCGGTATGGGAGAAGGTGGCCTTCAACGCGGCGCTCAATCCGCTCTGCACGGTGCTGAACCGGTCGGTTGATGCGCTCGGTGCCGTTGAGGATGGACCGACGCTGGCGCTGGCCATCGTGAACGAAGTGCTGGCTGTCGCGCGCGCCAGCGGCATCACCGTTGATGCGAGCAAGGTGAGTGATAACGTGCGCCACGCCATCGTCGCCCATCGCGGGCACAAGCCGTCGATGCTGCAGGACGTGCTGGCTGGGCGCCCGACCGAGATCGAATCGATCAACGGCGCGGTGGCGGCCGCGGCGCGCCGGCATGGGGTGCCGGTGCCGCACACCGAGACATTGATGCAGCTTGTCCGGCTGGTGGAGGCACAGGCAGCGCATCCGCAAACACCCTAGTTGATCCGGAGGGATCCGGCTTATACAGTTAACATGTTAACTAAATGGCGCACAGACGCCAGCTTATTGGAGACAACCACATGCTGTGCTGTTTCAGATTGGGGGGCGCCCCAGATGCGCCCAGTTTGCCGTCCGGCCGTTCAACACCCTTGCGGAGGCCGGCATGAGCCAGAACCGCGCTCCCATCGATATCGGCACCGTCCTCGACGACGGGCCGTTCTCCCTCGCTCAGAAGGCGGCCGTGCTGCTTGCCGCGTTCGCCATCGTCATGGATGGTTTTGACGGCCAATTGATCGGCTTTGCGATCCCCGTCCTGATCAAGGAATGGGGCATCACGCGCAACGCGTTTGCCCCCGCCGTGGCGGCTGGGCTGGTCGGCATGGGCATCGGCAGTGCACTGGCCGGGTTGTTCGCGGACCGCTTTGGGCGGCGTTGGGCGCTGATCGGCAGCGTGTTCGTGTTTGGTGCGGCGACGTGCCTGATCGGCTTCGCGCCGAATGTGGCGACGATTGCGGCGCTGCGCTTCATCGCTGGCCTGGGCATTGGCGGGGCGCTGCCGAGTTCGACGACGATGACGGCGGAGTTCACGCCCGCGCGCCGCCGAACGCTGGCGGTGACCGCCACGATCGTGTGCGTGCCGCTGGGTGGGATGCTGGCGGGGTTGTTTGCGGGTCACGTGCTGCCGGTCTACGGCTGGCGGGGGCTGTTCTGGATTGGCGGGACGCTGCCGCTGGTGCTGGGGCTGGTGCTGATCGCCACGCTGCCGGAATCGCCGCGTTTCCTTGCGCGCCGTCAGTCGCATTGGCCGCAGTTGGCCCGACTGCTTTCGCGTATGGAGCGCACCGTGCCAGCCGACGCCACGTTCACCGATCTGGCCGGTCAGAAGGCGATCCAGCACGCGGGCTTCCGCTCGTTGTTTGCGCCGGCGCAGGCACGCGACACGCTGGCGCTGTGGGCGGCGTTCTTCATGTGCCTGCTGGCGGTGTACGCGGCGTTCAGCTGGCTGCCGACCATGCTGGCTTCGGAAGGCCTGAGCGTGAGCGTGGCGGGCACCGGGTTGACGGCGTATAACCTCGGCGGCGTGATCGGTGCGCTCGTCTGTGCTGTGGCGATTGCCCGCTGGGGCTCGCGCTGGCCGATGGCGTTGTGCTGCGTGGGTGCGGCTGCCAGCGCGTTTGCCCTGCAGGGCGTCGATGCCAAGCTCAATACCAGCTTGCTGATCGTCGGCCTGGGGCTGCACGGCCTGTTCGTCAACGCGGTGCAGTCGACGATGTATGCACTGTGCGCGTATGTGTACCCGACAGCGGTGCGCGCAACGGGTACGGCCTCGGCGGTGGCGTTCGGGCGGCTGGGTGCGATCCTGAGCGCGTTTGCCGGCGCGATGATCATCACGGCCGGCGGCGCGGGCGCCTATCTGCTGATGCTGGGTGTCGCCATGCTGGTGGTACTGGCGGCGCTGCTGGTGATGCGTGAGCAGATCCCGCGCCTGACCGAGCGGGCGACCCGCATGGCCGCCGCCGCACCAGTCCCGCAGGCGAGCCCGGCCAAGCCGTGACCCAGGCGCTGGCCGGGCGCGGTGCTACATCAGGATGATGTCGTACTGCTCCTGGCTGGCCGCCGACGATTCCACCTGTAGCGAAATCGGCTTGCCAATGAAATCCCCCAGCATCGCCAGGTGCTGGCTTTCTTCTTCTAGGAACAGGTCGATCACCGACTGCGAGGCCAGGATGCGGAACTCGCGCGGATTGAACTGACGCGACTCGCGCATGATCTCGCGCAGGATGTCGTAACACACCGTGCGCGGCGTCTTCACCTGCCCCTTGCCCTGGCACACCGGGCACTGTTCGCACAGCACGTGCGCCAGCGATTCGCGCGTCCGTTTGCGCGTCATCTCCACCAGCCCGAGCTGCGAGAAGCTGTTGACCGTGATGCGCGTGCGGTCGCGCGCCAGCGCTTTGCGCAGCTCGGCCAGCACCGCGTCGCGGTGCTCGGCTGACTCCATGTCGATGAAGTCGATGATGATGATGCCGCCCAGGTTGCGCAGCCGCAGCTGCCGCGCAATGGTGTGCGCGGCTTCCAGGTTGGTCTTGAAGATCGTGTCGTCGAAGTTGCGCGCACCCACGTAACCGCCGGTGTTGACGTCGATGGTCGTCATCGCCTCGGTCTGGTCGATCATCAGGTAGCCGCCGGACTTCAGGTCGACGCGTCGCGACAGCGCACGCTCGACTTCCGCCTCGATGTTGTACAGGTCGAAGATCGGCCGCTCGCCGGTGTAGTGCGTCAGGCGCTCGACCACGGCCGGCGTGTACTCCTGCGCAAACTCGACCAGCTTCTGGAAGTTCTCGCGCGAATCGACCTGGATGCTTCGGGTCTCGTCGGTCACGAAATCGCGCAGCACGCGCTGGGCGAGATTCAGGTCCTGGTACAGGATCGACGGCGCGGGCAGGGTGGTGGCGTTGTGGCGGATGGTCGCCCAGATCTTGCGAAGGTAGGCGACGTCGTTGGCAAGCTCCTCGTCGGAGGATTCCTCGGCGATGGTGCGCACGATGAAGCCGCCGCGCTCGTCGGCCGGGACCATGCCGGTCACGCGCGCGCGCAGCGCTTCACGATCGACCTCGTTGCCGATCTTCTGCGAGATGCCAATGTGCGGGTCTTGCGGCAGATACACCAGCGTGCGGCCGGCGATGCTGATCTGCGTGGAAAGACGCGCGCCCTTGGTGCCGATTGGGTCCTTGATGACCTGCACCATCAGCGCCTGGCCTTCGAACAGCGTCTTCTCGATCGCGACCTGCTGCGTGGGCGGCGCGTCCTTGGCGTCGCGCGGGTGCCAGATGTCGGCTACGTGCAGGAAGGCCGCGCGCTCCAGGCCGATGTCGATGAAGGCCGACTGCATGCCGGGCAGCACGCGCACCACCTTGCCGAGGTAGATGTTGCCGACCAGACCACGCGTGAGCGTGCGCTCGATGTGGAGTTCCTGGACGGCGGCCTGCTGGACGATGGCCACGCGCGTTTCTTGCGGCGTGATATTGACGAGGATGTCTTCGGACATGGAGGGATACCAAGAGAGCGGGTTTCAGCACCCGCCTCTGGGCAGGTGTTGCGCGCCCGAAGCGTGTCTTGAAACCGGCCCTCGCACGCTGTCCGGCGCGTGCTTCAGCAGCCGGTCAGAGCGCGATGCTCGCCTGTGCGAGCAGTGCGGCGGTCTCGAACAAGGGTAGGCCCATGATACCCGAATAGCTTCCCGAGATATGGGCGACGAAGCCGGCCGCGCGGCCCTGGATGCCGTACGCGCCGGCCTTGCCGAACGGCTCACCGCTGGCGATGTAGCGGGCGATGTCGGCATCCGTCAGCACGGCGAAGCGCACGTCGGAGATCGACAGCGCGTGCATCGGCGTGCCGTCGGCAGTGACGACGGTGACAGCGGTCAGCACGCGGTGCTCGCGGCCGGACATGCCGCGCAGCATGCGGTGGGCGTCGGCGGCGTCGGTGGGTTTGCCGAGGATCTCGCCGCCCAGGCACACGGTGGTGTCGGAGGTGAGGATCGGCATGGTGGGGAGGTGGCGCGCGATGCGCCGGCGCACGGCGGCCTGCGCCTTGAGCGCGCAGACGCGCTGGACGTAGTCGTCGGGCGTCTCGCCGGGAAGCACAGCTTCGAGCGCTTCGGCATCTTCATCGCCGTCGGCCAGCAGCAGCTCGAAGCGCGCGCCGATCTGGCGCAGCAGCTCCTGCCGGCGCGGGCTTTGCGAGGCGAGGTAGAGGTGCGGCGCGCCGGTCGGTTCCGTGGACATGTTCACACGCGGTGGTACGGATGGTTTTGCGTGATGCTCCACGCGCGGTAGAGCTGCTCGGCCAGCAGCACGCGCACCATGCCGTGCGGCAAGGTCAGGCTGGACAGGCGGATCAGCATGCGGGCACGCGCCTTGAGCGCCGGGTCGAGCCCGTCCGCACCGCCGATCACGAAAGCGATGTCGCCGCCTTCCTGTTGCCATCCGGTGAGGGACTCGGCCAGCGCGACCGTGGTGAGGTCCTTGCCGCGCTCATCCAGCGCGATCATGCGGCAGCCCTTGGGCAGCGCGGCTTCAATGCGCGCGGCTTCAAGCTGCATGACGGTGGCGGCGGTGCGGCTGCCCGAGCGCTGCTCGGGCTTGATCTCGCGCAGTTCGATGCGTAGCTCGGGCGGCATGCGCTTGGCATACTCAGAGAAGCCGTCCTCGATCCAGGACGGCATCTTGTGCCCGACGGCGACGATCAGCAACTGCATGGCGAAACTGCGCGCGCGGGATTACAAGACTACGAAGAAGCGCGCTTGGCCGGGGCACGCTTGGTGGCGGGCTTGCCGGCAGTTTTCGTGGCGGTCTTCGCTGCAGTCTTGGTTGCAGGCTTGCCCGTGCCGGCAGCACGCTTGGTGGCCGGGCGGCTGGTGGTCTTCTTGGCTGCGGTCTTGGCAGGTACCTTGGTAGGAGCGGTCGCCTTGGTCGGGCGTTCGCCGGCCAGCTTCGGCTTGGTGGTACGGCGCTTGGCCGGCGTGGCTTCTTCGGCCTCGTCTTCCTCGTCGTCGTAGCCTTCGCTGGCCTTGGGCAGGCCGCGCGCGCCGCTGGTGCCGCCGAGCTGGACGCGCACCGGCTTGTCGCCCCAGATCTCTTCCAGGTTGTAGTACTGGCGCAGCTGCGGCTGCATGATGTGGACCACGGCGTCGCCGCAGTCGACCAGCACCCATTCGCCCACGTCTTCGCCTTCCACGGCGATGACGTGGCCGCCGGCTTCCTTGACGGCGTCACGCACAGACATGGCCAGTGCCTTGGTCTGGCGGTTGGAGGTGCCGCTGGCGATGACCGTGCGGTCGAACAGCTCGGTCAGGTGGGTCGTGTTGAAGACCTTGATGTCTTGCGCCTTGACGTCTTCGAGCGCGTCGACGATCACGCGTTGTAGTTTGCGAATATCCATACTGATTGAGAAGAGCGTTAGGGGCGAGAAAAAAGGTCAGAAAAACGAAAAAACAAGCGCGATCAGGCACTGACCGTGCCATTGGCACGGCGGTACAGCGAATGCGATTGGATCAGGTCGGCCACGCCGGCGGGCAGGTCGGCGTCGCAGCGCTCGCCGGCGGCGAGCTGCTGGCGCAGGCGGGTGGACGACAGGTCGACGGCCAGGGTCTGGTCGATCCACATATGGCCGGCGGGTGCGCATTGTACCAATGCCGTGCCGGCGCGGCGCGTATCCAGCTCTCGCTGCACCGGCACATGCAAGGCATTCAGGTCGAAACCGGGGCGGGTGGCCACGCACAGGTGCAGGTATTCGAACAGGTCTTGCCAGCCGTGCCAGGTGTCCAGGCCGACGAGCTGGTCGGCGCCCATGAGCCAGGCCATGGACGTTTCCGGGCCGTACAGGGCGCGCAGCTCACGCACCGTGTCGATGGTGTAGCTGGGGCCGTGGCGCTCGACTTCCATGTCGCTCACATGCACGCGGGCACGACCGCTGCGTACGGCGCTTGCCGCCAGTTCGGTCATGGCAAAGCGTAGCGGGGCGGGCGTGATGTCGGCGGCTTTCTGCCACGACACGCCGGTCGGGATCCACAGCAGTTCGTCCAGGTCGAGCCGGGCGATGCACAACTCCGCCAAAGCGATATGGCCGACGTGCGGCGGATCGAAGGTGCCGCCGAGGAGGCCGAGGCGATAGGGACGGCCGAGATTGGGGAGCTTCATACCCAGTCGCGCGCCGGCAGGAAATCGGTGTACAGCGCCGCTTCCGGCGAGCCCGCTTCGGGCTGCCAGTCGTAGCGCCAGTTGGCCGCGGGCGGCATCGACATCAGGATCGACTCCGCGCGGCCGCCGCTTTGCAGGCCGAACAGCGTGCCGCGGTCGAACACCAGGTTGAATTCCACATAGCGGCCACGGCGATAGGCCTGGAACTCGCGCTCGCGCTCGCCGTACGGGGCGGCGTGGCGCTGCTCGGCGATGGGCAGCCAGGCGGGCAGGAAGGCGTCGCCGACGGAGCGCAGCATCTCGAAGCTGCGCTCGAAACCGAGTTCGGCGAAGTCGTCGAAGAAGATGCCGCCCACACCGCGTGCTTCCTTGCGGTGCTTCAGATAGAAGTAGTCGTCGCACCACTGCTTGAAGCGGGGGTACAGCTCATCGCCGTAGGGGGCGAGGGCGCCCTGGCAGGTGCGGTGGAAGTGCGTCGCGTCTTCAGTGAAGCCGTAATAGGGCGTCAGGTCCATGCCGCCGCCGAACCACCAGACCGGCTCGGCGTCGGCGCGCTGGGCGACGAAGCAGCGCACGTTCATGTGCACCGTTGGCACGTATGGGTTGCGCGGGTGGAAGACCAGCGACACGCCCATCGCCTCGAAGCCGCGCCCGGCCAGCTCGGGCCGGTTGGCGGTGGCTGACGGCGGCAGGGTATCGCCCATCACGTGCGAGAAGCCGACGCCGCCGCGCTCAAGCAGCGCGCCGCCTTCCAGGATGCGGGTGCGGCCGCTGCCGCGCAGGCGTTCGGTGGGCGGCTTTTCCCACGTGTCGGTGGCGAACGTGCCACCGTCGAGCGCGCCGACGGCGGTGGTGATGCGGTCCTGCAGTTCCAGCAGGTAGGCGCGGACGGCTTGGGTATCCATCAGATCGGGAGGGGCCGCCGTGGCGGCCGAGTCATGCGGTTGTCACCATTGTAGCGGGCGGGTCGCCTGGGCATGTCGGGGATCACCCTTGGTGACGGATACTGCGCCCGCCCAGTCATTGGGCGGGAGCGCGGTTCAAAAGGTTCTGGAAAGCGTAGCGAGCGGTTCGAGGTTGGCCCCGAATTTGCCAAATGCAGCGCAGCCGTACACGGGTACGGCGAGCATCGCAGGGCCAAGATCGGACCGCGCAGTAGCTTTACGGGGCCGTTTAGCGGCGGATGGCGCGGTGGCCGATGTCGGTCCGGTACTGGGCGCCGTCGAACTGGATCTGCTCGATGGCGTTGTAAGCGGCACGCTGGGCGGCCTTGACCGTATCGGCCAGACCGACCACGCACAGCACGCGGCCGCCGGTGGTGGTCAGTGCGCCGTCCTTCAGCGTGGTGCCGGCGTGGAAGGTGACGCTGTCTTCCGTCTCCTTCGGGATGCCGGTGATCACGTCGCCCTTGCGCGGCGCATCGGGGTAGCCGTGCGCGGCCATCACCACGCCCAGCGCGGTGCGGCGGTCCCAGTCCAGCTCCATGCCGTCGAGCTTGCCGTCGATGGCGCGGTCGAGCACGTCATACAGGTCGGTCTTCATGCGCGCCATGATGGGCTGCGTTTCCGGGTCGCCCATGCGGCAGTTGAATTCGAGCGTCTTGGGGTTGCCGTCGGCGTCGATCATCAGGCCGGCGTAGAGGAAGCCGGTGTAGGGGATGCCGTCCTTCTCCATGCCGCGGATGGTCGGCATGATGATCTCGCGCAGCGTGCGGGCGTGCAGCGTGGGCGTGACCACCGGCGCGGGCGAGTAGGCGCCCATGCCGCCCGTGTTGGGGCCGGCGTCGCCGTCGAGCAGGCGCTTGTGGTCCTGGCTGGTGGCCAGCGCCACCACGTCCTTGCCGTCGCACACGACGATGAAGCTGGCTTCCTCGCCGGCCAGGAATTCTTCGATGACCACGCGCGCGCCGGCATCGCCCAGGCGGTTGTCGGCCAGCATCATGTCGATGGCGCCGTGCGCTTCTTCGGCCGTCATCGCCACGACCACGCCCTTGCCGGCCGCCAGGCCGTCAGCCTTGATGACGATGGGTGCGCCTTCCTGGTCAATGTAGGCATGCGCTTGCGCTGCGTTGCGGAAGGTCTGGTACTTGGCGGTCGGGATGCCGTGGCGATGCATGAACGCCTTGGCGAAATCCTTCGACGATTCGAGCTGCGCAGCAGCCTGGGTCGGCCCGAAGATGCGCAGGCCCTTGGCGCGGAACAGGTCGACGATACCGGCGGCCAGCGGCGCTTCCGGCCCCACCACGGTGAAGTGGATGCCTTCGCGCTCGGCAAACGCGGCCAGCACTTCCGGATCGGTGATCGGCACGTTCTGCAGGCGCTTGTCGAGCGCCGTGCCGCCATTGCCCGGGGCCACGTACACCACCTGCACCTTGGGCGAGCGTGCCAGCTTCCATGCCAGGGCGTGTTCCCGTCCGCCCGAACCGACCACCATCACTTTCATGCTGTACCTACTCAAAGAATCGAAATCTGAAAAACAAAAACGGCGATCGTGAGGTCGATCGCCGTTATGTGCGCGTCTCGGGGCTTACTCACCGATGACCGCGTTGGTGAAGACTTCCTGCACGTCGTCGAGGTTTTCCAGGACGTCGAGCAGCTTCTGCATCTTGATTGCGTCGTCGCCGGTGAACTCGACTTCGGTCTGCGGCTTCATGATGACTTCGGCCAGCTCCGCCTTGAAGCCGGCGGCTTCCAGCGCGGCCTTGACCTTGACGAAGTCGTGCGGCGGGCAGACGACTTCGACCGAGCCGTCTTCATGGGTGACGACGTCGTCGGCGCCGGCTTCGAGCGCGGCGTCCATCAGCTTGTCTTCGGGCGTGCCCGGCGCATAGATGAACTGGCCGACGTGGTCGAACAGGAAGGCCACCGAACCCTGCGTGCCCATGTTGCCGCCGTACTTGTCGAACCCGTGGCGGACTTCGGCCACGGTGCGCGTGCGGTTGTCGGTCATGCAGTCGACGATCACGGCCGCGCCGTTGATGCCGTAGCCTTCGTAGCGGATTTCTTCGTAGTGCGCGCCTTCCAGGCCACCCACGCCGCGCTGGATGGCGCGCTGGATGTTGTCCTTGGGCATGTTGGCGTCGGTGGCCTTGTCCATGGCCAGGCGCAGGCGCGGGTTGGCGTCGGCATCGCCGCCGCCCAGGCGGGCCGCCACGGTGATTTCCTTGATGAGGCGCGTCCAGATCTTGCCGCGCTTGGCGTCGGCAGCGGCTTTCTTATGCTTGATGTTGGCCCATTTGGAATGACCGGCCATGGAATTCTCCGAAGCGGAAATGCAGGTGAGCGAGCATCGGGCGGCGAACTGAGGCCAAGTGCGACGCTCTATAATCGGTCGCGGATTTTAACACGCGCGACCCGCGCCGCCGCGTGCTTCCGCCCCCCGACCGATCCCCCCGTAGTACCCATGACCGATCCCATCCTGATTGCCAAGAACGCCAGCCACGAACTGGTGCTGCTGCCGCAACTCGCCAACCGCCATGGCCTCATCACCGGCGCTACCGGCACCGGCAAGACCGTCACCCTGCAGACGCTCGCGCAGGGCTTGTCGAAGCTCGGCGTGCCGGTCTTCCTGGCCGACGTCAAAGGTGATCTGACCGGCATCTCCCAGCCGGGCCAGCCGAATGACAAGCTCAAGGCCCGCCTGGAAGAGCGCGGCCTGCCCGAGCCGCAGTGGGCCGGTTGCCCCGTCACCCTGTGGGATGTGTACGGCGAGCGCGGCCACCCCGTGCGTGCCACCGTGTCCGACATGGGCCCGCTGATGCTCGCGCGCATGCTGGAGCTGAACGACATCCAGACCGGCGTGCTCAACCTCGTCTTCAAGATCGCGGACGATTCCGGCCTCGCCTTGCTCGACGCCAAGGACCTGCGCGCGATGCTGCAGCACGTCGGCGAGCATTCGGCCGAGTACACCAGCCGCTACGGCAACATCTCGTCGGCCAGCATCGGCGCCATCCAGCGCAACCTGATCGCGCTGGAGGCACAAGGCGCCGACCAGTTCTTCGGCGAGCCGATGCTCGACATCAACGACCTGATGCAGACGGTGGGCGGGCAGGGCGTGGTCAATATCCTCGCCGCCGACAAGTTGCTTAACGCGCCCAAGCTGTATGCAACCTTCCTGCTGTGGCTGCTCTCCGAGCTGTTCGAGCACCTGCCGGAAGTCGGCGATGTTGATAAGCCCAAGCTCGCCTTCTTCTTCGACGAGGCGCACCTGCTGTTCAACGACGCGCCGCCGTCGCTGCTGCAGAAGGTGGAGCAGGTGGTGCGGCTGATCCGCTCCAAGGGCGTGGGCGTGTATTTCGTCACGCAGAACCCGTCCGACGTGCCCGACACCGTGCTTGGCCAGCTCGGCAACCGCGTGCAGCATGCGCTGCGCGCCTTCACGCCGCGCGACCAGAAAGCCGTCAAGGCAGCGGCGAGCACCATGCGCGCCAACCCCGCCTTCGACATGGAACAGGCCATCGGCGAGCTGGGCGTCGGCGAGGCGCTGATCTCGATGCTGGACGAAGCCGGCCGCCCCGAAGTGACCGAGCGCGCGTTCGTGGTGCCGCCCGCCTCGCGCATCGGGCCGATCTCCGACGATGAGCGTCGTGCGTTGATCGCCAATTCGCTCGTGGCCGGTCACTACGACACGCCGATCGACCGTGAATCCGCCTACGAAATCCTGACCGGCCGCGTGGCGACCAGCGGCACTGCGCCCGCGCCGGCTCCGGGTTCCCTCGGCACGGATTTCGGTGCGTCAGCGGGCCCGGCACCGGCGCCTGCACCTGCCCCGGCGCAAGCGGGCAAGGGCGGTGGTATCGGCGGCTGGCTCGATACGGCTGGCTCGATCCTGACCAGCGGCACGGGCCGCAGCGGGCGTGGCGATTCGATCGTGGAAGCGCTCGCCAAGTCCGCAGCGCGCAGCATCGGCTCGCAGGTCGGTCGCGAGATCGTGCGCGGCGTGCTGGGCAGCCTGTTGGGCGGGTCGAAGCGGCGCTGAGCGTTTCGTTTCTTCCGCACTAAAGAAAACAGCCGGACATGCCGGCTGTTTTCGTTTGTGTTGCGTGTTGCCCGATCAGTTCTTCGTGCCGAACAGCCGGTCGCCCGCATCGCCCAGGCCGGGGATGATGTAGGCGTTCTCGTTCAGGTGCGAATCGAGCGAGGCGACGAACAGCTTCACGCCCGGATGCGCCTGCTGGAACACCTCCACGCCTTCCGGCGCGGCCACCAGCGCAACGAAGATGATGTGCTCGTCGGGCACGCCGCGCTTCTTCATCACGTCAAGCGCGTGCACGGCGGAGTAGCCGGTGGCGACCATCGGATCGCACAGGATGAAGGTGCGCTCTTCCACGTCGGGCAGGCGCACGAGGTATTCGACCGGGCGATGGTGTTCGTCGCGATACACGCCGATATGGCCGACGCGTGCCGACGGGATCAGCTCCAGCAGCCCATCACTCATGCCCACACCCGCGCGCAGCACCGGCACCACGGCCAGCTTGCGGCCAGCGATGACGGGCGCTTCCATCGGGCCCATCGGCGTGTCGATGTGCCGGGTGGTCAGCGGCAGGTTGCGCGTGATCTCGTAGCCCATCAGCAGCGTGATCTCGCGCAGCAGCTCGCGGAACGTGCGCGTGGACGTGTCCTTGTCGCGCATGTGCGTGAGCTTGTGCTGGATCAGCGGGTGATTCAGGATGAAAAGATTGGGAAAGCGCGGATCTTGTTTCATGGCGGCGAGAGATTCGGATATGAGGCGCATTGTACCGGCGCGCCCCGGGGCCGACTGTCAGGAGATGCCTCAGCGCCGGCCGCGCATCAGCAGCAGATAAACGACTGACGAAACCGCCAGCCCCACGAACCAAGCATACGTGTACAGCGCTTCGAACACACCCGGCACGCTGGCGATGAATCCCGCCTGCTTGAAGAAGCCCGGCAGATTGGGCAGCACGCCGATCAGCAGTGCGACGATGGCGCGGCTGTTCCAGCCGTTGCCGTAGCCGTATTGGCTGTCGAGGCGGAACAGGTCGCCGGTCTTGAGCACGGTGCGGCGCACCAGGAAGTAGTCGACCATCATGATGCCGGCCACCGGGCCAAGCAGCGCGCCGTAGCCGACCAGCCACGTGAAGATGTAGCCCTTGGTGGTCTCCAGGATCTTCCACGGCATCATCGCCAGGCCGATGCCCGCCGTGATGTAGCCGCCGATGCGGAACGAGATGCGGTGCGGCGCCAGGTTCGAGAAGTCATACGCCGGCGACACCACGTTGGCAGCGATGTTAGTCATCAGCGTGGCCGTGATCAACGCCAGCAGCGCGACGATGACCGACGGGCCCGTCATCTTGCCCGCCAGCGCGACCGGGTCCCAGATGGCCTGGCCGTAGATCACCACCGTCGACGAGGTCACCAGCACCGCCACCAGCGCCAGCAGGGCCATCGGCCCGGGCAGGCCAACCGCCTGGCCGACGAGTTGGTCACGCTGGCTGCGCGCGAAGCGGGTGAAGTCGGGAATGTTCAGCGCCAGCGTCGCCCAGTAGCCGACCATGGCGGTCAGCGACGGCCAGAAGAAGCCCCAGAACTGGCCGGCGCGCTTGCCGCCTTCTGCAAACGCCGACGGCGCGGAGAGCATCGGCCCGAAGCCGCCCGCGTTGACGTACGCCCACCAGACCAGGCCCAGCGCGGCCAGGACCAGCAGCGGTGTCGCCAGCGCCTGGAAGCGCTTGATCGATTCGATGCCCTTGGTGATCAGCCAGATATGCAGGCCCCAGAACAGCACGAAACAGAACGCCTGGCCGCCGTTGATGCCCAGGCCGGGAATCGTATTGCCCACCAGCGCGTTGTCGGTGATGACGTTGAGGATGGTGTAGATGGCCTGGCTGCCCAGCCAGGTCTGGATGCCGAACCAGCCGCATGCGACCACCGCGCGCAGCAGCGCCGGCAATTGCGCGCCGCGCACGCCGAACGAGGCCCGCACCAGCACCGGGAAGGGGATGCCGTACTTGGCGCCGGCATGGCCCACCAGCACCATCGGCACCAGCACGATCAGGTTGCCCAGGAACACCGTCAGCACGGCCTGCCACCAGTTCATGCCCTCGCTCATCAGGCCCGAGGCCAGCATGTAGGCCGGCACCGACACCACCATCGACACCCACAGCGCGGCGTAGTTGCCGGCCGTCCAGGTACGGCGCGCGGGCGCGGTGGGGTTGAGGTCTTCGTTCCAGAGGGTCGGGTCGGGTGTATCGGCGTGGCCGACGGGCAGGGCGGTGGCAGTGGCTTGGCTCATGGGGTGAGGTCGGGTCCGTTGTCGTTATGGTCTGGGCGGAATGCAGGCGGGATTGTACGGCGGCGTGGCACCGGGGCCGGGAATCCGGTGCCACGCCGCACCAGATGCAGCGCCGGAACGATTCGCCGAATTCACATACAATCGACGCGCTCTGCCAACCAGCCTTCGCGCACCTTCGCATGCGCCGCCCGCCTGCTGTGACCACCGCGTCCTCTGCGTCCCCCGCCACCACGCGCACCGCTGACACCAGCGGCCTGCTGCTCGCTTCCGTCGGCGCCGTGCTGTTCTCGGCCAAGGCCATCGTCGCCAAGCTCATGTATCGCTACCAGGTCGACGCGGTCATGGTGATCACGCTGCGCATGCTGCTGGCCGCGCCGCTGTTCATGGCGATGGGGTGGTGGCAGGCGCGCAAGGCCGCTCCGCTGGCCCCGGCCGACCGCTGGCGCATCGTCGGCTTGGGGCTGATCGGCTACTACCTCTCCAGCTTTCTCGACTTCCTCGGCCTGCAATACATCACGGCGGGGCTGGAGCGGCTCATCCTCTTCCTCACGCCGTCGTTCGTGCTGCTGATCACGGCGACGGTGTTCAAGCGGCGCATCACCGGGCTGCAGTGGCTGTCGTTGTCGCTGGCGTATGCCGGCATTGTGCTGGTGTTCGCGCACGATCTGCACCAGGGCGGCGACCACGTCTGGCTGGGCGGCGGACTGGTACTCGCGAGTTCCATCAGCTACGGACTCTATCTGCTGGCCAGCGGCGAGCTGGTCAAGCGCGTCGGCTCGATGCGGCTGGTGGCGTATGCGATGTGCGTGTCGACGGTGGCGTGCATCGTGCAGTTCCTGGTGCTGCGGCCGGTGTCGGCGCTGGTGCTGCCATGGCAGGTGTATGGGCTGTCGGCCATCAATTCGGTGTTCTGCACGGTGGCGCCCGTCACGCTCACGATGATGGCCGTCGCCCGCGTGGGCGCACCGGTGGCATCGCAGGCGGGCATGATCGGGCCGGTGTCGACGCTGCTGCTGGGCTGGTGGCTGCTGGGCGAGCCGATCACGCTGTGGCAGATCGCGGGCAGCGCACTGGTGCTGGCCGGCATGGCGCTGCTGTCGCGGCGCGGCAATCCAACCAAATAAGGGAGTCAGGCAGGATGGATCTGGGCTTGAAGGGCAAGCGCGCACTGGTGTGCGGCGCGAGCAAGGGGTTGGGCTTCGCTTGTGCCGATGCACTGGCGGCAGAGGGCGTGGACGTGGTGATCGTCGCGCGCGGTGCCGAGGCGCTGCTGGCGGCGGCGGACCGCATCCGCACCGCCCACGGCGTGCGCGTCGAGGCCGTGGCCACCGACATCACCACGCCGGAGGGCCGCGCCGAGGCGCTGCTCGCCTGCGAGCGCCTGGGCGGTTCGCCCGACATCCTCGTCAACAACGCCGGCGGCCCGCCCCCGGGCAACTTCCGCGATTGGGACCGCGAGGCGTGGACGGCCGCGCTCAACGCCAACATGCTCACGCCCATCGACCTCATCAAGGCGACCGTCGACAAGATGATCGAACGCGGCTGGGGCCGCATCATCAACATCACCAGCAGCGCGGTGAAGGCGCCCATCGACGTGCTGGGCCTGTCCAACGGCGCGCGCTCGGGCCTGACCGGCTTCGTGGCCGGCCTGGCGCGCGAGGTGGCCAAGCACGGCGTGACCATCAACAACCTGCTGCCCGGCCAGTTTGAGACCGACCGCCTCACCAAGACCTTCGCAGCCGGCGCCCAGCTGGCGGGCATCAGCGTGGAGGAGAATTTCGAGCGCAAGCGCCAGGGCAACCCGGCGCGGCGCTTCGGTCAGCCGGCCGAATTTGGCGCGGTGTGCGCGTTCCTGTGCAGCCAGCACGCCGGTTATCTGAACGCGCAGAACATCCTGCTGGATGGCGGCGCTTATCCTGGTACTTTCTGAATCGCGACCCATGACCACCGTCTTGCCCAAAACCGCGCCCGAGAGCGCGCCACCGAAACGCCGCCGCATCGCCCTGATCGCGCACGACCACAAGAAGGACGACATGGTCGCCTTTGCGCAGAACCACAAGGCCTTTCTGTTGGGATGCGACCTGCTGGCCACCGGCACCACCGGCGGCCGGCTGGAAGAGGAAGTCGGCCTGACCGTGCAGCGCATGCTGTCCGGCCCGTGGGGTGGCGACCTGCAGATCGGCGCGCAGCTGGCTGAGGGCCGCGTCGATGCGGTCATCTTCCTGCGCGACCCGATGACGCCGCAGCCGCACGAACCCGACATCAACGCGCTGGTCCGCGCCTGCGACGTGCACAACATTCCCTGCGCCACCAACCTGGCGACCGCCGACCTGGTGATGCTTGCCCTGCGCGAGGCGCAGCCCGACCCGAAGGAGATCCACGCATGACCAAAGCCATCCGCATCTTCGAAACCGGCGGCCCGGAAGTGATGCAGTACGTCGACGTGGACGTGCCCGCGCCCGGCCCCGGCGAGGTCACCATCAAGCAGCACGCCGTTGGTCTGAACTACATTGACGTGTATTTCCGCACCGGGCTGTATCCGCAGCCGTTGCCGGCAGGCATCGGCATGGAGGCCGCGGGCGTGGTGGAGTCGGTGGGCGAGGGCGTCACGCACGTCAAGCCCGGCGACCGCGTGGCCTATGCGGGCCGCCCGACCGGCGCCTACGCCCAGGTGCGCACAATGCCGGCGGATATCCTCGTACGCCTGCCCGACGCCATCGACTTCGAGACCGGCGCGGCGATGATGCTGCAGGGCATGACCGCGCAATACCTGCTGCGCGACAGCTACCGCGTGCAGCCGGGCGATACGGTGCTGTTTCATGCGGCGGCCGGCGGCGTGGGCCTGATCGCGTGCCAGTGGCTCAAGGCGCTCGGCGCCACCGTGGTTGGCACGGTCGGCAGTGACGCCAAGGCGGACCTGGCCCGCGCGCACGGCTGCGACCACACCATCGTCTACACGCGCGAGAACTTTGCCGAGCGCGTGCTGGAGCTGACCGGCGGCGCGGGCGTGCCGGTGGTCTATGACGGCATCGGCAAGGACACGTTTATGGGTTCGCTCGGCTGCCTCGCGCCGCGCGGCATGATGGTGAGCTACGGCAATGCATCGGGTCCGGTGCCGCCGTTCGACCTCAGCCTCCTCAGCGCCAAGGGCTCGCTCAAGCTCACACGCCCGACGCTGATGACCTACACGGCGCGGCGCGACCTGCTCGAGCCGATGGCCGCCGACCTGTTCGACGTGGTGACGAGCGGCAAGGTGAAGATCGAGATCCACCAGCGCTACGAGCTGCTGGATGCGGCGCAGGCGCACCGCGATCTGGAGTCGCGCAAGACGACCGGTTCGACGATCCTCTTGCCGTAAGACGTGAGGTTACCGCCCGCTCGGCCGCACGCGCCGGGCGGCGGCAAAGCGCGCGTCTGCGCGCACGCGCTCGGGCAGGGCGAGCAGCAGGAGGTGCAGGACGATCGGCACGAGCACGATATCGTCCACCACTCCGATCACGGGCAACACTTCCGGCGTCAGGACGGTGTAGGTCGCCAGCAGCACGGCGGCCGGCTTCAGCCACCTTGGTGCATCCGGATGGCGCAGCGCAAACCACAGTAGGCGCACATCGTTGCGCACCACGCTCCACAGGCGGAAGAGTCGTCCAAACATGGCGGGCTCCTTGATGAAGGGCCGGCGTCACATGAGGCGCGAAGCCGGAAAACCATCGTATCAGCTTGGGGAATCGGCCCGGTTTTCAAGGCGCCCATGAAAAAAGCCGGCCCTCTCGCGAGGTGCCGGCTTCTGGCTGAAGCTGACCTGTTCACGATCCGTAGCGAGGGGTCCGAGGTTGGTCCGAGACGCGCAACCGTACATGTGTACGGTGAGCATCGCAGGGCCAAGATCGGGCCGCGCAGTAGGATCGTGAGCAGGTTAGCCCGGAATCTTCCCTTCCACGCCGTCCACGTAGAACTTGATGCCGTGCAGGAAGCCGTCGTCGGCGACCTTGTCGGCGCTCAGGACTTCCTTGCCGGTATTGTCCTTGAGCGGGCCCTTCCAGATCGGGGCGGAGCCGTCGATGATGCCCTTCTTGCGGGTGTCGACCAGCGCCTTGACGTCTTCCGGCACCACGGCGTTGTAGGCGCCCAGGTCGATCATGCCTTCCTTCAGGCCCCACCAGATCGTGTCGGACTTCCACTTGTTGTCGAGCACGTCGCCGACGACCTTGGTGTAGTACACGCCCCACTTGTTCATCGAGGCGGCCAGGTGGGCCTTGTCGCCGAACTTGGTCATGTCGCTGTCCCAGCCCAGCGCGTAGACGCCTTTCTCCTGCGCGGTCTGCACCACGGCGGCGGAGTCGGTGTTCTGCATCAGCACGTCGACGCCCTGGCCGATGAGGGTGGTGGCAGCCTCACGCTCCTTGCCCGGATCGAACCACTTGTTGACCCACACCACGCGGGTGGTGGCCTTCGGGTTGACGCTGCGCGCGCCCAGCGTGAACGAGTCGATGTTGCGGATCACCTCGGGAATGGGCACCGAACCCACCACGCCCAGCTTGCCCGACTTGCTCATCTTGCCGGCCACCACGCCGGCCAGGTACGCGCCTTCATAGGTGCGCACGTCGTACTGGCCAAGGTTGTCGGCGGTCTTGAAGCCGGTGGCGTGCTCGAACTTCACGTCCGGGAATTCCTTGGCGACCTTCAGCATCGATTCCATGAAACCGAAGCTGGTGCCGAAGATGACCTTGTTGCCTTGCGTGGCCAGATCGCGGAACACGCGCTCGGCATCGGCCGCGCTCTCGGGCACGCTTTCCACGAACGAGGTCTTCACCTTGTCGCCGAACTTGGCGTCGACTTCCTTGCGGCCGGCGTCGTGGGCGTAGGTCCAGCCTGCGTCGCCCACCGGGCCGACGTAGACGAACGCGACCTTCAGCGGCTCACCGGCCGGTGCGGGCGCGGCAGCGGCGGGGGCCGAGGCAGCGGCCGGAGCGGCCGTCTTGTCGGCAGCGCCCTCGTTGGACTTGCCGCAACCCCAGAGGGTCAGGGCGGCGCCGGCGGCCAGGGCGGCCAGCGTAATCCTGCGGGTAACGTTCATCGATTTCTCCTGTTGTGTGGCTCGTTGACTGTGATGAAGCAAAGGTAAAGCGGAATCGTGGAATCGGCGGAATGCAGAAAGCTTAGGCGGAACCTGGGCGGAACGGCTTGCCGAGGGACGCTGGCATGTTCAGGCGGATCCAGTCCGGGTTGCGCGAGATGATGGCCAGCACGACGATGGTGGCGGCAAACGGCGCCATCGACAGAATCTGCGACGGCACCGACACGCCCATCCCCTGCAGGTAGAACTGCAGGATGGTCACGCCGCCGAACAGCAGCGCGCCAAAGAGGATGCGCAGCGGCCGCCAGGTGGCGAAGGTGGTCAGTGCCAGCGCGATCCAGCCACGGCCCGCGACCATGTTCTCGACCCACATCGGCGTGTAGACCAGCGACAGGTACGCGCCCGCCAGCCCGCAGCACGCGCCGCCGAACATCAGCGCGCCAAAGCGGATGGTGCGCACCGGATAGCCCAGCGCGTGGGCGGACTCGGGCGATTCACCAATCGCGCGCAGCGTCAGCCCCGCGCGCGTCTTGAACAGGAACCACGCGATGGCGCCGCACAGCAGCAGGCTGAAATAGACCATCCAGTGGTGCGCGAACAGCGCCGGGCCAACAAACGGGATCGACTCCAGCCCCGGAATGCCGTGCGCCTGTGCCGGCAACGACATGCCGACAAAACGCTGGCCCATGAAGGCCGACAGGCCTGTGCCGAAAATCGACAGTGCAAGGCCGGTGGCGACTTGATTGGTGACGAGCACCAGCGCCAGCCACGCAAACAACGCGGCCATCACCATGCCGGCAATGGCGCCGGCGGCAAAGCCCAGCAGCGGAATCTGCGTCTGGTAGCCGACCATGAAACCGGCGACGGCGGCCACCAGCATCATGCCCTCGGCACCGAGGTTCAGGACGCCGGAACGCTCGTTCATCAACAGGCCCAGTGCGGCTAGCAGCAGCGGGGTGCCGGCGTTGATCGACGCGGCGATCAGGGGAGCAAGACTTTCCATGTTTCTGTTTCTCTCTCGGCCCGATCAGTGGTGCGCGCGCCAGCGCAGGCGGTATTCGATCAAGGTGTCGCAGGCCAGCAGGAAGAACAGCAGCATGCCCTGGAACACCCCGGTAATGGCGGACGGCAGCCCCAGGCGCGATTGCGCGAGTTCACCGCCGATATAGAACAGCGACATCACGATCGCCCCCAGCACGGTGCCCACCGGGTTCAGACGCCCGACGAAGGCCACCACGATGGCGGCAAAGCCGTAGCCCGGCGAGATCGACGGCAGCAACTGCCCGATCGGCCCCGTCACCTCGAACGCGCCAGCAATGCCTGCCAGCCCGCCCGACACCAGCAGCGCCGTCCATAGCGCCCCGCGCGACGAGAAGCCGGCGTAGCGCGCCGCCTGCGGCGCCAGCCCGCCCACCTGCAGCCGATAGCCTGCAAAGCTGCGGAACACGAACAGCGTCATCGCCGCCGTCATCACCAGCATGAACAGGAAGCCGACATGCAGGCGCGTACCGGCCACCAACGTAGGCAACACGAACGCGTTGTCGAACACCATCGACTGCGGGAAGTTCATGCCGTTCGGGTCCTTGAGCGGCCCGTTGACCATGTACAGCAGCAGCAACTGCGCGATGTACGTGAGCATCAGCGAGACCAGGATCTCGTTGGCGTGGAAGCGATCGCGCAGCAGGGCGGTGATCGAGGCCCACAGCGCACCGCCGACCATGCCCGCGACGATGGCCAGCACCAGCGCCAGGCCACCCGGGATGGCTGGCGTGGGCGTATCGAAGGCGATGACGGTGGCCGCCGCGAAGATGCCGCCGACGATCAACTGCCCCTCCGCGCCGATGTTCCACACGTTGGCGCGGTAACAGACCGACAAGCCCAGCGCGCACAGCACCAGCGGCACGGTCTTGAGCAACACCTCGCCGATGGCGCGTTTGCTGACCAGCGGTTCGATCAGGAACACGCGCAGGCCGGCCACCGGGTCCTTGCCCAGCAGCGCGAACAGCAGCAGGCCGAACACCATGGTCAACGCCAGCGCGATCAGCGGCGAGGCATAGGCCATGGTGCGCGACGGGATCGCGCGCAGCTCCAGCGAGATCGGCAGCGCCAGGCGGCTGCCATGCATGACGTCAGCCATGGGCCACCTCCGTAGCGGCGGCAGCCTGGGCTGCGCCGGTCTTATCCCACATGCCGCTCATCCACAGGCCGATTTGTTCGCGGTCGGTGGCGTGCGTGGGGGTGGAGGGCGACAGGCGCCCGTTGGCGATCACGTGCAGGCGGTCGCACAGGGCAAAGAGTTCGTCGAGTTCTTCCGACACGATCAGGATGGCGCAGCCCCCGGCCTTGAGCGCGAGGATTTCGTTGTGGATCTGCGCCGCTGCGCCCACGTCGACGCCCCAGGTGGGTTGCGCGACGATCAGCACGCGCGGCGCGCATTCGATTTCGCGGCCGACGATGAATTTCTGCAGGTTGCCGCCCGACAGGCTCTTGGCCAGCGCGTCGGGCCCACCGGCCTTCACGCCGAAGCGGCTGATGATGCCGGCGGCCAGCTTGGCGGCGGCCTTCTTGTCGATCAGCCCGCCGCGCACCTGCGGGGCACGCTGGTGCGTGAGCAGCGTATTGGCGGCGAGCGATAGCGACGGCACCGCGCCGCGCCCGAGGCGCTCTTCCGGCACGAACGACAGCCCGCGCTTGCGGCGCGCACGCGGGTCCAGCTTGGCGACCGGCTCATTGCCGATGGAAATGGTTTGCGCCGGCGCGCGCGTGTCTTCACCAGACAGCGCGGCCAGCAACTCCTGCTGTCCATTGCCCGACACGCCTGCGATGCCGACGATCTCGCCGCTGCGCAGTTGCAGGGCGATGTCGCGCAGCTCGGTGGCAAAGGCGTGCGCCTTGGGCAGCGACAGGCCGGCCACCTCCATGCGCACCTCGCCCGGCGTGGTCTGCGGGCGCAGTTCGCGCGGGGGCTCGCCGCCGATCATCATGCGCGAGAGCGACGCCGCCGTTTCCTGGCGCGGGTCGCACACGCCCGTGACCTTGCCCGCGCGCATCACCGTGGCGGTGTGGCACAGCGCCTGGATCTCGTCGAGCTTGTGGCTGATATAGAGGATGCTGGTGCCTTCGGCCGCGAGCTGGCGCAGCGTGACGAAGAGCTTCTCGACGGCCTGCGGCGTCAGCACCGAGGTCGGCTCGTCGAGGATCAGCAGGCGCGGGCGCGTGAGCAGTGCTCGCACGATCTCCACGCGCTGGCGCTCGCCCACCGACAGCGTATGCACGTGGCGATGCGGCTCCAGCGGCAGGCCGTACTTGTCGCCGGTGGTGCGTACCTGCTCGGCGACGTCGCGCAGGTCGGTGCCCGCGGGCAGGCCCAGCAGGATGTTCTCGGCCACCGTCAGCGTATCGAACAGCGAGAAGTGCTGGAACACCATGGCGATGCCCAGCGCGCGCGCCTGGTGCGGGTTGGCGATCTCGACCGGCTGGCCGTCGAGCTGCATTTGGCCGGCGTCGGGCTGCACCGCGCCGAAGATGATCTTCATCAGCGTCGACTTGCCGGCGCCGTTTTCGCCCAGCACGGCGTGGATCTCGCCCGGCGCGACGGTCAGGCTCACGCCGTCGTTGGCGACCACGCTGGGGTACCGCTTGGTCATGCCCGTCAGCGACAGGCGCGGAGGAAGTTGTGTCACAACAGGTTGGCTCGTGGTTTCCTGCCGCTCGCCGTGGGCTTGGCGCTCCCCGGAGGCGGTCTCTTATTGGGTGGTGACGACACTTCACAGAGTGCGATGCCGGCACAGATTCGCGTCGACGCATCGCAGCAATCATCATGCTTGGGTGATGCTTGCCATCAACGGGCGATTATATCGTCCGGCCCGCGCGGGACGGCGGTTTCACCGTGTTTACGCGGGTCCCACATGAACGGGCTGGGAGTGCAAAACCCGTGCCGGGACCCGCCGATCGCGCGATGGCAAGCGAGGACGCTGGAAAACGAGGGGATTGATGCCAACCAGCTTGTCATGCCGAGGTATGCAGGTGGCATGAAGCTCCCTGCAGTGGCGCGCGGGGCATGGATTTGCACCGGGGCAGTGCCCCTCGCGGGTTGGGACGCAGTGTGCGGCTTTGCGCTACAGTTCAACGTTTGCCCCGGCACGCTCCGCACGCGGACGCTGCCGCCGTGTCGCTTCTCTCTCCATGACTGCTTCCTCTTCCAGACGCATCCCCGGCTGGCTCCTGCTGCTCGGCACGCTAACCGCCATCGGTCCGCTGTCGGTCGACATGTACCTGCCCAGCCTGCCGACCATCGCGCGCGACCTGAATACGTCGTCCGCGGCGGCGGGCATCACGTTGACGGTGTTCCTGATCAGCCTGGCGATCGGCCAGCTGATCTACGGCCCGGCCAGCGACCGCTTCGGCCGCAAGCCGCCGCTCTATGTCGGGCTGGCGCTGTACGTGGCGGCGTCCATCGGCTGCGGGTTTGCCACCGACGCGACCATGCTGGCCGTGCTGCGCGGTGTGCAGGGCTTCGGCGGCTGTGCCGGCATGGTGATCGCCCGCGCCGCCGTGCGCGACCGCCTGGACCCAGCCGGTGCCGCCCAGGCCTATTCCACACTGATGCTGGTGATGGGCGTCGCGCCCATCCTCGCGCCGATGATCGGCGGGGCGGTGCTGCAGTTCGCCACGTGGCGCGTCATTTTTGTGCTGCTGACGGGCTTCGGCGTGCTGTCGCTGGTGGCGGTGCACTACCTGATGCGTGAATCGCTGGACCCTGCCAAGGCGCGCCCGCTGGCCGCTGGCCACGTCCTGCGCGACTACTGGGAGCTGCTGCGCGACCGCCACTACGCCGCCTATATGTGGTGCGGCGCGGTCTTCCTGTCGGGCATGTTTGCGTACATCACGGTGTCGTCGTTCGTGCTGATCGATGGCTACGGGCTGTCGCCAACCCACTACGCCTGGGTGTTCGGCAGCAACGCGGCGGGGATGATCGCCGCCTCGCGCGTCAATGTGCGGCTGGTGCGGCGGTTCTCGCCGGCGCACGTGCTGCGCCGCGCGCTGTGGATTCCGGCAGTCACCAGCGTGCTGGCCGCGCTCGCTGCGCTGGCCGGCTTCACGCCGCTGCCGCTCGTGCTGGCGGCGCTGTTCTGCTACGTCGCTTCGATTGGCTGCATCTCGCCCAACACGGGCGCGCTGGCGATGGCCGGGCAGGGCGCGCGTGCCGGCACCGGCTCCGCGCTGATGGGCGCCATGCAGTTCGGCCTGGGTATGGTGACCGGTACGGTGGTCGCGGCCCTCGGGCAGGGCGCCGCACCGCTGCTGGGCATGATGGCGGTCTGCGCGGTACTGGCCTTGTGGCTTGGCCTGCGTGCCACGCAGCACGAGCCGGGCGCTTGAGGATGGCGTTACGACGCCATCCGCGCCTGTCGTCAGCGTTTCATATGGTGCAGGCATAACACGCTGCCCCTTCTAGTCGGGGCCTTGCCTATGATGGAGGCGGGCGCCGGCGGCACCAAAAGCAGGCCGCACGCACGTTTGGCGAGCTAAGGGTTACTTCTTATATAGAATTTATCAACGATTTATTAACGTATCGCTTTCGAATCCACGCGAGCTGGTCTGACGAGACTAGTGAGAGCACGACGAACGGGGGTTATGTTGCAGTGCACGATTCACCGGCTGGGCGAACTGGCGCTGTTGTGCGAAGTGCCGCCGCCGGCAACCTTGGATTGCCAGCAGCGCATCTGGGCCATGGCCTCGCGCGCGTCCCATTGGGCGGGCGTGATCGACGTGGTGCCCGGCATGAACAACCTGACGATTGTCTTTGGCCCGCAAGCCGATGCTCAGGTGCTCGCCACCTTGATGCACGAGGCGTGGGAAGAGAGCGAGGCGCTCGTCGCCGACGGCAAGTGTGTCGACATTGAAGTCGCCTACGGCGGCGACGAAGGCCCCGACCTGCGCGAAGTCGCGCGGCACACCGGCCTGACGCCCGCCGAGGTGGTGCGCCGCCACACCGCCCCCGAATACATCGTCTACTTCCTCGGTTTCCAGCCGGGCTTCGCCTACATGGGCGGGCTCGACAAATCGCTCGCCACGCCGCGCCGCGCGGAGCCGCGCATGGCCGTGCCCGCCGGCTCGGTCGGCATCGGCGGCGAGCAGACCGGCATCTATCCGGCGGCTTCCCCCGGCGGCTGGCAACTGCTCGGCCGCACCGACGCGGCGCTCTTCCTGCCCCAGCGCGACCCCCCGGCGCTGCTGGCGCCCGGAGACCGCATCCGCTTCGTCGCCTCGAAGGTGCGCGTATGAGCCAAGCCCAACCGAAAACCGCGCGCGCCATGATCGAAATCGTGCGCGCTGGCGTGCTGGCCTCCGTGCAGGACCTGGGGCGCACCGGCTATCGCCGCTTCGGCGTGTGCACCTCGGGCGCGCTCGACCCGCTCTCGCTGTACGTCGGCAACCGGTTGGTCGGCAACCGCAGCGATGCGGCGGGCGTCGAGTTCACGCTCGGCAACGCCACGCTGCGCTTCCTGGCCGATGGCCTGGTCTCGCTCACCGGCGCCGATTGCCGCGCCACGCTCGACGGCACGCCCGTGCACGCGTGGCGCGCCTTCCCCGTGCAGCGTGGGCAGACGCTGACCTTGCGCGTGGCGCAGGGCGGTGTGCGCGCCTACCTGTGCGTGGCGGGCGGCATCGACGTGCCGGAGATGATGGGCTCGCGCAGCACCGACCTGAAGGCCAGCTTCGGCGGCTTCGAGGGCCGTCCGCTGAAGGACGGCGATAAGCTCGCCACGCTGCCGGCCGACCTGAGCCACGCGCCCGACATCAGCGCCGACCCCGTCGGCGTCAAGGCCGCGCGCTGGACCTTCGACCGCACGGTCGGCGACACGCCCGTCATGCGCGTACTGCCCGGCCCGGAATACGACGACTTCCTCGCCGAGGCGCAGGCCGCCTTCTGGGAGTCGGACTGGACGCTCACCCCCAACAGCAATCGCATGGGCTTCCGCCTGCAGGGGCCGGAGCTTGCGCGCAAGAAGCAGCGCAGCGGCGACCTGCTCTCGCACGGCGTGGTGCCGGGCGTGATCCAGGTGCCGCCGTCGGGCCAGCCCATCGTGCTGATGGCCGACGCGCAGACCACCGGCGGCTACCCCAAGATCGGCACCGTCATCCTGGCTGACCAGTGGCGCCTGGCGCAGATCCCGCTCGGCACGCGCGTGCGCTTCGAGCGCGTGACGCTGGAGCAGGCCGAGGCCGCGCGCGCCGACGTGGCGCGCTACCTGCAGCAAATCGAAACGGCGCTGGATTGGCAGCGCCAGGGCATCCTGTCGGCGGCGCGGCGTACGGCCAAGACGCGACTGGCGGCCTGACTTCAAGGTGAACACGATGACGCAAATCGACCCCGCAATCGACCTCAATGCAGACCTCGGCGAGGGCTGCGAGAACGACGAGGCACTGCTCGCGCTGGTGAGCTCGGCCAACATCGCCTGCGGCTGGCACGCGGGCGACGTCAACACGATGCGCCAGACCACCGCTTGGGCGCTGCGCGAGGGCGTGTCGATCGGCGCGCATCCGAGCTTCCCCGACCGCGAGAACTTCGGCCGCACCGAGATGCACCTGCCGCCCGAGGAGATCTACGCTGGCGTGCTGTTCCAGATCGGCGGCCTGTCGGCCATCGTGCAGGCGCAGGGCGGCAAGCTCGCCCACGTGAAGCCGCACGGCGCGCTCTACAACCAGGCCGCGCGCGACCGGCCGCTGGCGATGGCGATCGCCCGCGCGGTGCGCGACTTCGATCCGTCGCTGGTGGTGTTTGGTCTGGCCGGCGGCGAGCTGGTGAAGGCCGCGCGCGAGCTGGGCTTGCAGGCCAAGGAGGAGGTCTTCGCCGATCGCGGCTACAACGCCGACGGCACGCTGGTCAAGCGGGGCACCCCCGGCGCACTGTTGGACGACGAAGACGCCGCGCTTGCGCAGACGCTTGCCATGGTGCGCGAGCAGCGGGTTAAATCCATCGACGGCGCGTGGGTCCCGATCCGCGCCCAGACCGTCTGTCTGCACGGCGACGGCGCGCATGCGCTGGCGTTCGCGCGACGCATCCGGGAACGGCTCGGCAGCGAGGGGATCGCTGTGCGCGCCGGCGCCTGAAGCCTGCTCCGCTCGCTGGGTCACACTGGCACTGGCGGGGCTTTTTTTCAAACTGGGGGGAAGCACCACATGGATACGGCAGTGAACCTATGGCCACTGATCGGGGTGGTTGTCATCATCGCGGGGTTCATCCTGCGATTCAATCCGATGCTGGTGGTGGCCGTGGCCGCCATCGCCACGGGTTTTGCAGCATCGATGCCGATTGACAAGATCCTGACGGCGATCGGGACGGGCATCATCAAGACGCGCACCTTGCCGCTCATCATCCTGCTGCCGCTGGCGGTGGTGGGGCTGCTGGAGCGCCACGGCCTGCGCGAGCATGCGCAGAACTGGATCTCGCGCATCCAATCGGCCACCGTCGGCCGCCTGCTGATCGTCTACCTCGCCGTGCGCGAGCTGACGGCAGCCGCCGGCCTGACCAGCCTCGGCGGCCATCCGCAGATGGTGCGTCCGCTGCTGGCCCCGATGGCCGAAGGCGCCGCCGAGAACCGCTTCGGCAAGCTGCCCGAGCCGGTGCGCGAGAAGCTCCTGGCTTTCTGCGCGGCCACCGACAACGTCGGCCTGTTCTTCGGTGAAGACATCTTCGTGGCCTTCGGCGCCATCGCGCTGATGCACACCTTCCTGCTCGGCTCGGGCATCGACGTGGAGCCGCTGAAGATTGCCGTGTGGGGTATTCCGACCGCGATCTGCGCGTTCCTGATCCACTCGGTGCGCCTCAAGCGCCTGGACGGTTGGCTGGCCCGCGAGATGGGCGCTGCCGGCAACACCAATGCCGCCACGGCCAAGCAGGGGTAAGCCATGATTTTGTCGATCAATTATCTGTACTGGCTGGCCGGGATCATCCTGACGATCACCGCGCTGATGACCTTTGCCGATTCGCACCACCCGCGCCGCTGGACCACGGGCCTGTTCTGGGCGATCTTCGCCGTGATCTTCCTGGTCGGTGACAAGATCCCGCCGATCGTGGTGGGCTGCGGCGCCGTGCTGATGGCGCTGCTGGCCGGCATGGGCGGCGTGACGCTGGGCAAGCACGGCGAACTGCCGGTCGAAGAGCGCCGCGCCTCGGCCAAGCGCCTGGGCAACCGCCTGTTCATCCCGGCACTGACCATTCCGGTGGTCACCGTCATCGGCAGCGTGTTCCTGAAGGACATCAAGATCGGCGGCGATTTCCTGCTCGATCCGAAGAACCAGACCTTCGTCTCGCTGGGTCTCGGCTGTATCGTCTCGCTGGCGCTGGCCTGCTGGCTCACGCGCGACACGCCGGTGCAGGCCATGCGCGAGTCGCGTCGCCTGACGGAATCGCTCGGCTGGGCGCTGGTGCTGCCGCAGATGCTGGCCATGCTGGGCCTGGTCTTTGCCGATGCCGGCGTGGGCAAGGCCGTGGCGCACCTGACCACCGCCTACATCAACATGGACTATCGCCTCGTCGCGGTGATCGTCTACTGCGTGGGCATGGCGCTGTTCACCGTCATCATGGGCAACGGCTTCGCAGCTTTCCCGGTCATGACCGGCGGGGTGGGGGTGCCGATCCTGATGGGTGTGTTCCACGCCAACCCGGCGGTGATGGCGGCGATCGGCATGTTCTCGGGCTACTGCGGCACGCTCATGACTCCGATGGCGGCAAACTTCAACGTGGTGCCGGCGGCACTGCTGGAGCTGTCCGATAAGAACGCTGTGATCAAAGCGCAAGTCCCTACCGCGCTACTGTTGCTTACAGCCAATATCGTGCTCCTGTACTTCCTGATGCTGCATTAATCGTGTTTAATGCGTCGCGTGCGGCGCGCTTCACGCTGGCGGTTTGTTTCGCCAGTGTGACGGCGCTGGACGCGATCGCCGCCCGGAGCACTCGGGGCGAGCGGTCATTGACCTCGCATCGTGCTCTTTCCGGGGGGGATTCATGAGCAGCCAGATGACGAGCGGCCGTTCCATGTCGGGACGCCGCTTTTTTTGTGTTCTCGCAGCCAGCGCGCTGTCGCTCCTGTCGGCCGCCCACGTGCGCGCCGAAACGTTCCGCGTGGCCACGCCGTATCCGGCCACCAATTTCCATACCCAAAACCTGCAGGCCTTCGCCGGCGCCATCAACGCGGCCACCAACGGCGAGTTGAAGCTGGACGTCTATCCGAACGGCACGCTGCTCAAGCCGGCCGCGATCTTTGACGGTGTGAAGGACGGCAAGGCCGAGGCGGGCGAGGTGATGCTCTCCACGCTGGCGCAACGCGATGCGCTGTTCGGTGTCGACTCGATTCCCTTCGTGGTCTCGGGCTACAACGACGCGCGCCTGCTGTGGGACGCCTCGCGCAGCCGCATCGAGGCCGTGATGAAGGCCAACGGCTTGCGCCTGCTATACGCCGTGCCCTGGCCGCCGCAGAACCTGTATTCCGAGACCCCGATCACCCGCTTGTCCGACCTGAAAGGACATCGTTTGCGCACGTATAACGCGGCGCAAAAGCGCATCGCCGAGTTGTACGGTGCGCAGGCCGTGCAGGTGGAGGCGGCTGATCTGACCGCCGCCATCACCGCCGGCCGCATCGATACGATGGTCACCTCGCCGTCCACCGGCCTGGAAACCAAGGCCGGCCAGCGCCTGACCTACTACTACAAGGTCAATGCGTGGATTCCGAAGAACGCCGTGTTCGTCAACGAAGCGCGCTTTGCCAAGCTGCCGGCTGCCACGCAGCAGGCCGTGCTGAAGCTGGCCCGCGACTACGAGGCGCGCGGCTGGGAGTCGAGCCGCCAGACCTATGAGCGCGACGAGGCCGAGCTGGCCAAGAGCGGGGTGCGTGTGCTCAACCCCGACACGCTGCTGCAGGGTGACATGCGCCGCCTGGGCGAGCGCCTGACGCGCGAATGGCTGCACACGGCGGGTACCGAAGAAGTCGACATCCTGCTGACCTTCGAGGCCAAGCGCAGCAAAGCAAACTGATCGCTGCGCGCGGGCACGATGTTCTCAGGACGTCTATCATCGTTTTTTGTTTGTCGTCGTCGCAGGAGAACATCATGCCCACCGTCCTCGTCACCGGTTTCGACCCGTTCGAGAACGAGCCCATCAATCCGTCATGGGAAGCCGTGCGCACCCTTGACGGCCAAGGCATTGCCGGGGCAGACATCATCGCGCGCCAACTGCCGACGGTGTTTGGTGAGTCCATCAAGACGCTCGACAAGCTGCTGACGAGCCTGCGCCCGGATGTGGTGATTGCCGTCGGGCAGGCAGGTGGGCGTCCTGAAATCTCGATCGAGCGCGTCGCCATCAACGTGGACGATGCACGCATTGCCGACAACGCCGGCAAGCAGCCGATCGATACCGTCATTGCCAGTGAAGGTCCGGCGGCGTATTTCTCTACGCTGCCGATCAAGGCCATCGTGCGCGAGCTGCGAGCGGGCGGGATTCCCGCCTCGGTGTCGCAGACAGCCGGTACCTTCGTCTGCAACCACGTCTTCTATGGGCTGATGCACGCCATCGCCCGCCATAAGCTGCGTACGCGCGGCGGCTTCATCCACATTCCGTATCTGCCGTCGCAGGCAGCCCAGCATCCCGGGCACCCGAGCCTGGCGCAGGACACGGTTGTCGCCGGGCTGCGTGTGGCCATCGAAACCACGCTGCGTCGTCAGGAAGACGTACGCGAAACGGGCGGCCAACTGCACTAGGCAACGGCCGCCCGTGGTCGGGTGGTGGGATGGCGCTTGATCAGTCAGTCAGGCGCGTATGGCGCTGGAACTGGATCGTCATCGCCGGCATGCTTGGTGCGACGTAGGTCGCCGTGGGCGCAGCGTCGGTGTAGCGTACTGGCGCCTCCTCAGCTTCCATCGGCATGGCTGGAACCGGCTTGCCGTTTTGCGAAATGAGGCGCGGCGCGCTGCGTCCAGCGGCTCTGGCCAGTGTGCGTGGCTTGGTTGCCGGGGCCGCACGCGCTGGCGCTGCAGATTCGACGGCCGGCGCTTCGACAACGGGCGCAGCAACCGGTGCGGGCGCTGCGGCCATGGCCAGCGGGGTGGTCATGGGTTCCGCCGCTGTCGGGTTGGCCGCTGCTTCGGTGGGTGCCGGCACGACCGTACCGCTGCTGACGCGTGATGCCATCAAGACCTCGTCCAGCGATTCGACCGGCACGACTGGCGCCGGGGTTTCCTGCGCGGCGCTTGCAGGCGGCGCATGCTCGAACTGCGGCAGCGGCTGCCGATGCTGCCCGGTATGCAACCCCACCAGCGCCGCCACAACCGTGCAGGCCACGCCAATGGCAAGGACGGTCAGCCGTGGATGCTTCCTCCAGCCTCGCGCAACGACCTGGTTGCCGACCGCCAGCGCGCTCAGGACTTCGTCGCTCAGCGCCTTTGCCCGACGCGACTCGATCGCCTGGATGATGTCGCGAGGCGTGCCGAACGGCGGCGGCACGCGCACGCGCGAGAAGCCCGGCATGCCAAGATGGCCGTCGATGGTGATGTTGAGGGTATCCACTTCCGTCTCCGCTAAACGTCCCAGCCGCGGCGATGTACCCTGCCGGGCCTGCCTACGGGCACAGGTGCCATCCTAAGGAAGCGGGCGCAAGCGGTCGATCAGACTGCTCTTAAATCTGTGGAGAAATGTGCAGGCTTGGGGCGATTGCCGGCCTGCCGCTCGCGGCAAACCAGGAGGGCACAGCAGGGGCGCGTGTTACGGCGCGGGCGACCAGTGCGGATCGTTGAGCTGCTTCTCTAGCAGGCGAATCTGCTGTTGCAGGGAATCGATCTGGGCCTTGTAGGCGCGGCGCTCGACATCCAGCGCCTGGGTTTCCTGGCGCATCGTCTGCTGTTCTTCCCGCATCTTCTGGCGCTGGGCCTGCATCATGCGCACTTCTTGACCGAGCGTAGCGGCGCGCTGCTCGGCGGCGTGGGCTTCGCGCTCCAACTGCGCCTTCTCGCCGGCGACGACGGCGCGGCGCAGGTCGTCCTCGGCCCAGACGCGGGTCTGGCGGGCCAGCGTGTCATAGGCGCCTTCGGCCGGCGTGACCGACGCGAACTTGTACACGCGCCACAATTCTTTGCGGTATGTCAGCGCAACGTAGGCGGTGGTGCCTTCATTGACCAGCAGCAGGCTGGTGCCGTAGTCGCCGTTGTAGGTGGTGCGCAGCTCAGTCAGGCGCTTTTGCGCCAATAGCTGCTGCAGCTCCGCCACCGTCCCACCCGATGCGGCCGTCGGGGCAGCCGGCGCTTGCGGCGCAGTAGCTTGCGCGTGGGCGAGCCCGGCACTGGCGACAGAGGCCGCGGCGACGAACGCAAGAACGGTGTGGCGGAGGAGGGGAGCCATTACAGATGTGGGAAATCGGAGCCGACGCGACTATATCAGTTTTGTGCGCCGCTTCAGCCCGGAATGGGTGAAGGGTTGTTCGGCAAAACTGCGGTCGGCACAGGGATTGGCGGAAGCGGTGAGATTCGAACTCACGGATGGGTCACCCCATCGGCAGTTTTCAAGACTGCTGCCTTAAACCACTCGGCCACGCTTCCATTTTTGCTGCGGAGATTGCATGCGCTGCGTTAGGTGCATTCGGCGCAAGGCCGCCATTGTAACGGCACTGGGCCCAACGCGACAGCCAGCGAGCGTCAGTTTTCGTCGTCGGCGAGGAACAGCGCCTGCAGGTCGTTCAAGAAACGCTGGCCGAGTTCGGTCGGGCGGATGTCTACGTGGTCGATGGTGAGCAGGCCGCGTTGTTCGGCAAGATCGAGTTGGCGCTCGATGGTGCGCAGGGGCAGGCCAGTGCGCTCCTGGAACAGCGTGACCGGGAAGCCTTCGGTCAGCCGTAGCGCGTTGAGCATGAACTCGAACGGCAGATCAACCGCATCGACTTCGCGCTGCTCGTGTACGACCGCCGCGCCGCCGGTAGTCTCGGCCTGACGCAGATACGTCTCCGGATGCTTGTGCCGCATCTCGCGGATGACCCGGTGCGGAAAGCTCAGCTTGCCGTGCGCGCCCGGCCCGACGCCGAGGTAGTCGCCGAACTGCCAGTAGTTCTGGTTGTGCTTGCAGCGCTTGCCAGGCTTGGCGTACGCCGAGACTTCGTAGTGTTCGTAGCCCGCCGCGCCCAGGCGTGCGTGGATCCAGTCCTGCATCGCAAACGCCGTGTCGTCATCAGGCAGCGCGGGCGGGTATTTGGCGAAGTACGTGTTCGGCTCCAGCGTCAGGTGGTACAGCGACACATGGTGCGTGTCGAACGACAGCGCCGCTTCCACGTCGGCCTCGCACTCGGCGAGCGTCTGGCCGGGCAGGGCGAACATCAGGTCCAGGTTGATGTTGTCGAAATGCGTGCGGGCGATGTCGATCGCTGCGCGGGCCTCGCTGGCGCTGTGGATGCGGCCCAGCGCCTGCAGGTGCGCGTCGTTGAAGCTCTGGATGCCGATCGAAAGCCGGTTCACGCCGCTGGCGCGATAGCTGCGGAAGCGCTCGGCCTCAAACGTGCCGGGGTTCGCTTCCATGGTGATCTCGGCATCGGCATCGACCGGCAGCAGCATGCGGATGTCCGACAGCAGCCGGTCCAGCCCCTGCGCTGACAGCAGGCTCGGCGTGCCCCCGCCGATGAAGATCGTGTGCACATGCCGGCCCCACACCATCGGCAGTGCGGCCTCCAGGTCCTGCCGGAGGGCGGCGAGAAAACGCTCTTCCGGGATGCCCTGGTCCGGCTCCGCATGCGAGTTGAAATCGCAGTACGGGCACTTGCGCACGCACCACGGCACGTGCACGTACAGCGATAGCGGCGGCGAGGCCGGCAGGCTGATCTTGCCCGGCTGCAGGAAGACGGAGGTGACCTTGTCACCGGTCTCGGCAGTGGCGGCGGAAGGCGATGGCGCTGTGCCCGCGCCGACGGGGTGAATCGGAATCATCGAAGCTTCAGGCGTTCTCAAAGGCGCGCAGTCGCTCGACCAGTTGCGCGAGCGCTTGTGCGCGGTGGCTCACGCCGTTCTTCTCGGCCTTGGTCAGCTCGGCGGCGGTCTTGCCGAGCTCGGGCAGCAGGAAGTGCGGGTCGTAGCCGAAGCCGCCGTCACCGCGCGGTGTGTCGATCACCTGGCCGAACCAGTTGCCCTCGGCGATGATCGGCTGCGGGTCGTCGGCGTGGCGCACGTACACCAGCACGCAGACGTAGTGTGCGCCGCGGTCAGCCTTGCCGGCCAGCTCGCGCACGAGGCGGGCGTTGTTGGCGGCGTCGGATTTCGGCTCGCCCACCAGTTGCGCGTAGCGCGCGGAGTAGACGCCCGGCGCGCCACCCAGTGCATGCACACAGATGCCGGAATCGTCGGCCAGCGCGGGCAGGCCGGAGGCGCGGCTGGCGTGGCGCGCCTTGGTCAGCGCGTTCTCGACGAAGGTGGCGTAAGGCTCCTCCGCCTCGGGAATGCCGAGTTCGCCTTGCGGTGTCACGTCGAGCCCGAGGGTGCCAAGCAGGGCGTTGAACTCGACCAGCTTGCCCGGATTGTTCGACGCCAGCACGATCTTGCGCATCGTCATCCCTTTACAGGCCGAGCGCCTGCTTCTGCAGGCCGATCAGCGTGCGGATGCCCTGGTCGGCGAGGCCCAGCAGCGCGTCCATCTCGGCGCGCGTGAAGGGCGTGCCTTCGGCGGTGCCTTGCACTTCCACGAAGCCGCCGGCGCCGGTCATGACGACGTTCATGTCGGTATCGCAGGCGGAGTCTTCGGGATAGTCGAGATCGAGCACTGGCACGCCATTGAATACGCCCACCGACACCGCGGCGACGAAATCGCGGATCGGCTGAGCGCCCTCAGGCAACTGGCCCTTCTCGCGCATCACCGAGATGGCGTCATGCGCGGCCACGAACGCGCCGGTGATGCTGGCCGTGCGCGTGCCGCCGTCAGCTTGCAGTACGTCGCAATCGAGGTGGATGGTGTATTCGCCCAGCGCGGCTAGGTCGAACACCGAGCGCATCGCGCGGCCGATCAGGCGCTGGATTTCCTGCGTGCGGCCGGTCTGCTTGCCGCGCGCGGCTTCGCGGTCGGAGCGCGTGTGCGTCGAACGCGGCAGCATGCCGTATTCGGCCGTCACCCAGCCTTCACCGCTGCCTTTCTTGTGCGGCGGCACCTTGGGCAGCACGCTGGCCGTGCAGAGCACTTGCGTATCGCCAAAGTAGACCAGCACCGAGCCTTCGGCATGGCGCGTGAAGTGGCGGGTGAGGGTGACGGGGCGGAGTTGGTCGGGCTGGCGGCCGCTGGGTCGCATGTGGGGTTCTCGCTTGAAAAACGGATAGCCCGACATGATACCGGCCCGCGCTGCACGCGGGCAGCTGCGGGCCGGTTAGGAGAAGCGCGGAGGCGCTCAGCGCGTCAGGTTGCTGGTCTTGTCGATGGCGGCCCGGATCTCGGCGATGGAACGCTCGATCTCCTCTTCCGACATCAGCCCCGATTCGCTTTGCGGCGCGTCCAGGATGGAGGTGGTGAAGGCGTTCAGCGGCAGGGTGTCGGTCTGCACCGTATCCTGCGTGGTCGTCACCGCATCCAGCTCCCACATCATGGCGATGGCGGTGGTGTTGTCGGCGGTGTCGCCCGAGTTGCGCAGCGCGCGGGCGATCAGCTCGGGAATCGCCTGCGTGACCGAGAAGCTGGTGCAGGTGTCGACCAGCTCGTCTTCCTGCACGCTGCCCCACAGGCCGTCGGAGCACAGCATGGCGACGTCGCCCGGCTCCAAGTTGGCCGGGCCGCCGATGTCGATCAGCGGCAGGTTAGGCGAGCCCAGGCAGTTGTAGATCTTGTTGCGCTCAGGGTGGTGCGCGACCTGCATCGGCAGCACGCGGTCCTGCTGCAGCAGGTTTTCGATCTTGGAGTGATCGCGCGTGCGCGTCACCAGCTCGCCCTTGCGCATCAGGTACATGCGCGAATCGCCTGCGTGCGCCCAGTGCAGCGAGCCGCGCTGCGCCAGCGCGCAGACGATGGTGGTGCGCGGTGCATCCGGCAGGCCGTTGGTCTCCGCATAGCGGTGGATGTCGCGGTGCGCGAGCATGATGCTCTCGTGCAGGAAATCGCGCGGATTGCGGATCGACGGGCGCGCATGGCGCTGGAACTGGCGTGCCATGGTCTGCAGCGCCTGCTGGGCCGCCACTTCGCCCAGCGAGTGTCCGCCCAGGCCGTCGCACAGCACCATCAGCATGGCGTCGCGCGTGAAGCAGTACCCCATGCGGTCCTGGTTGACGCGTCGCGCGCCTTTTTTGCTTTCTTGATAAACCGAGAAGCGCATTGCAGCTATCGAGGTTTCGGGAATGGAAAACGGTGTGGCCGCTGGTCCCGTTACCGCGTGCCCACCGCTTGGGAATCATACTCCGTCGCGCAGGGTCCAGCCCTGCGCGCGGGTCATTGTCTTAGTTGTCCCGGCGACGCAACAGGCTCATGAAACGCGTCGTCAACGCCTCTTTTTCTTCCGGCACAGGACCGCCCAGGGTGTTGGCCGTCAGCGCCTGCATTTCGGTCAGCGCGTTGCTCTCTTCGCGCAGCACCTTCTGCAGGCGGAACACGCTCTGCGGACGCTCATCCGGCTTCATCTTCAGGCACCAGCCGACCAGCTCGATCAAGCTGGCGGTGTACACCTTGCTGAGGCGTTCCAGCCCTTCGGCGAGCTTGTCGTCCTTCTCGCGCTGGGTGGCTTCCTGTGGCGGCGTGCCGGCCATGCAGGCGTAGACGGTCGCGCCGATGCTGTAGATGTCGGTCCAGGGCCCAAGCTCGTTGTGCTTGCGATACAGCTCCGGCGCGGCAAAGCCTGGCGTGTACATCGGCTGGAAGCGCGACGCCTCCGACGTGAGCGTCTGCCGCGCGGCACCGAAGTCGAGCAGGATCGGCGAATGGTCTTCGCGCAGGTAGATGTTGCCCGGCTTGATGTCGAGGTGCAGCAGCTTGTGGATATGGACTTCGCGCAGCCCGCTCATCAGGTCGTGGAAGACCTGGCGGATGAAGCGCTCGCTCAGCACCTTGAGCTTGCCCTGCTGGCGTGCGCCGAGAATATGCTCCTGCAGCGTTTTGCCCTGCTCGTACGTCATCACCATATAGACGGTGCCATTTTCCCGGAAGAAATTGAGCACGCGCACGATGGCGGGGTGGGAAATGCGGGCGAGCGACCGGCCTTCTTCAAAGAAGTATTTGAGCCCGAGGCGGAACGCGCTCGCGCTTTCTTCAGGCACGACCGGAATCAATTCGCCGGGCGAACGACGGGCCAGTGAAGACGGCAGATATTCCTTCACGGCCACCGGTGTCCCATGTTCATCGGTGGCGAGATAGACGAAGCTGAAGCCTCCGCTGGCCAACTTCTTTACAATACGGTAATTGGACAGCAAGGTGCCGACCGGCAACGGGGCGCTACGCGGCTGTCCTGAGCCTTTTGACTCTGTCATGGGTTTGTGTGGCGAAATGGCTGTCGGATTTTCCCTGACCAGTCCACACGTTGTAAAGCGACAAAAGGTGGGGGATTGCCCGCCAATTCTCAGTGTGCATAAGGCGCGCTGGGCTCCCGACACATCCAAGAAGACACCACGATCTCATGATCCACAGCATGACCGGCTACGGCGTCGCCACACGCCAGGCAGCCTTTACCGACGCGCACGGCGCGCCCAGCGGCAACGTCGCCACCGTGTCGGTCGAATTCCGGACCGTCAACTCTCGTTTCCTCGACCTGCTGTTTCGCGCACCGGAGGAGTGCCGCGCCTTCGAGCCGGCTCTGCGCGAAATGCTGATGAGCGCACTGTCGCGCGGCAAGCTGGAGTGCCGGATCAACCTGCAGCGGCAGGAAGCCGCCAGCGATGTGGCGGCGCTCAATGTCGGCGTCTTGCAACAGTTGGCCAAGCTGGAGCAGGAGGTGGTGCGCCATCTGCCCGCCGCCGGCACGTTGCGCATGGGCGAGATCCTGCGCTGGCCCGGCGTGCTGGCTGAGCCGGAGCTGACGCAGGATGCCCTGCGCGAGGCCGTGGTCGACGCAGCTAAAGAGGCGCTCAAGCAACTTCTGGAATCGCGCCGCCGCGAGGGCGACGCACTCAAGGCAGTGCTGCTGGAACGCGTCGACGCCATGCTGGCCATCATCGAAGGGTTGACGCCGATGGTGCCCAACCTGATCCAGCAGCACCAAGACAAGCTGACCGAACGCCTGCGCGAAGCCTTCGGCCTGGCCGCGCCCGACGGCACCCCGGCGCTCACGCGCGACGAGCTGTCCGAGCGCATCCGCCAGGAAGCCACCGTCTACGGCATCCGCATCGACATCGCCGAAGAGCTCTCGCGCCTGCAGGCGCACCTGCGCGAGACGCGCCACATCCTGGAGAAGGGCGGCCAGATCGGCAAGCGTCTGGACTTCATGATGCAGGAGCTCAACCGCGAGGCGAACACGCTGGGCTCCAAGGCCGCGGCCAAGGAACTGGCCGATGCATCGATGGAGCTCAAGCTGCTGATCGAGCAGATGCGCGAGCAGGTCCAGAATCTCGAGTAACTACGCAGAAGAATCACATGCCCTCATCCCAAGCGCACTCGGCGGTCGATACGCCCATCGAGAACCATTTCCCCGGCAGCCTGTTCATGGTGGTGGCCCCGTCCGGCGCGGGCAAGTCCACGCTGGTGAATGCGCTGCTGGCGCACGATGCGTCGATCCGCCTGTCGGTCTCGGCCACCACGCGCCAGCCGCGCCCGGGCGAGCAGCACGGCCGTGAATACAACTTCATGACCGTCGACGAGTTCAAGGCCTGCCGTGACCGCGGCGAGTTTCTCGAATGGGCCGAGGTGCACGGCAACTACTACGCGACCTCGCGCGTGTGGATCGAAGAACAGATGCGCGCCGGCACCGACGTGCTGTTGGAGATCGACTGGCAGGGCGCGCAGCAGGTGCATCGCCGCTTTTCCAACGCGGTCGAGATCTTCATCCTGCCGCCGTCACTCACGGCGCTGGAAGACCGTCTGAAGAAGCGCGGCCAGGACGAGCCCAACGTGATCGTGCGCCGCTTGCTGGCCGCCGGTAGCGAGATGGCGCACGCGCCCGAAGCCGACTACGTGATCATCAACGAAGTCTTCGACACCGCACTGGCTGAGCTGCGCACGGTAGTGCTGGCCACGCGCCTGCGCTTCGGCGCACAGAAGGCGCGGCATGGCGAGCTCTTCGTCGAGCTGGGCATTCACTGAATTCATTGAGGTGCCGGCGTTTTCCGGCGCGTGCGAAAAAGTGTGGTAGGCCCCGTGCCGGCGTGCTGTCCGGGCCGAGTGCCGCGCTGCTGCTAAAATACCGACATCAACAAGATTTGCCACCAGGTGGAGTTTTCATGGCGCGTATTACCGTCGAAGATTGCTTGAAACAGATTCCGAATCGCTTCGAACTGGCGTTGGCCGCAACGTACCGCGCCCGTCAGTTGGTGCAGGGCCACACGCCCAAGGTCGATGCCAAGGACAAGCCGACCGTGACCGCATTGCGCGAGATCGCATCCGGCCAGGTCGGTATCGAGATGCTCAAGAAGGTCCCTTCCTGAGCTGACTGCATTGCCTGGCGTGGTGCGCTGCCCCGGTCGCCCCGGTTACTGATCCGTCGACGCGATCTTTCATGGATGTGAAAGCCGCGATTGCACGAGACCCCGGCATGCCTACCACGCCCGCTTCTTCTTCGCCCAGGACCCAACGCTCCGCTGCGCACGAGCACACCGTGCCGTCAGCGGAGTCGACTGGCGCCACGCCGGCCGAATCGGGTGCCTCCGCGCCGCTGCCTGGGTCGTCCACTGCTTCCTTCGTTTCCATGCCGAATTCCGCTGCCGGCCCCGCGTCACCTCGCACGGGGGCGCCGAACCTGCCTGACCCGCGTGGCGCGGACCTGGTAGGGGAGCGGTCGGCGCTGCCGCCCAAATCGCCCAAAGCCACGTCACAAGCTGCGAGCGATGCCGCACGTACAGCGGGGGAGCCGCACGCCGGCGACACGCTCTTCATCGATGCGGTGCTGGAGCAGACCTACCGGCACTTGTTCGGCCCGACTTCGCAGCCGGCCACACCGCCGCGCCAGCAGGTTGTCTCCATCACGGCGCTGACGGAAAAGCTGTCGTACCTGAAGCCGGCGGATCTGAGGCTGGTGAAGGAAGCCTTCCACTTCTCCGACGAGGCGCACCTCGGCCAGTACCGCCAGAGCGGCGAGCCGTACATCACACACCCGGTGGCGGTGGCAGAGATCTGTGCGGGCTGGAAGCTGGATGTGCAATCGATCATGGCGGCACTGCTGCATGACGTGATCGAAGACCAGGGCGTGACCAAGAGCGAGCTGGCCGAGAAGTTCGGCGCCAAGGTTGCGGAGCTGGTCGACGGCCTGACCAAGTTGGACAAGCTCGAATTCCAGAGCCGCGAGCAGGCGCAGGCGGAGAGCTTCCGCAAGATGCTGCTGGCGATGGCGCGCGATGTGCGCGTGATCCTCGTCAAGCTGGCCGACCGCACGCACAACATGCGCACGCTCGACCACGTGCCGCCCGAGAAGCGCCGCCGCATCGCGGGCGAGACGATGGAGATCTACGCGCCGATCGCGCACCGGCTCGGCCTGAACACCACGTACCGCGAGCTGCAGGAGCTGAGCTTCCGCATCGGCTCGCCGTTCCGGTACGAGACGCTGGAGAAGGCCGTGAAGGCCGCGCGCGGCAACCGGCGCGAAGTCGTGACGCGCATCCTGGAGACGGCGCAGCGCGCGCTGGCCGATGCGGGCATCCCGGCGGAATTGACCGGCCGCGAGAAGACGCTCTACAGCATCTACCGCAAGATGCACGACAAGCAGTTGTCGTTCTCGCAGGTGCTGGACGTGTACGGCTTCCGCGTGGTGGTCGAGACGCAGATGCAGTGCTACATGACGGTGGGCGCGCTGCACAGCCTGTACAAGCCGATGCCCGGCAAGTTCAAGGACTACATCGCGATCCCCAAGATCAACGGCTACCAGTCGCTGCACACGACGCTGGTGGGGCCGTTCGGCACGCCGGTCGAGTTCCAGATCCGCACGCGCGAGATGAACCAGATCGCCGAGGCTGGAGTGGCCGCGCACTGGATGTACAAGCAGCACCACGACGAGCCCGACCGCGCGCAACAGCAGGCGCACCAGTGGCTGCAGTCGCTGCTCGATATCCAGAGCCAGACCGGCGATTCGCAGGAGTTCCTGGAGCACGTCAAGATCGACCTGTTCCCGGATGCCGTCTATGTGTTCACGCCCAAGGGCGAGATCCGCGCACTGCCGCGCGGCGCCACGGCGCTGGACTTCGCCTACGCCGTGCACAGCGACCTGGGCAACCAGTGCGTGGCGGTCAAGATCAACAACGAGCTGCTGCCGCTGCGCACGGAGCTCAAGAACGGCGACATCGTCGAGGTGGTGACGGCGCCGTACTCGAAGCCGAACCCGGCATGGCTCACGTTCGTGCGCACCGGCAAGGCGCGTGCGGCGATCCGCCATTTCCTCAAGACCGCCAAGCTGGACGAGGCGATCCAGTTGGGCGAGCGCCTGCTCGAGCAAGCGCTGCGCCAGCTCGGCATCGACATGAAGGCGGTGCCCGCGCCCCTGTGGGAGCGCGTCGTGCAATGGACCGGCAACAAGGCGCGCGAAGACATCTTCGCCGACCTCGCGCTCGGCCGGCGCGTGCCGGCAGTGGTTGCGCGCCGCATCGAGATCATCCTGCAGGAAGGTGCGCACGAAGGCGACGAAGCGCTCATGGCCGCCGTGCATACCTTCGCCAATGAGGAGGCGCCCGCCGTCACCGTCAGCGGCGACGAGGGCATGGCGATGGTGTTCTCGTCGTGCTGCCGGCCGATTCCCGGCGACTCCATCGTCGGCTACATCGGCAAGGGCGAAGGGCTGCAGATCCACGTACAGGAATGCCGGGTTGCCAAGCGCTTGCACAGCAAGGATCCGGAGCACTGGATCGACGTCATGTGGGCCGAGCACACTACGCGCGCGTTCGATGTGTCGATCAAGGTGCTGGTGCGCAATACCAAGGGCATCCTCGCGCGCGTGGCGGCGGACCTGACCTCGGCAGATGCCAACGTCGCGCATGTGTCGATGGAGCAGGAGGGCGATCAGGAGGCGACGTACATGACCTTCCTGATCCAGGTGCATGACCGTGTGCACCTGGCTGACGTGATGCGTGCGTTGCGGCGTAACCCGGATGTGATCCGCATTGCGCGGGATCGCGGCGGCGAGTAGCCCGCGGCGAGCACAGAAAAGAATAAAGGCGAGGCCGAGTGGCTTCGCCTTTTTTGTTTGTGGCCCGCGCGCGCTGCACATCCGCGGGAAGAGGCGAGCCGCGCGGGGCAAAAGAAAAGGGCTTCCATTTCTGGAAGCCCTTCTCATTCTTATCAGGTGGTGCGGCTGGCAGGATTCGAACCCACGACCCCTTGGTTCGTAGCCAAGTACTCTATCCAACTGAGCTACAGCCGCAACTGAGGAGCGCGATTATACATGTGATCTGCTGGGGCTGTAGCGGAGAATCACGCATTGCGGCATGCATGACGCTGTGAAAACGCTAAGCCCCGTTGGCCTTGCTTCTTGATCCCGTTTTTCGGCACCGCGTTTCTTGTCGATGCCTCGCGCTTGTGGCTCGTGCGCAGCTTGCCGTGGGGGAAGTTGCAAGCGAGCGGAGAGCGGACAAGCAAAAAGGGCTTCCATTTCTGGAAGCCCTTTTTGCTCTTATCAGGTTGGTGCGGCTGGCAGGATTCGAACCCACGACCCCTTGGTTCGTAGCCAAGTACTCTATCCAACTGAGCTACAGCCGCAACCGAGAAATGAGATTATACAGAGATTTTCGATCTTGTGAACCCCCGTCTTCACTTTTTCTTCGGGGCGGGGACCTTTCTATAATGGAGTCCTGACTCCACGTTGCTCGCACCATGAACAAGGCTTTCGTCCGGGAAGACGCCGGCGATGACGAAGACGATCTGCCCAAGGGCGCCGCGCCCTTGCCGGCGGGCTCCAAGAACTACATCACGCCAGTCGGCTACGAGCGCTTGCGCACCGAGCTGATGCACCTGATCGATACCGAGCGGCCCGAAGTGGTCGGCATCGTGTCGTGGGCCGCATCGAACGGCGACCGCTCCGAGAATGGCGACTACCTCTACGGCAAGAAGCGCCTGCGCGAGATCGACCGCCGCATCCGCTTCCTCACGCGCCGCATCGAGAAGGCGGAAGTGGTCGACGCCAGCCTGCAGGGCGACAACGACCAGATCTTCTTCGGTGCCACCGTCACCTATGCCAACGAGAACGGTGACGAGACCACCATCACCATCGTCGGCATGGACGAGGTGGACCTGGACAAGGGCCACGTGAGCTGGATCTCGCCGATTGCGCGTGCGTTGATCAAAGCGCGCGAGGGCGATACGGTGGCGCTGCGCACGCCGACGGGCGTGGAGCAGATCGACATCCTGTCGGTCATCTATCCGCCGCGCGCCATGTAGCTGCGGCACTCAGGCCGGATGCCCGAGGCAGTAGGCGCCGAAGGCGATCACCGAGCAGGCCGACAGGCGCTTCAGCGTCAACGATTCCTTCAGGAACAGCCGGCCGAGCAGCGCGGCAAACACCACCGACGTCTCGCGCAGGGCCGACACCGGCCCCATCGGCGCGAGCGTCACGGCCCAGATGACGATGCCGTAGGCGACCAGCGAGACCACGCCGCCGCCGAAGGTCTTGAGCGTATCGGCATCGCGCACGTCGATGTTGAGCGGGCCTTTCCACGCGCGATAGAGCAGCACCATCGGCAGACCGTCGAGCATGAACAGCCACGCCGAATACGCATTCGCATTGCCGGCCAACCGCGCGCCGATGCCGTCGCACACCGTGTAGCACGCGATGAACACGCCGGTGGCCAGCGCTGAGAGCGTCGAGCCCAGGTCGGCGCGTCGGCCGCGTGCCAGGCTGAGGATGCCGGCGCTCACCAGCACCACGCCCGTGAGCGCGATTGCGCCGGGCGTCTCGCCCGCGAACAGCGCGGCGCCCACCGTCACCAGCAGTGGCGAGGAGCCACGCGCGATCGGGTACACCTGCCCGAACTCTCCGAACCGATAGGCTCGCGTCAGGAACACGTTGTAGCCGACGTGCAAGGCGGCAGACAGTGCCACGTACGGCCAGGCGGCGGGGGCGGGCAGCGGCAGGGCAATCGCCATCGGCACAGCGGCGATGCCCGAGGCCAGCGTCATTAGCGTGATGGCGCGTAATCGGTCGGAGCCGCTTTTCAGCAGCGCATTCCACGAGGCGTGCAGCACGGCGGCAAAGAGGACGAGGGCGATGACGGCGGGGGTCACGATGGGCGGGTCCGGAGATCGGGTCGATTTTTCTCACCCGATGCGTTGTGACGGCGAGCGAGAAGGCGACAGCGTATCGCCACAGATTGTGATCAACAATCGATATATACTGACCTGACCTGTGCAAAAAACTCACGCGATATGCGCAAGCTTCCGCCGCTCAATGCCCTGCGTGCCTTCGAATCGGCGGCACGCCACCTCAGCTTCACGCGCGCCGGTGAGGAGCTGAGCGTTACGCATGGCGCGGTCAGCCGGCAGGTCCAGGCATTGGAGGCGTGGCTGGGCGTGACCCTGTTCCGGCGGCTGAACCGGCGCGTGGAATTGACCGACGCCGGCCAACGCTACCTGTCGGAGATCGGCGTGGCGCTGGACCGCATCAGCACGGCCAGCCAATCGCTGCGCGATCGCGATGCGGCGCGCATCCTGCGCGTGAACAGCATCCCGACCTTCACGATGCGGTGGCTGATCCCGCGCCTGTCGACGTTCCAGATGCGGTTTCCACGCGTAGAGGTTCGGCTGACGACTTCGACGGAAGAGATCGAACGCCTGCCGGACAACTTCGACGTGATCATTCGCGGTGGCCCGGAGATCCATGCGGGCTTTCATTCCGGGCGCTTCCTGGATGAGAGCCGCTTTCCGGTGTGCAGTCCGGCGCTGCTCGAGCGCGTACCGTTGTCGGCACCGTCGGACTTGCATCATCACACGCTGCTGCACACGGACACGCTGCCCTCGGTCTGGCCAAGCTGGCTCGTGTTGGCAGGCGTGCCGAATTTGCGGCCGGCGCATGCGCTCACGTTCGAGCATTTCTACCTGTCGATCCAGGCGGCCATCGATGGGCTGGGCGTGGCGATGGGGCCGTCCGCGCTCATCGCCGAAGATTTGGGCGAGGGACGTCTCGTCGCGCCGTTTCCGGATCTGCCGCTGGTCGCGCGCAGCTACTACTGGTATTGCCCCGCGCGCAATCTCGGCGATGAGGTGGTGCAGGCGTTTTGTGCATGGCTCGAGGAGGCTCGCACGCTGCGTCACGCAAACGTGAACACATCTTCGCAGCCCGGTAACGAAGGTAACGCTGCGTAACACCCTAGAGTCATCGCCAGGGCGTGGTGCTACGATCCAATCAACCTAGTCGAACGGAGAACCTTATGAAGAAGCGTGCATGGGTGCTCGCGGCATGCCTGTTGACGACGGGCGTCGCGTCCGTTGCGTTGCCTGCGCAGGCCCAAGTGTCAATCGGCGTGCAGATCGGACCGACCATGGCGCCGCCGCCGCCGCAGTACGAGGCCGTGCCCGTGATGCCGTCGGGCTATGTGTGGACGCCGGGCTATTGGCAATGGCGCGAGGGAGGCTATGCGTGGCGTCCCGGCTATCGCGTCCACGAACGCCCGGGCTACCACTGGCGCGAACCGCGCTGGGAGCAAGGCCCGCGCGGCTGGGTGATGATTGACGGCGGCTGGGACCGCGGCGACGACCGCCACTGGCGCCATCGCGATCGTGATGACGACGATCGTGATTACGATCGCGGCCGCTACCACTGCCCGCCCGGCCACGCCAAGAAGGGCGAATGCTGATACGGTGACAATAGGCCGGCCATGCGCCGGCCTTTGTTTTTTTCGAGCGCGTTTGCAATGCCGCCACGATCCGTGTGAGGGAAAGCGCCGGCGAAGGAGGCTACATGGGAGTGGAAGCGAACTGGCGCACCGAGCTGTACCAGGACTTCGACGTGTATGTGCTGGCGATCCCGCGCGCGGAACGCGCGGCAGGCAAGGGCAAGGCCAAGCCGGCCCCGGCGCAGTGGGATTTCGTCGTGCGCGTGTGCGAGTCGGGTGCGGACCCGACGGCGGTCGAGACGCTGGTTGCCCACTCGCACGACGAGCATCCCTTGCCCTCGCGTGAGGACGCTGAAGACGCCGGCTTTGCGCGCGGCTATGGCCTCGTCGATGGACTGCTCGGCCGTGGCTCGGGCCAGAAGGCGATCGATCTGTAGTGCGCAGGCTTAGGCGGCGAGCGCGGTAGCACGTGCGTGCCGCCGCGCGAACTGCCACCACAGCCAGGTGGCATCGGGGCCCGGTGCGTGGAATGCATAGCGCGGATCACCGCCGCTCCAGGCGTGGCCCGTGGCGGTGAATTGGCAGGTGGCGAGCAGGCAATCGCCGTCGCGCGAGTCGCTGCGCAGCACATAGCCATCGCCGCGCTGGGTTTCGCGCTGCACGTCGGCAGCGTCGCGCAGATGGTTGAGCGCGCGGAACTGCGTCGCCAGTTGCGCCTGGTTGGCCGGGTTGACGGCGTCATCGCGCAGGCCATGCAGCAGCAACGTCGGCATGCCGGGGTAAGCGTCGATATCCACGACGGTGGCGAGCGCTTCGAGCGGATCGACGCGCGCGCCGCGCCGCATCAGGTTCAGCGCCGAGGCCGGCGTGCGCGCCACGCCCAGCACCGGCCCGGAGTGCAGGGCCAGCGCGGCAAACAACTGCGGGTGGCGCAACGCCATCAACCCTGCCAGTCCGGCGCCGGCGGAAATGCCGGCGAGATAGACCCGCGTCGGGTCAGCGCCGGTGTCGCTCAACGTTTGCTCCACCAGGCGCGCAATGCCGTCGGCCTCGTGCTCGCCAGCGTGTTCGGGGTCGTACCAGTGCCAGCAGCATTGCGGATGCGCGCGGCGCGGCTGCTCCGGATACAGCACGAGAAAGCCTTCCCGATCGGCCAGCGCGTTCGTGCGCGTGCCGTGCGCCAGCACCTCCGCGGACTGCTTGCAGCCGTGCAGCATCACCATCAACGCAGGCGGCTTGCTGCCTCTGGTGGGCGGGGTGTAGAGCCAGTATTCCGGGCGCCGTGCAACGACCGCAGGTGACTCGGGCTCGTAGATGAACTGTTCTCGCACGAAGGTGCCGGCGGTGGGCGTCGGCACGGCGGGCACGCGTGCGCGGTGGGTACTGTCACGGCGCGCGATGGGTTTGGGCGGCTTGACCGGCTTGGGTGGCCAGGACTGGCGGCCGAACCCCGGTGCGGTCAAGGCATCGACCCACCGGGAGATGGACTTCATCCACGTACGGTTCATGGCGGTGGCGGATGGCGCGGGCGGGTGCGGCGGTGTTCGCGCCCCCAGGCACATCGCGGGTTTCAACTGTGGACCATTGTGCCAGCGATCCCGCCGCGCCACAGCATGCCGGGCAATCGCAGCGTCGCATGTGAGACGGGCGGGGCGCAAAGTTTGCATTTGCCCCGTGCCTGTCATGGAGAGACCGTGGTCGAGCGACTACACTGCGGCGACGGGCGCGCCCCGGCTGTCCCGCGCCCGATGCAGTCCCGTTCCCCGTTGTGTACTTATGGAGGTCGTTATGGGTTTTTTTGACTTCATCAAAGAGGCTGGCGAGAAGCTGTTCCACGGCAGCGCCGCCGCCGCTCCGGCCGATACATCCGCTGACGCAGGTGCTGCAGATGCCGAGGCAGCCAACCAGGCCAAGGGCCAGGCCATCGAGCAATACATCGCCCAGCAAGGCCTTTCCGCCACCGCGCTGTCGGTGCAGGTGGATGGCGATGCAGCCAAGGTGTTCGGCGTGGCGCCGGACCAGCCCACGCGCGAGAAGATCATCCTGTGCTGCGGCAACGTCGAGGGCATCCAGTCGGTCGACGACCAGATGTCGGTCAACACCGAGTCGGAAGAGTCGCAGTGGCACACGGTGGAACGCGGCGACACGCTGTCGGCCATCGCCAAGAAGTTCTACGACGATGCCAACAAGTACCCGGTGATCTTCGAGGCCAACAAGCCGATGCTGTCGGACCCGAACAAGATCTATCCGGGGCAGAAGCTACGGATTCCGGCGGCCTGATCGGCTCAGGAAGTTCAAGGCGCCCAAAGCAAAAAGCCCAGTCGATGAAGACTGGGCTTTTTGGTGTTCTGGTGCCGCTGACCGGAATCGAACTGATGACCTTCGCATTACGAATCGGAAGGCCTCTGGCTAAATCAAAAGGATATTTGACGGATAAACACCTTTTTGGGACAATTTTGGGACAGTGCCTCCCAGGCAACAATCTGATGGCAACGTTTACCAAGCGCGGGGACCTTCAGTGGCAGGCCAAGATTCGGAGGAAGGGCTACCCCGATCAGTCCAAGACATTTTCAACTCGAGCCGACGCAGAAAAATGGGCGAGATCAGTTGAACTTGAAATGGACCGGGGGAGGTTCGTCAGTAGCTCGGAAGCGGAGAGAACGACGTTCCGTGACCCTCGGCGTGACTTCTATCCTTTGCTGGATGCTGATCCGCTCGATTACTCGGCCGCTTGAGAAAGCGCTCAAGGTTGCGGAGACAGTGGCTGCTGGGGATCTGACCTCCCTCATTGACGTGACGGGCAGCGATGAAACTAGCCAACTGCTGGCTGCGCTCAAACGTATGAACGATAGCTTGCAGCGCGCTGTGCAGGAAAAGTCGATCATCCGCATGCTGCGCGCCTCTTGGCTTTCAGGTCGATCCCTCGCGGCTGTACGAAGGGCTGAGCAGGGCCGAGGTTTCGCGGTAGTCGCGAGTGAGGTACGCGCGCTTGCGCAGCGGTCTTCAAGCGCCGCCAAGGAGATCAAGGAGTTGATTGGCACTTCGGTTGCCCGCGTCACCACAGGAACCGAACTCGTTGATCAGGCTGGGCACACGATGAAAGAGATTGGTGATGCCGTGGCGCGTGTCACCGACATCATGGGCGAGATCGCAGCGGCGTCCGAGGAGCAGAGCAAAGGGATCGAGCAAGTGGGGCATGCCATCTCGCAGATGGATAGCGTGACTCAACAGAATGCCGCGCTGGTTGAGCAGGCTGCGGCAGCTGCCCAGTCGCTGCGAGATCAAGCGGTCCACCTCGATGTGGCCGTCGCAGTATTCAAGCTGGCGTCGGGCTTCTCGGTGATGGCAGCGATACCGTCGTCCGACAGGCTGTCACTTGAAACGGCTTCTCCACCGATAACGCAGAACGTGTTGACACGCTCTCGCCTGCCATCGGACGGAACAACATTCGAACGTCAGTCAACGGCGAAGTCGGGGGCCGTTGAAGTGGTTCCGATGCCATCGGAAAAGGTCACCTTAGAGCAGGATTGGGCAACCTTCTGAGCCCGCTACTTGGCATGCTGGTTGTGGCGGAGGGGGAATCGGTTGAGGTCGCTACCCCGCTGGCTACAAAGGTGTGCCACGTCGCGCAGGGCCACCTTCTTCGGTCATCCGGCGCCCCCTGAGGGTAGTGCGGAGCGATGGCAGGTCAAATCACGGGCTGCGCGTTGAGCTCCGCTCGCTGCAACATTGCGAGGCAATGCGCGACCGGACGCGTATCGTGCTTCACGCTGCCGGCGCTGAATGCCCTTGCTGCTGACGAAACGTACTTGGCGACAAGCCAGTCCAGCGTCTGAAGGCTCGCGTGAAGTTGCTGCTGTCGGAGAATCCGAGCAGGAACGCGATCTCCGTAATGGACCCAGAGGCTCGCAACACGTAACTGCACGCAAGCTCCCTGCGGGTTTCGTCGAGAACCTCTTGAAAGCTGGTATCCCGCTTCAGCAATTTGATCTGTAGGGTGGTCGGGCTCATGCAGATGGCTTGCGCCACCCGCTCGCGCGTACATGTGCCAGTCGGCAGGAACTCGATAATCTTCTGCCTCACGAGTGCCAACACGTCATTCTTATCCAGCTTGGCCAGGTACTCGTTCGCAATGTTGTCGTGGTACTGAGCCAGCTCTGGGCAAGCGCCCAGAAGCGGTTGGGTGAGGTCGTCCCGCGCAAACACCAGGGCAAGATCTTGATTGCCGAAGCTGACTGACGAACGGAACAGCTTTTCGTATGGCGCTGATCCGTCAGTGGGCATTGCGTGGTGGAACTCCGCCCTGATCGGATTGAAGCTGGCTTTATGCAGCTGGCGCATCGACAGAATGAGAAAGCCAAGAAAGGCGTCCTCCGTTTCACCGGATACGGCCGCATGCAACTTGAGGCGCATGATCACCGTGCGATCGCCCTCCTCCAACACGATCTCTGCCGTCTGAGACACCAGGCGGAAGTACCGCACCACACGCTTGCAGAAGTCCAGCAAGGTGCTGCTGGCGGCCATCGCATAGCCAAGGGCATGCAGGTTCGAAATATGAATGAAGCGCGCAACGGAAAGACCAAAGTAGGGGTCATGGGTCACATCCACGCACACCCTATAGAGCTGGGTCATGGTGTCGACCGGCAGCCGAAACATGGGATCGTTAGTGATCGCCACTGGCACGCCAACCACCTTGAACACGCGCTCAGCATCCACCCCGTAATGATCTAGCGCCTTCGCAATCGCGAGCGCATAGCCGCCGATCGTCGAGGGTTGGCTCAGGCGCTTGTTGGGTTCGAGGGGCGCAGACGTTGTGCTAGTCGCGCCGGGTATCGGGGCCGACATCAGGTTCCAAGATCGAGGGGGCATCAAAAATTCTACGAGGGCGGAGAACGCGGCGTCAACGAACGTCAATGCTGCGCGGCAGCACGCTGTAGGGACCTGTGCTTTGGCGCAAAAGACCAGCGCCTGCCGACACGGCGCCCTAGCATCGCTCCCAAATACATCACCAAGATCGCACGCCGCGCTTGGTCCGCCGCGTTCAGGAGACAGTCATGGCACAAAGCCGTCATACCGCATTTCCCTCCACTTCACTGCGTTGGGTGTCGCTTGGCGCATCCCTGACCACCGCTTTTGTCGGCGCCCACGCCCAAGACAACCTGCCTTTTCCACCCGCGCCCACGGCGAGCAAGGCCGGCGTCACGCTGAATGAGTCGGAACATCATTGGCGACCGGCAGCCGCCCATTTGCCGGCCAACGCGCCAAACGTCCTGATCATCATGCTCGATGACGTAGGCTTCGCGCATGCCGACACTGTGGGAGGCATGGTGCATACGCCGACGTTCAGCCGCATCGCCGACAGCGGTATCCGGTACAACACGTTTCATGCCACGGCAATCAGCTCGGCAACGCGAGCATCCTTGCTGACTGGACGCAATCCGCACCACGTGGGCTTCGGCACCATCACTGAGTTCGCCAGCGATTTCGATGGTTATACAGGGACGATGCCCAAGACGGCGGCTACGGTTGCCGAGGTGCTTAAGCAGTACGGCTACAGTACGGCCGCTTTCGGCAAATGGCACAACACGCCAGCCAACGAAACCTCGCCGGCCGGCCCGTATGACCACTGGCCGACGAGCTACGGATTCGAGCACTTCTATGGCTTCCTGGCCGCAGAGACATCGCAGTACTCACCGCGGCTGTTCAACGACAACACGCCGATTGAGCCGCCACACGATCCGAAGTATCACCTCAGCGAAGATCTCACCAACCAAGCGGTGAACTGGCTGAAGCAGCATCACACCTTTGCCGGCAACAAGCCGTTCCTGATGTACTGGGCCCCTGGTGCGACGCATGCGCCGCACCAGGTCGCCAAGGAATGGGCTGACAAGTACAAGGGCAAATTCGACGCTGGCTGGGATGTATACCGCCAACAGGCATTTGAGCACCAACGTGCCATGGGCTGGATTCCCGCTGACGCAAAGCTGACGCCGCGTCCGGACAGCCTGCCGGCGTGGGACAGTCTCACGCCCGAAGAGAAACGCTTTAACGCGCGCGAAATGGAGGTCTTTGCCGGCTTCCTGGAGCATGTCGATACACAGGCGGGTAAGGTCATCGACGAACTTGAGCGTGAAGGCGTTCGCGACAATACGCTTGTGATCTACCAACTCTCGGACAATGGTGCGTCAGCCGAGGGCGTTCGGGGCACCATCAATGAGATGCTGACAATCAACGGCGTGGACATTCCTGTCAGCCAGCAGATCAAGGTGCTCAACGAGCAGTATGGCGGTTTGGCGGCGTTGGGCGGCCCCAAGTTGGAGGAGCATTACAACGCGGGCTGGGCATGGGCGGCAGAAAGCCCGTTCCAGGGTACCAAGCTGGTGGCCGGCTACTTTGGTGGCACGCGTACGCCGCTTGCCATCTCCTGGCCAAAAGGCATCAAGGCTGATCGCACGATCCGCACCCAGTTCGAAGATGTCACCGACCTCGTGCCGACGATCTATGACGTGATCGGCATCAAACCGCCTACATCCGTCAACGGTGTTGAGCAAATGCCATTCGATGGCGTCAGCATGCGCAACACGTTTGCTGATCCGTCGGCCCCGTCTAACCGCCATGCCCAATATTTCGAGAACTTCGGCAGCCGCGCCATGTACCAGGACGGCTGGATTGCGTCCGTTTTCGGGCCACGCACCCCTTGGGTTGCCAGCCTGGCAGGTTTGATCAACTGGGACCCTCGAAAAGACAAATGGTCACTCTATGATGTCTCGCACGACTATTCGCAGGCGGTCGACGTAGCGGACCAATATCCACAGAAGCTGGCGGAGCTGCAGCGCAAGTTCGATGAGGAAGCACGCGCCAACAATGTCTATCCAATTGGCGCGGGTATGTTGCCGATGCTGAAGCCGTCTGAGCGCGTCAGCAGCCACCAGGTCGAATGGCACTTTGGCGAAGATGCCCGGCGGCTTCCTGATTTTGTTGCGCCGCGGCTTGGCGCGGTCAGCAACCGCGTGACGGTGGAAGTCGATGTGCCTGCAAAGGCCAGCGGCGTACTCTACAAAGTGGGTGGCACGGCCGGCGGCGTGGTGCTCTATTTTGACCAGGGGCACCTGCATTACGAATACAACGCCATGGCGGTGGCGCGCACCAAGCTGCAATCGCCGCAAGTGATCCCGCCGGGCCATCACCGCATCGAGGTGGACACGCAGATCACGGCGGCGAAGCGCGCGGCGCCCGCAGACTTGATCCTCCGCGTCGACAGCGTTGAGGTTGCGAAGGCCACGACGCAGATGACGGCAAGCCTGGCATTCAGTGCAAGCGAAACGTTCGATGTTGGCGCAAATTCCGGCTCGCCGGTTTCGCTCGATTACTTCGATCGGGTGCCATTCCAGTTCAACGGCCACATCGCTGATGTTCATGTGGTCTACCTGCCGGCGCGTCCTTGAGTCGCGTGACCGGGCAACGCTGGAATCATTGGGTAGGCTCATGCGGCCGGAGCGCAGTGCTAGGCAGGCGTAAAGGTCCTGCCATGTGGTCTCCTACGCCCTCGCGCAGACTCTGCCAGAACGGGGGCGATGGAGTGTGAGCTGACCATGCGCCAGATACCAGCCGTCGCAGCGAGCGGCCGGTGCGTACCAGAAGGTTCAGCCATTTGCAGTGAGAAGTAGCGATGATTTCATGTTCCCGCGTGAGCGCAGCCGTCTGGGGGCGCCAGCCTGACTCCGGTGAACTGCTCCACTTGATCCGGGCATCAGTGGCCAGGATTCGAATGGACGCCGCAGACGGCACCGCCATCGAACGCCGCCTTTCCAGCCTTCTGCGGCACGCGCTTGCGGCGGGCTCGCCGTTCGATATCGCGCTGGTTCTGGGTAGCGCGGCGGAGTTCATGCTGTTTCCCGAGGAGGAAGTCCTGGAGCGGTGTACAGCCGTCGTGCAACAGGCCGATCAGCAGGCACTGCGCGGGCTCGTCTGGGCTGTCAGGCACAGAAACCTAAGAAGCGGGAAGAGCGCGCGCAGGTTCACGCTCGAGCCGCAATGAGGCACAAGAAACAGCGAAGCACCGTAGTCAATGGAATCGCCAGATGACGCATCTGCGCATGGGCGACACTGCGCCGGCTGTAGAAGAAGCGCGCCATTGCTCGCCGCAGCGCTGCCCGTACGCGACGGCGCAGGCCAACGTCCGCGTGACCGAGGAAGCGGTGAAGATGACGCACGAAGATTTCGGCTTGCGTTTGTAGCGAACAACCCGTGCCTAGCATGCCGCCTTCAGCGGTGCTGTCCAGGGCAGTCCGGTTATCGAAGTCTTCGCCACTCGTACGCATCCGGAAGTCGTTGTCACGATGGGCGGGCTCTTGAGGAGTGGCATGAGCGGATGAAAACGAATTCGCTCGGTCGGTCATTGAGGAGCTGCTGTTTGAGCGCGGCGTTATGTTGAGAGGCACCACTTCCGAATGGGAGGCATGGTGCTCGATGCTTGCGTAGGGCGCCAATATCGAGTCGCAGCTAACGCCGGCGTGGAATTGAATTGGCAGGGCGGTGAACAACGCCAATGGCTCTCAAATTCTTCGAGAAGGCTCTCGCTCTGCAATGCCAATGCCGGCCGGCCCGCCTGTCGCCTTGATCGTCGAATGTGGCGCAATCGACGCCAAAAAATTCCCGCCACGGCACCACCCACTCCATCTCCTCCGGAAATAACCGCTTGCGCGTGCCTCGCGCTGCTCAGGTCCAGGCCATGAGCTTTGTTTCATGGGCATCCAGCGTTCCACTAGTCAGTGTTTGCAGGAGCTAGTCCCTAAAAATTCGTTCTGCGGCATAGATTTTTGGCTGTAATGAACGGCGCTGCAGCTTCGGCCTATCTACGATGCACTCCATCCAAAGAATCAATTGTCATCAGGAGATGCCATGTCCGAAGACGTATTGCTGTATGAAGCCGCCGGCTCCGTCGCCCGCCTGACCATCAATCGCCCCAAGGCGATGAACGCGTTGAATCTTGCGCTATTGAACGAGCTGGATCGACGTCTGTTGGAAATCGCCACCGACGAATCCATTCGCGTGCTGGTGCTGACCGGGGCTGGCCCCGCATTTTGCGCTGGCGCCGATTTGAAGGAGGTGCTGGAGAGTCAGCAAGGTGCCCCCGGCGAAGCCGATTTCCTCGACCGCGCCGATGTCACCTTCACACGCCTGCGCAATTTCCCCAAGCCTGTGATCGCCGCACTAAACGGCGTCACGATGGCCGGCGGGCTGGAACTGGCCATGTGCGCCGACATCGTCATTGCTGCGGAAAGCGCCAACATTGGTGATGCGCACGCGAACTTCGGCGTCTACCCCGGCGCCGGCGGCGCAGCCGTCTTGCCTCGCTTGATTCCCCAAAACATCGCCGTGTATTTGCTGCTCACGGGCAAGACACTGTCGGCTGCCGAAATGAAGGCTTATGGCTTTGTCGCAGAAGTGCATGCCGACGGCGAACTGGCTGAAGCGGCCATGAAGCTGGCTGGACATATCGTCAAGAAGAGCCCGATTGCGCTGCGCCGCATGAGGGAAGTCGCGCGCACTTCCGCCGACAAGAGTCGCGACGATGCCTTGCTGCACGAACAAGTCATGCTGCGCCGCCATTTGCGCAGCTTCGACATGCAGGAAGGCCTGCAGGCGTTCGCCGAAAAGCGCGCACCGCAATTCCAGGGCCGCTGAGTCCAGACATCCGTCCTTCCAATTCAATCTAAAGCGGGGATCGCATGAGCGATATTTTTGTAGCCGGCATCGGCATGACGAAGTTCGGCCGTTTGCTCGACAAGAGCGTGTATGACATGGTGGACGAGGCCGTCGGCCTCGCCTTGAAGGATGCCGGCGCCGAGACCTCAGACATTGGTTCGGCCTATTACAGCACCGCGACCAATGGTTCGCTCCAGGGGCAGACCTGCATTCCGGGTCCGATCGCCATGCGCCGCATTGGCATCGAGGGCATTCCGGTATTCACCGTCGAAAACGCCTGCGCGTCTGGTTCGTCGGCATTCAACCTGGCCGTGCAAGCACTGCGTGCGGGCGCCAGCGACGTGGCCCTGGCTGTTGGCGCGGAAAAAATGAACATCGCCGACAAGGCCAAGATGTTCTCCGTCTTCGACGCCGGCTGGGATGTTTCGACCGTTGAAGAGAACAAGAAAACACTGCTGGCCATGGGCGAAGGCATCGTGCCGCCGCCGGGAACAACGTCCGAGCGGCCCTACAGCGTGTTTATGGATGTCTATGCAGCAATGTGCCGCAGCCACATGAAACGCTACGGCACCACCCAGCGCCAGATTGCAGCGGTCGCCGCCAAGAATCACCAGCATTCTGTCCACAATCCGTTGGCCCAGTTCCAGCAGCCGTTCACGATCGAACAAGTATTGGCATCGCCGCCGATCACTTACCCGCTGACGACGGCCATGTGCTCAGCGATCAGTGACGGTGCCGCCGCAGTGGTGCTGTGCAATGCCGCCGGCCTGAAGCGTCTTAAGGGAAGTACGTCCCGCGCGGTACGCGTGCTGGCCAGCGTGATCCTGACAGGGTCCACGCGCGGCGTCGACGAGTCCGACAAGATCGTTGCCCATCTGGCTGCGAAAAAAGCCTACGAGCAAGCCGGCGTGTCGCCGAAGGACGTGAGCGTCGCTGAAGTGCATGACGCCGCCGCCATGGGTGAAATCCTCAATGCCGAATCACTGATGCTGGTGCCGTTCGGCGAAGGCGGCCCTGCTGCCGAGCGTGGCGATTTCACGGTTGGCGGACGTATCCCGATCAACCCATCCGGCGGTCTGGAATCGAAAGGCCATCCGATCGGCGCGACTGGCCTCGGCCAGATCCATGAATTGGTAATGCAACTGCGCGGCGAAGCCGGCCAGCGCCAAGTCCAAGGCGCACGCGTCGCAATCCAGGAAAACGGCGGCGGTCTGCATGGCATCGAAGAGGCGGTCGTGGCTATCAACATTCTGGCGAACCAATAAGGGGGCAGCCATGGGATACGTATTCAGAACCGAAGAACAGCAGATGGCCATTGACGGTTTGCGCCGTTACCTCGATACCGAAGTAGAGCCAGCACTCAAGAAGCATGGCGAGAAGTTCATCCCGCGCGAGATGATGGCTGGTTTCATGCGCGAGCTGGTGAAGTACGGGCTTATCACGGCCCCGATCAGCGAAGAAAACGGCGGCATGGGACTGGACTGGCTCACGCACCTGATGCTGTTCGAGGAGCTGGTCTATACCTCGCTCGACGTCTGCTCTCCGATTCTCATTAATACCGTCTTCTCCTCGGTGATGGAGCGTCTTGCGCCCGAACACCTCAAGCAGCGCTACCTACCAGGACTGCTGAAGGGAGAACTGTTCGCAAGTTTCGGCATCTCCGAACCGGACGTAGGCTCGAACGTGATGGAGGTGAAGACGCGCGCCCGCCGCGACGGCGACCACTACGTCATCAATGGCGAAAAGACCTGGATCACCAGCGGCGAATATTCCGACGTCTTCATCTGTACCTGCCGCACCAGCGACGACCCCAAGAACGGCCTCACCCACATCCTGCTGGACCGTAAGGAACATCCGTACGAAGTGCGTGGCATCGACAAGATCGCCTTGAACGGCCAATCGACCACCCAGATCTTCCTCGACAACGTGCGAGTGCCCGTCACCAACGTGATCGGCAAAGAAGGAGAAGCATTGCGCAACACGTTGGCCTTGTTCGAACGCGCCCGGATGCACGTAGGTACACAGTCGCTAGGCATCGCTCGCCGCGCGCTCGACGAGGCGATTCGTTATAGCCAGGAACGTCGCCAGCATGGCAAGGTCATCGCCGGCCACCAATTGATCGCAGCAAAAATCGCCGACATGGCCACGCAAGTCGACGCGGCCCGTCTGCTCATTCACCGCGCAGCGAGCATGGTCGACTCAGGTGTGCGCTCCGACATGGAATGCTCGATGGCCAAGCTCTACGCCACCGAGATGGCCGTGGGTGTTTGCCGACAAGCCGTGCAGATTCACGGCGGCAATGGCGTGACCAAAGAGTTTCCCGTCGAGCGCCTGGCCCGCGAGGCCATCCTCATGCCTATCCCCGACGGCACGAGTGAAATCCAGCAACTCATTATTGCCCGCGCCTTGACCGGTGTGTCGGCCTTCTAAATTGAACCGCTGACGGACACATAAAGGACACCACATCATGCGTATCGAACAGAAAGTCATCGTCATCACTGGTGGCGCCTCGGGCCTCGGTCTGGCCACTACCCGTTACATGGTGCAGGAAAAGGGCGCGCGCGTCGCCATTTTCGACATGAACGCCGAAGCCGGCGTCAAGGCCGTCGAAGAGATCGGCGCCGAGCATGTCATGTTCGTGCAGACCGACGTCAGCAGCGAAGAATCGGTGCAAGCTGCCGTCGCAGCCGTCGTCGCGCGCTTCGGCACGGTGCACGTGTGCATCAACGCCGCCGCGATTCCGGCGCCGTGCAAGGTGCTCGGCAAGGAAGGCAAGGCCACGCCGCTTGGCAAGTTTGCGATGGTGACTAACGTCAACATCAACGGCGTGTTCAACGTCATGTCGAAGTGCGCTGAGCAGATGGTCAAGAACGCGCCAGAGGCCGGAGAAGAGCGCGGTGTGGTCATCAACATCTCGTCTGGCGCGGCTTATGAGGCCCAAATCGGCCAGATGGCCTATGCCGCCTCCAAGGCGGCGCTGCTCGGGATGAACAGCCCGGCCGCGCGCGAACTCGGCGACGTTGGTATCCGCGTCAACGCCATCGCGCCTGGCCTGTTCCTGACGCCGATGGTGAAGTCGCTCGACGAAAAGATTGTCGCGTCGCTCAAGGCACAGATCGAAGCGCCGAAGCGCCTCGGCGACATGCGTGAGTTCGCGCACTGCTGCGCCTTCATTATCGAGAACGCCTACCTGAACTCGCACACGATCCGCCTCGACGCGGCGGCCCGCTTGCGTGCACGTTGACCCCGAGGTAACCACTCGGAATAACAATAATCCCGCTCTCCGACGGAGTGGGTGGGCAAGAAAAGCCTAGGAGACTGCAATGAAAATGAACTTTAGCCGTGTCATGCGCCTCATGGCGCAGCGCTGCCGCGACCGGCAGGCGATCATCAACGTGGAGCGCAAGCGCAGTTACAGCTATCACGACTATCACCTGCTGACCAACCGCATCGCCGATGCGTTGCGTAACCCGCTCGGGGTCGGTAATGGCGACAAGTTCCTACTCATCCTGGACAACGACAACCTGAGCCTGCTGATGCTGCCGACCGTGCTCAAGCAGGAAGGGACGGTTGTCCTGACCAATCTGCGCGATGCGCCGGAAGAACATGCGCGCCAGATTGACATGGTCAAGCCCAAGGTGGTGTTTATCGAGACGCGCCTGCTGGACGTTTACTACGCCATGCTGCGCGCGGCCGGTTGCGAGATCGTCGTCATGGATGAGCCGACGCATGAGCAAGCCGCCCGCCCGGGCGTGCACGTGTTCTGGAAGCTGGTCGAAGCGGCATCCGAGCTTGACGTCGACGTTGAACTCGACGACCAGGAGCACATCTTCATGCTGCGCTTCACCGGTGGCACGACCGGCAAGGGCAAGTGCGCGCAGTACTCGATCGACAATCTGATGGCTTGCCGGGACGGCTGCTTCATCAACCCGGATTTCAATTTCAACGGCAATGCGCGCATGCTGCACGTGGCGCCGCTTTCCCACGGCACGTTGATCGCCTTCATCCCCACGTTCTATGCGGGCGGCGCCAACGTGACCCTCAATCAGCTTGATCTCGAGCAATGGCGACAAACCGTGGAGGAGCAGCGCATCACGCATTCCTTCCTGGTGCCGACGGTGCTGTATCGGCTGCTTGAACTGCAGCGTGCCAACCCGCGCGATTTCTCGTCACTGACCACCCTGATCTACGGCGCAGCACCGATGAGCCCGTCCAAACTGGAAGAGCTGATCGCCTGTTTCGGGTCGATTTTCACGCAAGGTTATGCCGCGACCGAGGTGCCGATGTTCGTATCGGTGCTCGATAAGGCGGAACACTGCACCGGAGACGGAATGGAGCATCTGTCTTCGGCGGGGAGGGCGACACCGGGCGTCGAGGTATTCATCACCGACGAACACGGCAAACCGTTGCCGGCAGGCCAGTGTGGAGAGATTCGCATCCGCAGTCGGGCGGTTATCAAAGGGTATTACAACAACCCTGAATCCACCACGGCCGAATTCGTGGACGGCGCCTGGAAATCCGGCGATCTCGGCTACATCGACTCAGACGGCTTCCTGTACATCGTCGACCGCCTGAAGGACATGATCATCAGCGGTGGCTTCAACGTGTATGCGGTCGAGGTCGAGGCGGCGCTGGCCTCGCATCCGGCCGTCCTGATGTCCGCTGTGGTCGGTGTGCCGCACGCGGATTGGGGCGAGGCCGTGCATGCCGAAGTCATGCTGCGGCTAGGCATGTCCGTCGAAGCGGCGGAACTGATCGCCCATGTCAAGGCCAAGCTCGGCGGACACAAGGCACCGAAGTCGCTGGTGTTCGTCGATCAGTTGCCGACCTCGGTGGTTGGCAAGGTGCTGCGGCGCACGGTCAGGGAAAAGTATTGGCAGAACGCGCAGCGCAAGGTCAGTTAAGAAGCAAAGCAGGCAATGACGACGAGATAGGCGCTGGCATTCGAGATCGTGGCGCCGAATCTACCTTTGCCGTAATCGGCGCCGGTGCTCTCTTCGGCCACAGATGCAGGAAGTGATCGCAATGACTATCAAACCTCTCGACGGCTTTCGTGTCGTCGAATTCGAAGGAATCGGCCCCGGTCCGCTGTGCGGGCGCATCCTGGCCGGCTTTGGCGCTGAAGTCACCTTGATCGCCCGCTCCGGCGGAGGGGGGCTGGTGGAGACGCTCGCAGGAAACACGGCCAACCCCTTGACCGATGGCAAACGCATCGTGCCGCTCGACTTGAAGACTCCCGGAGGCGTACAGCGCGCCCTGGAGCTGGTGGCGCAGGCCGACGCGCTGATCGAAGGCAACCGTCCGGGCGTGATGGAACGTCTGGGGCTGGGGCCCGCCGAGTGCGCCAAAGCCAACCCGCGCCTCGTCTATGGCCGCATGACCGGCTGGGGCCAGGACGGCCCGCTGGCGCAGGCCGCCGGCCATGACCTGAACTACGTGGCCCTGAGCGGCTTGCTGTCGCTGCCCGTCATCGCCGGGCGGGTGCCGGCCATTCCGCCGGGCACGGGCGACGCTGCCGGCGCTCTGGGCCTGGCCATCGGCATCACCCTCGGCGTGCTGCGCGCCGTCAAGACCGGGCAGGGCAGTGTGGTCGATGCGGCCATTGTCGACGTCATGGCCATGCTGGGCGGCTTGCCCTTCTTCCTCGCGGCAACTGGCGCTCTGGGCGGGGACAAGCCGAGCATGGTGCACGAATCGCCCTTTTACGACACCTACCGCTGCCAGGACGGCGGCTATATCACGATCTGCGCGATGGAGCCGCAGTTCTATGCCCTGCTGCTGCAGAAGCTGAAGTTGCACGATGTGGACCGCGGCCGGCAGTACCGCTCCACTGATTGGCCGGCACTGAAAGCCCGCATGGAAGCGCTGTTCCTGTCGCAGCCGCGGCAACACTGGTGCGAACTGCTGGAAGGCACCGATGTCTGTTTCGCCCCCGTTCTGAGTGTCGAGGAAGCGCGCAGCCATCCGCATAACGTCGCCCGCGGGACTTTTGCCGACGCGACGCATCCGGCGCCCGCGCCGCGCTTCTCTCCAATTCCTGCGGCATAGCTTGTCGATACTTCTCAATGGAGCACTGTTAATGAGCGATACATTCGATTATCTGGTCATCGGAGGCGGTTCGGCAGGCTGTGTCGTGGCGGGCCGCTTGAGCGAAGACCCTGAAGTGTCGGTGTGCCTGCTCGAAGCGGGCGCGCCCGACTATAGCGCGCTGATCCATTGCCCGGCCGGGCTGGCGGCAATGATCCCCCTCCCGATCTACAACTGGGCCTTCAAGACCAAGCCCAACCCCGGCCTCAACGGCCGGCTCGGTTACCAGGCACGCGGCAAGACGCTGGGCGGCTCCAGTTCGATCAACGGCATGATGTACGTCCGCGGCGACAGCAGCGACTACGATCGCTGGGCGGCCGAAGGTAACACGGGCTGGAGCTATGCTGAGGTACTGCCTTATTTCAAAAAATCCGAGAACAACGAAACCTACGGCGACAGCGAATTCCACGGAGCGGGCGGCTCGCTCAATGTCGCCGAATTGATCGATCCCAGTCAGTACAGCCGCGCCTTTGTTGAAGCCGCCGTGCAGGCGGGGTATCCGCGCAACCCCGACTGCAACGGCGCTAGTCTGGATGGCTTCGGATTGACGCAAGTCACGCAGAAAAACGGCGAACGCTGTAGTTCGGCCAAGGCCTTCATCACGCCGAACCGCGGCCGCGCGAATTTGCGGGTCATCACCCGGGCGCATACGACGCGCATCCTGATGAAAGGTAAGCGCGCGGTTGGCGTCGAATACCGCGACGGCGACGGAAAGCTGCAGCAAGTGCGAGCGGCGCGCGAAGTGATCCTCTCGGCCGGCGCGCTGCAATCGCCGCAGGTGCTGATGCTGTCCGGCATCGGGCCGAAAGAGGAGCTGCAGAAGCACGGCATTCCGGTGGTCCACGAATTGCCCGGCGTCGGCAAGAATTTGCAGGACCACATCGACATCGTGCACAGCTACGAAGCCAAAGACCCAAAGGGCTTGTTCGGCGTGTCGTGGTCCAGCATCGCACTGATATTGCGCGGCATGGTCGCGTGGCGCAGGCATCGGCGTGGACCGCTGACCACCAATTTTGCCGAGGGCAACGGTTTCATCCGAACCCTTCCTAATGAAGCCGTTCCCGACGTTCAGGTGGTGCAATTGATCGTCAAGCTGATCAATCACGGACGCACGATCTTGCTCGGCAATGGCTATTCGGTGCATTGCTGCGTGTTGCGGCCGAAGTCGCGCGGCAGCGTGTCGCTGTCCAGCAACGACCCGCTGGCGCCGCCGCTCATCGACACCAACTTCCTGTCCGAGCAGGACGACGTGGACCGCCTGGTGCGCGGCTTCAAGCTGATCCGCAACGTCATGAAGCAGCCGGCGCTCGCGAGTCTCGGCGGCCGGGAATCAAAGAATTCCGCGCGTGCGCAGACCGATGCGGAAATCGAGCGATACATCCGCGACCATGCCGATTGCGCCTATCACCCGGTGGGAACCTGTCGCATGGGACAAGGGCCGCTCGACGTGGTGGACGAGCAGTTGCGCGTCAAAGGTGTGGAAGGGCTGCGTGTGGCCGATGCTTCCATCATGCCCAACATCGTATCGGGCAACACCAATGCGCCGTCCATCATGATCGGCGAGAAAGCCGCCGACATGATCAGGGCCGAGCGCAAACAGGGTTGATATGCCGGAGCAATTGCGAGAAGGGTTCATTTGCATGGCCATCGCGAAACTCCCGCGGTTCTTCATGCCGGCACGCTCATTCGCTACGTTGGGCAACTTCCCAGATTCAATCGGCGTGGCGAGTCGCGACGCGCTGGCCGTTGCCAAATCGACGCGAAGAGGGTTCGCAGCGTCGAACGCCAACTTCAGCCGCTCCTTCAAGCGTGTCAACTGGGGTGCCTCCCTCGCAATATCGCAGCAAGGAAGCTTTACTAATACTCGAAAGAAATGAACGACACTATCGACGGCCTGAACACGCTATTAACCAAACAGCGTGCCGCCTGCCTCGCCGCGCCATTCCCCGACATTGACCAGCGCCGCCGCGATCTGAAGGCCTTGCGCGCCGCTCTGCAGCGCTACCAGGAGCCGTTGGCGGTGGCGATGAGCGACGATTTTGGTCGCCGGTCTATGTTTGAATGCAAGATGTGCGACGTGCTCGAACCGGTGCTGCAAATCGACCATGCGCTTGCCAACGTCAAGCGCTGGATGAAGCCGCAGCGCCGCAAAACCGATCTGCTATTTCTCACCAATAGCGCCAAGGTCGTGTACCAGCCCAAGGGCATCGTCGGCGTGATCGCCGCATGGAATTTCCCGATCATCGAGGCGGTTGGTCCGCTGATCATGGCGCTGGCTGCCGGCAACCGCGCGATGATCAAGATGTCGGAATTTTCGCCGCGCAGCACAGAAGTCTTACGCCGCATGCTGGCAGAAATCTTCCCCGAGGATCAGGTGGCTGTGTTTGGCGGCGGCGTGGAAATCGGCCGCGCCTTTGCGGAATTGCCGCTCGACCATATCGTGTTCACGGGCTCGCCGGCCATCGGACGGGAAATCATGCGTGCGGCGTCCGCGAACCTGACGCCGGTCACGCTGGAACTGGGCGGCAAGTCGCCGGCCATCGTTTCGCGCTCCGCGTCGATCGCTGCCGCAGCCAAGTCGATCGCACATGGCAAGGCATTCAATAGCGGCCAGGCCTGCGTGGCGCCCGACTACGTGCTGATGCCGAGCGACCAAATCGACGAATTCGTCAACGCGCTCAATCAGGCCTTTCGCGCAATGTATCCGGACTGTGTGCCGGACCGCGAATACACCAGCATGGCCTCCGACCGGCATGCGCACAGGGTCCGCGACTTGCTGGCCGATGCCGAACAGAAGGGCGCCAAGGTGATTTCCTGCGGAGAGGGTGACGGCAAACGCATTATTCCGCTGCAGATCGTGCTGGGCGCAACGCCCGACATGCGCGTTCTGCAGGAAGAGCTGTTCAACCCCATCCTGCCGGTGCTGGCTTGCGATTCGCTCGAGCAGGCTGTTCATCACGTCACCGCTCGTCCGCGCCCGCTGGCGTTGTACTACTACGGCAACGATGCCCGCGAATTGCAGATCCTGACACGCGAAGTGCATGCCGGTGGCATGACCGTCAACGATTGGGCCTGGCACGTATTTCAAAACGACCTGCCGTTCGGCGGCACCGGCAATTCCGGTATCGGTAGCTGGCGTGGACCGGAAGGCTTTCGCGCCTTGTCGCACGCCAAATCGGTATTCACGGTTCGTCGCTGGTTCCCGATTGGGTTGTTCAGGCCGCCGTACGGAAATCTTGTCCAGCGTCTTTCACTCCGGATATTCCTGGGACGGGCCAAATCCATCGAAACGAGTAATTTGCAAAACAATCGTAAGTCAGATCAAGGAGCATCAGTGTGAGTCATAAAGTATGCGTAGCAGGCGTGGGCATGATCCCGTTCACCAAGCCGGGCGCCAACGAACCCTATCCCGTGATGGCGGCCAAGGCCGTCAAGCTGGCCCTGGCTGATGCCCGTGTCGACTACGACAAAGTCCAACAAGCCTACGTCGGCTATGTCTATGGCGACTCGACCTGCGGCCAGCGCGCCCTGTATGAAGTCGGCATGACAGGCATCCCGGTCGTCAACGTCAACAACAACTGTTCGACTGGCTCGACGGCGCTGTACCTGGCGCGCCAGGCCGTGCAGTCTGGCGCCGCCGACTGCGTGCTGGCCCTCGGCTTCGAGCAGATGAAGCGGGGCGCGCTTGGCTCAGTGTTCGACGACCGCCCCGACCCATTCGAACGTTTCAATAGGGTGACGAACGAACTGGTCGGCAACGGCGAGATTCCCTTTGCCTTGCGCTACTTCGGCGGCGCCGGCAAAGCACACATGGAAGAATTCGGCACGCCACTCAACACCTTCGCGAAAATCCGCGCCAAGGCCAGCCGCCACGCCGCCAACAATCCGCTGGCGCTGTTTAAGACCGTGGTGACCGATGAAGAAGTCATGAATGCCCCCATGATGTGGCCGGGCGTGATGACGCGCGTGATGGCTTGCCCACCTACTTGCGGTGCCGCTGCCGCCATCATCTGCTCGGAAGCGTTTGCCAAGAAGCATGGTCTCAGGAGTGACGTCGTGATCCTGGCGCAAGCCATGACCACCGACACCGCTGTCACATTCGACGCGCGCGACATGCGCGAAGTGGTCGGCTTCAGCATGGCCCAGGACGCAGCCAAGCAAGTCTACGAAGCGGCCGGCATCGGCCCGCAAGACGTCGACGTGATCGAGCTGCACGACTGCTTCGCCCACAACGAATTGCTTACCTACGAATCGCTCGGCCTGTGCCCGCGCGGCGGCGCGCAGAAGTTCGTCGAAGATGGCGACAACACCTATGGCGGCAAGTTCGTCACCAACCCATCGGGCGGCTTGCTGTCCAAGGGCCACCCGCTGGGCGCGACCGGCTTGGCGCAATGCACGGAACTGGTTCAACAGCTGCGCGGCCAGGCAGACAAGCGCCAGGTGGAAGGCGCGCGCCTCGCGCTGCAACACAACCTCGGCCTGGGGGGCGCCTGCGTGGTTACGCTGTACGGAAAAGTCTGAGCGCAGAATCCCATGATCGACAAGAAATGGATCGGGTACAAGCTACCCGATTCGACGCTGGAACTGGACCGCTCCCGCCTGCGCTTCTTCGCCAAGGTCATCGGCGAAACTGACCCGGTCTACACCGACAGCGCCGCTGCGCGCGAAGCCGGCCATCCGGACATGCTGGTCCCACCGACCTTCCTGTTTGCCGCCGAACTCGACAGCGGGGCGATGTTGATGATGCTCAAGGACTTGGGCATTCCCATGATGCGCATCTTGCACGGGGAGCAATCGTTCCGTTACCACAAGCCCGTCTATGCCGGCGACAAGGTCACCGTGGAGGCGACTGTAACCGACATCTACAACAAGAAGGGTGGGGCACTGGAATTCGTCGTCAAGGATTCGCGCGTCACCAACCAACATGGTGAGCTGGTGGCTGAACTGCGTGCCGTGCTCGTCGTGCGGAACTGAGGAGAACGACATGTCTGCGCCTATCCAGGTCGGCCAATCGCTGCCCGCATTGCGCCTGCCCCCCGTTGATCGCACCGTGCTCGCTTTGTTCGCCGGTGCCTCGGGCGATCACATTCCGTTGCACATCGACACTGACTTTGCGCGCAAGGCCGGCATGCCAGACGTGTTCGCTCACGGCATGCTCGGCATGGCGTGGCTGGGCCGGCTGCTTACGCAATGGGTGCCGCAGGCACGCCTGCGTCGCTTTGATGCGCGCTTTGGCGGCATTACTCATCTGGGCAACGCGCTCACGTGCAGGGGCCAAGTGATTGAGCTGCTCGATGTCGACGGCGAGACCTGTGCAAGAGTGAACATCGTCGCCGCAAACCAATTCGGCGACCAAAAAATCGTTGGCGAAGCCGTTGTGGCGCTTGCCGCTTAATTTTCAGGAGATAGCAGTGAGCAAATTGGACGGCAAAGTAGCACTGGTTACCGGTTCCGGCCGGGGTATCGGCCGCAGCGTGGCGCTGCAACTGGCGGCGCAAGGCGCGCGCATCGTCGTGAACGATCTCGACGCCGATCCGGCCAATGAAGTCGTGGCCGAGATCAAGGCGGCCGGCGGCGAAGCCGTGGCCTGCGCCGGTAGCGTGACGGCGACTGATTTCGCAGAGCGTTTCATCAAGACCGCGGTGGACAACTACAAGGGCATCGACATCATCGTCAACAATGCCGGCTACACCTGGGACAACGTGATCCAGAAGATGAGTGACGAGCAATGGTACGCAATCATCGATTGCCACCTGACTGCGCCGTTCCGCATCCTGCGCGCCGCATACCCTGTGTTCTCCGCTGCGGCCAAGGCCGAAGCGGCCGAAGGCAAGGAAGTGTTCCGCAAGGTGGTCAACGTGTCGTCGGTCGCGGCCGGCGGCAATGCAGGCCAGTCGAACTACTCGGCCGCCAAGGCCGGCATCGTCGGCTTGACCAAGACGCTGTCGAAGGAATGGGGCCGCTTGAAGGTGAACGTCAACTGCGTCGCCTTCGGCCATATCCAAACGCGTCTGACCGTGCCGTTGGCCGGCGACGAGAGCAAGACCGTGCAGATCGAAGGCCGCGAGATCAAGGTCGGCATCGGCGAACAACTGGCTGAAATGTCGAAGCGGATGATCCCGGTCGGCCGCCCCGGCACGCCGGACGAAGCCGCCGGTTCCATCGTCATGCTGTGCAGCCCTGAGTCTGACTACGTCTCCGGTCAGGTCGTCGTCTGCGGCGGCGGCTTCGGTGCACTGTGACAGGAGCCTGACTATGCTGCCTCAACTTCACCAGCACCCCTGGATGGACGCCGACATCGCGGCCTTCCGCGAACAGGTTCGCCGCTTTATCCACGCCGAACTCGTGCCCCACCTTGAAAGCTGGCGCAATCAAGGCTATGTCCCACGCGAAGCATGGCGTCCGTTCAGCGAAATGGGTTTCATGTTGCCCGAGTTGCCCGAAGAGTATGGCGGGCCGGGAGCGAGCCTGGCTTACCAACTGGTGGTGCAAGACGAATTGGCCAAGGCTGAAGTGCCGCTCAACACTGCGGTGCACACGATCGCTGCGCACTACATCCTCGACTATGGCACCGAAGAGCAGAAACAGAAGTGGTTGCCCAAGCTCGCCAGTGGCGAGATGCTGGCCGGCATCGCCATGACCGAACCGGGCTGCGGCTCCGATCTCAAAGCCATTCGCGCGCGCGCCAAGCTTGTGGACGATCACTATGTCGTCGATGGCTCCAAGACCTTCATCACCAATGGCTTTTCCGCCAACCTGCTGGTGGTGGTGGTGCGTACCAGTGACGCCGGCTCCAAGGGCATTTCGCTGCTGGTGGTCGAAACTGAAAACCTGCCCGGCTTCTCGGTCGGCCGTCGCCTGAAAAAGCTGGGTCAGCATTCATCGGATACGGCCGAGCTGACGTTCGACAACATGCACGTGCCGGTCGCCAACCTGCTCGGCGGCGTCGAAGGCAAGGGCTTCGGGCAATTGATGAGCCAGCTCGCTTACGAGCGCATGCTGTTGGCCGTTCCCGCCGCAGCCGTGATCGAGCGCGCCGTCGAATTGACGGTGGAATATACCAAGACGCGCAAAGCCTTTGGCCAGACGATTGCCGATTTTCAGAACACTCGCTTCAAGGTGGCAGAGTGCGCCACCATGGCCCACGTGGTGCGCAGCTTCGTCAACGACTGCACGCAGCGCCTGCTCGACGGCAAACTCGACGCCGAAGCCGCTTACATGGCCAAGTGGTGGTGCACCGAACAGCAATGCCGCGTGACAGACGAATGCCTGCAACTGTTCGGCGGCTACGGTTACATGGAGGAATACCCGATTGCTCGCCTGTACGCGGACTCCCGCATCCAGAAGATCTATGGCGGCACCAACGAGATCATGAAAGATCTGATTGCGCGCCAGGTGTTCAGCTGAGGAGGCAAGGATGATCCCGCGCAACCGCGAAGAAGACATTCTGCGGCGGCATGAGGTGCCAATCGGTAGAGCGCACGCTTGCGATCTCAAGCCGGCCGGCATGTCCCGTTTGCGGAGTACCTTGATGCCGCATTGCAATCGTTCGACTCGTCCGGGCCTTGAGCCGGACGAGTGTGAAGGCATGGTTGTTCTCGGCTATGACTGAAAGCCGCCGCATAAACAGGATCGTTCATGACCAACACCATCAAGCCGCTGAAGGGCATCCGCATCGTCGAATTCGAGGGCATCGGTCCTGGACCGCTGTGCGGCAGCATCTTGGCCGGCTTCGGCGCTGAGATCACGATGATCACCCGTCCGGGCGGCGTCGGGCTGGCCGACATGCTCGGCAACGGCGGGCCCAATCCGCTGCGCGCTGGCAAGCGCGAAGTGCAGCTCAATCTGAAAGACCCGGTCGACGTGCAGCACGCGCTCCATTTGATCGCCAAGGCTGACGCGCTGATCGAAGGCAACCGCCCCGGCGTAATGGAGCGGCTCGGGCTTGGCCCTGCCGAATGCGCCAAGGCGAACCCGCGCCTGGTCTACGGCCGCATGACCGGCTGGGGCCAGGACGGCCCGCTGGCACAGGTAGCCGGTCACGACCTCAACTACGTCGCCTTGAGCGGCATGCTGTCGCTGGCTGCAGTCGACGGACAGAAGCCTATCGTGCCCCCGACCGTGTTGGGCGATGCCGGCGGTGCCCTCGGCCTGGCATTCGGCATCGTCTCCGGCGTGCTGAATGCGCGCGCGAGCGGGCAGGGCAGCGTGGTCGATGCTGCCATCACGGATGTGGTGGCGATGCTGGGCGGAATTGCGCAATTCATCTCCGCCGGCGCTGGCCTCGGCGGAGTCAATGACAAGCGCCCGAGTGCCTTCCACGATTCGCCGTTCTACGATACTTATCGTTGCTCAGATGGCGGCTATATCACCGTCGGCGCACTCGAGCCGCAGTTCTATACGCTGCTGCTGCAAACACTGGAAATCGACGATGTCGATCCGAAACGGCAATACGATGCCGCGGCCTGGCCGGCGCTGAAGGCGCGGCTGGAGGCGCTGTTCCTGTCGCAGCCGCGCCGGCACTGGTGCGATCTGCTCGAAGGCACAGATGTCTGCTTCGCGCCAGTGTTGACGTTAGAAGAAGCGCGCTGTCACCCGCACAATGCCGCGCGCAAGATATTCGACGCGGCCGGCGCGCAGTCGGCTCCGCGTCTCTCTGCATTGCCCAATTAGATGTGCACGTGGTCTGCCGACCCAGGATGCCGTAAAAACGATAGGTCAAGAGACAGATAGGTCATGAGCGAAAAAAGCAGCGCAGACACCAGCGATACGCGCCGCCGTATCCACACACGCGCCGTCGAATGCGTCAGCTACCTGCGCCCGGACGGCTTGTGGGATATCGAGGGGCGGCTGAGCGATTCCAAAACCCATGCGGTGCCGCTTGCGGAGGGTAGCGTGGTGGCAGCCGGAGAACCTTATCACGGCATGTGGGTCAGGTTGACGATTGACGACGACTTCGTCATCCGCGACGTCGCCGTGCAGATGCCGAACGTGCCGACCAGCGAATGCCGTGGCGCAGCTCCGGCCTACGCTAAGCTGATTGGGGAGCGAGTTGCGCCCGGCTTTTCGCACAAGATCAAAACGCTGTTTGGGGGCGCCGGCGGCTGCACCCACCTCTCTGAACTGTTGCTGCCGATCGCGACCACGGCCTTCCAAACGATTCCGATAGGGCGGGCAATGATTGCCCCGCGCGATGCGCACGACGTGGAGCGCTTCGCGCGCTCGAGGCGTGGCCTGATCGGCACCTGCCACGCGCTACGCGTAGAAGGGCCGATTGCGCAGCGCTATCTCAAGGAAGAAAAGCTCAGCGGGTAGGTTGACAGAAGGGCAGACAGAGGGCCGACTGAGGCAGAGGGTGCCGGTTGGTCCGATCGGCGTTGTCAAGTTGGCCGCCTTGACCCGAGGGGCGAAGTCCGCGCCGAATTCGTCGCACCAGCAGCGGATTGTCTCGTCGCTGACAGTCACGCCGCGTTCGAACGGCAATTCCTCGATGTCGCGCAGGCTCAGATTGAATCGGCGATGCCAGCGGATGGCGCCGCTGATGACGGCTGCGGGGAAGCGGTGGCCGTGATCGAGCGATTTCGCCTTCTTCATCGCGCCATGCTACCCATGGCTGCATCGCCACAGCCACGAAGTCGCACGGGTGTACGCGTCGTCCTACTTGGCGATCGGCCACACTCAACCTGACACTGCCCAAGCAGTGATCCAGCAAGCGCGTCTGAACTGGGCTTGGAGCACAGTGCGGTCGCCTGATGCGCAGCTCAAGCTGCAAGCACTCCACCACGGTCGGGCGATAGCGCGGTTGGCGCAACGGGCGGCCTTGCATTTCGTGTCGACATGCACCGGGTGAGACAAGAGATTTCGCTCGGATGACAAGTTCGATGCGGGTCGACCTCCTAATCTGAAGGCATCGAAATCAATACGTAAGAAGGTATAACCCCTCACGCGTTGAAGGCCGTCTTGCGCTGCGTTGCCACGCGCTTTGCAACAACCGTGGATGGAGCGTCGCTGCGCGTGAGGACGCTGCACTTCGCCGTAGTGGTTGAATCAGTTTGGGTTTTACACCGGCTCACAGTAAGCCACTCCCGGGCATGCGATCGCCTCCCGGGATCACAACGCAAGAAGAGGAGACACTGCAGCATGAAGTTGAAACATATCGCGTTTGCGTCACTGCTCGCCTGCGCGAGCACAGCTTGGGGACAGTCAGGCGTGACCCTGTATGGCGTCACCGACGTGAATCTGGAATTTGCCAACAATGTCGGCGCGGTACCGCAGGCTGCGAACAAGTACAGCCCAGGTCCGGCGAACCATGTGGTTCGCATGGACTCCGGCGGTCTGGCCGGTTCGCGCTGGGGGCTACGCGGGGTGGAGGATCTTGGCGGCGGGCTCAGCGCGCTGTTTGTGCTGGAAAGCGGCTTTGGTCTGAACAACGGCTCCTTGCAACAGAGCGGTCGACTTTTTGGCCGCCAGGCGTTCGTGGGTCTGAAAAGCGCGCAGTTTGGCCAGATTACGTTTGGGCGCCAGTACGCGTCGATGTTTGAGGGGCTTGCCAACTTCTCACCGACGGCTTACGCGACGCAATATGAACCCGCCGTCTTGCAGGTTGGGCCGAATTACCGCCTCGACAACACAGCCAAGTACACGGGCACGTTCGGTCCGGTCACGGCGGTTGCGCACTGGTCGTTTGGCGCTGGCTTGGCGCTGCCACCGGCCAGCCCGGCTGCCCCGCAAACGGTGGTTGGCGGCAATGGTGAGGTGCCGGGGCAACTTCACCGCGATTCCGCATATGGCACGGGCTTGACCTACGACAGCGGTTCGTTTGCAGCGACTGTCGGCTACGACCAATACAACCCGACGATCGGCACGGGAACAGGGTCCTTCCGCAAAGCGGCAATTGCGGCGAGCTACACCTTGGACAAAGTGAAGGTGATGGGCGGTTATCGGTGGGGTAAGAATATCGACCAGACCGGTGCCACGTTGCTGCGCGATGACATGTACTGGGTCGGTGCAAGCTATCAGGTCGCGCCGGCATTGACCCTGACAGGCGAGTTTTACTACGACAAGCTCCGGAATCTGTTCGGGAGCACACAGAATGCGAATCCTTGGCAGGTGGCGCTCGTTGCTGACTATGCGCTGTCTAAGCGTACCGATGTCTACCTAACCACCGCGTACGCAAAGAATGCCGGTCTGACGCTGGATTCTGCAGCGACTGCCTACGCCACCAGCCTCTCGCTTGGCAACAGCTATGCCCTTGGCGCTGGTCAGACCTCGATGATGGGTATTGCGCTGGGGATTCGTCACAAGTTCTGAACGGCCGGCCCACTCAAATCCATTGGGCGTGCTGTGCAGTGCGTTTCATTCTGGTCGGTATTGGGGGGAGCTTGCTCCCTCTCTTTTTTCTTATAAGACGTGAGGCCCGCCGGCTGCCTGAATGCAAGGGGGCTTGCCCATCACGGTGAGGTTTTGCCATGTCCAACTGCCATACAAATGATGCGACGAACTCGGTGCCTGGCTCTGGCTTCCATCTGATGGCCAAGCCGGTTGGGCCGCTGTGCAATCTGGATTGCAGCTATTGCTTCTATCTGGAGAAGGAGTCGCTCTATGAAGAGCGGCACCGCTTCCGCATGTCGGACACTGCGCTCGATGTCTACGTTCGGCGCTATATCGAGTCGCAACCAACACCGGAGGTCGAATTTACTTGGCAGGGTGGAGAGCCGACGCTGATGGGCTTGGACTTCTTTGAGAAGGCCGTCGCGTTGCAACGCCGGTATAGGAATGGCAAAACCATCCGAAACACGCTGCAAACAAACGGAACCCTGCTGGACGAACGCTGGGGCGCGTTTCTGGCAGCCGAGGGCTTTCTGGTGGGCATCAGCCTGGACGGCCCGCGCGAGCTGCACGACCTGACGCGTCGCGACAAGCAGGGCCGCTCCAGCTTCGACGATACGGTGCGCGGGCTGGGCATTCTGCAACGCTTCAACGTGCCGTTCAACGTGTTGGTGACTGTGTCGGATGCGGTCTCGTGCCAACCCCTGACCATCTATCGCTTCCTGAAGGGCTTGGGCGTGCGGCACATGCAGTTCAACCCGGTTGTTGAGCGTGTACCGCGCGCACAGGAACAGGCTATCGGGCTGCACTTCGCGGCACCACCAGAATTCTCCCGTTCACCAATCGTGCGCAAAGCGATCGATCAACCTGTTGAGATGAGCACGCAGAGCGTTGTTCCCGAAGCCTGGGGTGATTTCCTGATCGCCATCTACGACGAATGGGTGCGCAACGATATTGGCGATATCCACGTGATGAACTTCGAGTGGGCATTGGCGGCGTGGTGCGAGCTACCCGCCACGGTCTGCCTGTTCTCCGAGCGCTGCGGCCGTGCCGCTATCGTTGAGCACGACGGTAGCGTCTACAGTTGCGACCACTTCATGTATCCGGAATATCGTTTGGGCAATCTGCAGGAACGAGGTGCGGCGGAATTGCTCAACTCAGCGCAGCAACAAGCCTTCGGTAACGCCAAGGCTGATGCCTTGCCAGGCGTCTGCCGTCGTTGCGAATATCGTTTCGCATGCCACGGTGAATGTCCAAAGAACCGCTTTGCGGTCTCTGTTGACGGCGAGCCCGGACTGAATTTCCTCTGCGCCGGCTACCTCAAATACTTCCGGCACATCACGCAGACCATGAATGCGATGGGCAAACTGCTTGCGCACGGGCAACCAGCCGCACTGATCAAGGAAGCGTTCAAGGGGCCACTGCTTGTGAAGCTGTGATCGGCGTGCGCGCGACCTAGCAAGTGTCGAGATTCACTGTCAAGAGAGCCCACTTAGCGGAATCGTGGGATCTAATGCCAATCAACAGAATTCGCCAGCGCAAAGCCGGTACCTATTGATTTGCACGGAATCCTGACCTACCTCGGGTGGGTCAGGACTCTCTGCAAATCAACAGGCAGGCAAGCCAGTGCTCTCCTTGGCACGGAAACGAATCGACCTAGGGGCGGCGCGCTTCAATAGAAAAGACGCAGCGAGGGCTGCGTCTGAAGGACGATGGTGAGAAGAGAGAAGCGGCGCATCGTCGCAGCCAAGAGTAAGCGGCTGCGAAGCGCCGTGCCAAGGGTGAATGCAAAAACACTAAATTCTATTGTTGATGTCGTGAAATTCACGTACTGACATCGGATTGTCGTGATTTTCCGCCTGGCCCAACTTAACTCGAAGCGAATGGAATCCGTAGCGTACAAGCCTGCTTGTCGCATCCAAGCTTCGACGCTCTCGCGAGTCTGTTCGGTTAGACGCTGCTGCATCAGCATTGTCTGCCACTCAGCTCCGGCAATGCGTCGAAATCGACGCAACTGAACGAGGGGCTATTGAGGCGAGGGCGCAAAACGACGCAACTTTGACGTACCCGGGGCGGCCAAGCTCTTGTCTTTGCGCTATACGCGCCGAAATCAACGCAGAATCGACGCAGCCTTGACGCATCTTTGGCTCCCATGGGCAGGGCACTCCTATCCAATGCGGCACCGCCAATCGCTCGCAAAGCTCGGCGATCAATCGGTACGCCCGCGCCTTTGAGTGACTCGTAGTAGCTCTTCGAGAGGAGGAGTACCCCCGGCCAGCGGCGGTTTCGAGTACTGCCATCACTCGACCATGCATCGAACTGTTCGATGGGTTGATCATTGAAGGTGCGGCCCCGGTAGCCGAGTTGCACCCTGCTCGCTGCGAGCGCGTGTAAATGGAGCCTGGCGGTTTTATACCGGTTCCCACCTTGGTTTTCTTGCCCAATGAGCCGCAGAAGGTCGGTGATGTCCTCGCCGATCGGTATTTCCCGAGTTCTATGCCTGATAGCGTAGGTATTCATGTACGCCATCAAGTGTCGCGGTGCAGGCCCATATGGCACGGGCTGCAGGACTGGGCCCTGTCCTTCATCAAGATAGCCGGCGCTTACGCAAATCCACGCGTTACCAAACTGGCGCTTGAAGGAGGCTCCCTCGGTTTGGCGGCGAGGTAGGCCGACCTGGCAGAAAATTGAGTGGGTGAAAGCGATGTCATCGCCCTTTGGTGGGGCCCTGTCGATTGCAGCACCGGCATCGATGAGAGCTTCCGAGCGGCTCTGGCGAGGGGAGCGCTCTGCGCGGGGCAAAGCGACCGCAGTTTCTTTGGGATGGTTCACTTGCCAGCCCCCTCTGCACCTGCCAAGCGACGCTCAAGCTGCTGTCGCTTTGTTGGCCGGCCAACTTGCCTGGCTTGCGAAGTTGCTACCGCTAGGCCCTGAGGGCGCTTCGTGCTGCCCGTTTGAGCGTCGGCGATAGCCCTAGCTGGCTGGACATGTCGTTCGATCCAATCAAGAACATCCTGCTTCCGCCACAACAGCTTGCGTTGACCCGGCAAACGGAGGATTGGAGGCAGACGATCGAATCGGCCTGATGCGATGTCTGAGTAGACGGTGGCAGGTTTGCGGTGGAGTAGCGGACATAGCTGACTAAGCGTCAGCAGTTCGACTTGATGCTGGGAAGACATGGGCGAACTCCGGCGGCCCACACGTCAATACGTGCAAGCTACCGAACGTGCGCACCAGCCGAAGACCTAGACGCTGGAGTAGCGTTGTGTCCGTGGCGGGCCGGGTGGCCCTCAGTGGGTTCCTCGCCATGCATGCGGGCTCTGTTTCGCTTCGCTCCGACTCCGTTCGTACTAGTCGGCTTGCATGTCGTTAATCCGAGCGGACGGTGCTTGTCCGAACGAACCCCAAATCTCCCGATCTGGGTAAAGGCTCATGGGTACTGGATGTTTGGATTCTGTATGGTCTAGCCATGCCAGTCAAGCTGGCGCGACTTTCGTCGTCCCAGTGCACGGGACAAATTTGGGACAGTCCGGAACCAAAAACGTCCCAAATTGACCCCAATAGACCAAAGAAAAAACCGGCCTAAGTGGCCGGTTTTTAAGGAATTCCTGGTGCCGCTGACCGGAATCGAACTGGTGACCTTCGCATTACGAATGCGCTGCTCTACCGACTGAGCTACAGCGGCGTCGGAAACAGCGATTCTAACAGAACTTTTTGGCGCACTGCAAGAACCGCCGAAACAACAACGTTACGCGCCCCAGTTACGCCGTTTTTTCTGCCTCGTGGTGGTACTGCGTGACACGGTCCACCTCGTTCTTCGAGCCCAGGACCACCGCCACGCGCTGGTGCAGCTTCTCGGGCTGGATGTCGAGGATGCGCTGCTGGCCGTTGGTGGCCGCGCCGCCGGCCTGTTCCACCAGGAAGGCCATCGGGTTGGCTTCATACATCAGGCGCAGCTTGCCGGCCTTGCCCGGCTCGCGCTTGTCCCACGGATACATGAAGACGCCGCCGCGCGTGAGGATGCGATGCACGTCGGCCACCATCGAGGCGATCCAGCGCATGTTGAAATCCTTGCCGCGCGGGCCTTCAGTGCCGGCCAAGCACTCGTCGATGTAGCGGCGCACGGGCGGGGCCCAGTGGCGCATGTTCGACATGTTGATGGCGAATTCCTTGGTATCGGCCGGGATCTTCACGTTGGGGCTGGTCAGGATGAAGCTGCCCACCTCGCGGTCGAGCGTGAACATGTGCACGCCATTGCCGACGGTGAGCACCAGCGTGGTCTGCGGGCCGTACACGGCGTAGCCGGCGGCAACCTGCTTGGCGCCGGGCTGCATGAAGTCGGCCTCGGTCACGGTCTGGCCGGCCTTGGGCATGTGCAGCACCGAGAAGATCGTGCCGATCGACACGTTCACGTCGATGTTGGACGAGCCGTCGAGCGGATCGAACAGCAGCAGGTATTCGCCCTTCGGATAGCGATGGGGGATCTCGTAGAACGATTCCATCTCTTCCGAGGCCATGGCAGCCAGGTTGCCGCCGTATTCGTTGGCTTCGAGCAGGACTTCGTTGGCGATCACGTCCAGCTTCTGCTGGGTTTCGCCTTGCACGTTGCCGGTGCCGGCCGAGCCGAGCACGCCGGCCAGCGCGCCCTTGTTGACGCTGTGCGAGATCGCCTTGCAGGCGCGCGCCACGACTTCGAGCAGCAGGCGCAGCTCGGCCGGGATGGTGTTGTGCTCGCGCTGCTCTTCGATCAGGTAGCGGGTGAGGTTGATGCGCTTCATGGGTTCTCCTGAGACGGGCGCGATTTTACCTGACGCAATGTTCACGCCAGCGCCTTCCCGACGATCTCGCGCACATCGCGCGACAGGCTCGGGTGTGCCGCCACGCGCTTGAGTGCGTCCTGCATGGCGTCGCGCAGGGTGGGCACGTACTTGCGCCAGCGGTCGAGCGAACGCGCCAGGCGTGCCGATACTTGCGGGTTGATCGCATCGAGCGCCAGCACCTGCTCGGCCCAGTAGGCGTAGCCGGAACCATCGGCGGCGTGGAACTGCGCGGGGTTGCCCGAGCAGAAGCTGAAGATCAGCGAGCGCGCGCGGTTCGGGTTGCGCAGCGTGAAGGCCGGGTGCGCCATCAGCGCGCGCACGGTCGCCAGCGTCGGCTTGCCGGCGCCGCCCGGCTGCATGGCCTGCAGCGAGAACCACTTGTCGATGACGAGCGGGTCGTCGGCAAAGCGCGTGTAGAAATCGGCCAGCGCGGCCTCGCGGCCCGGGGCGTAGCTGGTGACCATGGCCGACAGCGCGCCCATGCGATCGGTCATGTTGGTGGCGCGGGCGTATTGCTGCTCGGCCAGGGCCAGCGCTTCGGGGGTTTCCGTTTCCACCAGATAGCCGAGCGCGATGTTCTTGAGTGCGCGCTTGCCGGCGGACACCGCGTCCGGCGTGTAGGCGCCTTCGGTCTGGTTGTCCTGGTAGGCGTGCAGCAGTTCGGTGTTGAGCGCTTCGGCCAGCGTGCGGCGCAGCGTGCGGCGTGCGGTGTGGATGGCGGCCGGGTCGGCCACGGCCATGCGCTCGGCCAGGTAGCTCTCGGCCGGCAGGATCAGCATCTGCTTGCGGAAGGCCGGGTCGAGTGCTGCATCGGCCAGCACGGCACGCAGCGCTTCCACCAGGGCCGGGTCGACCACCGGCGCGCGACCTTGTTGGATGTCGGCCACCATGCGCAGCAGCGTGTCGGTGGCCAGGCGCTGGCCGGCTTCCCAGCGGTTGAACGGGTCGGAATCGTGCGCGAGCTGGAAGGTGAGCTGCTCAGTGGTGTAGCCGTATTCGACGATGACCGGCGCAGAGAAATTGCGCAGCAGCGTGGGCAGCGGCGCATCGGCCACGTCCTCGAACACGAAGGTCTGTTCTGCCTCGGTGAAGTCCAGCACGCGCGTGGTGACCGGCGAGGGCGATGCGGTTTCGCCGCGCAAACACAGCGGTAGGTCGCGACCTTGCTTGTCGATCAGGCCAACGGCAAACGGAATATGGAACGGCTGCTTCTGGATGCCGCTGGTGGTCTCGATGCCGACCGGCTCGCAGCGCTGGCGCAGCGTAAGCGTGTAGGTGCGCGCGGCAGTGTCGTGGCGGCCCTCGACGGTAACGACCGGCGTGCCTGCCTGGCTGTACCAGCGGCCGAACTGCGTGAGGTCGCGGCCGTTGGCATCGGCCATGGCGGCGCGGAAGTCGTCGCAGGTGACGGCGTGGCCGTCGTGGCGCTGGAAGTACAGGTCCATCCCTTTGCGGAAACCGTCGCGGCCGAGCAGGGTCTGGTACATGCGCACGACTTCAGCGCCTTTCTCATACACCGTGACGGTGTAGAAGTTGTTGATCTCTTCGTAGCTGTCGGGGCGCACCGGGTGGGCCATGGGGCCCGCGTCTTCCGGGAACTGCACCTGGCGCAGCATGCGCACGTCCTCGATGCGCTTGACGGCGCGGGCGCTCGCGGCCGCCGCTTCGTTGCCGCTCTGCGCTGCCATGTCCGCCGAGAACTCCTGGTCGCGGAACACCGTCAGGCCTTCCTTCAGGCTCAGCTGGAACCAGTCGCGGCAGGTGACGCGGTTGCCCGTCCAGTTGTGGAAATACTCGTGGCCGACCACCGATTCGATGTTGGCGAAGTCCACGTCCGTGGCGGTCTCGGCATTGGCCAGCACGTACTTCGTGTTGAAGATGTTCAGGCCCTTGTTCTCCATCGCGCCCATGTTGAAGTCGCCCACGGCGACGATCATGAAACGATCGAGATCGAGTTCCAGGCCGAAGCGGCGCTCGTCCCAGCGGACCGAGTGGATGAGGGAATCCATCGCGTGGCGGGTCTTGCCCAGGTCCTGCGGCTCGACCCACACCTGCAGCAGCTTCTCCTTGCCCGAGGCGGACTGGATGCGCTCTTCGATGCATTCGAGCTTGCCCGCCACCAGCGCAAACAGGTACGACGGCTTCTTGAACGGGTCGTGCCACACGGCTTCGTGGCGGCCATCCGGCAGATCGCGCTCAGAGACGAGGTTGCCGTTGGACAGCAGCACCGGGTAGTCCGCCTTCGACGCGCGCAGGGTGACGGTGTAGACCGTCATCACGTCCGGGCGATCGAGGAAGTAGGTGATCTTGCGGAAGCCCTCGGCCTCGCACTGCGTGAAGAAGTTGCCGTTGGAGACGTACAGCCCCATCAGCGACGAGTTGGCTGCCGGGTTGCAGAAGGTGGTGAGTTCCAGCGTGAAGCTGGCGCCGACCTCAGCCGGCACGGCATCGATAGTGAGCGTGTCGCCGTTGGCTTGCAGGCCTTGCAGCGCCTGGCCGTCGAGCGTCGCGCCCGCCAGCTCCAGCCCTTCGCCCACCAGCACCAGCGGCTTGGCCGCGGCGGTGCGCGTCATGCGCAGGCGGTTGACCACGCGGGTGCGCTCGGGCACCAGATCGATCTCGAGCGCCACTTCATCGATGCGGAACGCGGGGGCGGCGTAGTCCTTGCGGTAAATCGTCACGGCGGTATCGGTGCGCAACATCGGTAACATCCTCGCATTCGTTCGCAAAAGACCATTGTACTCAGCCACCTCGCGGGAATCTTCCGCGCGCCGCGTGACTCTGAGTAAACAGACGCGGCGCATGGCTTTGCGGCATGCGCGCGAATTATCTGACTGAGCCTTTGGGGGATCATCTATGTGGAACTGGATCAAAGCGCACGGCCGCTGGACCTTGGCTGGCGCCTTGGCGGCTGCCAGCCTGCTGGCCGGCTGCGCCAGCACCGTCACCAGCCAGGTGACGGCGTTCAAGCAGCCCGGCTGGGATGACACGCCGCCGCGCACCTACGCGTTCGAGAACACTGCAGCGCAGCAAAACGACCTGGAACGGCAGACCTACGAGGCCTGGACCAGCGACCAACTGGCCGCCCATGGCTTCACCACGGCACCGCAAGCCAGTGCCCGCTACCGCGTCCGCCTGACCTATTCGACCGCCACGCGCCTCGTGCAGGTCCGCCAGCCGGTCTACCCTGACCCGTACTGGGGGCCGGGCCCGTGGGGCCCCTGGCGCGGTCCGTGGGGGCCCTGGGGCCCGTGGGGTCCGCAGTACGTCGACACCAACGTCCAAGTGCCGTTCTATGCCTATCACGTCGAGATTGACGAGGCGGCCTCTGGCAAGCGCGTCTACCAGGTGAGCGCCCAGACCCAAGGCGGCGATGGCTCGCTGACCACCGTGATGCCCTACCTGATCCGCAGCGCGTTCGCCAATTTCCCGGCGCCGAATGCGCAGCCGATCCTGGTCGAGCTGCCGGTTGATCCAAAGGTGAAACCGGCTAAGTAGTTAGGTAGTTCATCCCGTAGGCTGGGCGGCCCGTCTAGGCTAGAATGCCTCACCTAATTTGCGGGCCGCCCAGCCGTACTCTCGCTTGAGCGTTGTTATCCCTCCCCATCTCGCGCCGGCCGCCACCCCTGGCCAGCGTCGACTGCGCACCGTCGCTACCGCGATGACGGTGTTCCGCGACTCCTGCGGCCTCGCTCCCGGTTTCCCATCGATTTTCGCTTTCCCGTACCAGGACGCTTCTGCCGGAATGTGAACGCGCGCACGTGCGTTCCATCTGCGGAACGTCCCTCCAGGATGTCATTGATATGAACGACAAGCTCCACGACGCCTCGCCCGATACGCAAGACCAAGGGGCCGAGGCCGAACTGCGCCGCGCCGCGCTCGAATACCACCGCTCGCCGACGCGCGGCAAGATCGAGGTGCGCTCGACCAAGACGCTGATCAACCAGCGCGACCTGTCGCTGGCGTACTCGCCGGGCGTGGCCTACGCGTGTACCGAAATCGAGCGTGACCCGTCGCTGGCCGCCGAGTACACCTCGCGTGCCAACCTGGTCGGCGTGATCACCAACGGCACCGCCGTGCTGGGCCTGGGCGACATCGGCCCGCTGGCCGGCAAGCCGGTGATGGAAGGCAAGGGCTGCCTGTTCAAGAAGTTCGCCGGTGTGGACGTGTTCGACATCGAACTGGCCGAGCGCGACCCGGACAAGATCGTCGACATCGTCGCGGCGCTGGAGCCGACGCTGGGCGGCATCAACCTCGAAGACATCAAGGCGCCCGAGTGCTTCTACATCGAGCAGAAGCTACGCGAGCGCATGAACATCCCCGTCTTCCACGACGACCAGCACGGCACGGCCATCATCTCGTCCGCCGCGTTGCTCAACGGCCTGAAGGTGGTCGGCAAGCAGATCGGCGAAGTGAAGGTGGCGGTGTCGGGCGCGGGTGCCGCGGCCATCGCCTGCCTGGACCTGATGGTGAGCCTGGGCGTCAAGCGCGAGAACGTCTATGTGGTCGACTCGAAGGGCGTGATCTTCGTCGGCCGCGACGCCAAGATGGAGCCGACCAAGGCCCGCTACGCGCAGGACACGCAGGCCCGTACGCTGGCCGACATCGTGCGCGATGCGGACGTGTTCCTTGGCTGCTCGGCCGCTGGCGTGCTGACCGCCGACATGGTCAAGACCATGGGCCCGAAGCCGATCATCCTGGCGCTGGCCAACCCCGAGCCGGAAATCCGCCCGGAAATCGCCAAGGCCGCGCGTCCGGACTGCATCGTCGCCACGGGACGTTCGGACTACCCGAACCAGGTCAACAACGTGCTGTGCTTCCCGTACATCTTCCGCGGCGCGCTCGACTGCGGCGCGACCAAGATCACGGAAGAGATGAAGCTGGCCTGCGTGAAGGCCATCGCCGAGCTGGCCGAAGCCGAGACCAACGATGCCGTGGCGCAGGCCTACGCTGGCCAGGAACTGAGCTTCGGCCCGGACTACATCATCCCGAAGCCGTTCGATTCGCGCCTGATCGAGAAGATCGCGCCGGCGGTGGCCAAGGCCGCGATGGAATCCGGCGTGGCGACCCGCCCGATCGCTGATCTGGACGCCTATCGCCAGAAGCTGAGCGACTTCATCTATCACACCGGCATGACCATGCGTCCGGTGTTCTCCGCCGCCAAGGCCGCGCCCAAGCGCGTGGTCTATGCGGAAGGCGAAGAAGAGCGCGTGCTGCGCGCGGTGCAGACTGTCGTTGATGAAGGCTTGGCCAAGCCGATCCTGATCGGCCGCCCGCACGTGATCGAGATGCGCATCCAGAAGGCCGGCCTGCGCCTGAAGCCGGGCGTGCACTTCGAGCTGGTGAACCCGGAAGACGATCCGCGCTATCACCAGTACCACACCGAGTATCACGAGCTGATGGGCCGCAACGGCGTGACGCCGGACATGGCGAAGTCGCAACTGCGCCGCTCCAACACGCTGATCGGCGCGCTGCTGGTGCGCCTGGGCGATGCCGACGCGATGCTGTGCGGCACCGTTGGCCGCTTCGATGCGCACCTGGAACACGTGCGCGACGTGATCGGCCTGGCGCCCAACGCCAAGGTCTTCGCCGCCATGAACGGGCTGATGCTGGAGAAGCACACGCTGTTCATTACCGATACGTTCGTCAACGAGACCCCGAGCGCCGAAGAGCTGGCCGACATCACCAAGCTGGCGGCGGAAGAAGTGCGCCGCTTTGGCCAGGAGCCGAAAGTGGCGATGCTGTCGCACTCAATGTTCGGCTCGTCGAAGAGCGCGTCGGCCCGCAAGATGCGCGAGGCGTACGACCTGCTCAAGGCCGAAGCGCCCGAGTTGCAGGTGGAAGGCGAGATCCAGGGCGATGCGGCGCTGTCGGAAGACATCCGCCACCACTTCCTGCCCAAGAGCGCCTTTGCCGGCAGCGCCAACCTGCTGGTGATGCCGACGCTGGACGCGGCCAACATTGCGTTCAACCTGCTCAAGGTCACGGGCGGGCAGGGCGTGACGGTGGGCCCGATCCTGCTGGGCGCGGCCAAGCCGGTGCACATCCTGAACCCGGCGGCCACCTCGCGCCGCATCGTCAACATGACCGCGCTGGCCGTGGCGGACGTGTCGGCTGCGCGTTGATCGGCTGATTGTTGTGCGGGGCCGCTGCGGTTGCGGCGGCCAAAAAAAAACGGCGCCTGAAGCGATTCAGGCGCCGTTTTCGTTTATGGCTGGTGGTTTAGAACTTCACGTACCCACGCCGAAGGTCTTGCCGGATGCGCATCAGAAGTGGTACTCGACGCGCACCATCGGCGTCTTTGCCAGGGAGCCGGGCACCGACGACGGATTGCCGAACTTGTTGCGCCAGTATTGATACTCGAGGCCGGCGCGCAGCGTGTTCTTGCCGAGGTGCAAAGGCGTGCCCAGGTCGTACATCACCATGGCATCGATATTCAGTTCTGGCGAAGTCGAGCCACCGAATTCGTTCGTGCCCTTTGCCGCGATGTAGTTGGCATACCCCTCAAAGGACAGGCCCGTCGAGCCGATGGGAATGCCCCATGCCGCGTTGAGCATCGGGTGCGCCTTGTAGTGGTAGCGGCTCGTTACCCCAATCGGCTGGTTGCTCTCCCACAGCATCAGCAGACTGATGTTCAGGAAGCCCGGGACATCCATCATCATCGTCGGCCCTACCACCAGCATGCGTTTCTTCGACGCATAGCCCGTATCGTTCTTGGTGTTCCAGTCAAAGCCGGCGGTCAGGCCATAGCCGCGGATCGGCCCGGCGCCGAGATTCTTGTCGAGAACTTTGCCGATGTCGAGCGTATGGCGATACGTGACATAGGCTTCCTGTGCGTTGCTGTCCTTGCTGTCCGATTCCAGCAGATCGACGTTCAAGTAGTTGGTGCCGTACTTGTATCCGCTGGCGTGCGTGAAGTTGAAAATGTTCTTGTGAATACCGTCGCCCACAAACGGTTCTGCGAATTGTGTGCCGTAGCGATAGCCGATCGAGGTATCGCTCCATTCCACCGCACCCGCATCTGCTGCCCCCATGAAAAGGGCTGCGGTCGCTACGGTGAATGCGGCCGTGCCGCGCAAGACATTCCACTGCATTGCTCTATCTCCTCTGTTGATGGTTTTGTTGCCGCTGGGTTGCGCCGCATTCGATGATGCGGTCGCGGGCCGGCCGGTCAGGCTCCATGCCGGGCGGCGCCCGAGGGCGCCGCGCCAGCGGCGTTTTCGTGCTGATTAACCTGAAATCAAATCGTGCAGGCGGAAGCCCGCGATGCGGTGAATCTGCTCCAGCGACGCGCGCAGTTCGGTGGCATGGTCGTTGTCCACGCGCTTGGCGAAGGCGTCGATGATGCCGTGGCGGTCATAGCCGCGCACCGCCAGGATGAACGGGAAGCCGAACTTCTCGTTGTAGCGGGTGTTGAGACTCTGCAGGCGCGCGAATTCTTCCGGCGAGCACTGGTCCAAGCCGGCACCGGCCTGCTCGCGCGTCGATTCGGCGGTTAGCTCACCGCGCACGGCGGCCTTGCCGGCCAGCTCCGGGTGAGCGCGCACGAGCTTCAGTTGCGGTGCCTCGCCAGCAGCGTCCACAGCGTGGCGCATGGCAGCGGTCAACGCCTCGGTCGAGGCGAACGGGCGCTGCGCGGCAGCCTGCTCGGCCACCCACGGCGAGTGCTCGTAGATGCCGCCCAGGGCCTGCACGAACTGCACGGCGTCCATGGCATTAAGTTGGGCGAGGGAATACGTGGTCTGGCTCATGCGGTGGTACTCAGAGTCGGTTGCTTGTCGTAGGGGTGGTGCTGGATCCAGTGCTGCGCGATGTCGATACGGCGGCAGATCCACACCTTGTCGTGCGATTGCACGTAGTCGAGAAAGCGCTGCAGTGCGCGGAAGCGGCCCGGGCGGCCCAGCAGGCGGCAGTGCATGCCGATCGACAGCATCTTCGGCTGCGCCAGGCCGTTGGGGTCACCTTCCTCGTACAGCACGTCGAAGGCGTCCTTCAGGTACTGGTAGAAGTGGTCGGCCGTGTTGAAGCCCTGCGGGCTGGCGAAGCGCATGTCGTTGGTGTCGAGCGTGTAGGGCACCACCAGGTGCGGCTTGTGCTCGCCGGACGAGGTTTCGACCTCGGTCCAGAAGGGCAGGTCGTCGCCGTAGTAGTCGGCGTCGTAGGCGAAGCCGCCGTGCTCGACCACCAGGCGGCGCGTGTTGGGGCTGTCGCGGCCGGTGTACCAGCCCAGCGGCGCGTTGCCGGTCAGCTCGCGGATGATCTCGACGCCGATGCGCATGTGCTCGCGCTCGGTGGCTTCGTCCACGTTCTGGTAGTGGATCCAGCGCCAGCCATGGCAGGCGATCTCGTGGCCGAGATCGACAAAGGCTTGCGTCACGTCCGGATGGCGTTGCAGGGCCATTGACACGCCGAAGATCGTCATCGGCAGGCCGCGCTTTTCGAACTCGCGCAGGATGCGCCAGACGCCCGCGCGCGAGCCGTATTCGTAGATGCCCTCCATGCTCATATGGCGGGCGGGGTAGGCGGCCGCGCCGATGATCTCGGAGAGGAACTGTTCGGAGCCCGCGTCGCCGTGCAGCACGCAGTTCTCGCCGCCTTCTTCGTAGTTGAGGACGAACTGCAGGGCCACGCGCGCGCCGCCGGGCCACTTGGCGTCGGGCGGGTTCTTGCCGTAACCGATGAGATCGCGCGGATAGTTATTGTTGATCATGGTTTCTTGAGATCGAGGAGACTTCATACAACACCGGTCGGACAATGGAATGAGTCCTTCCAAATTCACGACATCACGGATGGATGTTGTTCCCGCAAACGCGCGGCCCCAGCGGCTAGAAAGACACTGGGTTCCCGCTTTTGTGGGAACGCCACGGGTGCGTGGGCGATGTCATGAAACAGGCAAGGCTCCATCGCGTCAGGCCGGGACTGCCCGGGCAGCCTGCGCCAGTTCCAGCGCAAGCCTCCGGTGAATCGTGAGATGGGCGTCCAACTCCAGCGTGGTCAGGCGGCCATCTTCCACCACCACGCGCCCGTTGATCACGCTGTGCGCCACGTTGGACGGGGCGCAGAACACCAGCGCGGCGACCGGGTCATGGTCGGCGCCGGCCAACCCGACCTGGTGGCGGTCGAAGCTGACAAAGTCGGCCGACATGCCCGGCGCCAGCGCGCCGATGTCGTCGCGATTCAGCACGCGGGCGCCGCCGAGCGTGGCGATTTCCAGCGCCTCGCGCGCGCTCATCGCCGCCGGGCCGAAGCCGACGCGGGCGAGCAGCATGGCCTGGCGGGTCTCGCCGAGCATGTGAGCGCCGTCGTTCGACGCGCTGCCGTCCACGCCCAGGCCGACCGGCACGCCGGCATCGCGCATGGTGCGGATTGGGGCGATGCCCGAGGCGAGGCGCATGTTCGAGCACGGGCAGTGCGCCACGCCAGTGCCGGTGCGCGCGAACACGTCGATGCCATGCGCGTCGAGCTTCACGCAGTGCGCGTGCCAGACATCGTGGCCGACCCAGCCGAGGTCTTCCGCATACTCGGCCGGCGTCATGCCGAACTTCTCGCGCGAGTAGGCGATGTCGTTGTCGTTCTCGGCCAGGTGGGTGTGCATCGACACGCCATAGCTGCGCGCGAGCTTGGCCGATTCGCGCATCAGATCACGCGAGACGGAGAACGGCGAGCACGGCGCCACCACCACGCGCAGCATGGAATGGCGATCGGCGTCGTGCCAGGTTTCGATCAGGCGGCGCGTCTCGGTCAGGATGGCCTCTTCGCCTTCGACCACGCGGTCCGGCGGCAGGCCGCCCTGGCTGCGGCCGACGCTCATGCTGCCGCGCGCGGCGTGAAAGCGCATGCCGATCTGGTGCGCGGCTTCGATGGAGTCGTCGAGGCGGCTGCCGTTGGGGTACAGGTAGAGGTGGTCGCTGGAGGTGGTGCAGCCCGACAGCAGCAGTTCAGCCATCGCCGTGAGCGTCGACACGCGCACCATCTCCGGCGTGAGACCCGCCCACACCGGATACAGGTTGGTCAGCCAGCCGAACAGCTCGGCATCCTGCGCGGCGGGCAGGGCGCGCGTCAGGCTCTGGTACATGTGGTGGTGCGTGTTGACGAAGCCGGGCGTGACCACGTGGTCGCGCAGCTCCATCACACGCACGTTGGGCTGGCCGATCGCATCGCGATACTGCGGCGGCAGGTCCGCGGTGGCACCCACCCACTCGATCACGCCGCCGCGCGCCACCAGGGCGCCGTCGGCGATCTCGCGGCGTTGCGCGTCCATCGTGACCAGCACATCGGCGTGGCGGGCGATCAGCAGCGGGTCGGCGGAGGTGAGGCCGCCGGTCGTGTGCTCAGTCATGCGATTACTCCGTGCCGTGCGTGGTGGCTGCGGCCGCGCGCATGGCGTGTTCGGTCGACTGCATGCCGTTGTAGTAGAGGTTCAGGATGACCGCCACCAGCGTGCCCAGCACGATGCCGCTGTGCGTGACCGGCTCCAGCCAGTGCGGCAGGTACTGGAAGAAGGTCGGCGCCAGCGTCGGGATCATGCCGAAGCCGATCGCAATCGCCACGATGAACAGGTTGTGGCGGTACTTGTTGAAGTCGATCGAACCCAGAATGCGCACGCCCGTGGCGGCCACCATGCCGAACATCACGATGCCCGCGCCGCCCAGCACGAAGGAGGGCACCGAGGCGACGATGTGCGCCATCTTCGGGAACAGGCCCAGCAGGATCAGGATCACGCCACCCATGGCCGCCACGTAGCGCGAGCGCACGCCCGTCACGGTCACCAGGCCGACGTTCTGCGAGAACGAGGTGTAGGGGAAGGTGTTGAACACACCGCCGATCACGGTGCCCAGGCCATCGGCGCGTAGGCCGCGGGTGAGGTCGTCATGCGTGAGCTTCTTGCCGGTGATCTCGGCCAGGGCCAGGAACATGCCGGTCGATTCCACCAGCGTGATCATCATCACCACGCACATCGAGGCGATGGCGCCGAAGTGGAAGGTGGGCATGCCGAAGTGCAGCGGGGTAATGACGGCGACCCAGTCAGCATCGGTCACGCCGGCAAAGCTGACCTTGCCGAAGGCCATGGCGATGAGCGTGCCGATCACGATGCCCAGCAGCACCGCGATGTTGCCAATCAGGCCGCGACCGTACTTGGTCAGCAGCAGGATGATCACCAGCACCGCCAGCGCGATGCCTAGGCCCGCTAGGTTGCCGTAATCCAGGTTCGGCACAGTCTGCAGCACGCCGTCGACGACCACCTTCTTGGTCGGTTGGCCGCCGCCTGCCCAGTTGATGGCCACGCCCATCAGGGACACGCCGATCAGTGTGATGACGGTGCCCGTCACGACTGGCGGGAAGAGGCCCAGCACGCGCCCCATCAGTGGTGCGACGAGGATGCCGAACAGGCCCGCTGCGATCACCGCGCCATAGATGCCCAGCAGGCCGATGGTGGGGTCGGACCCGATGGCGATCATCGGGCCGACGGAGGCGAAGGTCACGCCCATCATCACCGGCATGCGGATGCCGAATTTCCACAGGCCAAACGCCTGGATCAGCGTCGCCAGCCCTGCGGCGAGCAGGTCGGCGTTGATCAGGAAGGCGAGCTGCTCCTTGGGCAGATGCAGTGCGCCGCCCACGATCAGGGGCACTGCCACGGTGCCTGCATACATCACCAATACATGTTGCAGGCCGAGGGCGAGCAGCCGCCCGTACGCCACGCGCTCGTTGGTCAGATCCGCCGTGGGGGCGGCGATGGTGCTAGCCATAAAGTCTCCTTGGGGTGGTGAGCCGGACGGCGTCCGGCTGGTGGCGGCTGGCCTCTGTCGGGCCGGCTCGCCTGATACGGCAAATCTCCGGCTTAAACGTCGCCGCCGCGCGGGCCCAGGACCGAACGCAGGTCGAAATCCTCGGGCGCTTCGGGGCGCACGCGGTCGGCGCAGCATTGCAAGTGCTGGGCCATGTGGGCCTGGGCGGCGCTGGCGTCGCCGCGCTCCAGCGCGCTGAGGATGTCCAGGTGCTCGTCAAAGGAGCAGGCGTTGTGGCCCGGCGCTTCCACGCTGGCGATCATCAGGGTGGTGCGGGACACCAGGCGGCGCATCATCTCCACGACCAGAGGGTTGCCGGCCTGCTCGGCCAGCGCGACGTGGAATTCAGCCGACAGGCGGATCCAGCGCGGGCGGTCATGCGTGACGAAGGCCTGGCGCTCTTCCTTGACCAGCTCCAGCAGCGGCGCGACTGCAGCCTTCGGGTTGGGGCTGTGGCCGACCTTGTCGAGCACCGCGCGCTCCAGGATCTGGCGCAGCTCGAACATGGCATGGGCTTCGTCGATGGAGGGCGCGGCAATGAAGGCGCCACGATTCGGTTCCAGGTCGACCAGGCCGTCGGCGGCCAGCTGGGAGAACACCTTGCGCACGGTGTGGCGCGCGGTGGCATAGATTTCGCAAAGCGCATGCTCCGTCAGCTTGGTGCGCGGCGGCAGGCGATGCTCCATGATCGCGTCGTAGATCTCGTGGTACATCCGTTCTTCGACCGACATACGCGTCGCTCCTGATGCCTTGGCACCCAACTTCGGCGTTGTTTCCGTGGAGACCAGCTTGAGACTTTTGGACATGGCAGACCCGTTTCAGGACAGTGCGACGCAGCATAAGCAACTGCGAAAATCTGTTGACAATTATTTGGCGTCGCCTTCAATATTGTCAACAAAATGCGTTCAGGAAGCCGACAAACTAGGGAAATCCCTGTCTCATGTCCCCACAGAGATGCGGAGTCGGCCCCAGAACGAGCGACGGCTTTGCCGGTTTGGCATGCCCCCTCCAGTCTGTGTAACAGGCGCGGGTGGCAGGCGTAAACCGGCTGGACGCGCGCCGGGATGCGTGCACAGCACGTACCGAGCGGGCCCCGGCGCCAGCCCTTGTCCTGTATGGGACACAAGGGTTTGGCGCGAGGTGCAAGTGGAGGCAGCGGCGCTTCTGAAAATTCGAACGATAGAGGAAGACAAATGGGACGCTTGACTACCCATGTGCTCGACACCGCTGCAGGCACGCCGGGCCAAAACCTGGCGATCGCTCTGTTCAAGATTGTCGACAATCAGCGGCAACCGATCAAATCGGTCCGCACCAATCACGATGGCCGTTGCGATGCGCCGCTGCTGGAAGGCGAGGCGCTGCAGACCGGTGTCTATGAGCTGGACTTCGCGGTGGGCGAGTACTACCGCGCGGCCGGCGTCAAACTCCCCGAGCCCGCGTTCCTGGACGTGGTGACGCTGCGCTTTGGCGTGGCCGATACCAGCGCGCACTACCACGTGCCGCTGCTGGTGTCGCCGTGGTCGTACTCGACCTATCGCGGCAGCTAATCGAGCAGGGGAGCACATCATGGAAGGCTATATCCTCGACTGGGCCAACTTGCTGTTGCGTTGGCTGCACGTGATCGTCGCGATCGCGTGGATCGGTTCGTCGTTCTACTTCGTCTGGCTCGACAACAGCCTGACCAAGCCGACCGCGCCGGACCTGCAGGACAAGGGCGTCGACGGCGAGCTGTGGGCCGTACACGGCGGCGGGTTCTACAACCCGCAGAAGTACCTGCTGGCGCCGAAGCAGTTGCCGGATCATCTGCACTGGTTCTACTGGGAGTCGTACTCGACCTGGATGTCGGGCTTCGCGCTGCTGACGGTGGTGTACCTGTTCAACGCCAACGTCTACATGATCGACCGCAGCGTGTTCGACATGACGGCGACGACCGCGGTGCTGCTTGCGCTGGCGTTCCTGGCGGTGGGCTGGCTGGTGTACGACACCATCTGCCGCGTGTTCGGCAAGAACGACCGCGTGGTGGGCATCCTGGTGGCGGTCTATGTGGTGATCGCGGCGTTTGCGGCGTGCCACCTGTTCTCGGGCCGCGCGGCATTCCTGCTGATCGGCGCGATGATCGCGACCATCATGAGCGCCAACGTGTTCTTCTGGATCATCCCGGGGCAACGCAAGGTGGTGGCCTCGCTCAAGGCCGGCGAGAAGCCGGACCCGATCCACGGCAAGCGCGGCAAGCAGCGCAGCGTGCACAACACGTACTTCACGCTGCCGGTGCTGTTCGCGATGCTGTCGAACCACTACAGCATGACGTACGCGAACAAGCACAACTGGGTCGTGCTGGTGCTGATCATGCTGGCCGGCGTGCTGATCCGCCAGTTCTTCATCCTGAAGCACAAGGGCGTGGTGAACTGGGCGTATCCGGCAGGTGGCGTGGCTGTGCTGCTGGGCGTGGCCGTATGGCTGGCGCCGGTGCCGCGTCCGGCCGAGCCGGTGGCGCAAGCCGCTACGCCGGCAGTGGCGGCCGCTGAAGGCGCCGCTCCGGCTGCCGCCGGCGGTTCGGACTTCGCCAAAGTACAGGCAGTCGTTACCGCACGGTGCTACCAATGTCACTCGGCACACCCTACTCTGATGCCTTCTCCGGCCAAGGGCGTGTTGCTCGATACGCCGGACCAGCTGGCAGCGCACGCACAGCTGGTCTACCAGCAGGCCGTGCAGCAGAAGCTGATGCCGCTGGGCAACGTGACGCAGATGACCGACGACGAGCGCACGCTCATCGCCAAGTGGTTTGAAGGCGGCGCCAAGATCAACTGAGGCGCACGCCAGAGCAAGAACACAAACGGTTTATCGGAGCATGCCATTCGTCCCTAGCGAGTGGCATGACCGGTGAGGGTTGAACGGGGCTCCGGCCCCGTTTTTTTTCGCCCTGAGCCTGTGCCCAGGGTGGCCCTACGGCCCTAGATACCGGATGACTTTCCCAAGCCCAGCAGTGTCAGCACGCCCATTACCGGGAAGGTCAGTGCCGTATCCGGTGTGCCAGCTTGATCGGTATGCATCCAGCCTGTCGGAAATCTGCATGCATGTGGCCATGGCGATGAAGACCGCGTCGAGGATCCAGAGCAGCACGTTCTCGCCGAGCACGCGCGTGATCCAGCCGCCGACGGCGCCGGTGCAGGCATGGTTGATGAGGGTGGAGATGAAGATGCCGATGACGATCGGCACCGGCTTTCAAAAACGTGCAGCCAGCAGGATCGACCACAGTTGGGTCCTGTCGCTGATTTCCGCGAGGGCGACGATGCCGGTGGGCACGAGAAAGGCTTCCATGTTGTGGTGGTGTCCGGGCCGTGTGCGAACCAATGACGCACCTTTCCGCGTGTCATCGGTCTCGCCAGGCGCGTCACCGGGTGCCGGGGTGGCACCCTGAGTGCGGCTGACCATGTCATCACCGCCTGCTCGAATCTCCGTGGTCCTGGCGGCGGTCAAGTCGATTGACGTGGCCCCGGGGTATCGACCCTGGGCGGCGCCCTCCCCAATGGAAGCGGCGCGTATGTGGGGATCAGGCCCCTGCGCCAATCGCAAATTTGGCGGGTGCACCCTGGATGTAGGTGGCGGATACCGCACGATCCTCGCCCAGCAGCGCCAGCGAGAACAGCAGCTCTTCCAGCGTCTCCGAGCGCGCATTGCGGCGTGCCAGCAGCGGCGTGGCGGCCGGGTCCAGCACGATGAAGTCGGCCTCGGCGCCCGGCACGAAGCTGCCGATGCGGTCTTCCCAGCCCAGCGCCTCGGCGGCGCCGCGCGTGGCCAGGTAGAACATGCGCAGCGCGGTCAGGTGATAGCCGCCCATGCGCGCGACCTTGTGCGCTGTGCCCATGGTGCGCAGCATCGAGAACGAGCTGCCGCCGCCCACGTCGGTGGCCAGCGTCAGCGCCAGGCGGTGCGCGTCGCTGGCGTGGAAGTTGTACAGGCCGCTGCCCAGGAACAGGTTGGAGGTGGGGCAGTGCGCCACGGCCGCGCCGGATTCGGCCAGGCGTTGGCGGTCGCTGTCGTCCAGCCAGATGGCGTGGCCGTAGAAGGCGCCCTTGCGCAGCAGGCCGTAGCGGTCGTAGACGTCCAGGTAGCTGCGCGCGTTCGGGAACAGGTCGGCCACCCATTTCACTTCGTCGGGGTTTTCGGCGACGTGGGTTTGGATGAAGGCGTCCGGATACTGCTTGGCAAGCTCGCCGCAGGCGGCCAGTTGCGCTTCGCTCGAGGTCGGCGCGAAACGCGGCGTGATGGCGTAAGCCAGGCGATCCTTGCCGTGCCAGCGCGAGATCAGGTCGGCCGAGTCACGCGCGCCGGATTCGGCCGTGTCGCGCAGGTATTCCGGGCAGTTGCGGTCCATCATCACCTTGCCGGTGATCAGGCGCATGCCACGCTGCTGCGCTTGCTCGAACAGCGTCTCGGCCGAGCCGCGGTGCACGGTGCTCCAGACCATCGCGCTGGTCGTGCCGTTGCGCAGCAGCTCGTCGAGGAAGAATGACGCCACGCCGGCCGCGTACTGCGGGCTCTCGAAGCGGCGCTCCTCGGGGAAGGTGTACGTCTCCAGCCAGTGCAGCAGGCCCGGCGACGGCGACGCGATCATGTCCGTCTGCGGGAAGTGGATGTGCGTGTCGATGAAGCCGGGCACGATCAGCTTGCCGCTGTAGTCGTGCACTTGCGCGTCGGCGGGCAAGGTCTCGCGCAGCGTGGCGTAGTCGCCAGCCTGCAGCACCTTGCCGGCCGAGACCACGAGCAGGCCGTCTTCCCAATATTCGTAGGCATCGCGCTCGCGATACTGCGGATCGTGCAGGAAATGCAGCACGCGGCCGCGGTAGGCGTGAACGGTGTTGGAAGTCGGAGGCATCGTGGTCATCGTCGTCTCGTAATGGTTTTAGTGTGGGGCTTTCCAGTGGTCGTCGACCTTGGCCAGCCACAGGGCTTTGTCCTGCTCGGGCAGGAAGGACGCCTCGAAGCTGTTGCGCGCGAGCGTGTGGGCATCGGCGGCGGACAGGTTCAGGGCGTTGAAGGTGGCGAGCCAGTTGGTGTTCATGTAGCCGCCAAAGTAGGCCGGGTCATCGGAGTGCAGCGTGACCGCGCAGCCGGCGTCCAGCAGTTGCTTGAGCGAGTGGTCGCGCAAGTCCGGATAGACCTTCAGTTTCTCGTTCGACAGCGGGCAGACCGTCAGCGCCACGCGCTCGGCGGCCAGGCGCTTGACGAGGGCGGCGTCATCGATGGCGCGCACGCCGTGGTCGATGCGCTCCACATGCAGGATGTCGAGCGCGTCGATCACGTACTGCGCCGGGCCTTCCTCGCCGGCATGGGCGACCAGGCGTAGGCCCAGTTCCTTGCAGCGGGCGAACACGCGTGCGAACTTCTCCGGCGGGTTGCCGCGCTCCGACGAATCCAGCCCCACACCGACGATGCGGTTGGCCGGGTCCTGGATGTAGGGCAGGGCGGCTTCGAGCGTGGCGAAGGCGTCGTCCTCGCTCAGGTGGCGCAGGAAGCAGAGGATCAGGCGGCTGGAGAAGCCGTGCTCGCGCTCGGCGTCATCCAGCGCGCGGACGATGCCGTGGATGACCACGTGCATCGGCACGTTGCGCGCGGTGTGCGTCTGCGGGTCGAAGAAGATCTCGGCGTGGCGGACGTTGTCGGCCAGGGCGCGCGCCACGTAGGCGGCGGTCATGTCGTAAAAATCCTGCTCGGTCAGCAGCACGCTGGCGCCGGCGTAGTACAGATCGAGGAACGATTGCAGATCGTCGAAGGCATAAGCGGCGCGCACTTCCTCAACCGAGGCGTAGGGCAGCTTGACGCTGTTGCGCTCGGCCAGCGCGAACATCAGTTCGGGTTCGAGCGAGCCTTCGATGTGGATGTGCAGTTCGGCTTTCGGGCTGGTGGCGATGCGTTCTGCAAGAGCGGGGGAGATCGGCATGATTAGGCAGACGTGGGGACGCGGTATGGAACCGCCGCCCCACTGCTGGCACTGGTGAGCGCGTGCTGCTGGAGCTCGCGCACCTGCAGCAGCTGGGCGACGACGGATACCGCAATGATATCCGGCGCCTTGTCCACGATGCCCGCCACGCCAATCGGACACACCATTTCCGGCAGCCGCGCCGGGTCCACGCCGTGCTCGACCATGCGGTGCTCGAAGCGTGCGCGTTTGGTCTTGGAGCCGATCAGGCCGAAGTACGCAAAGTCGGCGCGGCGCATGATGCGTTCGCACAGCATGAGGTCCAACGCATGGTTGTGCGTCATGACCAGGAAGTAGCTGCCGGCGGGCGCGTGGTCGATCACGGCCTCCGGCGTATCGGTGGATTCGATGACGACGTTGGGCGGCACCTCGGTCGGGAACGGGAACATCGCATCGCGTTCGTCCACCCAGGTCACGCGGCAGGGCAGGTGCGCGAGCGCACGCACAATGGCGTGGCCGACATGGCCGGCGCCGCACAGCACGATCGACATGTCGGGCGGCAGCACGGTCTGCGTGAAGCCGATCGGGTCGAGCGCCACACCGGCCGCAGCGGCATCGCCGATGCTCGCTTCGACCGGTGTCGTTGGGTCGATAGAGACGAAGCGGCGCAGGCTGCGGCGCTGGCGCATGGCGTCATCGGCCAGGGCGATCCAATCCACATCGCGTGCGTCGAGACGCTCCAGCGACAGGCGCACCACGCCGCCGCAGCACTGGCCCAGCGCCGGGCCCAGCGGGATGCGTACGAACTGGCGGCGCGCCTCGCCGCTGGCCTCGGGCGCCTCCATCATCGCCTGTGCGATTTCCATCGCGCGCCATTCCAGGTGACCACCGCCGACGGTGCCGAAGAAGCCGTCGGTGCCCACCAGCATCAGCGTGCCGGGCTCGCGCGGGGCGGAGCCCTGCACGTCCGTCACCGTGACCAGCACGCAGCGCTGCCCGGCTTGCACGGTGGCGAGCACGTCGGCAAAGCGGAACGGGCGTAGTTGCGTGTGGTCCATGGTGGTCATGACGGTGTCTCCGGGCTCAGGCAGACAGCGGGGCGCTGCGGATCGCGTCCACCGCCTTGAGGATCTCCTCGCTGGTGGCCGGTGCGTTCAGCGGTGGGCTGGTGCGGCCATCGCCTACGGCGGCCACCGCATCGCGGATGGCGAAGAACACCGAGAACGGCAGCAGCAGCGGCGGCTCGCCCAGCGCCTTGGAGCGGTGGATGCTGTCCTCCACGTTGGCGTTGTTGAACAGGCGCACGCGGAAGTCCGGCGGGCAGTCGTTGACGGTCGGGATCTTGTAGGTGGACGGCGCGTGCGTCATCAGCTTGCCGGTCTTGTTCCACCACAGCTCTTCCGTGGTCAGCCAGCCCATGCCCTGGATGAACGCGCCTTCCACCTGGCCGATGTCCAGCGCCGGGTTGATCGAGCGGCCGGCGTCGTGCAGCACGTCGGCGCGCAGCAGGCGCCATTCGCCGGTGAGCGTATCGACCACCACTTCCGACACGGCTGCGCCGTACGCGTAGTAGTAGAACGGGCGGCCGTTGAGCTTGGACTGGTCCCAATGCAGCTTGGGCGTGGCGTAGAAACCGTCGGACCACAACTGCACGCGCGCGATGTAGGCCAGGCGGATCAGCTCGTCGAACGGCACACGGCGCGCGCCGATCTCAAGCTGGTCGGCCACGAAGGCGACGGTCTCGATGGGCACCTGGTAGTGCTGCGCGGCAAATGCCGTCAGCCGCTCACGGATCTGGCGTGCGGCGTCCTGCGCGGCCTTGCCATTCAGGTCGCTGCCGGTCGAAGCCGCGGTGGCCGACGTGTTGGCCACCTTGCTGGTGTCCGTGGCTGTCACGCGGATGCGGGTGAAGGCCACGCCCAGCTCGTGCGCGACCACCTGCGCGACCTTCGTGTTCAGGCCCTGGCCCATTTCGGTGCCGCCGTGGTTCACGAGGATCGAGCCGTCGTTGTACACGTGCACCAGCGCGCCGGCCTGGTTGAAGTGCTTGACGTTGAACGAAATGCCGAACTTCACGGGCGTGAGCGCCAGGCCGCGCTTGAGCACGGGGCTGTTCGCGTTGAACGCGCGGATGGCCTCGCGGCGGGCGCGGTAGTCGGACGACGCTTCCAGCTCGTCGAGCAGCTCGTGGATGACGTTGTCTTCCACGGTCTGGCCGTACGGCGTGACGTTGTTCTTGTCCTTGCCATAGAGGTTGGCGCGGCGCACGTCGAGCGAATCGCGGCCGACCGAGCGCGCGATGTTGTCCATGATGTACTCGATGGCAAACGCGCCCTGCGGGCCACCGAAGCCGCGGAAGGCGGTGTTCGACTGCGTGTTGGTGCGCGCGCAAAAGCCGTCGATTTCCACCTCGGGCAGCCAGTAGGCGTTGTCGAAGTGGCAGATGGCACGCGTCATCACCGGGCCGGACAGGTCGGCAGAGAAGCCGGCGCGCGAGGTCATGTCGACCTTCACGCCGTGCAGGCGGCCGTTGTCGTCGTAGCCGGCTTCATAGGCGAAGCGGAAGTCGTGCCGCTTGCCGGTGATCATCATGTCGTCGTCGCGGTCCGGGCGCAGCTTGACCGGGCAGGCGAGTTTCCAGGCGGCCAGCGCGGCGCAGCAGGCAAACAGCCCCGACTGTGATTCCTTGCCGCCGAAGCCACCGCCCATGCGGCGGCATTCGACCAGCACCTGGTTGGCGTGCCAGCCCAGCATGTGCGACACCATGTGCTGCATCTCGGTGGGGTGCTGGGTCGAGCACCACACGTGCATGCCGTTGTCTTCCTTGGGCACGGCATACGAGATCTGGCCTTCCAGGTAGAACTGCTCCTGGCCGCCCAGCGCCATCTGGCCGGCTTCCGAATGCGGCGCGCTGGCGATGCGCTCGGCCGGTTCGCCGCGCTTGAGGTGCATTGGCGGCAGCACGGAGCGGCCGGCGGCGCGGGCGTCTTCCGGCGTCAGCAGCGGGGGCAGGACTTCATACTCGATGTTGCCCAGGCGGGCGGCGCGGCGCGCGGCGTCGTGCGAGGTGGCGACCACCAGGAAGACCGGCTGGCCGATGAAGTGCACGGTGTCGGTGGCCAGGATCGGATCGTCGTGGATGATCGGGCCGCAGTCGTTGGTGCCCGGGATGTCGGCCGAGGTGAACACGGCCACCACGCCCGGTGCTGCCTTCACGCGGTCCAAGCCCAGCTTGACGATGCGCGCATGCGCCTGCGTGCTCATGCCGAGCGCCGCGTGCAGCGTGCCGGCCAGCTCGGGGATGTCGTCGGTATAGGTGGCCGTGCCGGCAACGTGCAGGTGCGCAGACTCATGCGGGCGCGAGATGCCGACCACGGCACCGCGCTGGTCAGGAATGGCCGCCGCAATGTCGGCTTCCGCCAGCAGGAAGGACTCGGTTTGCTTGTTCATGCGATGTCTCTTTTGCAGTCGGCTCAGTCAGCGCTGTATGCAGCGGTGAGGGTATTCAGTTCGACGGCGCGCACATTGATCTGTTCCTGCGTGAGCGGCGCGTCCGTGCGGGTTTCCAGCCAGAAGCGATAGACCGTGTTGGCGGCGGAGACGCGGCGGTAGTTGTCGGTGGCGCGCATGTCGGAGAGCGGCGTGTAGTCGCGCGACATGGCTGCCATGGCAGCACGCACGGTCGCCTCGTTCCACGGCTGGCCGATGATCGCCGCTTCGGTTTCGGTGGCGCGCTTGGAGGTGGCGGCCATGCCGCCGTAAGCGATGCGCGCACTGCGCACCGTGGTGTTGCCATCCTCACCGTCCAGCTCGATGGCGAGTGCAGCGCACACAGCGGAGATGTCTTCGTCAAAGCGCTTGGACAGCTTGTACGTCCGGAAGCGCAGGGCGTCGCGCCCTTCGCGCACGGGAATGCGCAGGCCGGCGACGAACTCGCCTTCTTCCATCGCGTTCTTCTGGTAGGCGAGGTAGAGGTCTTCGAGCGGCAGCTCGCGGCGTTGCTCGCCACGCTGCAGCACGACGCGCGTGCCGATGGCGATCAGCGCCGGCGCCGAATCACCGATTGGCGAGCCGTTGGCGACGTTGCCGCCCAGCGTGCCGGCATTGCGGATCGGCAGCGAGGCGAAGCGCAGCCAGAGTTCGGTCAGCTCGGGGTAATCCTCGGCGAGGAGGGCGTAGGCCTTTTCCAGCGAGACGGCGGCGCCGATCTCGATCCAGCCGTCGCGCTTTTCCAGCGCGTACAGGTCGGCCACCTGGCCGATGTAGAGGATGTCGCCCAGCTCGCGGAACTGCTTGGTGACCCACAGGCCGACGTCGGTGCTGCCGGCCAGGATGCGGATGTTCGGGTGCGCGGCCTTGATGGCGGCGAAGGCCGACGCCGTGCGCGGTGCGTAGAAGCGCGGGGCATTCTCGGTGCCGACGGGCGCGTAGCTGAAGGTGTCGCGGCGCTCCAGGTTGCGCAGGGTCTCAGCCAGTTGCTTGCGATCGATGCCGGCGGGCGAGGGCAGCTCGAACATGCGTTCGCCTGCGTCGATGATGGGACGGTAGCCGGTGCAACGGCACAGGTTGCCGGTGAGCGAATCGCAGATGGCCTGGCGCGAGGGGATCGGTGCCTCGCTGCCGGTGTTCTCGTAAAGCGCGTAGAGCGACATCACGAACCCGGGCGTGCAGAAGCCGCATTGCGAGCCGTGGCACTCGACCATCGCTTGCTGAACGGGGTGCAATACGCCATCCTTGCCGCGCACGTCTTCCACCGTGAACAGCGCCTTGCCGTCGAGCGTCGGCAGGAACTGGATGCAGGCGTTGACCGCCTTCAGTTCGACGTTGCCGTCGGCCTGCAGCTCGCCGAGCACGACGGTGCATGCACCGCAATCGCCCTCGGCGCACCCTTCCTTGGTGCCTGTACAGTGCGCATCTTCACGCAGGTATTGCAGCACCGTCCGGGTGATCGGCGCGTCCGTGACGGTGCGCACCTGGCCGCGGTGGAAAAAGCGGATGGGCTGAGTCTCCATGGGGTTCTTTTGCCTATTCATGTGTGTACTGGAACCATAGCACTGGCCCAGGAATGCAATATTTGGCCCAAGTGATAACCCGCATCGGAAAGCCAAAATCCGGGGTATACCCGCCGGTAGCGGTCTGGCGGCGCGACGTGCAGGTGACATACACTGACATCACCCCACCGCGAATCCCTCGCACGTTTTTTTTGACGGTACGGCGCTGCCCGTGCCCGCCCCCAGATGCACGGCAAAGACCACCTCGATACCTATCTTCTGCGCGTTCTGTACACGCTGCTGACCGAGCAGAGCGTGACGCGCACGGCCGTCAAGCTGGGCCAGTCGCAGCCGGCCATCAGCAATACGCTCAAGCGCCTGCGCGAGATCACCGGCGACGCCATCCTCGTGCGCGGCAAGAACGGCATGGTGCCGACCGAGCGCGGCCACGAGCTGCTCGCGCTCGCCCAGCAAAGCCTGGAGGCGATGGAGCGCATCGCCCGGCCGTCGCAGGAGTTCGATCCGGTCAACACCACGCGCACCTTCCATTTGGGCGCGCCCGATTACCTGGACGCATTCTTCCTGCCCAACATCGTCGAGCGCCTGCGCAAGCATGCGCCGAACGCCAAGCTGGTGGTGCATCCGCTCAATGCCGGGGTGGACTACCTGGCCGCGCTGGAGCAGGGCGGCATGGACTTGGTGATCGGCAACTGGCTGTCGCCGCCCGAGCACCTGCATATTTCGCCGCTGTTCGACGATGAAGTCGTCTGCATGCTGGGCGCGCAGCACCCGCTGGCGCGCAAGGGCATCTCGCTCAAGCACTACGTGGAGATGCCGCACCTGGCGCCCGCGCCATATGCCGTCATGCAGCGCAGCATGATCGATCAGGCACTTGCGGAGCAGGGGCTCAAGCGCCAGATCCAGGTGTCGCTGCCGTACTTCGGGCTGGTGCCCTATGTGCTGATGCGCACCGATCTCGTCTTCACGACCGGGCGGCAATTTGCGGCGCATTGCGCGCAGTACCTGCCGATCCGCATCCTGCCGGCGCCGGTGTCGTTTCCCAAGATGCGCTTCTACCAGCTCTGGCACGAGCGCAGCCATGCCGCGCCGGATGTGATGTGGCTACGCCGGATGATCGGTGAGGTGGCGGCGGAGTTGCCGCAGCATCCGCAGTTGGAAACGGCGGCCTGAAATGAAAACAGCCGCACGTTAGCGGCTGTCGGGCAATGCGGTTCAGGAGGGGGCGGGCCGATCAGTGTTTGGCGCCGGCCTTGTGCGCATGCTTGTGATGCGCCGCAGCGTGGATTTCGTGACGATCCGAGGCGCGTGCACGCCCTTTGTCCCGATCAAGTGCATCATGGCCGTTGGAGTCGGCCAGGCCATGGCTGCTGATATGGCCGGCCGAGGCGCCGCCGGCGCCACCTTTGGCGTAGGCGCCAACCGCCGTCACGCCGAGCGCGGCAGCAACAAACAACGAAAGCGCGTGGGTCTTGCGCATGGGTTTCTCCTTCCTGGGTTGCTGGCTCCGGGTCTTTCGCGACGTGTCGTGCGGTGCCCGGGTACGGCAAGGATAGGGAGGTGCCCGTCACGCCAGTGTTATCACTTTGTAACGGATGTAAGGGCGATCAAACGGCAGGGCGTCAGTGGCCGCTGGCAACCGCCTTCCCATAGTCCGGGAAGAACACCTGCTCCCCATTCACCTTGAATTCTGCAATGGCCTGCTGGCCAGCCGCTGAAGTGATCCATTCGATCAGCTTGGTCGCATCGGTGTAGTTGATGCCGGGGTGTTTGGCCGGGTTCACTGCGATGATGCCGTACGGGTTGAACATGCGCGGGTCGCCAGCCAGCACGATGTCCAGGCCGGTACGCGCGCGGTAGGCGCCGTAGGTGGCGCGGTCGGACAGGGTGTAGGCGCTCATCTGCGCGGCCATGTTCAGCACCTCGCCCATGCCGAGGCCGGCGCTGATGTACCACGGCTTGCCCTTCGGATCGATCTTGGCGGTCTTCCAGTAGGCCTTTTCCATGATGTCGGTGCCGGAGTTGTCGCCGCGCGAGATGAATTTCGCGCCAGATTTTTCGCCGACTGCGGCGATGGTCTCCATGCCCTGGATCACGTTCTTCTGCCCGCGCAGGTGCGCAGGGTCATCGGTCGGGCCGACCAGGATGAAGTCGTTGTACATCACATCGCGCCGGTCGATGCCGCCGCCCGAGGCGACGAACGCATCCTCCAGCGGCCGGGCGTGAACCAGCACCACATCGACGTCGCCCGCTTCGCCCAGCTTGACCGCCTTGCCGGTGCCCACGGCGATCACCTGCACATGCACGCCCGTGGCCGCCTCGAACTTGGGCAGCAGCACCTTGAGCAAACCGGAGTTTTCCGTGCTGGTGGTGGTCGCCATGCGGAGATCGCCAGCATATGCAGCGCCGGCGATGGCAAATGTCATGCAGAAGACAGCAGAGAACCGGAGGGTCGCAGACAATCGGGTCATGGCGTGGGGAGGTTGCCTAGGCGTGGACGTCTTATGTCGGATGTTGCATGATGCCGGCAGGCGACGACAAGGGCACTCACCGGAAACGGTAGGGATTGTTCCCGCGCCTTTCGGGGAAGTAAATAGGAAACCATAAACATAATGACATTCCAGTTCGAGGTATTTCCGGTGGTCGGGCCGGAAGACAATCCGCGTGCCAACGGCAAGGTGTTCCAGCTGTTGCGCGCCGTGCGCGAGACGGGCTCGCTGCACCGGGCGGCCAAGCAGGTCGGCCTGTCGTATCGGCACGCATGGGGCGTGATGCGGTCGTGGGAGGAGATGCTCGGGCGCGCGTTGCTCGACATGGAGCGCGGGCGCGGCGCTTCGCTCACGCTGTTCGGCGAGCGCATGCTGCGGGCGGAAACGCGGCTGCGCGAGCAGCTTGACCCGGTATTGCGGCAGGCGATGGGCCAGTTCCTGTCGGAGCTGGAAGACGCTACGCAGTCGCAGGCGCGCATCCGCTTCTCCGGCAGTCATGACCCGGCGATGGAGGTGCTGGCGCAGACCTTCGCGCATCAGGCCAACGCCGCGCATCTGGACACCGTGTTCTGCAGCGCCGTCGAAGGCCTGATCTGCCTGCAGGAAAAGCAATGCGAGGTGGCCGGCTTCTATGTGGCGCCGCAACAGGGCAACGGCTCGATCGCGCACCAGACCTTGCGCAAGTGGCTGCGGCCGACCGCGGTGCGCCTGATCGCGCTGGCCGACCGGGAGCAGGGGCTGATGATGTCGGCCGAGTGGGCTGGGCGGGTGCAGTCGCTGGCGGATCTGGCGCGCACCCAGGCCCGTTTCATCAATCGCCAGCGCAGCTCCGGCACGCGCCTGCTGTTCGACCAGCTGCTGGTGGCTGACGGCCTGTACCCCGATCAGATCAACGGCTACGACGAGCAGGAGTTCTCTAGCGACAAGATTGCCGTGGCCGTGCAGGATGGCCGCGCAGACGTCGGCTTCGGCCTGCGCCCCGGCGCCGAGGCGCACGGCCTGCATTTCGTGCCGCTCACGCGCGAGACGTACTACCTGGCGGTGCGCCGCAACGATGCCCTGGCGCCCTGGGTGCGCGAGCTGATCGAGCGCATCGGCGCGCCCGCATACCGCGAGGGGCTTGGCCACCTGGCTGGCTATCGCGCCCCCGATCACGTCGCGCTGCTGACCGCCGACGAGGCACTGCCCTGGCACACCGAGGACGCCCGCGCGGCCCTGCGGTAACTCATGCGAACATGGCGGTATTGCGCGACCCCGCGCGCCGTCCATGTTCCGTTCATGCCCCGTTTTTCCGTCTGGACCCAGGCCCTGCGCATGTTGCGCCGCGATTGGCGCGCCGGCGAGCTGAACCTGCTGCTGATCGCGCTGGTGCTGGCCGTGGCCGCGTTGGCGTCGGTCAGCTTCCTCGCCGATCGCATGCACGCCGGGCTGGAGCGCGATGCACGCCAGTTGCTCGGCGCCGACGTGTTGGTGGTGTCCGACCAGCCGCTGCCGCCCGACATCGAGGCCCGCGCCCGCGCTGGCGGCCTGCAGGTCACGCATACGGCGGCGTTCCCCAGCATGGCGAGCACGCTCACGACCGGGGCGTCGGGCGAGCCGGCCTCGCAGCTGGCGGCGCTCAAGGCAGTCGATACGGGCTACCCGCTGCGCGGTGCGGTCAAGGTGAGCGACGGGCGCGACACGATCGGCGCCCCCATCGGCACGATTCCCACTGCCGGCACCGTATGGGTTGACGCGCCGCTGCTCGAAGCGCTGGGTGTGCACGTGGGCGACGCCATCCGGCTCGGCACGCGCACCTTCAAGATTGCGCATGTCATCACACAGGAGCTGGACCGTGGCGCCGGCTTCATGAACTTCGCGCCGCGCGTGATGCTGCCGATGGCCGACCTGGCCTCCACCGGGCTCGTCGCCTATGGCAGCCGCGTCACGTATCGCCTGCTGGTGGCGGGGCCCGATGCCGCCGCCGCGGCCTTCCGCACCTGGACCGAGAACGAGCTGAAGACGCGCCAGCTGCGCGGCGTGCGCATCGAATCGCTGCAGAACGGCCAGCCGCAGATGCGCGAAACGCTGGACCGCGCCGAGCGCTTCCTGTCGCTGGTCGCGCTGCTGGCGGCGATGATCGCGGCGGTGGCGATCACCATGGCCGCGCGGCGCTACACGGCGCGGCATACCGATGCGGTGGCCATCATCAAGTGCCTGGGGCTGAAGCAGGGGCAGATTCTCGGCATGTTTGCGCTGGAGTTCCTGGCGGTCGGGCTGATCGGCTCGGCGGTGGGCGTGGCGCTGGGGTATGGCGCGCACTGGCTGCTGCTGGCGTCGCTGGGCGATCTGGTGACGGTGACGCTGCCGGCGCCATCGGTGTGGCCGGCGCTGGTGGGGCTGGCGGCGGGGCTGGTGCTGCTGGTCGGCTTTGCGGTACCGCCGCTGCTGAGCCTGGTGCGCGTGCCGCCGCTGCGTGTGCTGCGCCGGGATGCGGGCGAGCGCGCCATGGCGGCCTGGGTCGGCTATGCGCTGGGGGCGGCTGCGTTCTTTGCGCTGCTGGTGGTGTCGGCGCGCGACCTCAAGCTGGGCGCGCTGACGGCAGCTGGGTTTGCCGGCGCCGTCGTCGTGTTTGCGCTGCTGGCGGCGGGCGGTCTGCGCGCGATGGCGGCTTCGCTGGGGCGCGGGCGGGCGCTGGGCGTCGGCTGGCGCTTTGCGCTGGCGGTGCTGGAGCGCCGGCGCGGGGTAAGCGTGCTGCAGACCGTGTCGCTGGCGGTGGGTCTGATGGCGCTGCTGCTGCTGGCCATGACGCGCAACGACCTGATCCGCTCGTGGCACAACGCCACCCCGGCCGATGCGCCGAACCGCTTCATCATCAATATCCAGCCGGACCAGGTGGCGCCGGTGTCGCAGGTGCTGGCGCGGGCGGGCGTGGCCGAGCCGAAGCTGTATCCGATGGTGCGCGGGCGCCTGACGCAGGTGAATGGCCACACCATTGGCCGTGACTCCTACGCCGAATCGCGCGCGCGCAACCTGGTCGAGCGCGAGTTCAATCTGTCCTATGCGACTGCGCAACCGCCTGAGAACCGCATCATCGCGGGCCAGTGGTTCGGCGGGCAGAAGCCGGAGGCGTCGGTGGAGGAGGGCATCGCCAAGACGCTCAACCTGCGCCTGGGCGACGTGCTGCGCTTCGACGTCGCCGGGCAGACGGTGGATGCGCCCATCACCTCGCTGCGCAAGCTCGACTGGAGCTCGATGCGCGTGAACTTCTTCGTGATCCTGCCGCCGGTGGCGCTGCGCGACATGCCGCAGACCTACGTGACGGCATTCCGCATTCCCTCGGGCCAGGCCGATCTGCCGGCCAGGCTGGTGCGCGAGTTTCCCAACCTGACGGTGGTCGATACCGAATTGATCCTGCACCAGGTGCAGGGCGTGATGGACCAGGTGACGGCGGCGGTGGAGTTCCTCTTCGTCTTTACGCTGGCAGCAGGCGTGCTGGTGCTGTACGCGGCGCTGTCCGGCTCGCGTGACGAGCGCCTGCGCGATGCCGGTGTGCTGCGCGCGCTGGGTGCCGGCTCGGCGGTGGTGCGCCAGACCCAGTACGCCGAGGTGCTGATCGTCGGCGGCCTCGCCGGCTTGATGGCCAGCGTGGGCGCCATCGTCATCGGCTGGGTGCTGTCGGTGCACGTGTTCGATTTCCCGTATCGTTTCAACCCGGCGATCCTGCCGGTGGGCATCGTGGCTGGCATGCTGTGCGCGTTTGCGGGCGGTTGGCTGGGCTTGCGCGAAGTGCTGCGCCGCCCGGCCATGGCCACCCTACGCGATGCCTGAATGCGGCCTGACTGCGGCTTGAACGTTTTGTTGATGTGAGTGCTGTATGACTGATGCGACTTCCGGCCAGGAAACCCTGGCCTTTGACCTGATCGGCGGCGAGGCGCGCGTGCGCGAACTCGTCGACCGCTTCTACGACCTGATGGACCTCGAGCCCGAGTTTGCCGTGCTGCGCGCGGTGCACCCGCCCAGCCTGGAGGGCTCGCGCGACAAGCTGTTCTGGTTCCTGTGCGGCTGGCTGGGCGGCCCGAGCCACTACATCGAGCGCTTTGGCCACCCGCGCCTGCGCGCGCGCCATCTGCCATTCGAGATCGGCACGCAGGAGCGCGACCAGTGGATGCGCTGCATGGCGTTGGCGATGCAGGACCTCGGCATCGACGAAGCCCTGCAACTGCGCCTGATGCAAGCCTTCTGGCAGACCGCCGACTGGATGCGCAACGTGCCGCGCTAGGCGCGCACGCTGAACAAGAACACCCCCAAGAGCAGAGAGGAGCTCCGCATGATCGGTTTGCCCACCGCCGACGATGTGCTCGCGTTCTGGTTTGGCACCGCGCCGCTGACCGACGCGCGCGCCGAGTGGTTCAAGAAGTCCGAGGCCTTCGATGCCGAGATCCGCGCGCGCTTCCTGCCGCTGTGGGAGGCGCTTGCCACGGGCGACGCCGACACCTGGATGGACACGCCGCTGGAGGCCATCGCGCGCATCGTGGTGCTCGACCAGTTCCCGCGCAACATGTTCCGTGGCTCGCCGCGCGCCTTTGCCAGCGACGCGGCCGCGCTGCACACCGCGCAGATCGTCGTGGCCGCCGGTTGGGACACCGAGTTGCCAACGCGGCATCACCGCAGTTTCTGCTACCTGCCGTTCGAACACAGCGAATCGCTCGCCGCACAGGACGAATCGATTCGCCTCTACACGCGCCTGCGTGACCGTGACGGTGATGCGGACTCGCTGCTCTGGGCGGAAAAGCACCGGGAGATCATCGCGCGCTTCGGGCGCTTCCCGCATCGCAATGCGGTGCTCGGGCGTGTCTCCACGGCCGAGGAGGCGGTGTTCCTGACCCAGCCGGGGTCTTCGTTCTAGGTCAGGTGCGCTCGCGCCGCTCCGACCACTTGTCGACGGTGTCGCGCGGGGCGCTGGCCAGCATGTCGATCAGCGTGTCGGGGTCGTCGCTCACGTGGAGCAGGTCGGCGTGGTGGCGCTTGAGGAAGCCTTCGGCCACCGCGTGGTCGATGAAGGCGAGCATCTTGTCGTAGAAGCCCGCCACGTTCAGCAGGCCGATCGGCTTGTTGTGATAGCCGAGCTGCAGCCAGGTGAAGGTCTCGAACAGCTCTTCGTAGGTGCCCACGCCACCGGGCATGGCGATGAAGGCGTCGGCGCGGTCCGCCATCATCTGCTTACGCTGGTGCATGCTGTCGACGATGTGCAGCTCGGTCAGCTCCTTATGCCCGACCTCCTTGCGCACCAGCGATTTCGGGATGATGCCGATGACCGGGTTGCCCCCGTGCAGCACCGCATCGGCCACGATGCCCATCAGGCCAACGTTGCCGCCGCCGTAGACGAGCGTGAGGCCACGCTCGACCAACTTGTTGCCCAGCGCGATGGCGCCGGCCTTGTATTCCGGGCGCACGCCCGGGCTGGAACCGCAATAAACGCAGATCGATTTCATCAGCTTGGTTTGGTTTCGAGCGGCGGATCGTTGCTGCGGCTGATGGCCAGCAGATCGAAGGCGCGCCGCGGCTTGCCGCGCAGGTAAGGCGCGAGGATCGACAGCAGGTGATAGCTCACGCCATGCAGATGGTCGCGGATGGCCTTGGGGTCGTTGTACTGGCGCGGATGCAGCACGAACTGGAACGACAGCCAGTACGTGCCCACCACCACCATGTTGGTGCAGATGACGTCGATCTGTTCGGCCGTGGCCTCCATCTCGCCGTCCTGGATGAACTGGTGGCAAATGTCCATCGCAAAGTGGCGCTTCTGCTCGACGATGCGCTTGAAGTTCAACTCCAGCATGCGGTTGCGCGCCAGCAGATCATTGATGTCGCGGTACAGGAAGCGGTAGTTCCAGATGAACTCCGACATGTACTGCAGGTAGCCCCAGGTCTCGTCCAGCGTGGCCTTGTGGTCTTCGGGCAGCTTCAGGCGGCGCGCCATCTCCTGCTCGAACTGGACGAAGATCGAGTTGATGATGTCGTCCTTGTTGCGGAAGTGGTAGTACAGGTTGCCCGGGCTGATCTCGAGCTCTTCGGCGATCGTCGTGGTGGTGACGTTGGGCTCGCCCAGCTCGTTGAACAGGCGTAGCGACACTTCGAGGATGCGGTCGCGCGTGCGGCGTGGGCCGGTGGAATGCTGCTTGGTTTCCATTGAACTGCCAAGGCCCGTGGCCCTGTCTCCGTGGCGTTTATTGCCCGAGATTATAAGAGATCGTGATGCGGCAACGACCTCTTGCATCCTTACAAGCAGACAATCAACGCAATAGAGAGGCCACCCACGGCCAGGCAATCGCCACCCAGGTGCCCACGCATAGCAGCAGGGCCAGCATGACCGCCGCGCTGCCAAAGTCCTTGGCGCGCTTGGACAGCCCGTGCTGCTCCAGCGAGATGCGGTCCACCGCCGCCTCCACGCTGGAGTTGAGCAGCTCGACGATCAGCACCAGCACCAGCGTGCCGAGCATCAGGATCCGCTCGACCACTGTGGCGGGAATGACGAAGGCGCACGGCAGCAGGATCGCGCATAGCGTCAGCTCCTGGCGGAACGCGCTTTCCTCGTCGATGGCGAAGCGGATGCCGCTGATGGAGTTCTTGAGGGCGAACCACGCGCGCGTGATGCCGCGGTTGCCCTTGTGCGGGTTGTCAGCGGGGGAGTAGGCGCCTGCCGCGGGCGGCGGCGCCGGGCGCTCCGGCGGAGTGGTTGGCTTCATGGCACGCAAACGTTACGCGCCGCTGGCGGTCGACGGTTGTGCGGTTTCGGCGGCACCGGCCTGTGCGGCGGGCAGTGGGCGCAGGTGCGCCAGGAACTGCTCCGACGCAGCGCGCCACGAAAAGCGCTCGGCATGTGCCCGGGCGGTCGCGCGGTCGATGCGCAGCGCTTCCAGGCAGGCCTCGCGCAGGTCTTCACGCAGTGCGCCGGCCGGTGAATCGCCCAGCACGTCGATCGGGCCCGTCACCGGGTACGCGGCGACCGGCAGGCCGCTGGCGAGCGCTTCCAGCAGCACCAGACCGAACGTATCGGTGCGGCTCGGGAAGACGAACACGTCGGCCGAGGCATACACCTTGGCCAGTTCCGGCTGCTTGAGCACGCCCAGGTAGCTGGCGTTCGGATACTTCGCCTTCAGGCCGGCCAGCGCCGGACCTTCGCCCACCACCCACTTGGAGCCCGGCAGGTCCAGCTCCAGGAAGGCCTCGACGTTCTTCTCCACGGCCACGCGGCCGACGTACAGGAAGATCGGATGCGCGGTGTTGAGCACGTTGCCGCGCTTGGCGGTGAAGACGTCCAGGTCCACGCCGCGCGTCCACAGCACGCCGTTGGTGATGCCGTAGTCGGCCAGATCCTTCAGCACCACGGGCGTTGGCGCCATCACCGCCTGGGCGGGGCTATGGAACCAGTGCAGGAAGCGGTACGTCCACGCCAGCGGAATGCCGAAGCGGGCCTGCACGTACTCCGGAAAGCGCGTGTGGTAGGCCGTCGTGTAGGGCAGCTTGTGGCGCAGCGCATACGCACGCGCGGCCAGCCCCAGCGGGCCCTCGGTGGCGATGTGCAGCGCCTGCGGGGCGAACTTCTCGATGCGCTCGCGCACGCGCTTGGACGGCAGGATCGACAGGCGGATCTCCGGATACGTCGGGCACGGCACCGTCGTGAATTCGAGCGGCGTGATCATGTCGACGATGTGGCCCATGGCTTCGAGCTCACGACGCGTCTGGGTGAGGGTGCGGACGACGCCGTTGACCTGCGGTTCCCAGGCATCGGTGACGATCATGACTTTCACGGGCTCTCCTTGGGGCATGGGTGTCGTGGGGGCGACGTCGGGTTGGGCGAAGTCGATGTTGGTCGTGGTCATGTGGTCTTTCCTCAGGCGGCTGCCGCAGCGGCACGGCGTGCGCGGCGGGACGTGCGCGGCGCATCGAGCAGATGCGTCCAGTAGACGATCTGTAGCTCGCCTTCCATGGTTTCGACCAGGGCAGAGAGGCTCTCTACCCAGTCGCCGTCGTTGCAGTACAGCTGGCCGTCGATCTCGCGGATCTCGGCCTTGTGGATGTGCCCGCAGACCACGCCATCGCAGCCGCGGCGGCGCGCCTCGTCGGTCATCACGCGCTCGAACGAGTTGATGAAGTTGACCGCGTTCTTGACCTGGTGCTTGAGGTACTGCGACAGCGACCAGTACGGGAACCCCAGCCGCACGCGGATGCTGTTGAAGTGGCGGTTCATCGCCAGGATGAAGGTGTAGAGCGTGTCGCCCACATAGGCCAGCCAGCGCGCATGCTGCATCACGCCGTCGAACAGGTCGCCGTGCACGACCCACAGGCGCTTGCCGGTGGCGGTTACGTGCACCGCGTCTTCGGCCACTTCGATGTCGCCGAAGTTCAGACCGTGGAACTGGCGCGCCATCTCGTCGTGGTTGCCCGGGATGAACACCACGCGGGTGCCCTTGCGCGCGCGGCGCAGCACCTTCTGTACCACGTCGTTGTGCGCCTGTGGCCAGTACCAGCCCTTGCGCAGCTGCCAGCCGTCGACGATGTCGCCGACCAGGTACAGCGTGTCGGAGTCGTGATGCTTGAGGAAGTCGAGCAGGTAGTCCGCCTGGCAGCCCGGCGTGCCGAGGTGGATGTCCGACAGCCAGATCGTGCGGTAGCGATGGATTTTCTCGGCGGGCGGCTCGGCTTCCCGGGTGGTGTCTTCCTGGGCCATGTGCCCTGGGACCATCGTAGGCAGCGGCGCAGCGGCCGGGACTTCATGGTCGCGCACATCGCCACGGCTGGCGGGGGCGGAGCCCAGCGCACCCGCAGCGGCCAGGCCCGTGGCCATTTGCATCAGGGGTAGGGAGGCGTTCCAGTCGGAACCAGAGAGGGGGGCGGCGCGAAAGCGTTGCGCGAGGCGGCGGAAGAAACCTGGGCGAGTTGGCGAGACCATGTCGGCAACGAAGGCTACGTTGGACGGATTTCGCCATGGGCATGTGAAAAATCCATGTCGGAAACATGACCGTCACATGACGTGGTTGCCGTCGGGGTGCCGCTGATCTGCTCGAGCGCCATGCCCGGCGCGCGTTTCAGGGGGATGAGGCGGGGGCGTCCCCCTCGATGCGCGCGAGTTCGGCCAGCACCGCATCGCGCACGCGTGCGTCGCGCAGCAGCGACACATGGCCGATGCCCGCCATCGGTAGGTGGCGTGCGCCCGTGAGCCAGGAGGCGCCCGCTGGCCCGACGATGGAGTCGTGCCAGGAGAAGATCGACGTGATGCGCAGGCGTAGCTCGGGCGTTTCCGAGGCGGCCAGCTCGCGCAGCCACGGGCTCGCCCAGGCCATCTGCGTGACGTTGCGGCCGCGGCCGGTGCGCGCCATGGCGGTGCCGCGATGCGGCGTGCCCAGGGTGATGACGTGCGCCACCGGCAGCGCCTCGCGCGATTGCCGCACGAAGGCGCGCGCCGCCAGGCCGCCCATGCTGTGGCAAAGCAGGATGGGCGGACGGCCGTGCTGGCGCGTCATCTCGGCGACGGCGCTGGCGATGTCGATGGCGTAGTGGTCGATGTCACCCAGCAGTGGCATCAGGTCGATCGCTTCGGTGGGGTGGCCGGCGGCGGCCAGCGCACGCTGCATCGGCAGCCAGACGGCGCGGTTGCAGCCATAGCCATGGATCATCAGAACGGGGGCGCGGTGGTCCTCACCGGCCGCTGGCGCAAAGTTCGCGCGTGCACGAAACGGCTGCAGCACGTTGAACATCCACGCCACCGACACGCACTCGCGCAGCCAGCAGAGCACCACGCCGCCAACACCGATGCGCTGTTCTGGCGGCACCGGCATGCGGCCCCAGTCGGGATCGTCAGACACGTGTGTGCCCAGGCCGGACAGCGCGATGACGAAGGCCCAGCCGACCGAGATCAGGTAGCCGCCAACCAGCGCGCACAGCGCAACGGCGGCAGCGCCGGGCCAACCAACGGCAGTCCACCGATGCACGCCCAAAGCGACACCCAGCGTCGCGGCAAATTGAAGCGCGACGGCTACGCGGCGCACATTTGCCGCCGTGACAGAGGCCCAGGGAACAGGCGTCGCTGGCAGGTCGGCGCGGGTCATGATGGGGCCGGGTGCCAGCGAACTGGCTCAGTCGCGTACCAGCCGCGTTCCGGCCAGCCGGTCGTGCAGGAACTGGCGCTGCGGATCGAGCCACGCCAGCGCGGCCAATCCCAGCACGCAGCCGAGCGCGACGCCTGCACCTGCCCAGCGCGACAGGCCACTCACGTGGATGATGCCGACCGCCACGCCTACCCAGATCCACGCCAGCAAGTACCGCACGACGGCTTGCCGGAGCGAGATCGGTCCGCCGTCCGCACGCACCACCCGGATGCGCCAGGTCTGCATGGCCAGCGTCTGCCCGCGCTTGGTCCAGAACCAGACGAAGTAAGCCCCCAGCGCGAGGAAGCCCCAGACCTGCAGGCCGGTATCGCCGGTGCGCGCCAGCGGCGGCGCGATCGCGCGCAGGATCAGGAAAATGGCCGTGGCGCCGAACATCACGCCAAACAGTAGCAAGCCCTCGTAGAGCATCGCGGCGAGGCGTCGACGCAAGGTGGGTGCCGTAAGCGCGTCAGGCACGTCAGGTGCCACAGCGGGCGGGACGGGGGAGGCGGGAGTGGTGGTGGCCATCGAATCCGGTCGTCCGCAGGTGGGCTGCGGAGGCATCATGCGCCACCGACAACGGCGTGGCGCTTGTGTGGATTATGCCAAACGGGGCGTCCGGCTCACCCGCCGAGCACCGTGGATGGCGGTGGGTTGCCTGTATCGCCGCCCGGGTTGGATGGCGGTGCTACCGGGTGCGGTGCTGCAGGCGCGGCCGCGGGCGCACTCGCCGGCGCGGGGGCAGCAGTCGGAGCCGGCGCCGGTGCGGCAACCGGTGCCGATGCCGTGGCAGCCGCCTTGGGCGGCGCGAGCGGGCTTGGCGCCGAGCGCGTCGTGCCCGGCTTGGTGCGCGCGCCGTGGTGGACGGCCTTGGCGGCGTCCTTCGCGAGGCTCGTGGTACCCGGCAGCGCCGTCACCGCAGAGGGGTGCTTCTGTGCCTTGGCGGTCGCGGCCAGGGCCTTTTTCTGCTCATCCGGTAACTGCTGATAGCTCTGCCACGCCTCGCTTTTCTTCTGTGGGGGCAGGGCCTTGGTGGTCTGGTAATTCTCGCGTGCGCGATGGCGCTGTTCGGGGGTCAGCTTCACCCAGTCGGCCATGCGGGTCTGCAGCCGCTGCTGCTGGGCCGGCGAGTACTTCGGATACGCCTGCGCGATCTGCAGCCACTTCTTGCGCGCCAGCTCGGCCATGCCGTTCCACTCGGGGGCCAGCGGCGCCAGGATGCGCTGCTGCACGATCCCGAGTTCGGACCAGTTTGGATGGACCGCCGGCTGCGGATTCGTTGCCGGCGCGATCGGCGTCACGGGCGCGTTGGCAGCGGGCGCCGAAGCGGGAACCTGCGCGGTGACGATGCCGGCGGCCAGCCCGGTAGCGCAGGCAAGCGCGATAACGCCGATGGCGTGGCGCAGGGGCTGCTTGCCTCGCGGTGGTTGGCCCGGGGTGCGTTGGATGTCACTCATCGATCAGCCTTCACTGATCGTGCTTGAGGTACTGATGGAAGCCTTGATCGGCGTAGGCGGCCAGGGGCAGGTCGTCGAGCATCATCGCGGTATCGACCTCGGCGAGTTCGTCCACGCGCTGCTGTTGCTGCCACTGGTAGATGCCGGTCAGCCCGGCGATCAGCGCGATCGTCGGCCAGAGCAGGCCCATGCGGCGCATCAGGTTGAGCATCTTGCGCCCGGTGGATGGCTCGCCGCCCAGGTTCATCGACATCGAACCCACCCCCGGCAGCGCCAGGGCTGGCGAGACGACCGATTGCACGGCCTCGGCTTTCTTGTGCGCGAGGGCGGTCCGACGCGCAGCCGCAAGGCGGTCGCGGACGTCAGACGGCAACTGCCCGGCCGACTCGTTCAGAGCGGTGCGGACGGCATGCGCGAAGCGGCGTTCTCGGAGTTCTGCTTGGTTCATAGTCGGATCCCTCGCGCCCGCAGCGCTTGCGCCAGGGCGTGTGTCGCCCGCGAGCAGTGTGTTTTCACACTGCCCTCGGAGCAGCCCATGGCCTGGGCTGTTTCGGCAACATCCATGTCCTCCCAGTAACGCATCAGGAAGGCCTCCCGTTGACGTGCGGGCAGCTTCTCGATTTCGCGCTCCAGGATTCCCAGCATCTGGGTGCGTTCGAACTTGTCGGCGCTGCTTTCCGACGCTATGGAGCCGGCTTCACTTTCGATCAACTCAAGCGGGTCGGTGTCATCGCCTTCGGCGTCGCTGCGGAAGCTGGAGAACAGGCTGATCCACGTGTTGCGCACCTTGGTGCGGCGGAACCAGTCGTGGATCGTGTTCTGCAGTATGCGCTGGAACAGCAGGGGCAGTTCGGCCTGGGGCTTGTCGCCGTACTTCTCGGCGAGCTTGATCATGGCGTCCTGGACGATGTCGAGCGCGGCATCGTCGTCGCGGACCGCGAAGACCGCCTGCTTGAAGGCGCGTTTTTCGACGCTTAAGAGGAAGGCCGACAGTTCCTGTTCAGAGGCCATACAACGGCGGGTACGAATCCTGTGGGGCGGCCACGCGGCGAATTCACATTGTCATAATGTGATGCTAGAACCGCGTGACGGCTGCGGACGGGGCCGCGAAAAATGGTGCGATGCTAGCAAAAATGCGGGTCGGCGGACAGCCCGATTGTCTGGCGGGCCGCCCGGTGTGGCGAATCTTGGCGCCGCTGGACCAGCATGCGGCATTGCAGTATCATTGTTGGTTCACAACATCTGTGGTTGTCTCATCTGGCCGCTCAACAGGCGGACCATCCATGCAGACGCGCACCGCTCAAACCCGCGCCACAAGCCCGGTAGAGAGCATCCGAACAATTTTTTGCCGAAAATTGCAAAGGACAGACATGAATATGCCAAGCGCGGAATTTTCCCACGCCAATAGCGGTTCATCTACCGACATGATGGGGGCTGAAGTCCTCGTCCACGCCCTTGCGGCGGAGGGTGTCGAGTTCGTCTGGGGTTACCCGGGCGGCGCGGTGCTCTATATCTACGACGCTTTCTACAAGCAAAACAAGATCGAGCACATCCTGGTGCGCCACGAGCAGGCGGCAGTCCATGCGGCTGACGGCTATGCGCGTGCCACGGGCAAGGTCGGGGTCGCCCTGGTGACGTCCGGCCCGGGCGTGACCAATGCCGTGACCGGCATCGCCACCGCCTACCTGGATTCGATCCCGATGGTGATCATCACCGGCAACGTGCCGACGCACGCCATCGGCCAGGACGCCTTCCAGGAGTGCGACACCGTCGGCATCACGCGTCCGATCGTCAAGCACAACTTCCTGGTCAAGGACGTGCGCAATCTCGCTTCGACCATCAAGAAGGCGTTCTATATCGCCTCGACCGGCCGTCCCGGCCCGGTGGTGGTGGACATCCCGAAGGATGTCTCGCGCGAGATGTGCAAGTACGAGTATCCGAAGACCATCGAGATGCGCTCGTACAACCCGGTCAACAAGGGCCACTCCGGTCAGATCCGCAAGGCGGTGAGCCTGCTGCTGCAGGCCGAGCGTCCGTACCTCTACGCGGGCGGCGGCGTGGTCCTGGCCGAGGCCAGCGAAGAGCTGCGCCAACTGGCGGCCCTGACCGGCTACCCCGTCACGAACACGCTGATGGGCCTGGGTTCGTTCCCGGGCACCAGCAAGCAGTTCGTGGGCATGCTGGGCATGCACGGCACGTACGAAGCCAACATGGCGATGCAGAACTGCGACGTGCTGGTCGCCATCGGCGCGCGCTTCGATGACCGCGTGATCGGCAGCCCGGCGCACTTCGCCACGCAGCCGCGCAAGATCATCCACATCGACATCGATCCGTCCTCCATCTCCAAGCGGGTGAAGGTCGACATCCCCATCGTCGGCAACGTCAAGGACGTGCTGCAGGAGATGATCGCCCAGATCCAGAGCGGCGAAGCCAAGCCCAACAAGGCGGCGCTGGCCAAGTGGTGGGAGCAGATCGAGCAGTGGCGCAGCGTCGACTGCCTGAAGTACGACCGCAACTCCGAGATCATCAAGCCGCAGTACGTGGTCGAGAAGATCTGGGAACTGACCGGCGGCGATGCCTTCATCTGCTCCGACGTCGGCCAGCACCAGATGTGGGCTGCACAGTTCTACAAGTTCAACGAGCCGCGCCGCTGGATCAACTCCGGCGGCCTGGGCACGATGGGCGTGGGCCTGCCGTATGCGATGGGCATCAAGAAGGCGTTCCCGGACAAGGAAGTCGTCACCATCACCGGTGAAGGCTCGATCCAGATGTGCATCCAGGAGCTCTCCACCTGCCTGCAGTACGACACGCCGGTGAAGATCTGCTCGCTCAACAATGGCTACCTGGGCATGGTGCGCCAGTGGCAGGAAATCGAGTACGACAACCGCTACTCGCACTCCTACATGCAGGCGTTGCCCGACTTCGTGAAGTTGGCCGAATCCTATGGCCACGTGGGCATGCGGATCGAAAAGACCGCCGACGTCGAGCCCGCGCTGCGCGAAGCCTTCCGACTCAAGGACCGCACCGTGTTCCTCGACTTCCAGACCGACCCGACCGAAAACGTCTGGCCGATGGTCCAGGCAGGCAAGGGCATCTCTGAAATGCTGCTCGGCGCGGAGGACCTCTAATGCGCCACATCATTTCCGTCCTGCTGGAAAACGAACCGGGCGCGCTGTCGCGCGTGGTGGGCCTGTTCTCGGCGCGCGGCTACAACATCGAGACGCTGACGGTCGCCCCGACCGAAGACGCCTCGCTGTCGCGCATGACGATCGTCACCACCGGTTCGGACGACATCATCGAGCAGATCACCAAGCACCTGAACCGCCTGGTGGAAGTCGTCAAGGTCGTCGACCTGACCGAAGGCGCGCACATCGAGCGTGAGCTGATGCTCGTGAAGGTGCGTGCGGTCGGCAAGGAACGCGAGGAGATGAAGCGCACCGCGGACATCTTCCGCGGACGCATCATCGACGTGACCGAGAAGACCTACACGATCGAGCTGACCGGCAACGGCGTCAAGCTTGACGCGTTTCTCGATGCCATCGACCGCACCGCCATCCTGGAGACCGTCCGCACGGGCGGCTCGGGCATCGGCCGCGGCGAGCGCATTCTGAAGGTTTGAGCCGGCGCGTGCGTGCAGCCGGACCCCATCGATATTTGAAAACTAGGACATCACCATGAAAGTGTTTTACGACAAGGACGCCGACCTCTCCCTGATCAAGGGCAAGAACGTCACCATCATCGGCTACGGCTCGCAAGGCCACGCCCACGCCCAGAACCTGAACGACTCGGGCGTGAAGGTGACGGTCGGCCTGCGCAAGAATGGCGCGTCGTGGAACAAGGCCGTCAACGCCGGCCTGCAGGTCAAGGAAGTGGCCGAGGCTGTGAAGGAAGCCGACGTTGTCATGATCCTGCTGCCGGACGAGCAGATCGCCGACGTGTACAAGAACGAAGTGCACGGCAACATCAAGCAAGGCGCCGCGCTGGCGTTCGCCCACGGCTTCAACGTGCACTACGGTGCCGTGATCCCGCGTGCTGACCTGGACGTCATCATGATCGCCCCGAAGGCGCCGGGCCACACCGTGCGCGGCACCTACACGCAAGGTGGCGGCGTGCCGCACCTGATCGCCGTGCACCAGGACAAGTCGGGCGCCGCGCGTGACATCGCCCTGTCGTACGCCACCGCCAACGGCGGCGGCCGCGCCGGCATCATCGAGACCAACTTCCGCGAAGAGACCGAAACCGACCTGTTCGGCGAGCAAGCCGTGCTGTGCGGCGGTACCGTCGAGCTGATCAAGGCTGGCTTCGAGACGCTGGTGGAAGCCGGCTACGCGCCGGAAATGGCCTACTTCGAGTGCCTGCACGAGCTGAAGCTGATCGTCGACCTGATCTACGAAGGCGGCATCGCCAACATGAACTACTCGATCTCGAACAACGCCGAATACGGCGAGTACGTCACCGGCCCGCGCGTCGTGACGGCCGAGACCAAGAAGGCCATGAAGCAGTGCCTGACCGACATCCAGACCGGCGAATACGCAAAGAGCTTCCTGCTGGAGAACAAGGCTGGCGCCCCGACGCTGATCTCGCGCCGCCGCCTGACCGAAGAGCACCAGATCGAGCAAGTCGGCGCCAAGCTGCGTGCGATGATGCCGTGGATCGCCAAGAACAAGCTGGTCGACCAGTCGAAGAACTGATCGTCCGCGCCTTGTGCGAGAAGAAAGCCAGCCTGCGGGCTGGCTTTTTTTATACTGATTCGTGTCGGCAGAAGGGTGTTTCAGGTGCTGGTGCGGTTGCGCGTCGGCTAGAATGCCGCATTTCCTTCACGACGCTTTCCGAGGTCAGATTTTGAACAACACGTATCCGCATCCCATCATCGCGCGCGAGGGCTGGCCGTATCTGGGCGGGATCTTCATCGTCACGCTCATCGTGCAGGCTGCCGCCGGCCTTGGCTGGGCATGGCCGTTCTGGCTGGTGACGCTGTTCGTGCTGCAGTTCTTCCGCGATCCGGCGCGCGCGGTGCCGACGCAAGCCAATGCGATCCTGTCGCCGGCCGATGGCCGCATCGTCGCCGTCGAACAGGTGCGTGACCCGCATGCCGATCGCGACGCGCTGAAGATCAGCGTGTTCATGAACGTCTTCAATGTGCACTCCAATCGTGCCTCCGTCGACGGTACGGTGCAGCAGGTGCAGTACTTCCCCGGCAAATTCGTCAATGCGGACCTGGACAAGGCGTCGCTGGAGAACGAGCGCAATGCCGTGGTGCTGCGTCGTGCCGATGGCCAGGTCGTCACGCTGGTGCAGGTGGCCGGCTTGGTCGCGCGCCGCATCCTTTGCTATACCAAAGTCGGCGAGACGCTTGCACGCGGCCAGCGCTATGGCTTCATCCGATTCGGCTCGCGCGTCGACGTGTACCTGCCGCTGACGGCGCGCCCGCGCGTGACCATCGGCGAGAAGGTGTCCGCCACGCTCACGGTGCTCGCAGAGCTGGACTGATCCGGAGGCCACCATGCCCGCGTTCAACCGGCGCAAGAAGCGCTTTACCGCCAGCAACGTGATGCACCTGCGTCCGTTGCGCCACAACCAGCCACGCTCGGACGACGACGATCTCGAGATCGTGCGCCCGCGCCGGCGGGGCATCTACCTGCTGCCGAACGCGTTCACGACGGCGGCGCTGTTCTCCGGCTTCTTCGCCATCGTGCAGGCGATGAACCTGAACTTCGAGACGGCCGCCATTGCCATCTTCGCGGCGATGGTGCTCGACGGCATGGACGGCCGGATCGCGCGCATCACAAACACGCAGAGCGCGTTTGGTGAGCAATACGATTCGCTGTCCGACATGTGCTCGTTCGGCGTGGCGCCGGCGCTGGTGATGTACGAGTGGATCCTGCGTGACCTGGGCAAGTGGGGCTGGCTGGCGGCGTTCGTCTACTGTGCCGGTGCTGCGCTGCGGCTGGCGCGTTTCAACACCAATATCGGCACAGTCGATAAACGCTTCTTTCAGGGCATGCCGAGTCCGGCCGCTGCGGCATTGATCGCGGGCTTCGTCTGGCTGGCGATCGACAACAAGTTGCCGGTCAAGGAACTGTGGATGCCGTGGGTGGCCTTCGGCCTGACGCTGTATGCCGGCCTGTCGATGGTGTCGAATGCGCCGTTCTACAGCGGCAAGGCGCTCGGCGTGCGGCATCGCGTGCCGTTTGGCGTGATGGTGCTGGTGATCGTGCTGTTCGTGGTGATTTCCAGCGACCCGCCGGTCGCGTTGTTCGGCCTGTTCATCGGCTATGCGGTGTCGGGTTACCTGCTGTGGGGCTGGCGTACGCTGCGCGGTCAGCAGGGCAGTCCGCGCGTGCCGCGGGAGCCCACACCGGGCGTCGAAGAGTGATCGATCGACGCCTTCTGTGCGCTTGCACCAATTTTTGAATTCGTCTATAGTCGTCCGCATGCTTTCGCGCCCGATTTCCATTCTGATTACGCTAATCTCGATTGATGGCCTACTAGGTCGTCAGGTCGGGATACGCGCATAGGAAATCGCAGAACAGGCAACCAGGAAACGCCTAGTTTTCGCGAAACAGGAATCACAGCGCCCCGGCCTGCATCACTGCACGCCGGGGCGTTTTGCATTCTGCCCCAGCAAATAACAACCCCTGACAACCACCGAGACCGACGCCAAAAACGTCACCCCTACCCAAGGAGCCGCCATGAGCGACAAACTCATCATTTTCGACACCACCTTGCGCGATGGCGAGCAGTCGCCCGGTGCGTCGATGACCAAGGAAGAGAAGATCCGCATCGCCAAGCAGCTCGAGCGGCTCAAGGTGGACGTGATCGAAGCCGGTTTCGCGGCCAGCTCCAATGGCGACTTCGAGGCGATCCGCGCGATTGCCCAGTCGGTCAAGGACTCCCGAATTTGCTCGCTGGCCCGCGCGAATGACCGCGACATCTCCCGCGCCGCCGAGGCGCTCAAGCCGGCCGGCCAGTTCCGCATCCATACGTTCATTGCCACCTCGGCGCTGCACATGGAGAAGAAGCTGCGCATGACGCCGGACCAGGTGTACGAGCAGGCGCGCCTGGCCGTGCGCTTCGCGCGCCAGTTCACGGATGACATCGAGTTCTCGCCGGAAGACGGCAGCCGCTCCGACATGGACTTTCTGTGCCGCGTGCTGGAAGGCGTGATCGCTGAGGGCGCGAACACCATCAACCTGCCGGATACGGTGGGCTACGCGGTGCCGGAGGGCTATGCCGCGCTGATCCGCTCGGTGCGGGAGCGCATCCCGAATTCCGACAAGGCGATCTGGTCGGTGCACTGCCACAACGACCTGGGCATGGCCGTCGCCAACTCGCTGGCCGCCGTCAAGCTTGGCGGCGCACGCCAGGTCGAGTGCACGATCAACGGCCTGGGCGAGCGCGCCGGCAACACCAGCCTCGAAGAGGTGGTGATGGCCGTCAAGACGCGCCGCGACTACTTCAACCTCGACGTCGGCGTCGACACCACGCAGATCGTGGCGGCCTCCAAGCTGGTTTCGCAGGTCACCGGTTTCGTGGTGCAGCCGAACAAGGCCGTGGTGGGCGCCAACGCCTTCGCGCATGCCTCGGGCATCCACCAGGATGGCGTGCTCAAGGCGCGCGACACCTACGAGATCATGCGCGCCGAAGACGTGGGCTGGACGGCTAACAAGATCGTGCTGGGCAAACTCTCGGGCCGCAACGCGTTCAAGCAGCGCCTGCAGGAGCTGGGCATCGAGCTGGATTCGGAAGCCGAACTGAACGCCGCCTTCACGCGCTTCAAGGAACTGGCTGACCAGAAGGCCGAGATCTTCGACGAGGACATCCTTGCGATCGTCGCCGACGAGGAGCAGCAAACACAGGGCGAGCATTTCCGCTTCGTGTCGCTGTCGCAGCGCTCGGAGACCGGCGAGCGCCCGCACGCGCGCATCGTCTTCGTGGCCGACGGCAAGGAGGTGACGGGCGAGGCCGAAGGCAACGGCCCGGTCGACGCCACGCTCAACGCCATCGAGAGCCAGGTCGGCAGCGGCGCCGAGCAGCTGCTGTACTCGGTCAACGCCATCACGACCGGCACGCAGGCGCAGGGCGAGGTGACGGTACGCCTGTCCAAGGCTGGCCGCATCGTCAACGGCGTGGGCACCGATCCGGACATCGTCGCGGCCTCGGCCAAGGCCTACCTGGCGGCGCTGAATAAGTTGCAGGACAAGAGCAGCGAGAAGCTCAACCCGCAGATCTGATCGCGGATCGCATCGAACACACGCAGGAGCCAGTTCCCGACCCAACACGATCACAACTGAGCGCGCACCCGGTTACCCATCGGGCCGCGAAGCGGGTGCGGCGGCACCGGACACGTCAAGCGCGTGATTCCCGGGCCAGCCGTCTTTGAGTGCGATGTCCGTGCGATCCACGACATGGCCGACCCGAACATCCACGCCAGGTGATGCGCCTCGCGTGGATGTTGCCGTTGCAGCAGTACCGGCGCACTCAGGGACGCGAGTCGGCATCGTGGTCGTACATCGGGTCTGGGCTGACCTGCGTGAGGCGCACCACGCCGTCGCGGTCGAAATAGAAGTTCATCAACGACGGCCACACGCCTTCGTGCTTGAAGCGGTAGGACCACACCTGGCGGTCCATCAATCGGAAGTAGGCAGTCTCCTCGGGCTTGCCGAACATCTGCTGCACATCTTTCTGCGTCCACGTGCCGACGCGCACCTGCGCAAAATCCATCGTGGTCAGTATCTGCCGGAACGAGATGAGTTTGCCGCTCGTGTCGAAGTCGGCCGCGTAGGTGAATTGCCCATAAGGCTGCGTCGGATACAGCCAGCGCGTGCCGCCGTCGGCGCGCGGATATTGCTCGGGCGGCTTACCGAAGCGTGCCTCTACGGCCGAAGCCGGCTGGCCAACCAGGGCTTCGCCCGTTGGCACGGGGGCCAGGACGGCGCACGCGCCCAATGACGCCAGCGCCGCGATGAGCAGCGTCGCGCGCTGCCCTATCAACCGAATGCTCACGATGGTTCTCCTGAATGCCTCCAGTGTAGGGTGCCACGTTGCTTGTGTCGGCGCGCGCAGCCGCTTTACCATCCGCGCTTCACGGAGAATTGCCATGATGTTTCGTTGCTTTGTGGCCGTCTTGACGGCGATGGGTCTGTCTGGCGCGGCAGCTGCCCAGCCTGAGGCGGCGCCGATCCGGCTGGCGCTGATCGAGGGCCTGTCCGGTCCGTTCGCCAACGCTGGCGAGGCGGTAGATCGGAACCTGCGCATCGCCATCGAGGGCGTGAATGCGCGCGGTGGCGTGAAGTTGCCGGACGGGCGTCATCCGCTCGCGCTGGTGCGTTTCGACAGCAAGAACACGGTCGACGAGTCGCTGCTGCAATTGCAGGCGGCAACCGATGCCGGCATCCGCTTCGTCCTGCAGGGCAACAGCTCGGCGGCTGCGGCAGCATTGTCGACGTCCATCTCGCGCTACAACGAGCGCCACCCGGATGCGCGCGTGCTGTTTCTCAACTACGCCGCCGTCGATCCGGCCCTGACCAACGAGGCATGCAGCTTCTGGCACTTCCGCTTCGACGCCTCGGCCGACATGCGCATGCATGCGCTGACCGAGGTCATCCGCGCGGACAAGGCCATCAAGAAGGTCTACCTGATCGGCCAGGACTACACGTTCGGCCGCCAGGTAGCGCAATCGGCGCGCCAGCAGTTGGGCGAGAAGCGGCCGGACGTTGCCGTCGTCGGCGAGGTGCTGCACCCGATCGGCAAGGTGAAGGATTTTGCCCCCTACGTGGCGCGCATCGCGGCGTCGGGCGCGGACACGGTCATCACCGGCAACTGGGGCAACGACCTGACGCTGCTGGTCAAGGCGGCGCGTGACGCGGGGCTCAAGGCGCGCTTCTTCACGTTCTACGGCAACTCGCTGGGTGCGCCGGGGGCGATGGGCGAGGCGGGCGTCGGCCGCGTGGTGGCGGTGGCCGAGTGGCACCCGAACCTGGGCGGCGCCAAGTCTGACGCGTTCTACAAGGCGTTCCGCGCGCGCTATCCGGCCCCGGCTGACGACTACCCGCTGCTGCGCGACCAGATGATGGTCGACATGCTGGCCGCTGCCGTTGAGCGCGCAGGCACCATCGAGGCGAGTGCGGTTGCACGTGCGCTGGAAGGCGCATCGCTCGACAACGGCTTCCACCGCATCACGTTGCGCGCCGAAGACCACCAGGCGATCCAACCGCTTGTCGTGACGCAGATGGAGCGGGCAGGGACGCCGGGCACGCCGTTCGACATCGAGGGTTCGGGCTATGGCTTTCGCACGCTGAAAGTGATTCCGGCGGCGCAAACGGCCTTGCCAACGACGTGCAAGATGACGCGTTATTGATCGGCCCTGACACAGAACTGTCGTCTGGCGAGGGGATTGGGCTATAATCGCCGTCTTGCCGTCCAGGCCGGGTTCGGAATGCGGTCGGCAAGATTACTGTTCAACACGGCACAGGTGGCGGTCATCCAAGCGCTGCAGTGTCCGCAAGTCAAAAGGAATCGAAATGTCCGTTGCTAACATCAACAAGCAAGAAATCGTCAAGGATAACGGCCGCAGCGCCAACGATACGGGTAGCCCGGAAGTGCAAGTCGCACTGCTGACCGCCCGCATCAACGAACTGCAGCCGCACTTCAAGGCGCACATGAAGGATCACCACAGCCGCCGCGGCCTGCTCAAGATGGTGAGCCGTCGTCGCCGTCTGCTGGACTACCTCAAGGGCAAGGACGCCGACCGCTACACCGCGCTGGTTGCGAAGCTGGGTCTGCGTAAGTAATGATGGGTCTCACGCACTGCGCGTGATGAACAAGTGCCTGCGTCAGCGTGCTGATGCAGGCATTTTGTTTTTTGCGGCCGCGTTTGCGGCCGCGCCGGGCAACCGGCAAGCGATGGCGGTCGATTGAGTGATCGGCTGCCAGGGACCGGGGGCGGCAGGGAGCAGAGTCTTGTGTCATTCCAGCGCGGCATTGCATGCCAGCGCTGCGCTGGAATGGCATAAAACACACCTCTGCAACCGCACCGTCTTCCGGAACGTGTTTGTCGCGGCGCATAGATCGATGCGCGCCGTGAATACCGAACAGGAGAAAACATGTTCAACAAGATCGTCAAAGAATTCCAATGGGGCGGCCACAAGGTCCGCATGGAAACGGGTGAGATCGCCCGCCAAGCCAGCGGCGCCGTGCTGCTGGACATGGACGACACCGTCGTGCTCGCCACCGTGGTGGGCGCCAAGAACCCGAAGCCGGGCCAGGATTTCTTCCCGCTGACCGTCGACTACCTCGAGAAGACCTACGCCGCCGGCAAGATCCCGGGTGGCTTCTTCAAGCGTGAAGGCCGTCCGTCGGAAAACGAAACGCTGACCTCGCGCCTGATCGATCGCCCGCTGCGCCCGCTGTTCCCGGAAGGCTTCTACAACGAAGTCCAGGTCGTCATCCACGTGCTGTCGATCAACCCGGAAGTGCCGGCCGACATCCCGGCGCTGGTGGCCTCGTCGGCTGCCCTGGCCGTGTCGGGCCTGCCGTTCAACGGTCCGGTGGGCGCTGCCCGCGTGGGCTACAAGGATGGCCAGTACCTGCTGAACCCGAACCGCGCGCAACTGGCGCATTCGGAGCTGGACCTGGTCGTGGCCGGTACCGAGCGTGCCGTGCTGATGGTCGAGTCGGAAGCGCAGCAGCTGTCGGAAGAAATCATGCTGGGCGCCGTGGTGTACGGCCATGAGCAGATGCAGATCGCCATCAACGCGATCCACGAGCTGGTGCGCGAAGGCGGCAAGCCGGAGTGGGATTGGCAAGCGGCCCCGAAGAACGAAACGCTGTTCGCCAAGGTGTCCGAACTGGGCCTGGCCGACCTGCAAGCCGCTTACCAGCTGCGCCAGAAGTCGGCCCGCAGCCAGAAGCTGAAGGAAGTCTACGCATCGGTTGGCGCCAAGCTGGCCGAAGCCGGCGTGGAAGCCGACGGCGTGGAAGTCGACAACATCCTGTTCGAGCTCGAATCGAAGATCGTGCGCGGCCAGATCCTGAACGGCGAACCGCGTATCGACGGCCGCGACACCCGCACGGTGCGCCCGATCGAGATCCGCTCGTCGGTGCTGCCGCGCGCTCACGGCTCGGCGCTGTTCACGCGCGGTGAGACGCAGGCGCTGGTGGTGGCTACGCTCGGCACCAAGAGCGACGAGCAGATCATCGACGCGCTGCAAGGCGAGTACCGTGACCGCTTCATGCTCCACTACAACATGCCGCCGTTCGCCACGGGCGAAACCGGCCGTGTGGGCAGCCCGAAGCGCCGCGAAGTCGGCCACGGCCGTCTGGCCAAGCGCGCACTGATCCCGGTGCTGCCGAAGGACGACGAATTCGCTTACACGATCCGCCTGGTGTCGGAGATCACCGAGTCGAACGGCTCGTCGTCGATGGCATCGGTGTGCGGTGGCTGCCTGGCGCTGATGGATGCCGGCGTGCCGGTCAAGGCGCACGTGGCCGGCGTGGCCATGGGCCTGATCCTGGAAGGCAACAAGTTCGCCGTGCTGACCGACATCCTGGGTGACGAAGATCACCTGGGCGACATGGACTTCAAGGTGGCGGGTACCGACAACGGCATCACCGCGCTGCAGATGGACATCAAGGTGCAGGGCATCACCAAGGAAATCATGCAGGTCGCACTGGCGCAAGCCAAGGAAGGCCGTCTGCACATCCTGGGCAAGATGCAGTCCGCCATGGGCCACGCACGCACCGAGCTGTCGGAGCACGCACCGCGCATGATCACCGTCAAGATCAATCCGGAGAAGATCCGCGACGTGATCGGCAAGGGCGGCTCGACCATCCAGGCGCTGACCAAGGAAACCGGCTGCACGATCGACATCCAGGAAGACGGCACGATCACCATCGCGTCGACTTCGTCGGAAGGCATGGCCGAAGCCAAGCGCCGTATCGAAGGCATCACGGCCGAAGCCGAAGTGGGCAAGATCTACACGGGTACCGTGCTCAAGCTGCTGGACTTCGGCGCGATCGTGAACATCCTGCCGGGCAAGGACGGTCTGCTGCACATCTCGGAAATCGCCAACGAGCGTGTGAACCAGGTGTCGGACTACGTGAAGGAAGGCCAGGTCGTGCGCGTGAAGCTGCTGAGCACCGACGAGAAGGGCCGTATGCGTCTGTCGATCAAGGCCGCCAAGGCCGAGGAAGGCGACGTGCCGGCCGCTGCACCGCAAGCGCCGGGCGCTGGCGATGCGACCTCGCAGCAGCAACAGCAACAACAGCAGTAATAGTCGTCAAGGTGGCGGGGTTTCTCGCCACGTGAATGGCAAGAGAGCGGCTGGACAGTGTCCAGCCGTTTTTTTGTTTACACTGCGTCGCGAGTTCCTCTTCCGCGTCCGACCATGAGCCGCTTGTTCGAGCAAAACCGCATCGCCGTTGTCTGGGATTTCGACAAGACGTTGATCCCACGCTACATGCAAGTGCCGCTGTTCGAGCGCTACAACATCGCCGAGCAGGGCTTCTGGGATGAGGTCGCCGCTGGCTCCAAGGAGATTGAATCGCGCGGCCAGAAGGTCAACCATGAGACGTTCTATCTGAACGTGCTGCTGCGCCACGTGCGCGACGGCCGCATGGCGGGGCTCGACAACACCACGTTGCGCGTATTGGGCGCCCAGCTCGAATTCTTCCCGGGCGTGACCGACTTCTTCGAACGCAGCAAGGCCTGGGTGCGCGACAACGGCGCCTACCAAGCGTTCGACATCAAGCTCGAGCACTACATCGTCAGCACCGGCCTGACCGAGATGATCAAGGGTTCGCCCATTGCACCGTACATCGATGGCGTGTGGGGCTGCGAATTCCTGGAGGCGCCAGACGTGAACGGCCGCCAAGTCGTCTCGGAAGTCATCTACGCCATCGACAACACCACCAAGACGCGCGCGCTGTTCGAGATCAACAAGGGCGTCAACAAGCATCCCGAGGCGGTCAACGTGAACTCGTCGATCGCCGAGGATGAGCGCCGCGTTCCGTTCGCCAACATGATCTACGTGGCCGATGGCCCGAGTGACATCCCGGCGTTTTCGGTGGCCCGCAAGGGCGGCGGTCGCACGTATGCCGTCTACAACCCCGAGAGCGCGCGCTCGTTCGAGCAGGCCGATAACCTGCGCGCCGATGACCGCGTCGACATGCTCGGCCCGGCCGACTACCGCATCGGCTCGCCCACCGAGATGTGGCTCAAATTGCATATCGGCAAGATCGCCGACGCCATCGTCCACGGCAAGCAGGAGATCCTGCGCGAGACCTCGCGCGGTATCCCGCAGCACTTTGTCGAACCCAAGCGCGCCGCATCGTAATTCTGGAATCCGAATCCCCATGAAAGCCATTGAAATCACCCAATACGGCGGTCCCGAAGTCCTGAGGCTTGGCGAGCGCCCGATGCCCGAGCCGAAGGCCGGCGAAGTCCTGATTCGCGTGCGCGCAGCCGGCGTGAATCGGCCCGACGTCTTCCAGCGCATGGGCAACTATCCGGTACCGCCGGGGGCATCTGAAATCCCCGGCCTGGAAGTGGCCGGCGAGATCGTCAGTGGCGATCTGTCACACGCCGACAACCGCTTCGGCCTGAAGGCGGGCGATCGCGTTTGCGCGTTGGTGCAGGGCGGGGGCTACGCGGAGTTCTGCACGGCGCCGTTGGGCCAGGTGCTGCCGGTGCCCGCGGGCCTGTCCGATATCGAGGCCGCGGCGCTGCCCGAGAACTATTTCACCGTCTGGTCGAACGTGTTCGATCGCGGCTTGCTGGGGCAGGGCGCGCACGGCGCGGATGAAACGCTGCTGGTGCAAGGGGGCTCGAGCGGCATCGGCACGGCGGCGATCCAGATGGCGTCCGCGCTGGGGCATCGCGTGTTCGCCACGGCCGGCAGCGCCGACAAGTGCGCGGCTTGCGTCGAGTTGGGCGCCGCGCGCGCCATCAACTACAAGACCGAGGATTTCGCCGAGGTCGTCAAGGCTGAGACCGGTCGCGGTGTCGATGTGGTGCTCGACATGGTCGGCGGCAGCTACGTCACACGCGAGATCGCTTGCACGGCCGACGATGGCCGTATCGTGCTGATCGCGCTACTGGGTGGTGCCAAGGCCGAGGTGCCGCTGGGCGATATCCTGCGCCGGCGCATCACGCTGACGGGCTCGACGCTGCGGCCGCGCCCGGTCGCCTTCAAGGCGGCCATCGCGGCGAACCTCTACGAGAAGGTGTGGCCGCTGCTGGCGTCCGGCCGGATCAAACCGGTCATTCACGAGGTCATGCCGGCTGCACAGGCCGCACAGGCGCACGCCTTGATGGAATCGAGCGCGCACATCGGCAAGATCATGTTGGTTTGGGATTGATCTCCGAGACGCCAAAATTGACCCTGTTTTTGCTGCCACGGTAGAATGCCGGGTTTATTTGACAGTCGACCGGGCGGAACAAGAACGTGAACGCAAGACCGAAGCTGGTGGTGGGCAACTGGAAGCTGCACGGCAGCCTGAACACCAATGCCGCGCTGCTTGAGCAGATCAAGGCCGCAGGCAAGACCAACGCCACGCTGGCGGTGTGTGCGCCGTTCCCGTATCTGGCACAGTGCCAGGCGCTGCTGGCCGGTTCGGCAGTGGGTTGGGGCGCGCAGGATGTGTCCGCTGAAACGCGCGGCGCCTTTACGGGCGAAGTGGCGGCGTCCATGCTGTCGGAATTCGGCTGCGGCTACGCGATCGTCGGTCACTCCGAGCGCCGCACGTACCACGCTGAAACCGATGCGCAGGTGGCGACCAAGGCGCTGCGTGCGCTGGAGCATGGCGTGACCCCGATCGTCTGCGTGGGCGAGACGCTGGCGCAGCGTGAGGCTGGTGAAACCGAGCAGGTGGTGGGTCGCCAGTTGGACGCTGTGCTGGATACGCTGTCGGCCGAGCAACTGGGCCGCATCGTCGTGGCCTACGAACCGGTCTGGGCGATCGGTACCGGCAAGACCGCGACCAGCGAGCAGGCGCAGGCAGTGCACGCCTTCCTGCGTGCACGTGTCGCCGCCCGCGACGCCGGTGTGGCGCAGCGCCTGCCGATTCTGTATGGCGGCAGCGTCAAGCCGGACAATGCTGGCGAACTGTTTGCGATGGCGGACATCGATGGTGGCCTGATCGGCGGTGCATCGCTGAAGGCCGAAGATTTCCTGGCGATCGGTCGCGCATAAGTGACCGGTCCGGGTTGCGACGTAAAGAACGTGTGCGACCGCAACATATTATTGAGAGAAACGAAATGGCAATTCTGAAGACTCTGCTGCTGGTGGCGCAAATCCTGAGCGCACTCGGCGTGATCGGCCTGGTGCTGCTGCAGCATGGCAAGGGCGCGGACGTAGGTGCGGCATTTGGCTCCGGTGCGTCGGGTAGCCTGTTCGGTGCTACGGGTTCGGCCAACTTCCTGTCGCGCACGACGGCCGTGCTGGCTACGGTGTTCTTCGTGGCCACGCTGGCGCTGACACTGCTGGGTAACAGCAAGGCCAGCGTGTCTGCGGGCGTGATGGCAGGGGCGGCGCCGGCTGTTCCGGCCGCTTCGGCTCCGGCCGCCGCAGGTGCGACTCCGGCGTCCGCGCCGGCTGTCCCGAAGTAATTGGATGCAATGTCCGCGGGCGCGCCGGTGGGCTTGCCGGTGCGCCGCGGGGCACAAGTTTTTTGTTTGTGCGTTGAACAAAAGCCTCGCTTTGCGGTAGAATGTGAGGCTTGAAACAATATGGGGAACGGCGCTGGCTTAAGGCCTGAACCGGGTTCCGGAAAGGTTTCTTCCCCCAGCCGACGTGGTGAAATTGGTAGACACGCTATCTTGAGGGGGTAGTGGCGAAAGCTGTGCGAGTTCGAGTCTCGCCGTCGGCACCAATCAAAAGTTCGGGGTCTGCTTGGGAGTGGGTTTGTCCTGTGCAGGTCCCATCCGCAATACGGCGGGATGTTATTGCGCCGTGAGGCTGCGGACCCGGCGCCTTTGGTGGGGCGACAAGGCGCCGCCTGCGGGCAGTGCTGTTGCAACCATTCAAAAGGCGAGTGTCCCTTGAACCTCGAAGCCTACTTCCCCGTTCTGCTGTTCATCATCATCGGTGTTGGCCTCGGCCTCGCACTGATGACCATTGGCCGAGTTCTCGGGCCAAACAATCCTGATCCAGACAAGCTCTCGCCGTACGAGTGCGGCTTCGAGGCGTTCGAAGATGCGCGCATGAAGTTCGATGTGCGCTACTACCTCATCGCCATTCTGTTCATTCTGTTCGATCTCGAGACCGCGTTCCTCTTTCCGTGGGGCGTGGCGCTGCGTGAGATCGGCTGGCCGGGGTTCTTTTCCATGGGCGTGTTTCTTCTCGAATTTCTCGTGGGCTTCGTCTACATCTGGAAAAAAGGCGCGCTCGATTGGGAGTGATGTGAAATGGCGATCGAAGGCGTACTCAACGAAGGCTTTGTCACGACCACCGCTGACAAGCTGATCAACTGGACCCGTACCGGGTCGCTGTGGCCGATGACGTTCGGCCTGGCCTGCTGTGCCGTGGAGATGATGCACGCCGGTGCATCGCGTTATGACCTGGACCGCTTCGGCGTGGTGTTCCGCCCGTCGCCGCGTCAGTCCGACGTGATGATCGTGGCCGGCACGCTCTGCAACAAGATGGCACCCGCTCTGCGCAAGGTGTACGACCAGATGGCCGAGCCGCGCTGGGTCATCTCGATGGGCTCGTGCGCCAACGGCGGCGGCTACTACCACTATTCGTACTCCGTCGTGCGTGGCTGCGACCGTATCGTGCCGGTCGACGTGTACGTGCCGGGCTGCCCGCCGACGGCGGAAGCGCTGATCTACGGCATCATCCAGCTCCAGGCCAAGATCCGCCGCACCAACACCATCGCGCGCAAGGGCTGACATGACCGACAAGCTTGCCACCCTGAAGGCCGCGCTGGAGAAGGCACTCGGCGATCGTATTCAAAGCCTGACCGAGGCTGTTGGCGAACTCACCCTCGTGGTGAAGGCCGCCGATTCCCTCAGCGTCATGCGCACGCTGCGTGATGATGCATCGCTCAAGTTCGAGCAGTTGATGGACCTCTGCGGCGTCGACTATGCCGACTACGGCGACGGCGCCTGGAACGGCCCGCGCTTTGCCGCCGTGTCGCACCTGCTGTCGGTGTCGCATAACTGGCGCGTGCGCGTGCGCGTGTTCGCACCGGAAGACGACCTCCCGGTGGTGTCGTCCGTCACCACCATCTGGAATTCCGCCGACTGGTTCGAGCGCGAGGCGTTCGACCTGTACGGCCTGGTGTTCGAAGGCCACCCGGACCTGCGCCGCATCCTGACCGACTACGGCTTCATCGGCCACCCGTTCCGCAAGGACTTCCCGGTGTCGGGCTACGTTGAAATGCGTTACGACCCGGTGCAGCGTCGCGTGGTCTACCAGCCGGTGACCATCGAGCCGCGCGAGATTACGCCGCGTGTGATCCGCGAGGATCAATACGGCGGTCTGAAGCACTGAAGGGCGCCCGACGATCATGGCAGACATCAAGAACTACACCCTGAACTTCGGCCCGCAGCACCCGGCCGCGCACGGCGTGCTGCGCCTCGTGCTCGAGCTGGACGGCGAAGTCATCCAACGCGCTGACCCGCACATCGGCCTGCTGCACCGCGCGACCGAGAAGCTCGCCGAGCAGAAGACCTGGATCCAGAGCGTGCCGTACATGGACCGCCTCGACTACGTGTCGATGATGGTCAACGAACACGCCTACGTGATGGCCATCGAGCGCCTGCTGGGCCTCGAAGTGCCGTTGCGCGCGCAGTACATCCGCGTCATGTTCGACGAGATCACGCGGATCATGAACCACCTGATGTGGATCGGTTCGCACGCGCTGGACGTGGGCGCCATGGCGGTGTTCCTGTACGCCTTCCGCGAGCGCGAAGACCTGTTCGACATGTACGAGGCGGTGTCGGGCGCGCGCATGCACGCGGCCTACTACCGTCCGGGCGGCGTCTACCGCGACCTGCCTGACACGATGCCGCAATACAAGGCGTCGAAGGTGCGCAATGAGAAGGCCCTGGCCGCCCTGAACGAAACGCGTTCGGGTTCGCTGCTGGACTTCATCGAAGACTTCACCAACCGTTTCCCGAAGTACGTCGACGAGTACGAAACGCTGCTGACCGACAATCGGATCTGGAAACAGCGTCTGGTCGGCATCGGCGTGGTGAGCCCGGAACGTGCACTGCAGAAGGGCTTTACCGGCGCGATGCTGCGTGGTTCGGGCATCGAGTGGGACGTGCGCAAGAAGCAGCCGTACGAAGTGTATGACCGCGTCGATTTCGACATCCCGGTCGGCGTGAACGGCGATTGCTACGACCGTTACCTGGTGCGCGTGGAAGAGATGCGCCAGAGCAACCGCATCATCCGTCAGTGCATCGAGTGGCTGCGCAAGAACCAAGGTCCGGTGATCACCGATAACCACAAGGTGGCACCGCCGTCGCGCGTCGACATGAAGACCAACATGGAAGAGCTGATTCACCACTTCAAGCTCTTCACCGAAGGCATGCACGTGCCCGAAGGCGAAGCGTATGCCGCCGTCGAGCACCCGAAGGGCGAGTTCGGCATCTACGTGATCTCGGACGGCGCCAACAAGCCGTACCGCCTGAAGATCCGTGCGCCGGGCTTCGCGCATCTGGCGGCGCTCGACGAGATGGCTCGCGGCCACATGATCGCCGACGCCGTCACGATCATCGGTACGCAAGACATCGTGTTCGGCGAGATCGACCGCTGAACGCGCAGGAAACAACGGTTTGACGCGCTGGCAAGCGCGGCTGTGAAACGAGGACGCACGCCGGGGTGACCAGCCCCGCGTCCCGCACCAATCGCAACGAAAATGCTATCAGCAGAAGCTCTCAAGGAAATCGACCGGGCGGTCGCGAAATATCCCGCCGACCAGAAGCAGTCCGCCGTGATGGCGGCGCTGGCGGTCGCGCAGAGCGAGAAAGGCTGGGTCTCGCCCGAAGTCATGCAGTTCGTGGCTGAGTACCTCGAAATGCCGCCGGTGTGGGTCGAGGAAGTGGCGACGTTCTACAACATGTACGACACCACGCCGGTGGGCCGCTTCAAGCTGTCGGTGTGCACGAACCTGCCGTGCGCGCTGTCGGGCGGCGAGCGTGCGGCCGACCACCTGAAGAAGAAGCTGGGCATCGGTTTCAACGAGACCACTGCCGACGGCAACTTCACGCTGAAGGAAGGCGAGTGCATGGGCGCGTGCGGTGATGCACCGGTCATGATCGTCAACAACACCCACATGTGCAGCTTCATGAGCAACGAGAAGCTCGACGCGCTGATCGCCGACTTGCAGTCGAAGGCGCCGACCAACGGAGCAGGCAAGTAAATGACCTCCCTGCACGATCGACACATCCAGCCGTTGATCCTCGCCGGCCTGACTGGCGACAACTGGCACCTTGAAGACTACGTCAAGCGCGGCGGCTATCAGCAGCTCAAGCGCATCCTGACCGAAAAGATCACACCCGAGCAGGTCATCGCCGACGTGAAGGCCTCGGGCCTGCGTGGCCGTGGCGGCGCGGGTTTCCCGACCGGCCTGAAGTGGAGCTTCATGCCGCGCCAGTTCCCGGGGCAGAAGTACCTGGTCTGCAACACGGATGAAGGCGAACCGGGCACGTTCAAGGATCGCGATATCATCCGCTACAACCCACACGCGCTGATCGAAGGCATGGCCATCGGCGGCTACGCGATGGGCATTACCGTGGGCTACAACTACATCCACGGCGAAATCTGGAACGAATACAAGATCTTCGAGCAGGCGCTCGAAGAGGCGCGCGCGGCCGGCTTCCTGGGTGACAACATCCTCGGCTCCGGCTTCAACTTCCAGCTGCATGCGCACCATGGCTATGGCGCGTACATCTGCGGCGAAGAAACCGCGCTGCTCGAATCGCTGGAAGGCAAGAAGGGCCAGCCGCGCTTCAAGCCGCCGTTCCCGGCCAGTTTTGGCCTGTACGGCAAGCCGACCACCATCAACAACACCGAGACCTTTGCCGCGGTGCCGTTCCTGCTGTCGATCGGTCCGGACAACTACCTGAAGATGGGCAAGCCGAACAACGGCGGCTCGAAGATCTTCTCGGTGTCCGGCGACGTGGAGCGCCCGGGCAACTACGAGATTCCGCTCGGCACGCCGTTCTCCAAGTTGTTGGAGCTGGCTGGTGGCATGCGCGGTGGCAAGAAGCTCAAGGCCGTCATCCCGGGTGGCTCGTCGGCGCCGGTGGTGCCGGCCGACCTGATGATGGCCTCCGACATGGACTACGACTCGATCGCCAAGGCCGGCTCGATGCTGGGCTCGGGCGCCGTGATCGTGATGGACGAGACGCGCTGCATGGTGAAGTCGCTGCTGCGCCTGTCGTACTTCTACTTCGAAGAGTCGTGCGGCCAGTGCACGCCGTGCCGTGAGGGCACCGGCTGGCTGTACCGCGTGGTCGATCGCATCGAGCACGGCAAGGGCCGCCAGGAAGACCTGGACCTGCTCAACAACGTGGCCGAGAACATCATGGGCCGGACCATCTGCGCGCTCGGCGATGCCGCCGCGATGCCGGTCCGCGGCATGCTCAAGCACTACTGGGATGAGTTCGCGTATCACGTCGAACACAAGCAGTGCATGGTGCCCACCTACATTTAAGCGTGGCAGAACATGGTTGAAATCGAAATCGATGGCAAGAAGGTCGAGGTTGCCGAAGGCAGCCTGGTGATGGAGGCGGCTCGCGAGGCGGGCACCTACATTCCTCACTTCTGCTATCACCGCAAACTGTCGGTCGCGGCCAACTGCCGGATGTGCCTGGTCGAGGTCGAGAAGGCGCCCAAGGCGCTGCCGGCCTGCGCCACGCCCGTCACCGCGGGCATGAAGGTCTTCACCAACTCCGAAAAGGCGGTGAAGGCGCAGAAGTCCGTGATGGAATTCCTGCTGATCAACCACCCGCTGGATTGCCCGATCTGCGATCAGGGCGGCGAGTGCCAGCTGCAGGATCTGGCCGTGGGCTACGGCAAGTCCGAATCGCGCTACCAAGAAGAGAAGCGCGTGGTGTTCCACAAGAACGTGGGCCCGCTGATCTCCATGGAAGAGATGACACGCTGCATCCACTGCACGCGTTGCGTCCGCTTCGGCCAGGAAGTGGCCGGCGTGATGGAGCTGGGCATGCTCAACCGTGGCGAACATTCCGAGATCACCACGTTCGTTGGTCAGACGGTCGATTCCGAGCTGTCGGGCAACATGATCGACCTGTGCCCGGTCGGCGCGCTGACCAGCAAGCCGTTCCGCTATTCGGCCCGTACGTGGGAACTGGCACGCCGCAAGTCGGTGTCGCCGCACGACGGCCTGGGCGCGAACGTGATCGTCCAGACCAAGAACCAGCGCGTGATGCGCGTGCTGCCGCTGGAAAACGAAGCGATCAACGAGTGCTGGTTGTCCGACAAGGACCGCTTCGCCTATGAAGGCGTCAACAGCGACGACCGCTTGACCCAGCCGATGCTCAAGCAAGGCGGTCAGTGGAAGGCCGTCGACTGGACCACGGCGCTGGAATACGTCGCCAACGGTCTGAACGAAATCAAGCGCGACCACGGCGCCGAGCAGATCGGCGCGTTGGCCAGCCCGCACAGCACGCTGGAAGAACTGTTCCTGCTGCAGAAGCTGGTGCGCGGCATCGGTAGCGATAACGTCGACTTCCGCCTGCGCCAGTCCGATTTCTCCGCCAAGCCGTCGGGCGCTCCGTGGCTGGGTCTGCCGATCGCCGATGTGTCGCTGCTGCAGCGCACGCTGGTGGTGGGCGCCTTCCTGCGCAAGGATCATCCGCTGCTGGCCGCGCGTCTGCGCCAGGCCGGCAAGAAGGGCGCGCAACTGAACGTGATCAGCGCCGGCGGCGAAGACTTGCTGATGCCCGCCACGCAACTGCTGGGCGCACCGTCGCAGTGGCTGTCGCTGCTGTCGGAAGTGGCCGTGGCGGTGGCTGCCGCCAACAACGTTGCGCGTCCGGCTGGTACGGATGGCGTCGAAGCTGGTGACGTTGCCAAGCGTATCGCGGCAAGCCTGGCTTCGGGCGAGCGCCGCGCCGTGTTCCTCGGCAATGCCGCCGTGGCACACCCGCAATTCTCGACGCTGCACGCGCTGGCCCAGTGGGTCGCGCAGCAGACCGGCGCCACGCTGGGCTTCCTGACCGAAGCGGCCAACACCGTCGGCGGCTACATCGCCGGTGCGCTGCCGCAAGGCAACGGCCTGGACGCCGCCGCCATGCTGGCGCAGCCGCGCCGCGCCTACGTGTTGCTGGGCGCCGAGCCGGAATTCGACTCGGCCAACCCGCTGCAGGCCCGTGCCGCGCTGGACCAGGCCGACACCGTAGTCGTGCTGGCGCCGTTCGCCTCGCGCGCTGCGCTGGAATACGCCGACGTGCTGCTGCCGACCGCGCCGTTCACGGAAACCTCGGGCACCTTCGTCAACTGCGAAGGCCTGCCGCAGAGCTTCAACGGTGTCGTGCGCAGCCTGGGCGATTCGCGCCCGGCCTGGAAGGTGCTGCGCGTGCTGGGCAACCTGCTGAACGTGGGCGGCTTCGACTACGACACCTCGGAAGTGGTGCGTGACGACGTGCTGGCCAAGCCGGTCACCGACCGTCTGTCGAACGTGACCACGGCACAGACGGCTGCTCCGGCTGCCGTCGCTGCTGGCATCGAACGCCTGGCCGACGTGCCCATCTATCACGCCGATCCGATCGTGCGCCGTGCCGGTTCGCTGCAACTGACGGCCGCTGCCCGCGCTGCGGTGCGTGCTGGCCTGCCGGCCGACCTGTTCGCGCAACTGGGCTTGGCCAACGGCGACGCCGTGCGCGTAACGATGCAGGGGCAGGGCAGCGTGGTGCTGCCGGCGGTGCTGGATCGCTCGCTGGCTGCTGGCGTGATCCGCGTGCCGGCCGCGACCGAGGCTTCGGCGCAACTGGGCGCGATGTTCGGCGCGGTGAACGTTGAGAAGGTTGAATCGTCCGCGCTGGCGGCTACGGTGTAAGGGTCAACATGATCGAATCGATTACCTCTTTCGGCGCGGCGACCTTCGGCGGCTGGTGGCCGCTGGTCTGGACGCTGGTGCGCGCCGTCTGCATCATCCTGCCGCTGCTGCTGTGCGTGGCTTACCTGATCCTGTGGGAGCGCAAGCTGATCGGCTGGATGCACGTGCGTCTGGGCCCGAACCGCGTGGGCCCGATGGGCCTGCTGCAGCCGATCGCCGACGTGCTCAAGCTGCTGCTCAAGGAAGTCATGGTGCCGAGCGCGGTCAGCCGTGGCATGTACATCATCGCGCCGCTGATGGTGCTGATGCCGGCCGTGGCGATCTGGGTGGTGGTGCCGTTCCAGGCGGAAGCCGTGGTGTCGAACATCAACGCCGGCCTGCTGTATGTGATGGCGATCAGCTCGGTGGGCGTGTACGGCGTGATCCTGGCCGGCTGGGCCTCGAACTCCAAGTACGCGTTCCTGGGGGCGATGCGCGCCTCGGCACAGATGATCTCGTACGAAATCGCCATGGGCTTCGCGCTCGTGACGGTGCTGATGGTGACGGGCAGCCTGAACCTGTCGGACATCGTCAACTCGCAGAACCGCGGCATTTTTGCCGACCACGGCATCAACATCCTGTCGTGGAACTGGCTGCCGCTGCTGCCGATGTTCGGCGTGTACTTCATCTCGGGCGTGGCGGAAACGAACCGCCATCCGTTCGACGTGGTGGAAGGCGAGTCGGAAATCGTGGCCGGCCACATGATCGAGTACTCGGGCATGGCGTTCGCGCTGTTCTTCCTGGCCGAGTACATCAACATGATCGTCATCTCCGCGCTGACGGCGACGCTGTTCCTGGGTGGCTGGGCGCCGCCGATCGATGCCCCCGTGCTCAACTGGATCCCGGGCTTCTTCTGGCTGCTGATCAAGGTGTTCCTGCTGCTGTCGGTCTTCATCTGGCTGCGCGCTTCGTTCCCGCGTTATCGCTATGACCAGATCATGCGTCTGGGCTGGAAGATCTTCATCCCGCTCACCGTGGGTTGGCTTATGGTCGTCGCCATCTGGTTGGTGTCGCCGTGGAATATCTGGAAGTAACGGGACAATAGGAAGGCACCATGTTGCTTGCCATCAAGGAATTCTTTAACAGCCTGCTCCTGAAGGAACTCTTCAAGGGGCTGGCGTTGACCGGGCGCTATCTGTTTGCGCGCAAGATCACCGTGCTCTTCCCGGAAGAGAAGACGCCGCTGTCGCCGCGTTTCCGCGGCCTGCACGCGCTGCGTCGCTATCCAAACGGCGAAGAGCGCTGCATTGCGTGCAAGCTGTGCGAAGCGGTGTGCCCGGCCCTGGCCATCACGATCGAGTCGGACCTGCGCGACGACGGCACTCGCCGCACCACGCGTTACGACATCGACCTGACCAAGTGCATTTTCTGCGGCTTCTGCGAAGAGGCGTGCCCGGTGGACGCCATCGTCGAGACGCACATCCTGGAGTACCACGGCGAGAAGCGCGGCGACCTGTACTTCACCAAGGATATGCTGCTGGCCGTGGGCGACCGCTTTGAGCCGGAAATCGCGGCCAACAAGGCGGCCGACGCGAAGTACCGCTAAGTTCAGTAAGACGCCCGCGGCGCAGGCTGCGGGCGGCGTAGTTGAAATTCCGTCAAGGACAACGGCTCCTCGTGAGCCACCCAGCTGGGGCGGTGTCATGCTGCCACAGCGTTGGATAAGCGCGTGCCGCCAAACGGCCCGCGCCAGGATCATGGATATCACGACGATCATCTTCTACGGTTTCTCGCTGGTGCTGGTGCTATCGGCGCTAAAGGTCATCACCGCGAAGAACCCGGTGCACGCGGCGCTGTTCCTCGTGCTGTCGTTCTTCACCGCAGCGGCGATCTGGATGCTGCTCAAGGCGGAATTCCTCGCCATCACGCTGGTGCTGGTCTACGTCGGGGCGGTGATGGTGCTGTTCCTGTTCGTGGTGATGATGATCGACATCGACATCGAACACCTGCGACGAGACTTCTGGACCTACGTGCCGATGGGTGCGTTCGTCGGGGCCATCATCATCATGGAAATGGCCGTGGTGCTGACCAAGACCTTCATGGGTCGGGTGCAGCCGGTTCAGGAGCTGCCCAAGGGGTTCAACGGCCCGAATACCCAGGCGCTTGGCAAGCTGATCTACACCGATTACATCTACGCCTTCGAAGTCGCGGGTGCTGTGCTGCTGCTGGCGATCGTCGCGGCCGTGGCGCTGACCGTGCGTCGCCGCAAGGACACCAAGGCCCAGAAGCCGTCCGAGCAGATCCGCGTGCAACGCAAGGATCGCGTGCGCCTGGTCTCGATGCCGGCAGAAAAGGCGGCTGGCGCAGCTTCGGCTGATTCCAACGGCTGAGCCCCGGGAGAACCCATATGTCCTCGCTATCCCTTGCCCATTACCTCGTGCTCGCCGCGGTGCTGTTTGCCATCAGCATCGTCGGCATCTTCCTGAATCGCAAGAACGTCATCGTGCTGCTGATGGCGATCGAATTGATGCTGCTTGCGGTCAACATCAACTTCGTCGCGTTCTCCCACTACTGGGGTGACCTGGCGGGGCAGGTGTTCGTGTTTTTCATCCTGACGGTGGCCGCGGCGGAATCCGCGATCGGTCTCGCCATCCTGGTGGTGCTGTTCCGTAACCTGGACACCATCAACGTCGACGATCTGGACAGCCTCAAGGGCTGACCGCCGCATCCACCTATAAGAAGCGTTCCATGGCTACCACGCTCAATCCCAACCTGCTGCTGGCGATTCCGCTCGCGCCGCTGGCCGGCGCGGCGATCGCCGGGCTATTCGGCACCAAGTTCTTCGGCGAGAAGATCGGCCGCACGGCATCCCACAGCGTCACCATCCTCGGTGTTGCGATCGCCTTCATCCTGTCGGCGCTGGTGCTGTCCGACGTCATGAACGGCGCCGGCTACAACGGCACCGTCTATGAATGGATGGCCGTCGGCCCGCTGAAGATGGAAGTCGGCTTCCTCATCGACTCGCTCACGGCGATGATGATGTGCGTGGTGACCTTCGTCTCGCTGATGGTGCACATCTACACGATCGGCTACATGGCGGAAGACGACGGCTACAACCGTTTCTTTGCCTACATCTCGCTGTTCACCTTCTCGATGTTGATGCTCGTGATGAGCAACAACTTCCTGCAGCTGTTCTTTGGCTGGGAAGCGGTGGGCCTGGTGTCGTACCTGCTGATCGGTTTCTGGTTCAAGCGCCCGACGGCCATCTACGCCAACATGAAGGCGTTCCTGGTCAACCGCGTGGGTGACTTCGGTTTCATTCTCGGTATCGGCCTGCTGCTGGCCTACAGCGGCAGCCTGAGCTACGCCGATGTGTTTGCCGCGCGTGACCAACTGGCCACCATCGGCTTCCCGGGCACCGACTGGCATATGCTGACGGTCGCCTGCATCTGCCTGTTCATCGGCGCGATGGGTAAGTCGGCGCAGTTCCCGCTGCACGTGTGGCTGCCGGACTCGATGGAAGGCCCGACCCCGATTTCCGCACTGATCCACGCGGCCACCATGGTGACCGCCGGCATCTTCATGGTCGCGCGCATGTCGCCGCTGTTCGAGCTGTCGGACACCGCGCTGTCGTTCGTGCTGATCATCGGTGCCATCACCGCGCTGTTCATGGGCTTCCTGGGCATCATTCAGAACGACATCAAGCGCGTGGTGGCGTATTCGACGCTGTCGCAGCTCGGTTACATGACGGTGGCGCTGGGCGCTTCGGCCTACCAGGTGGCCGTGTTCCACCTGATGACGCACGCGTTCTTCAAGGCGCTGCTGTTCCTCGGTGCCGGCTCGGTCATCATCGGCATGCACCACGACCAGGACATGCGCAACATGGGCGGCCTGCGCAAGTACATGCCGATCACGTGGCTGACCTCGCTGGTGGGTTCGCTGGCGCTGATCGGTACGCCGTTCTTCTCGGGCTTCTACTCGAAGGATTCGATCATCGAAGCCGTGCGCGAGTCGCATCTGCCGGGCGCTGAGTTCGCCTACTGGGCGGTGCTGGGCGGCGTGTTCGTGACGGCGTTCTACTCGTTCCGCATGTACTTCCTGGTGTTCCACGGCGAAGAGCGCTTCGGCAAGGAAGCGTCGCATCACGCAGGCAACCACCATGACGAGGAAGTCACGGCTGACCACCACCATGGCCTGGCCCCCGGCCAGAAGCCGCACGAGTCGCCGTGGGTGGTGACGCTGCCGCTGGTGATGCTGGCGATCCCGTCGGTCATCATCGGTGCGATGGCGATCCAGCCGATGCTGTTCGGCGAGTTCTTCAAGCACGGCGTGGTCTTCACCGACGTCATCTCCAACGCCGAGAACCACGAGGCGATGAAGGTGCTGGCCGAAGACTTCCACGGCTGGGTTGAGATGGCACTGCACGGCTTCACGTCGGCTCCGTTCATCCTGCTGGCAGCCGGCGTGGTGCTGTCGTGGTTCTTCTACCTGAAGCGCCCGGATATTCCGGCAGCCATCGCCAAGCGTTTCTCCGGCATCTACAAGCTGCTGGACAACAAGTACTACATGGACAAGATCAACGAGATCGTCTTCGCCAACGGTGCGGTCAAGTTCGGCCGCGGCCTGTGGAAGGGCGGCGATCAGGGTGTGATCGACGGCGTGGTCGTCAACGGCAGCGCGCGTCTGGTGGGGTGGTTCGCGAGCGTTGTGCGCCTGCTCCAGTCCGGCTACATCTATGACTACGCGTTCGCGATGATCGTCGGCACGGTTGGCCTGCTGACGTACTTCGTGTTCCTGGCGGGCAAATAAGGGATAACGAAAAATGGTTCTGTCTTTTGCGATCTGGCTGCCGATCTTCTTCGGCGTGCTGGTGCTGGCCTCGGGCTCAGACCGCAATCCCGGCTATGCCCGCTGGATGTCGCTGATCGGCTCGCTGGTCAGCTTCGTGATCACGTTGCCGCTGATCACACGTTTCGATAAGTCGACCGCGGCGATGCAGTTCGTCGAGAAGTCGAGCTGGATCGAGCGCTTCCATATCAGCTACTACCTGGGTGTCGACGGCATCTCGATGTGGTTCGTGGTGCTGACGGCGTTCATCACGGTCATCGTGGTGATCTCGGCGTGGGAAGTGATCACCGAGCGCGTGGCGCAGTACATGGCCGCGTTCCTGATCCTGTCGGGCCTGATGATCGGCGTGTTCGCGTCGCTCGACGGTCTGCTGTTCTACGTGTTCTTCGAAGCCACGCTGATCCCGATGTACATCATCATCGGCGTGTGGGGCGGCCCGAACCGTGTGTACGCGGCCATCAAGTTCTTCCTGTACACGCTGCTGGGCTCGTTGCTGACGCTGGTTGCGCTGCTGTACCTGTACTTCCACAGCGGCACGTTCGAGATCCTGCAGTGGCACCAGGTCAAGCTGTCGATGAACGAGCAGATCCTGCTGTTCATTGCGTTCTTCATGGCGTTTGCCGTGAAGGTGCCGATGTGGCCGGTGCACACCTGGCTGCCGGATGCCCACGTGGAAGCGCCGACCGGCGGTTCCGTGGTGCTGGCCGCCATCATGCTGAAGCTGGGGGCCTACGGTTTCCTGCGGTTCTCGCTGCCGATCGCGCCGGATGCCAGCCACAGCATGGCCGCGTTCATCATCGCGATCTCGCTGATCGCCGTGATCTACATCGGTCTGGTGGCGCTGGTGCAGGCCGACATGAAGAAGCTGGTTGCGTACTCGTCGATTGCGCACATGGGCTTCGTCACGCTGGGCTTCTTCATCTTCAACGAGATCGGCATCGAGGGCGGTATCGTCCAGATGATCTCGCACGGTTTCATCTCAGGCGCGATGTTCCTGTGCATCGGCGTGCTGTATGACCGCGTGCACTCGCGCCAGATCGCCGATTACGGCGGTGTGGTGAACACGATGCCGAAGTTTGCCGCGCTGTCGGTGTTCTTCGCGATGGCCAACTGCGGCCTGCCGGCCACCTCCGGTTTCGTGGGCGAATTCATGGTGATCCTGGGTTCGGTCAAGTACAACTTCTGGATTGGCCTGCTGGCGGCCACGGCCCTGATCTTCGGTGCAGCGTACTCGCTGTGGATGGTCAAGCGCGTGATCTTCGGCGATATCACGAACAAGCACGTGGCCGAGCTGAAAGACCTGAACACGCGCGAATTCTTCATGCTGGGCGTGCTCGCGATCGCGACCCTGTACATGGGCCTGTATCCGAAGCCTTTCACCGATGTCATGCATGCGTCCGTGGTGAATCTCCTCACCCACGTGGCCCAGTCCAAGCTGTAAGCGGGGAGTCGAAACAATCATGCAAAACATGAACTGGGCGCCGTTGTGGCCGATCGTTTTCTTGTCGGTGATGGTCGCCGTGATCCAGCTGGCGGATGTGTTCCGCAAGAAGGAAAGCGAGAGCCCCGCCTACTGCCTGAGCATTTTCACCACGTTGGCGCTGACCGTCTGGTTTGCCGTGCAGGCCTCCAGCGGTGAGACGCACTATGTCTTCAGCAATCTGGCGGTGTTTGACCCGATGGCGCAGGTGCTGTCGTCGTTCTGCTCGCTGGCGCTGCTGGTCACCTTCGTCTACACGCGTCGTTACCTGGCCGACCGCGAGATGTACAACGGCGAGTTCTACATCCTCGCGTTGTTCACGCTGCTGGGCCAGGTCGTGATGATCTCGGGCAACAACTTCCTGACGCTGTACCTCGGTCTGGAGCTGCTGTCGCTGGCGTCGTACGCACTGGTGGCACTGCGCCGCCGCTCGAACGTGTCGTCGGAATCGGGCATGAAGTACTTCATCCTGGGTGCGCTGGCCTCGGGTCTGCTGCTGTACGGCATGTCGATGCTGTACGGCGCGACCGGTTCGCTGGACCTGGGTGAGGTGTTCCGCGCCATCAATACGGGCAACATCAACAAGACGATCCTGGTGTTCGGCGTGGTGTTCGTCGTGGCTGGCCTGGCATTCAAGCTGGGTGCCGCACCGTTCCACATGTGGGTGCCGGACGTGTACCAGGGCTCGCCGACGGCGGTGACGCTGCTGATTGCCGGCGCGCCCAAGGTGGCCGCGTTCGCGATGACGTTGCGCATTCTGGTCGAAGGCCTGCTGCCGCTGGCGTTCGACTGGCAGAACATGCTGATCGTGCTGGCCGTCGCATCGCTGGCCATCGGCAACATCACCGGCGTGGTGCAGACCAACTTCAAGCGCCTGCTGGCGTACTCGACGGTCTCGCACATGGGCTTCCTGCTGCTGGGCATGCTGTCGGGCGTGAGCGCCGGCAAGCCGGACCTGACCGCACAGGCCTACAGCGCCTCGATGTTCTACGCCATCACCTATGTGCTGACGGCACTGGGCGCGTTCGGCGTCATCCTGCTGCTGGCGCGCAAGGGCTACGAGGCGGAAGAGATTGCCGACCTGAAGGGCTTGTCGAAGAAGAGCCCCTGGTTTGCGCTGCTGATGCTGTTCATGATGATGTCGCTGGCGGGCCTGCCGCCGACGGTCGGCTTCTATGCGAAGCTGTCGGTGCTGGGCGCGGTGGTCGATGCCGGCATGTCGTGGCTGGCCATCGTGGCGGTGCTGTTCTCGCTGGTGGGGGCGTTCTACTACCTGCGCGTCATCAAGGTCATGTACTTCGACGCCCCGACCGACGAAGGTCCGGTGGAAGCCACCTTTGGCCTGCGTTCGCTGCTGTCGGTCAACGGCCTGCTGGTGCTGGTGCTGGGCATCTTCCCGGCCAGCCTGATGGGTCTGTGCTATCAGGCGATCCGCCTGACGCTGGCGTCGTAACCCGGCACATCGCACCATGAACGCATCGACGGGCGGCCTGTTTGTCATCGTGTTGGCACTGATCTGTGCCAACCTGCCGTTCGTCAACCAACGCGTGCTGGCCCTGGTGCCGGCACGCTGGCCGCGCAAACCGTTTTGGCTGCGCGGCGCCGAGCTGATGGCCATGTACGTTATGGTCGGGCTGATCGGCTTCGGCATCGAATCGAGCCAGGGCAATGCCTTCCCGCAGGGCTGGCAGTTCTACGCGATCACCGCTTGCCTGATGCTGGTGTTCGCGTTTCCCGGTTTTACGTGGCAGTACCTGGTTCGCCACCCCCGTTGATCCCCCGCCGGGCAGGCTCCCGCTGTCTCGGCACGAGAGAGCGCCATGTCCGATCACACTCCGCTTCCCGCATCGATTGAACCTGTGTCCGACCCGGACGCCGGCCTGCGCGAGACCCAGGTCGCCTCGGCGTTGATGCACCAGGGCAAGTTCCTCACGCTCAAGCAGGACATCGTCCGCCTGCCGGACGGCCGCAACGCCAGCCGCGAATACCTGATCCACCCGGGTGCGGTGATGATGATCCCGCTGTTCGACGATGGCACGGTGCTGATGGAGCGCCAGTTCCGCTATCCGGTGGGCAAGGTGATGATCGAATTCCCGGCCGGCAAGCTCGACCCGCAGGAGGGTGCGCTGGCGTGCGGCAAGCGCGAACTGCGCGAGGAAACCGGCTACACCGCGGCGCGCTGGGATTACCTCACGCGCATCCACCCGGTCATCTCGTACTCCACCGAGTTCATCGACATCTACCTCGCGCGCGACCTGCAGCACGGCGAAAGTGCGCTCGACGAGGGTGAATTTCTCGAGACCTTCATCGCGCCTGCCGGCCAATTGATCGACTGGGTGCGCGAAGGGACGATCTCCGACGTGAAGACCATCATCGGCGTATTCTGGTTGGAGAAGATCCTGTCGGGTACCTGGACGCCGGGTGGCGCCTGAGGCGCTTGCGACGCGCCTGAATCACCGCATCCATTCACGCTCACCACTGTGGCGAACGATCGTGCGAAAAAATTAGCACGACCGTTCACAAATTTTCGAATCGGGGATACACTCGTCCCCATGCGCTGGACCGATCAATGAAAGTGCTGGACCTCCGCTGTGCCAATGACCACCGCTTCGAAGGCTGGTTCGGCTCCGATGCCGACCTGCAATCGCAGCGCGAGCGCGGGCTGCTGACGTGCCCGGTCTGTGGTCACAACGAGGTTGAGCGCCTGCCGAGTGCGCCGCGCCTGAACCTGTCGTCGTCGCGTGTGGAGGCTGCCCAGAAGGGCGCCGCTGCAACGACAGGCGCAGGCGAGGGCGGCGTGCCCGCAGCAGCCCTGCAACAGCTCTATCTGAAGGCCGTGCGCCATGTCCTGGCCAACACCGAGGACGTCGGCGAGCGGTTTGCAGAAGAAGCGCGCCGCATGCATTACAACGAGGCGCCGGAGCGGGGCATTCGCGGGACGACGTCGCGGGAGGAAGCGCAGGAGCTGGCGGAAGAGGGCATCGAGGTGATGCCGCTGCTGGTGCCCGACGCGCTCAAGCAGCCCGTGCACTAGTCGCCCTGACCCAGGTCCGCGCCGGTCCGACAGAACGTTCTCCGCCGATTTGCCACGGCGGCGAGCCAACCACAGGAGACAGGCATGGATCTGAACTACTCGGCGGCTGACGATGCGTTCCGCCAGGAAGTCCGCGGCTGGCTGCAAGCCAATCTGCCCAAGGATATCCAGGACAAGGTGTTGAACCACCGCCGCCTGAACCGCGACGATTTCGTCCGCTGGCACAAGGCCCTGGCGGGCAAGGGCTGGTCGGTGCCGCACTGGCCGGTCGAGTGGGGCGGCACCGGCTGGTCCCCCATCCAAAAACACATCTGGGACGAAGAGTGCGCGCAGATCGGCGCGCCCGGCGTGCTGCCGTTCGGCGTCAGCATGGTCGCGCCCGTGATCATGAAGTACGGCAACGAGGCGCAGAAGCGCTACTTCCTGCCGCGCATCGTCGACTGCACCGACTGGTGGTGCCAGGGTTATTCCGAGCCCGGCTCCGGCTCCGACCTGGCCTCGGTCAAGACCCGCGCCGTGCGCGAGGGCGATCACTACATCGTCAACGGTCAGAAGACCTGGACCACGCTCGGCCAGCACGCCGACATGATCTTCTGCCTGGTCCGCACCGATCCGGACGCGAAGAAGCAAGAGGGCATCTCGTTCCTGCTGATCGACATGAAGACGCCGGGCATCACCGTGCGCCCGATCATCATGCTCGACGAAGAGCATGAGGTGAACGAGGTGTTCTTCGACAACGTGAAGGTGCCGGTCCAGAACCTCATCGGTGATGAAAACCGCGGCTGGACGTACGCCAAGTACCTGCTCGGCCACGAGCGTACCGGCATCGCCCGCGTGGGCCATTCCAAGCGTGAGCTGGCGTTCCTGAAGCGCGTCGCCCTGCAGCATCAGAAGAACGGCAAGCCGCTGCTCGAAGACCCGGTGTTCGGCGCCAAGGTGGCGTCGCTGGAGATCGAGCTGATGGCGCTGGAAATCACTGTTCTGCGCGTCGTGTCGAGCGAGAACGCCGGCAAGGGCCCGGGCCCCGAGGCGTCGCTGCTCAAGATCAAGGGCACGCAGATCCAGCAGATGCTGACCGAACTGATGGTCGAGGCCGTGGGCCCCTATGCCCAGCCGTTCGACCCGAGCTACCTGGAAGGCGAAGTGCCGCAGGCGGTGACCGGCGACAACGATGCTGCCCCGCTCGCGCCGTACTACTTCAACTATCGCAAGACCTCGATCTACGGCGGGTCGAACGAGATCCAGCGCAACATCATCAGCCAGATGATCCTGGGCGTCTAACGAGCAACGGATAACGGAGACAACAATGGATTTCTCGTTCACCGACGAACAGAAGCAACTGGCCGATGCGGTGCGCCGCTTCATCGACAAGGACTACGGCTTCGAGGCGCGCAACAAGGTCGTGTACTCGCCGGAAGGCGTGTCGCAAGCCGCATGGGACGGGCTGGCCGAGCTGGGCCTGACCGCGCTGCCGGTGCCGGAAGCGCAGGGCGGCTTCGATGGCCGCGCGATGGACCTGCTGGTGGTGATGCAGCAGCTGGGCCGCGGCCTGGTGGTGGAGCCGTACACGGCGACCGTGCTGGGCACGCAGGCGCTCAAGCTGGCCGGCGGTCAAGATGCGCTGCTGGAGCAAGTGGCTGGCGGTACCGTTAAGCTGGCCATCGCCTTCGGCGAGCCGCAATCGCGCTACGAACTCTTCAACGTGACCACGCGTGCCGCACAACAGGGCAGCGGCTGGACGCTCACCGGCGAGAAGGCCGTGGTCGTGCACGGCGCACAGGCCGACAAGCTGATCGTCTCGGCACGCACGGGTGGCGAGGCACGCGATACAGCCGGCCTGTCGCTGTTCGTGGTCGACCGCGATGCCGCTGGCGTGACGGTCAAGGACTACCGCACCATCGACAACCTGCATGCCGCCGACATCCGCTTCGAGAACGCCCCGGCCACGCTGCTGGGCAAGGCTGGCGACGCATGGGAGACCATCGATGCCGTAGCCGACCTGGGATGCGTGCTGCTGTGCGCCGAGGCCGTCGGCCTGATCGACGCGCTGAACGCCGCCACGCTCGAGTACACGAAGACGCGCCAGCAGTTTGGCGTGCCGATCGCGCGCTTCCAGGCGCTGCAGCACCGCATGGTCGACATGTTCATCCATGCCGAGCAGGCCCGTTCGATCACGTACTTGGCCGCAGCGCACTTTGAAGACGGCGACGTGCAAGCGCGCCGCCGCTACGTGTCGGCCGCCAAGGCACGCGTTGGTCAGGCCGCACGCGATGTCGGCCAGGAAGCGGTGCAGTTGCACGGCGGCATGGGCGTGACGAATGAACTGCCGGCCGCGCACATGTTCAAGCGGCTGACGATGATCAACACGACGCTCGGCGACGTGGATCATCACCTGGCACGCTTCGCGTCGTTGCCGGATTTCCGCAACGCTGCATAAGGCAACCCCTGCGCCCCGCACCCGTGCGGGGCGTTTTCTTTGGCGTGGCCGGATGCACGCATGACGTGCCCCGGCGACAGAGGAGACGACATGGCAGAAGCAACGCTACCGTACGAGTTCTACTTCGACGATTTCGAAGTCGGCCGTACGCTGGAGATGGGCACGTACACCGTCACCGAAGAGGAGATCCTGACCTTCGCCCGTCAGTACGATCCGCAGCCGTTCCACGTCGACGCGGAAGCGGCCAAGCACAGCATCTATGGCGGCATCATCTCCAGCGGCTGGATGACCTGCTCGGTGATGATGCGGCTGATGGTGACGGGCTTCCTCGGCAAGGCAGCCAGCATGGGCTCGCCAGGGGTGGACGAGATCCGCTGGCTCAAGCCGGTGTACCCGGGCGATACGCTGTCGGTGTCGAGCACCTGCATGGAGATCAAGCCGTCGCAGTCCAAGCCGGACCGCGGTGTGGCGGTCAACCGCTGGGAAGCGCGCAACCAGCGTGGCGAGCTGGTTTGCACCGTCACCGGCATGGGCCTTTTTGGGCGACGTCCGGCAGCCTGATCCGCACGCCATCGCACAACAACAAGGAGACAACCGAGATGCGCATCATCGAGTCGCTCGACGAGCTGCGGGGATTGATCGGCCAGGAAGTCGCGGTGAGCGACTGGACCGAGATCACGCAGGAGCAGGTCAACCAGTTTGCCCAGGCGACCGGCGATCACCAGTGGATCCACGTCGACGTGGAGCGCGCCAAGCGTGAATCGCCGTTCGGGGCGCCGGTGGCGCACGGCTTCCTGACGCTGTCGCTGCTGCCGGCGCTGATGCACAACGCGCTCGACATGCCCGACGTGAAGATGGGCGTGAACTACGGGCTGAACAAAGTCCGCTTCACGGCGCCGGTGCCGGTGGGCAGCCGCGTGCGCGCGCGCGTGAGCCTGCTGGAGATGGAAGCGCTGCCGCCGTTGCCCAACGCGCCCACGCTGACGGGCGCGCAGATGACGTGGAACGTGACCATCGAGCGCGAAGGGCAGGAGCGCCCGGTCTGCGTGGCGGAATCGATCTCGCGCCGCTATTCCTGAGCGGTTCTTGATCGTGTCTGAAGGGGCCGGCGCAATGCCGGCCTTTGTTTTTCTTCTTGCGCTTCGCTTGTTTTGTGCTTGTCTGCGCGTGCCCCATGCGTGCGCATGACGCCGGCGAAATGCGCGGATTTGGCGCGCGTTTGGGCCGGTCTCGGCACCGTTTTGGCGCGAATTTCCCATTCCATGAGCGAAACGTGATGGCACGGTAGTTGCACTTTTGGCACCCGGGGGTCGTTCTCGCCACCACATAACCCAAGGAGCCGAAATGAAACGTCGTGAGCTGTTGAAGCTGTCGGCAGTTGCCGCCGCAGCGCTGTTGTCGGTATCGAATTTCGCGTTTGCCCAGGCAAAGGACCCGATCAAGGTCGGTGTGCTGCATTCGCTGTCGGGCACCATGGCCATCTCCGAGACGTCGCTGAAAGACGTGGCGCTGATGACGATCGACGAGATCAACAAGAGTGGTGGTGTGCTCGGCCGCAAGCTGGAGCCGGTGGTGGTGGACCCGGCGTCGAACTGGCCGCTGTTTGCCGAGAAGGCGCGCGGGCTGCTGACGCAGGACAAGGTGGCTGTCACGTTCGGCTGCTGGACCTCGGTGTCGCGCAAGTCGGTGCTGCCGGTGTATGAGGAACTGAACGGCCTGCTGTTCTACCCGGTGCAGTACGAAGGCGAGGAGATGTCGAAGAACGTCTTCTACACCGGCGCCGCGCCCAACCAGCAGGCGATCCCGGCAGTGGAGTACCTGATGAGCAAGGAAGGCGGCGGTGCCAAGCGCTACTTCCTGCTGGGTACCGATTACGTGTACCCGCGCACCACCAACAAGATCCTGCGCGCCTTCCTGCACAGCAAGGGCGTGAAGGACAGCGACATCGAAGAGGTCTACACGCCGTTCGGCCACTCCGATTACCAGACCATCGTCGCCAACATCAAGAAGTTCTCGCAGGGCGGCAAGACGGCCGTGATCTCCACCATCAACGGGGATTCCAACGTGCCGTTCTACAAGGAACTCGGCAACGCTGGCCTGAAGGCCAAGGACGTGCCGGTGGTGGCCTTCTCGGTGGGTGAGGAAGAGCTGCGCGGCATCGACACCAAGCCGCTGGCCGGTCAGCTTGCCGCGTGGAACTACTTCATGTCGGTCAAGAACCCGGTCAACGACGACTTCAAGAAGAAGTGGGCCGCCTGGGTCAAGGCCAACAACCTGCCGGGCGGTGACAAGCGCGTCACCAACGACCCGATGGAAGCCACCTACGTCGGCATCATGATGTGGAAGCAGGCCGTCGAGAAGGCCGGCTCCACCGACGTGGACAAGGTGCGCAAGGCGATGTACGGCCAGCAGTTCAAGGCGCCGTCGGGCTTCACGCTGGTGATGAACAACAACCACCACCTCTCCAAGCCGGTGATGATCGGCGAGGTGAAGGGCGACGGCCAGTTCAACATCGTGTGGAAGACGCCGACCGTGATCCGCGCCAAGCCGTGGAGCCCGTACATCCCGGGCAACGACGGCAAGCCTGACCAAGTGATGTGATCAGGCGGACCTGCCACATGCCTGACGCGCGGCAGGTCCTTTGAACGACGCTGTACGACGTGGCGCCGCACAGCTCAAGTGCGGCGCCACGCATCGGAATGCCATGACCCGCTTGTCCCGTTTCCTCGCCGCACTGCTGTGCGCGCTGTGCCTGGCCGCCGTACCTGTTGCCTCCTCGTGGGCTGCAGGGCAGCCGCTCATCCAGCTTTCCCAGGCTGATCTCAAGCCCCTGGCCGAAGACGACTTCGATGCCAAGGTGAAGACGCTCAACGCGCTCGCTGCCGCCCCTGCGGAGCAGGCCGGTCCGATCCTGCAGGCCCTGCAGAACGATGCGCTGTTCTTTGCGCCCGCCACCGGCATGGTGCGCCAGGACGGCGAGCGCTATCTCGATGCGATCTCCGGCCAGCCCATCACCGTCAAGGCGGACGACCTGCAATCCCTGACCCTGAACAACGCCCTGCGCGCGCAAGTGGACAGCGCGGCGAGCGGCTTCGTGCTGCAGTCGCCCGATCGTGCGGTGCGCGCGCAGGCCATCGACACGTTGCTGGCGCATACGGACACCGCGTCGCGGCCGATCGTCGATGCCGCCCGCAAGCACGAGACCGACGCCGCGCTGCGCGCCAAGCTCGACCTGCTGTGGGCCAACCTCGCGCTCGACGACGGCTCGCATGCGGAGAAGCTCGAAGCGCTCAAACTGCTGGCCAACGACACCGACCCGCAGACGCGCCAGCGCCTGCTGCCGCTGCTGGCCAAGGACAGCGGCGCCGATGATGAACTGCGCGCCGCCGCGCAACAGGCGCTCGACAGCCTGTCGGGGCAGCAGCGCAAGGCCGAGCTGGTCGGCAACCTGTTCGCGGGGCTGAGCCTGGGCTCGGTACTGTTGCTCGCGGCACTGGGGCTGGCGATCACCTACGGCCTGATCGGCGTCATCAACATGGCGCACGGCGAATTCCTGATGATCGGCGCGTATGCCACCTACGTGGTGCAGACGATCTTCCGCAACTACTTCCCCGGTGCGTTCGACTGGTATCTGCCGGCCGCGCTGCCGGCGGCCTTCCTGGCCGCAGCCGTGGTCGGCTTTGTGCTGGAGCGGCTGGTGCTGCGCCACCTGTATGGCCGGCCGCTGGAAACGCTACTCGCCACCTTCGGCGTCAGCCTGCTGCTGATGCAGGCCGTGCGTACGCTCTTCGGCGCGCAGAACGTGGAGGTCGCCAACCCGAGTTGGATGAGCGGTGGCATCGCGCTCTATCCGGGCTTGGTCTTGCCGTACAACCGGCTTGTCATCCTGGTGTTCGCGCTGGCGGTGGTGGCGATTGCGTGGGCGGTGCTCAACCGCACGCGCCTGGGCCTGTTCGTGCGCGCCACCACGCAGAACCGCACCATGGCTGCCTGCGTGGGCGTGCGCACCTGGAAAGTGGACAGCTACGCCTTTGCCTTCGGTGCCGGCATTGCCGGGCTGGGCGGCTGCGCGCTGTCGCAGATCGGCAATGTGGGGCCGGATCTCGGCCAGAGCTACATCATCGATTCGTTCATGGCCGTGGTGCTGGGTGGGGTGGGGCAGTTGGCCGGCACCATCATCGGCGCGTTCGGGCTGGGGCTGATCAACAAGTTCATCGAGCCGTTCTACGGTGCGGTGCTGGCGAAGATCTTCGTGCTGGTGCTGATCGTGCTGTTTATCCAGAAGCGTCCGCAAGGGCTGTTCGCCCTCAAGGGCCGCAGCGCGGAGGCCTGACATGAAGCAACCTCCCACTTCCATGAACAACGCGTTCTCGCTTCACATCCCGGCGCGCATGCCGCTGCTGTCCCGGCGCGCGTGGACGGCGCTGGTGCTGCTGTCGCTCGTCGTGTGCATCGGTGCGCCGGTGTGCGCGCTGCTGGTGCCGGAAGGCAGCCCGCTGCATCTGTCGGCCTATGCGCTCACGCTGGTCGGCAAGATCATGTGCTACGCGCTGGCTGCGCTGGCGCTCGACCTCGTGTGGGGCTACTGCGGCATCCTGAGTCTCGGCCATGGCCTGTTCTTCGCGCTGGGCGGCTATGCGATGGGCATGTACCTGATGCGTTCCATCGGCCGCGAGGGCGTGTACAAGAGCGACCTGCCGGACTTCATGGTCTTCCTCGACTGGAAGGAACTGCCCTGGTTCTGGCACGGCACCGAGCACTTCGCCTGGGCCGCGTTGCTGGTGGTGATGGTGCCCGGTGTGCTGGCATGGCTGTTCGGCTTCTTCGCCTTCCGCTCGCGGGTGAAGGGCGTGTACCTGTCGATCATCACGCAGGCCATGACCTACGCGGCCATGCTGCTGTTCTTCCGCAACGAGACGGGCTTTGGCGGCAACAACGGCTTTACCGACTTCAAGCGCATCCTGGGCTTCCACGTGGCGGCCTTGCCGACGCGCACGGTGCTCTTCGTCGTGACCTTTCTCGCGCTGGTGCTGGCCTTCATTGCCTGCCGCGCCATCGTCACGTCCAAGTTTGGCCGCGTGGTGACGGCCATCCGCGATGCCGAGGCGCGCGTGATGTTCTCCGGCTACAACCCGCTCGGCTACAAGCTGTTCGTGTGGACGTTCTCGGCCGTGCTGTGCGGCATTGCGGGCGCGCTGTACGTGCCGCAGGTCGGCATCATCAACCCGGGCGAGATGTCGCCGGCCAACTCGATCGAGATGGCCGTGTGGGTGGCCGTGGGCGGGCGCGGGACCTTGATCGGCCCGATCATCGGCGCCTTCCTCGTCAACGGGGCTAAGACGCTGCTGACGGCCTGGGTGCCGGAGTACTGGCTGTTCGTGCTGGGCGGGATCTTCGTGCTGGTGACGCTGTACCTGCCCAATGGCGTGCTGGGCTTGCGCACCCTGCGTAGGCAACTGCGCCGCGACGGCTTCCCGCGTGCGGAAGCGCCTGTCGAGCCCATCGCCAAAGCCGCACCGCCCGCCGGAGACCACGCATGAGCACCTTCACCGAACTCCCCGACCGCGCGGAGACTGGCTCTGCCACCGGCATCGGCCACCTGGTCGAGCCCGACACCATCGACGTCTCGCACGGCGCCATCCTGTATCTGGAAGACGTGACCGTGCGCTTTGGCGGCTTTCGCGCGCTGAACGCGCTCACGCTGTCGATCGACCACGGCGAGCTGCGCTGTGTGATCGGCCCCAACGGTGCCGGCAAGACCACGATGATGGACGTGATCACCGGCAAGACCGGCCCGCGCAATGCCGACGTCACGGGCCGCGTCTTCCTTGGCCAGACCATCGACCTGCTGCGCCTGACCGAGCCGCGCATCGCGCAGATCGGCATCGGCCGCAAGTTCCAGAAGCCCACCGTGTTCGAGCAGCACACCGTGTGGGAGAACCTGGAATTGGCCATGAAGGCCGACAAGCGCTGGTGGGTGTCGCTGCGCGCGCGGCTGCTCGACGACGGCCGTCACCGCATCGAAGAGACGCTCGGCCGCATCCATCTGGAGAGCGAGGCGTACCGGCCTGCCGGCCTGCTGTCGCACGGGCAGAAGCAGCGGCTGGAGATCGGCATGCTGCTGATGCAGCAGCCGCAACTGCTGCTGCTCGACGAGCCCGTCGCCGGCATGACCGATGAAGAGACGATGCAGCTTGCCGCGCTGCTCAACGGCCTGCGTGGCACGTGCTCGATCATGGTGGTGGAGCACGACATGGAGTTTGTCGCCGCGCTGGCAGGCGAGACCGGGCGCGTGACGGTGCTGGCCGAGGGCAGCGTCTTGGCCGAGGGCACGCTCGATGCCGTCAAGCGCGACGAGCGTGTGATCGAATCGTATTTGGGGCGCTAACGCGACACACCATGCTGCAGATCCAGCAACTGAACCAGTACTACGGCGGCAGCCACATCCTGCGCGACGTCAGCTTCGAGGTGCCGTCAGGCAAGCTGACCACGCTGCTGGGCCGCAACGGCGTCGGCAAGACCACGCTGCTCAAGTGCCTGATGGGCGTGGTGCCCACCGCCAGCGGCGCGATCGATTGGGAAGGGCGTGCGATCCAGAAGCTGCCCGCGTACGAGCGCGTCTCGCAAGGGCTCGCCTATGTGCCGCAAGGGCGCGAGATCTTTCCACGCCTGACGGTGGAAGAGAACCTGCTGATTGGGGCTGCCGCCAAGCGCGCGCCATCCAAGGTGCCGGATTCGATCTACGAGCTGTTTCCGGTGCTCAAGGAGATGAAGGGCCGGCGCGGCGGCGACCTGTCCGGCGGCCAGCAGCAGCAACTGGCGATCGGCCGCGCGCTGATGAGCCAGCCGCGCCTGCTGATCCTGGACGAACCCACCGAGGGCATCCAGCCGTCCATCATCCAGGAGATCGGCCGCACGCTGCGCCGGCTGGTGGACGAGTTCGGCATGTCGGTGCTGCTGGTCGAGCAGTACTACGATTTTGCGCGTCGTATTGCCGACCGCTACGTCGTCATGAGCCGCGGCGAGGTCATCGCGCAGGGCGACGGCGCCAACATGGAAGCGGACGGCGTGCGTGATCTGGTGGCCGTCTAGCAAGGGGCGGAGCGAAAAAGGCGGATGCGAAATTTCCGCCATCTCGCTATGATGAAAAACCTTCCTGCTGCCGCGCCGCACCCCTGATGCGTCATCCCGATTTTCCCGTTCCGCCGCAGGCTGCCTCGTTCGCATCCTGGGAGGCTTCGCTGCGCCTGGCATTTGCGCGCCGTGGTGGGCGTACGGTGCTGGCCTCGTGCCGCCACCAGGGGCCGCTGCGCGTGCAGAAGGCGCTGTACCCGGAAGGCGAGGGCGTGTGCCACGTGGTGATGCTGCATCCGCCTGCGGGCATTGCCGGCGGCGACGTGCTCGACATCGACATCGAACTCGGCGCCGATGCGCATGCCGTGCTGACCACGCCTGGCGCCACCAAGTGGTACAAGTCGCTCGGCCGCACGGCCACGCAGCGCGTCGCCATTCGGCTGGACGCGGGCGCGCGGCTGGACTGGCTGCCGCAGGAGAACATCGTCTTCAACCAGGCGTGCCCGATCATCGATCTGACGCTGGATCTCGCGCCCGGTGCCACCGCCATCGGCTGGGATACCACCATGCTCGGCCGCCACGCCGCCGGTGAGTCCTGGGCAGAGGGCAACATCGCGATGCGTACCGACGTGCGCAGCAACGGCCGGCCGCTGTGGATCGAAGCGGCTGCCTTCGATGCGCAATCGCCCATGCTGAATGCGACGACGGGCATGGCGGGCTTCCACGTCGTCGGCACGCTGTGGGCGGTGGGCGAGGGCGCGACTGAAGCCCTGGCCGAAGCGATGGCCGAGCACCTGCCGTACAACGATGACCTCCGTGCCGGCGTGACGTGCCTCACGCAAGACGTGCCCGGTTTGCCGAACGTGCTGCTGCTGCGCATACTCGCGCGCCGCCCTGAAGACGCGCGCACCTTGCTGTCGCAGACATGGCTTGCTCTGCGCGAACCGATTCATGGCGTAGCGGGCCGTCCGCTGCGTCTGTGGGCGACGTGACTATGTATCACCGTCGCCCGATTCCGACCCTCACCCAAGAGAGCCCCTCGTGGAACTGACCCCGCGCGAAAAAGACAAGCTGCTGATCTTCACCGCCGCCCTGCTGGCCGAGCGCCGCAAGGGCCGTGGCCTCAAGCTCAACTATCCGGAAGCCGTCGCACTCATCAGCGCCGCCATCATGGAAGGTGCACGCGATGGCAGGACCGTCGCCGAGCTGATGCATTACGGCACCACCATCCTCACGCGCGACGACGTGATGGACGGCGTGGCCGAGATGATCCCCGACATCCAGGTCGAGGCCACGTTTCCGGACGGCACCAAGCTGGTCACGGTCCACCATCCGATTGTCTGAAGTTCGAACGCCATCCACCAGAACGAGTCCCGCCATGACGCATACCCTGTCACGCACTGTCCGGCCTGCTGTCGCCATCGCCCTTGCCCTGGGCGCTTCCGCCGCGTTCGCGCATCCGGGGCACCCGGGCCATACGGCTGAGGGCAGCTTGCTCGCCGGCTTCCTGCATCCGCTCACGGGCGCTGACCACCTGTTGGCCATGGTGGCCGTGGGCGTGTGGAGCGCGCTGGCCTCGCGTACGGTGCGTGACGCGCTGTGGGCGCCGGTCGCCTTCGTCGCGCTGATGGTGATGGGTGCGCTGCTGGGCGCGGGTGGCATGGCGCTGCCGATGGTCGAGCCGATGATCGCCGCATCGCTGCTGGTGTTCGGCCTGCTGATCGCCGCGCGCGCGCAGATGCCGGCCTGGGCCGGCGCACTGCTGTGCGGCGCGTTCGCGCTGTTCCACGGCTATGCGCACGGCACGGAATTCCCGGCCGGCGCACAAGCGATGTTCCCGACTTTCGTCGGCGGCTTTGCCGTGGCGACGGCGCTGCTGCATACCGCGGGCATCGGCGCCGGCTTCGCGCTCAAGCCGCGCCTGGCGTGGCTGGCGCGCCTGTCGGGCGTGGGCGTGGCGCTGTACGGCGCTGGCCTGCTGGCGGCTGCCATCTGAGGAGCGCTGCGATGATCCCTGGCGAACTCCTGCCGCAAGACGGCGACCTCGAACTCAACGCAGGCCGGCCGACGCTGACGGTGGCGGTGGCCAACACCGGCGACCGCCCGGTGCAAATCGGCTCCCACTACCACTTCTATGAAGTCAACGACGCGCTGCGCTTCGACCGCGAGGCCACGCGCGGTTACCGGTTGAACATCGCCGCCGGCACCGCCGTACGCTTCGAGCCGGGGCAGGAGCGCACGGTCGAGCTCGTGGCGCTGGCTGGTGACCGCGTGGTCTACGGCTTCGCGGGTCGCGTGATGGGAAAACTGCAGGGCAAGCTTTGAACAAGGCAGGGACATGACACTCAAGATCAACCGCCGCGCCTATGCGGAAATGTTCGGCCCCACCACCGGCGACCGCGTCCGCCTGGCCGACACCGACCTCATCGTCGAAGTCGAGCGCGATTTCACCATCTACGGCGAGGAAGTGAAATTCGGCGGCGGCAAGGTCATCCGCGATGGCATGGGCCAGAGCCAGCGCGAATCGAAGGACTGCGCCGACACCGTCATCACCAACGCGCTGATCATCGACCACTGGGGCATCGTCAAGGCGGACATCGGTTTGAAGCACGGCCGCATCTCGGCGATCGGCAAGGCGGGCAACCCGGACATCCAGCCCGGCGTGACCATCGTGATCGGCCCGGGCACCGAGATCATCGCGGGCGAGGGCATGATCGTCACAGCCGGCGGTGTCGACACGCACATCCACTTCATCTGCCCGCAGCAGATCGACGAGGCGCTCAACAGCGGCGTGACGACCATGATCGGCGGTGGCACGGGCCCGGCTACCGGCACCTTCGCCACCACCTGCACGCCGGGGCCGTGGTACATGCAGCGGATGCTGCAGGCGGCGGATGCGTACCCGATGAACATTGGCTTCCTGGGCAAGGGCAACGGTAGCTTGCCGGGCGCGCTGCGCGAGCAGATCGACGCCGGCGCCATTGGCCTGAAGCTGCATGAGGACTGGGGCTCCACGCCGGCTGCCATCGACTGTTGCCTGGGTGTGGCCGACGACACCGACACGCAGGTCGCCATCCATACCGATACGTTGAACGAGTCGGGCTTTGTCGAAGCGACCGTCGCGGCGTTCAAGGGCCGCACGATCCACACGTACCACACCGAAGGCGCGGGCGGCGGCCACGCGCCGGACATCATCCGCGTGTGCGGTGAGTCGAACGTGCTGCCGTCGTCGACGAACCCGACGCGGCCGTTCACCGTCAACACGCTGGACGAACACCTCGACATGCTGATGGTGTGTCACCACCTCGACGCGTCCATCGCCGAGGACATCGCCTTTGCCGAGAGCCGCATCCGCCGCGAAACCATCGCCGCCGAAGACATCCTGCACGACCTTGGCGCGTTCTCGATGCTCTCCAGCGATTCGCAGGCCATGGGCCGCGTCGGCGAGGTGGTGCTGCGCACCTGGCAGACCGCGCACAAGATGAAGGTGCAGCGCGGCAAGCTGGCCGGCGATCCGAACGACGCGCGCGGCGGTCATGACAACTTCCGCGTCAAGCGTTACGTGGCCAAGTACACGATCAACCCCGCGCTCACGCATGGCATTGCGCATGAAGTCGGCTCGATCGAGGTCGGCAAGTGGGCGGACCTGGTGCTGTGGAAGCCTGCGTTCTTTGGTGTGAAGCCGAGCCTGATCCTGAAGGGCGGCATGATTGCCTCGGCGGCGATGGGCGATGCCAATGCGTCGATCCCCACGCCACAGCCTGTCCACTACCGGCCGATGTTTGCCTCGGCGGGCGGGGCGCTGGGGCGCTCTTCGCTGAGCTTCCTGTCGCAGTCGGCGGCGGATGCGGGGGTGGCGGAAAGCTATGGCCTGGCCAAGACCACCGCGGTGGTCAAGGGCACGCGCAGCGTCACCAAGGCGCATATGATCCACAACGACTGGCAACCGAACATCAGCGTCGATCCGGAGACCTACCAGGTGGTGGCCGACGGCATGGTGCTGACGTGCGAGCCGGCCGAGGTGCTGCCGATGGCGCAGCGCTATTTCCTCTTCTGATGATGCTTTCGATCGATAAACACCTTCCCGCGCCGCATGGGCTGGCGCCTGTGCTGGTCAAGCGTGCGCCCAAGCTGGTGCTGCCGTTCCTGGAGCGCAGCCGCAGCCGCCTGCGCGCCACGCTTGACGACGGCCGCGAGGTGGCCGTGGTGCTGCCGCGCGGCACCGTAATGCGCGGCGGCGATGTGCTCGTAGCCGTTGACGGCACGCTGGTGGAAGTGCTGGCCGCGCCCGAGCAGGTGCTGCGCGTGACCAGCGACAACCGTCTCGCCCTGATGCGTGCGGCCTACCATCTCGGCAATCGTCACACGCCGGTGCAGGTCACTGCCGATGCGCTGCAGCTCGAAGCCGATCCGGTGCTCGAAGACATGCTGGTGCGTCTGGGCGTGACCGTCGCGCACGTGGAGGCGCCGTTCGAGCCGGAGGCGGGCGCATACGGCGGTGGCCATCGCCACGGCCATGATGCGACCTTCGAGGAGGACTACGCCGCCGCGCAGGCGCTGTACCAAGAGCATCACGGGCACGATCACGGTCATGCGCATAGCCATGATCACGATCACGCGCATGACCACGACCATGGTCACGTGCACGGCCCAGGCTGCGGCCACGGGCATCACCACCATCACCATGACTAGCATTGCCCAACTGACCGCTTTGCTGCACCTGGCGTCGCCGGCGCTGCCGGTGGGTGCGTTCAGCTATTCGCAGGGGCTGGAGGCGGCGGTGGATGTGCGGCACGTGCAGGACGAGGCATCCGCCGCGCGGTGGATTGCCGAAGGTCTCGATGTGCTGGCCGCGTGCGAGGCACCGCTGTGGCTGCTGCAGTTTGCCGACTGGCAGGACGGCCGCTTCGACGCGGTGGCCGAGCGCGATGCCTGGTTCCTCGCCACGCGCGAGACGCGCGAGCTGCGGCTGGAGACCGCGCAGATGGGCTGGTCGCTCAACCGCCTGATCCAGCAGATGGGGTGGGGCGACGAGGCGTTGCGTGCTGCATTGGCGGCACGCGCGGCGGTCACGTTTCCGACCGCATTTGCCGCAGCCGCTGCCGCGCTGAATGTCGATCCGCACGACGGGGTCACGGCCTACTGCTTCGCCTGGGTGGAGAACCAGATGGCGGCGGCGGTCAAGGCAGTGCCGCTGGGGCAGGCGGCCGGGCAGCGCATCCTGTTTGGCCTGCATGCGCCTGTCGCGCGCTCAGTGGAAGAGGCCACGCGGCGAGCGGCGTGCCATCCGCCTGAACTGTCTACGTTCTCGCCCGGGCTGGGTGTGCTGTCGGCCCGCCACGAGACGCAATACTCACGACTCTTTCGTTCCTGAACATCATGCGTACCAAGAAACTTCCCGCCCTGCGCATCGGCGTGGGCGGCCCCGTTGGCTCCGGCAAAACCACGCTGCTGGAGATGCTCTGCAAGGCCATGCGTGACCGCTATGACCTCGTCGCCATCACCAACGACATCTACACCAAGGAAGACCAGCGCCTGCTGACCATCTCTGGCGCGCTGCCGGCCGAGCGCATCATGGGCGTGGAGACGGGCGGCTGCCCGCACACGGCCATCCGCGAGGATGCGTCGATCAACCTGGAAGCCGTCGACCGCATGCTCGCCAGGTTTCCCGATGCCGATGTCGTCTTCATCGAATCCGGCGGCGACAACCTGGCGGCCACCTTCAGCCCCGAGCTGTCGGACCTGACCATCTACGTGATCGACGTGGCTGGTGGCGAGAAGATCCCGCGCAAGGGCGGGCCGGGCATCACCAAGTCGGATCTGCTGATCATCAACAAGACCGACCTTGCGCCGTACGTGGGTGCCTCGCTGGAGGTGATGGAGAGCGATACGCGCAAGATGCGCGGTGATCGGCCGTTCGTGATGTGCAACCTGAAGGCGCAGGGCGGGCTGGATGAGGTGATCCGCTTTATCGAGCGGCAGGGCATGCTGAGTGCGCCGGCCGCGGCCTGAGGCGTGGGCACTCGCCGTTGTATGGCGGGTCAAAACGGCTGTGGTGCGCGTGATCGGAGGTGTGTGATGGGCTCGCGTCGTTGGCTTGTGTTGGCGGTATCCGTGTGGGGTGCTGTGGCGTGTACACCGGTCATCTCGGGGCCGTCTTACACGATGGATGTGCGGTTGCATGACGGCAAGGCGGTGCGTTGCGCTGTCAATGCGCCGCTAATGCCGCCCAATCCGCCGGGCCCGGTGTTGACGACGCGTGAGCGCAATGAGGCCGAGGTGTTGGCGTTGCAGCCGATGCGGCTGGAGGTGGGGCCGAGGTCGCCGTATCCCACGCCTTATACGGCGCCCGACGTTCAATGTCTCGCTTTGGCTGGCTGATTTTTCCTTAGTGGTCCATCCCTGATGTCATCCCCTGCCGGGGCTGACCTACTTTTCTTTGTCTTGCCAAAGAAAGTAGGCAAAGAAAGGCGCGCCGAGATGGCGACCCCCTCCTTGAATTTCTGTCGCAGGGAGGGAGAGGAGGCAAACTCGCTGC